>OCPR01000214.1_pt1 | contig 87355 bp, 75 predicted proteins | sample 1538611 | NCBI WGS metagenome assembly OCPR01 (sample SAMN04571711, study PRJEB22368) | human gut metagenome | biome: human gut; material: stool | host: Homo sapiens | place: Luxembourg | collected 2012-09-28
ATAGTCAATTAAAGAGAGCACTTCATGCCCTCTTGTTTTTTATTACGCGGTATAATATATAACCTATGTACGTGCCTAAGGTATTCATTATTAAATCCTCTGTCTGAACTACTCCACAACACAAAATCAGTTGCATTGTTTCAATAAACAGACTCATAAAAAACCCCATAAGAACGCATACTTTAACGTTCTTTGCCCTGTTCCACACAAAAGGGAGTAATGTTCCAAGAGGTATAAACGCCAAAGCATTGGCAATGGCATATAGTATCATATACCTTGCACCTCCTACAATGGGAAATGGTTTTGATACAATTTCATTTATTTGACCTATTGGTCTAAATAAAATCGTACCCTGAATTATCATGCTTAAATACATTGCCAAAATTGCCACTGCGAGCTTATTCTTTTTGTTAAGAAGTTTCATAATCATCAAAACAACCATTCCTATGAAAATTCCTAACGGAATAGTTTTCATGATTTGTCTTATTAGTTGACCAATTGTTTCAATATAATTTTCAACCATTAGTTATTATCTATCTCCTATACAAAACAAAAGCTGGCACATTAAAAATGCCAGCTTTAATTTCATTTTCTAAATACTATTTACAAATAGCTGTAACTGTTCTAGTTGATACGGTGTTTCCATTAGCATCTGTAATAATACATCTAATCTTTCTTCCATTATATGATGATTTCATATTGAATCCAAATACACTAGATTTAGCATTTGAACTTGTACTATTCTTCCATGTTAATCCATCATCTGTGCTTATCTGCCATTGATATGTTAATCCAACACCTTCTGCTTCAACTATGTAAATAACTGATGTACCTTCCTTAGCAACTGTTGTGCCAGGCTGTGTCTTAATTGTAATCGGATTTACGTCTGCTACACCAATAACAACTGCATCAGATATAACGGTCTCACCATGTACATCACTTACAACACATCTGAACTGTCTTCCTGTATAACTTTCTTTCATTGAGAATCCAAGCATTCTGGTTGTTGCACTTGCAGCTGTACTATTCTTCCATGTCAAACCGCCATCAGTACTCATCTGCCACTGATATTTGATTCCCTCACCCTTTGCTCTTACTTCAAGGAATGTAGTCTGATTAACCTTGCTGTAAGTATTCTTTGGCTGAACCGTTATAATGATAGACTTGTCTGTATCTAAGTAAAGAGTAGCTACTTTTGTTGTAACTTTGTTTCTATTTGCATCTGAAATAATACATCTGAACTGTCTTGCATCATATTCATTCTTCATATTGAATGCAATCTGAGCTGTTTTAGCAGTTGCTGTCTTGCTATTTTTCCATGTTGCACCATCATCTGTACTCATCTGCCACTGATACTTAAGTCCTTTTCCCTGTGCTATTACTGAAATAGTAGCTAACTGTCCTTCGACAACTGTTGTATCTGTTGGCTGACTAACAATCGTTATACCTGTAACAGGTTTCTCTGTCGGTTTCTCTGTAGGAGCTTCTGTAGGAGCTTCCGTCGGCTTTTCTGTTGGTGCTACTGTAGGAGCTTCTGTTGGCTTCTCTGTTGGAGCCTGTGTAGGAGCTTCTGTTGGCTTCTCTGTTGGAGCTTCTGTTTCAGGAAGTGCTTCCTTCTTAAATAAAACTTTTGCTGTACTGTTACCATACTTAACAATAACTTCGTTTACATCCTGAGTAAGTGCTGATAAGTATACTACTGCACCTGCTCCGTCAATTGATGCTACGTTCTGTGAAACGCCGTTCACTGTTACACTTGTGATTGCTTCAGGTACGTTAAAGTAAATACCTAACTCAGATGCCCATCCAGGCTGCTGAATGCTAACCACCTCATTAACTGTCATGTTTGCTTTGTCATAGTAGTAATTATTGTTTGAATTCTGTCCTACCAAAACCCAGTTTGCTCCAACTGTAGTCGGTTCTGTTTCTGTCTCTGGAGCTTCCGTTGTATATAACCACCAGAACGGGTTAGTTATAACGTCTCCGTCGAATTCATATGGATCATTTACGTTTGCCCCCAAAACTGTGATCGCGCCTAATGTTACCACTACCGAGAATAAAATTGCTAAAAATTTCTTCATTATACCTTCTCCTTCCTTTTAACTCGGACATAACCATATGAGTTATATTACCATATTACCAAATTTTTTTAAAGACTTAAATATAAATTTTTCACAAAAAAATATGAGTACCTTGGTAAAAATATAACACCTATGTTTCATGTTTTTTTATTTATCAATTTATATATGCACATTTTATATATTTTCATTATTTGTTTTAACAATTATTTAGAATAATTTCACAAATCCTGTCTACGTCATCTATTTTCAAATCTGAATATATTGGTAATGTAAGCACCTGTAAAGATACTTTATAAGCCACAGGAGTATCTTTAACATCAAACATTCCCTCATAACATTCATAAGAATTAGTTAAAGGATAGAAATATTTCCTTGCTCCAATTCCATGTTCTGCCAGCAAATCAAATACTTCATCCCTGCTTTTTCCGAATTTATCTTTGTCAAATAAAACCGGAAAATAAGCATAGTTGCTTTTTACTGCGTTTTGACCAAGGTTCAGTTTTATTCCTACAACTCCATAGAGATTTTTAACATACTGTTCAAAAACCCGTCTTCTCTTCTCTATCTCATGGTCTAGATGCCTTAAATTACAGATTCCCATAGCCGCCGCAAATTCATTCATTTTGGCATTTCCACCTATAAATTCAGTAGTTTCCGGACCTGTAATGCCAAAGTTCTTCCATTCGTTTAATACCTTCTTCATGGATGAATCCTTAAAGCATACCGCGCCGCCTTCTATAGTATTAAATACCTTAGTGGCATGAAAGCTGAACATTGAGGCATCCCCAAATATTGCACTGCTTACCCCGTTTTTTTCCACGCCAAAGGCATGAGCCGCATCATAAATCACCTTAAGATTATGTTTCTTTGCAATCTTTTCAATTTTTTCCGTGTCACAAAGATTTCCATATACATGAACCGGAACTATTGCACAGGTTCTGTCTGTTATCAATGCTTCTATTTTGTCCGAATCAAGGGTGTAATCATCTTCCTTAATATCGCAAAATACCGGTTTTAACCCCTTGCGCACAATGGCATGGGTAGTTGATGCAAAAGTAAATGGTGTTGTAATTACCTCATTTTTAGGTTCTCCCCATACATTCTTTTCTTTTCCTAACTGAAAAGCTTCCAAAATACATTCTAATGCCTGATGACCGTTTACAAACAATGCAATATTCTCTTTTGATATCCCAAGATAATCTGCCAGATCCTTTTCTAACTGCTTGTGCTTTACACCCATATTAGTAAGCCAATGGGTGTCCCACATATCCTTTATTTCATCTGCATATTCCTCAAAAGGCGGCATGGATGATCTTGTCACTAAAATCTTTTTGTACATTAATTTCTCCCTAATTAGTCTAATTCTACTGAAGCAATTCTCGGTTCAAAGCAACAACATGGTCTTAAACATACCACACGGACTCCGCTGGCACGTTGTGGACCTACCTTCATAAATGTGGCAAGCACTGTGGTGTCCCCTCCCAGACCTAAAGGTCCGGTTCTCTCTTCATTAACCTTTTCAGTAATGTATTTTTCCATAGGACTTTGTCTGTCATATGTGCCATCCACCAAAGCTTCTAACATCATTGAAGCTGCCTCATAGTTAGAACGTCCAACTCCTACTCCCAATGTACATGGGGTACAGCCTAACTGCTTTGTTGCCTCCTTAGCCCATGACACAATTTCATCTAATACAACATTGGTATCGTGTTTGTGAAAAACCCTGTAAGTTCTGCCTCGTATAGCCGGTCCTCCTCCAAACATTAATATGTTAAATTTAATTTTATCCTCTTTAATATTTCTAATAAGTATAGGTGCCGCCTCTAACATTCCCGGGTCATCCTCTAACCCCTGGGACTGGTCTATTCTCTGGCTGTCATTGCCTTTTATTGCCATTGGTCGTCCCGGAAGCTTTCTAAGACCACATCTCACGCCTTCCTTAATGGACTCAATCATTTCACCGGTTATGGCTTTACCCGGTCCCACTTCTAAAACCAAATGGGGAATACCTGTATCATCACATAACGGACTTTGATTTTTTTCTGCAACATAGGCATTTTCCAATATTTTTTCCATTGTCCATTTTGCCTGCTCATTAGTTTCCTTGGCTATTGCCTTTTTATATGCTTCTTTTTTATCTCCAAGGAATGTAGAGCCTGCTTTTACCAATGTGTCACATACCTTTGTAACTATTTTTTCGTCATACATATTCAATATGTCTCCTAATAAATACTTTGATTATGAGCTGCTGCTATTATCATAGGATAATCCTTTACCTCTAATTCATAAAACGCCTCCATTCCCAACTCTGGAAATGCAACAAGCTCTTGAGATATGGTATTTTCCCCCAACAATGCTGTCACTGGTGGTATAACGGCATATACCGAATTGTTCCTGTCTAAAGAGTCTATGGTTTTCTTACTAATCTGACCTTTGCCTAGGTGTATCTTTACTCCCGCTTCTGATAATGCAGGTATGCTGCTTTCTATTTCTAATTTATTACTGGATGTAGGGCCCACTCCTGCCGGACTTACCGCAGTATGAAAAATTATGCTTCCCTTTAATTTCTTTTTTATGTCCTCTGTACCACTGCCTTCAATCATTTTACATATCTTTGGCAGCACCGCATCACGCCCGCAGTAGATTTTGCCTGAAACCAGTATCATATCTCCTGTATTCAAGCTTTCTACGTCTTTTTCTGAAATCGGTGTACTCAATCTTATTATTTCAGCCATTTTATGCTTCCTTTATCTTTTTTAACTTTTCCAGTGTCTCATCATTAACTTCCGTTAACAGCAAATCCAGATTATTTTTTATTTTTTCATGGCTCCAGTCCCACCATTTAATATCCAAAAGTGCTTCAATATACTTTTTATTTTCATATCTCATTTTTATCGGTCTGGCCGGACACCCAGCCACTATGGTATATGGTGGAACATCCTTAGTAACAACCGCTCCTGCCCCAACGACAGCTCCATCACCAATTTTAATTCCTCTTAATATGATTGCGCCATTACCAATCCAGACATCATTTCCTATTATTGTGTCTTCCATCTTACTGGGAACAATTTCACTTTTACCATTAAATATCCAATTAAACTGATAATCAGAAGCTGTAGCTGCTCTTTTATAATTGTGATTTTTGCCCCCTATACTGTTTCCCCATGATATATTGTTAAACTTGCCTATCTGTGTGTTTTTAATAATCGTATTGTGACTTATTATTGTACCAAATCCTACACTTGAATCAGTAATATAACAATCTCTTCTTATCTCATTTCCACCTTCTATTTTACTATTATAGATTATTGTTCTGTCTCCGACAGAGCAATTCGGACCTACATCAGACTTTGTAAGTCTGGTACCATAATAACACATTGAACTTTCATCTAATTTTGAATTTTGAATTATTGTTCCATATTTAACTATACTTTCTTTATCCATATTTCAATCCTCTCTTATCCAAATAATCTTAAATATTCATTTTCATTTTCTATTACACCGTAAGCTCTCGCTCTCATAACAATACGTTCTGCCCACATTCTGTGAGGTCCGATTTCGTTCATTTTATTTCCGTTTGAACTTTTAACAACCCCACCACTTGTATTAAGTATCTGGTATGCATCTTCATATTCTTCTTTAGTTACTGCCAACATTCCATTTACATATTTTATATGTGTAGGATGTATAATTGTTTTTCCAATAAATCCATTTGCCTTGTCTAATATCAACTCTCTCATCAAGCCGTCTACCGCATCATTTACGATGGGAGTACGTTTTAAAAGAGTCTCTTTCAAATCAATCTCAGGAAGCTTTTCGTCAAATTTAAGACTTTTATTTATTTTGAAATACTCCCAAACGGGTCCTGAAACTACATATTCGTTATCTCTTGTAAACACGTTTAAAATATCCATTAATATATCTCGAACTGTCATTATATCATAAATAGTGTAATTAATATCTCGCCTTGCTCCAAAGCATGCCGAAAAATCTGTAGCTCCTACACGCACGTTCAGTACAAGCTCCCTATATTCATCCAGAATTCTTTTTATGTCAATTAGCTCCTGTATTCTACTCTCCTTATATGCAACTCTTCTGTCCTCTAAAATAGGCATACCATAAAGAATTTCTCCAAATTTTTCATTCAATTCCTTCAAGTATCCAAAATATCTTGCTCCATTAACAGCATTAAATTTGGGGAAATTGAATCCTGTAATCAGTCTCATATGCTCTGGTTTTAACATTCCCGCAAACTCTTTAAACTGTTCGACACTTCTTACTCTAAATACTATTAGTGGAAGATTTTTATATAAAAAGCGTCCCTCGTCGATTTCTTTATTTATTTTGTCTAACATATTAATACAATTTTTTTCTGCTACCGGAACATCTTCTTCTTTACATGCGTCCTCAAAGCACATTGTCATTGAAGTAAGCCCCGCCCTTTTTTCCTCCAAAATGGCTTGTGTAAAGTCCTTTGTTCCAGGCATATACATAGTTGCACCTAAACAATATTGAAGCATAGAGCGATGGGTATATTTATCAAATTCTTCAGGCTCCTTTACAAATTTGTACTCTAAATTATATTTATGATGTCTCATTTTACTTCCTCTCATCAATAGTTAATTATATCTCTTACTCATACTTGTAATATTCAAATCACGCCTTATCATGCTTTCTCCCTGAATATTGAAGGCGTCTAAATGTTTATACGCCTCCTCTACTTTATCATACATTTCTTTTTCGTTGGATGCTTTCACAATAAAAGCTCCTATTCTGCTGCTGCTTGCTCTTTTATTGTCAATAACTGCCCCTCTTTTTTTATGATAAAAAACATCCTCTATTACTCCTGATTCAAGCAATTGTTCTGCTCCTTCTAAATGGTCATAAATACCATCTTCCCCATAAATTGTATTTACCACGTATATTGATTCAGGGTTATGATTATTCAAATTCACCTTATTTCCTAAATACGAATCAATAGTTGCAGCAATTATATCAAATCCCGTATTTTTTCTAATTGTTTTAAAACTTATTCCACCTGCCACTCTTGGTGCAAATTCTATAACAAATATATCGTCTCCTCTTACTATGCCCTGAAAAAAAAGTGGCGAGTTGTATATATTAAACGCCTGTGCTATTTGAGTTGCTATTTTCTCTGCATTTTCTTTAGCCTTTTCTGATATTCTTGCTGGAGCAACAGATGCATAACATTTAATTACCTTTTCATTTCCTTCTGTCACGCTGACTCTCTCAGCTGTCATTAAAAGGTGTGCCCTGCCATCTATAATAAAGCAATACGCACTGATTTCCATGCCTTCAACGAATTCTTCAACTATGCCTCTTCCATTTCTGCTTATTTTCAATGCCTCACTTAAATATTTTTCCATCTCTTCTTTATTATTTGCCCTCTTTACACCATTTGCTGAATTGCTGTCAGCAGGTTTTACCATTAAAGGGTACCTCATATTACTCATATCAGGTACTTCCTGCCCCCGCTCAACATATACATACTTAGATGTCGGAATACCTTCCCTAAACATTACTTCCTTCATATAGCCTTTGTTTGTTACTTTTCTTGCAATCTCATAGCTATAAGGAACATATTTTCCCAGTTTTTCCATAGCATAGCATGCCGATATATTTGCCTGATCCACACAACCGCTAATTACCAATTCCACCTTTCTCTCTACTGCAATTTCCAATACTTTTTCTTTATCTAAAGTGCTTTCTACTATGTGTTCATCAGCAGCATCTGCCGCCGGCGGATTTTCAAGATAATCTATCAATATGGTATAATAACCTCTATTCTTAAGCTGTAATATTAGTTCCATGTGAGGAACTGTCCCTCCTAAAACAAGTGCTACCTTCTCCATCTTTATCCACTCCTTTATTTAATAACTTCTAATTTTTCCTTAATCCCGAATTTGGCTGTTAACTGATTATATTCCTCTATCAGATTTATTTTTAAATCCACTTTAGTTTCATTTTTCTTTGCATATTTCGCAGATCTTTCCCCGGGCATAAATATTTTTCCGCTTTCACCACATGATTTGACATTTTTTATTAGCTTATCTATTTTTACATAATATTCATTAATATCCATAAGTTTTGATATATCTATAGCTATTAACACATGTCCATGTCTTGACGGTCCTTCTCCATATCCCAACGGTTTTATATCTCCCCCAAATGCCGATCCACTTAACAAACCTGCCATAATATCGTTTACCATAGCAAGGCCAAATCCCTTTATTCCTCCAATTGCCAACATATTTCCCTGTAATGCCTTTTCCGGGTCATTAGTGGGATTGCCTTGTGAATCAACCGCCCATCCTAAAGGTATTCTTTCACCATTTTTCTGAGCAAGTCGTATTTTTCCTCTTGCCGCCTCACTAATTGCCATATCTAAAATGATATTACCTTTTTCTGTCGGGAACGCGAAACACACGGGATTGGTTCCAAATATTGACTTTGTCCCCCCCGGAGGTGCAACTGCCGGTCCGGAACTGGTTAGGACAATTCCTACCATTCCTTCTTTTGTAGCCATTTCTCCAAAATATCCTGCTACCCCAAAATTATTGCTATTTCTTACAAAAGTAGCTGCCATTCCCATTGTTCCAGCTTTATGTATGCTATTTTTCATTGCTTCATAAGCAGCTACCTGTCCAAATCCGTCATTGCAATCTAAAACCGTAATAGAACCTATATCTGTTATTTTGCTAACAACCGTTTCCTTTGACATTAAACCGCTTTCTATTTTTCTCTGATAAATAGACATTCTTGTTATCCCGTGGGTATGCTTTTCGTGTCTATGAGCATAAACAATTGTGTCGGCAATAACTTCTGCCTGCCCTGTTGGCACTCCCCAGTTTTGCAACAATTTCACTGTTATATTTTCCAGATTCTCATTTCTTACATATGCCATGACATTTCTCTCTTTTACATCTTATATTGTTACCTTATACTTCCTTTCGGTGACTGTATTGCCTCAGGATAATATGCGTCTATAACTCTCTTAACCAGTGACACCTGTTTTGCTCTCTGCTTTGCATCTGCTTCTGAGCTGTCCCAGCTATGTGTTTTTGCTACAGAGCCACCTGTCTTTAAGTAAATAGGGGCTGCAATTCTTATCATTTCAGGCACTTCGTAATGTCTTATAAAGCCTCCTGTTGACTTAGGATTTTCAGTATGAATATCAATAGGTATGTCTATTGCCTGACGTATTGCTGCAAGCATCTGTAACTGGATATCTCTTACAGGGTTAATTGAGTTAGCTCCAATGGATTCAAGTAACTTAGCTGAGCATGGATTTCCGTGTCCTGCATGAGCTGAAATCTTAAAATGGCAATCTGCCGGTATTTCTCCTGCTTTTCTCATTTCATTGAGAAGCCATAAGCATCCTTCATCATATACTAAAAATGAACGGCATCCAAAGGCTGCTGCCCTTTTTACGTCTTCCACGGCTCTTACAATCTGTTCCTGACCACGAAGTCTGTATCCCATTCTTACACCTTCCGGGGTGTTTACTGAGGCACTTGTATCTGTTGTGGCTCTTGGACCTATTGCCAGAATCAAGTCCGTTCCGTAATCCTTTGCCAGTTTTACCATTTCCATTATTTCATTATCTGTCAACATCATAATACCCTTTGTCTGGGTTACTCTATGTAAACTTATCTGATACTTGTCCATTTCATCTAGCAATGCTTCCATTACTTTAGGGCTCTGTATTCCCGGTACCTCAAAGCGGTACTGTCCTCCATCATGGAATCTTTTCTCAGATGTAGGAAGGTCATAAGCATCTCCTTCCGGCATTCCTATTGACTTCAAAAATTCTCTGGTTTCTTTCATGTCCGACCTCCGTTATATTAAATGTATATTTTAGTTATTGTTTGTTTACATTGTCTAATATCTCACCAATTTTTACACTTTCTTCTTTCCATATTAAATTCCATACCCTTATAGCCATCTCTTCACTCTTTCCGGAATACTTCATCAATCCCATATATTTTTTCAATATTTCATCATATTCCATTGGATTTTCCGGCTCTCCCTTCGGATAATCAACCTTTACGCTTTCACTTGTCCCATCACCATAAACTACGGTTATAATAGCACTACGTTTATGCGGTACCTGTACAGAAAGTTCCTTTTTTTCTCTAACTTGTATTTTATTCATCAACCCGTTAACTAAACTATCCTGTATCATGTTTTCCGTGAACATATCCATACCTGCACTTTTATAAATCAATGCAACTGCAACACTGTAAGGTATACTCATTTTTGCCGCATTAGAATTTTCAATATTCCTGTGGTCATGCCCATATACCGCAAGTCCATAGGTTTCTATAATAATATCCTTTATCTCACCCAATTTTATGTGGTTATCATTGTTTAATTTAATTGCTGCCTCTATTGGAGCATGACAATGTCTACATGCCGCATATGGTTTCATATATATACCATTAATTAACATATCATCATTATCTCTTAATAAATATTCCTCATTTACTTCATTGCTAAAATTTCTAAGGAATCCCCTGTCTCCGCCTAAAACATCACTAGGTCCGGAAAAATATCTGCCAAACATTGCAGCATTCATGCCGCTTACTGCTGCATTAGCTACATTATACGGTTTTTGCTGAGACTGACCCATTATTGCCTCTAACAATCCTGCCGCCGACGTCGCCGCAGCACACATAGCATTCATCATTTCTTCTCTACTATACTTTAATAAAACAGCAATTGCTAATGTGCAACCAACCGTCCCACATGTTCCCGTTGCATGAAATCCCTGCTTTTTATGTTGCGGCTGAATAGCCCCTGCCAGTCTGACAGCTGCCTCATATCCTATTATAGCACTATTAAATATTTCATGCATTGATGCATTCATATTTTCTCCAACACTTATCAGAGATGAAAAAATAGGTGCTGCCAAATGCATCATTGCATACCTATGTCCATCATCAAGTTCAAGCACATGTGCGTTATAGGCATTTATCAAAATTGCATTATTTAATGGTACTTTCTCAGAACAGCCAATGATACTGTATTTTCCCTTTTCCTGTTGTATATAAGCAAACATTTTTTCCTTCTGACTTTTCATTCCTCCCATAGCTACTGCTATGTAATCTGAAAAGCATTTTTTCGCCTGTTCTAAATCCTTATCCTGCATTTTTTTCTGTGATAATTCATAAATTCTATCTAAAAATTCCTGTGAAATATTTGTCATTAATTTCGCTCCTCTTATTTTTTACCCATGTTTTTTAATGTATTTGCCACATAATAAAAACTTTCAAATTTAAATATTCTAGAACCACCAATATACACTATTGCTCCCAGCATAACCTGAATAATAAATTCCAAAATATCATTTAATTTTAAATAGTTTACAGTGTATACACATACTCCCATAACGCATGACAACAAAATATATGGCATTATATCTTTTAGCTGTTCTAAGTAACAATAATTTAACAATTTTTTATTTGGCCATGAATTTATTATCTGGCTTATTACGCTTGTAAACAAGAGACTATATGCCATTGCCAATGGACCAAACCACATTGTGGATAAAAGTACAACAATGCCCACTACTTTTTTTATGATTTCCAGCTTTAAAAACAAATCACTTCGTCCCATTGCTTTAATTGCATTTAAATTAGCTGTATGTATTGGATAAAAAGCATAAGAAATACAAAATATCCTCAGATACGGAACACATTGTGCCCACTTATTTGTAAGTAATATATCCACTACCGTTTCGGAGGTGAACGCCAATCCAATCATTATTGGCCACATTATATAACTACTTGTCTTTATTGCACGTCTGGTCATTGTTTTTACTCTGTTACGATCATCCTGTTGTGATGACATCGCTGGAAACAAAACACTATCTATTGATGTATTTATGTTATTTATTACAGTATAAGGTAACTGTTTTCCTCTATTGTAATACCCCAAATCCGACGTTGTGTATAATTTTCCTATTATTAACTGCCTTATATTATTGTATACAGTGTCAATTAATGCTGATGCTAATATCTTCCATCCAAAAGAAATCAATCCCTTTAAACGCTTAAAAGAAAAACACCTTTTAGGTCTCCATTTTACAGTAAACCAAAGAACCAGCGTATCAATTACTTTATTAACTAAATCCTGTGCCACAAGTGCCCATACACCATAGCCCTTATAAGCCATGGCAATTCCAACAACTGCTGCGGAAATTGTTCCACCAAGTGTTGCAAAAAAGAAGCGTTTAAACTGCATCGTTCTTGAGACATACGCCTGCTGCACGTTTTTTATTCCCGATATAACAAGAGTTAAACTCATTACTCTTATTACGGCAACCAGTTCACTATCCTTGTAAAATTGGGCAATATATGGTGCAGCAATAAACATCCCCAGATACAGCACCACGCAAACACCCATATTAAAATAAAACACGCTGGAAAAATCCACATCATCTGCATCTTTTTTTTGTATAAGTGCATTTGCCATACCACTGTCCACAAAAATTTGCAATATTGTAGTAAACACCGTTACTAAAGCTATTGTTCCATATAATTGTGGTGCTATCAGTCTTGCAAGCACTATTTGTACAATGAAATTTACACCTTGCGCCCCACATCTCTCTAAAAATCTCCAAAACAATCCTGACATTGTTTTGTTTCGTAAATTATTCTCAACCATTATTTCAACCGTTATTAAACCCAGAGTGTTTTATGTAATATATGATGTCTTATCCAATGAATTACATATAATCTAAATGCCCTACCTTTATGAGAAATTTTCTTCAAATATACCCTGCTTTGTTTTAAGCTACATTGCTTTGTTGACACTCCATTAATTAAATTTCTCAAATAAAGTAGTTCTCCGTATTTAATTCCATCTATTAATTTATTTTTTTTTGAATATTCTATTAATGACAGATTCCACTCTTCTGCCTTTTTAAAATCATACTTATAATTCGCAGTATAACTTGTCCCACCTCTATATACAAACCTATAAGCACTCATTTTTTCCTGCATACAATATATTTTACCATTAAGAGTCATTGCAAAATAAACCAATCTATCTCCCGGACGTAATCCCTTATTAAAAAAGGATATATCCATACTATCATCTTTAATATAATTTCTACACATCATAGTTGTAAGCTGTCCCGGCATTATTTCGCTGACAAAATGTTTTATTGTATACTCATTATCCTTACACTCAGGATAGCCTTTGTCTATCGGCTTTGAATCTTTATCTACCACCAGGCAATTATGTGCAACCGCCACATAATCCGGATTATTTTCAAGAAATTCTATCTGGCGTTCAATTTTATTTTCATCCAGCCAATAATCATCTCCTTCTAAAGCGATAATATATTTTCCCACACATCTTCTTTTCAAATCACCTGCGTTGTTAGGATGTTTTCCATTCATGTTTTCTGTTCTATAAAACATCTGAAATTTTCCCGGATATTTTCTCTCATATTCTTTTAATACCGCTCTGGTTCCATCTGTTGAACAGTCTTCACCAACTAATACCTCATATGAATATTTAGTTTTCTGCTTTAATATACTATCTAATGCCTGACCGATGTATTTTTCATGATTGTACGTTGCAACATATATACTCAACATAATGTTATTATCCATGGTATTTGCTTCTCCTGAGAATTCTTCTAGTCAATTTTTCAAATCTTTCACCTTTACCAAACAAAAACAAAAAGTCATCAAACCTTTTCCCTATCTCTATAATTCCTATTGTTACTATCCACTCCACAACAAAAAGTACTTCTCTTTTCTGCAAAACAGATGTATTCATCATATAATAACTGCCCCATATTGCCTTCATAACAACCGGTTGCACAAAAATGTAATGTACAACCATTATATACAATGAATTTCTTCCCAAATAACTTATAGGTTTTGTCAAAATCCCTATCCATTTAAATTCACATAGGAATATTACGATAAGGCACTCTGACAATGTGTAAAAAATCTTATATACTTCCACATTTAAATTATATAGTATCACACCTACTATCAAACATACTATTCCTATAATTACATTCACTCCATTACCTTTGTCTAATTTAGATAACAGCTTATTTGTTAAATAACCTAAGAGTATGTATGCACATCCCACCACGATTCTGTTAACAAATCTTATCTCCTCTGACAATATTTTTGTGGCTGTGTTAACAATGTTTATCTCTATTCTATCTACAAACAAAATGTATACTGCAAACGCTATAAAACAAACAACGCCAAGAATTACTGATGCTTTCTTCTTTGCATATGCTTTATTTATGCATAGCATCAGAAATAGATTAGCTATCAAAATAACCGGTAAAAACCATAACGTACCTATACCGGTTAAAGATACTGCACAATAAATATTTCTAAGAAGCAATTCCTTTCCCTGATACACATCACTTATAAAATTGTTTCCTAAAACCGTACCTATAATGCACTGGTAAATAATTGCCAACAAGCTTAGTACTATGTATGGGATTCCTAATACAACTATCTTTTTTGTTACTGCTATTCTATTATAATTAGTTTTACTACTGTATGCATAAACCCATCCGGCAGCAAAGAAAAATGCGTTTAACAAAAAAGCTCCCAAATAATCAAAAAATGCCTCTGGTTTAATATAATTAGATGTTATCGTGTGATAAAACACAACTAAAAATATACTTATACCTTTGATTATATCAATGCCCAAAACTCTCTTTTTCATAATTATCTCCTAAATAACCTTTCATTAGAATATGAAAAACTTTGCCTTAATCTACAACTATTCCAGCCAATAACTATTGCCCACACTGCAAATGTTCCGCTTCCAACAAGTCCTCTTATAACATACATAGTTACTATCATCATTATGTTCATAATAAGCATTTCACCATAGACTTCTACTTCATATCTATGTTGTACCTGCTTTCTGAACACTCTCAATGGATACAGTAGCCAAATAAACAAACTTACAAGAGCAAATAACCCTCCCTTTACGAGTAATGTGTAAAATCCATTATGTAATAACGGCGTACTGTCATCTGTAAGACTATAAACCTTTTTGTGAAGTTCCGGCAATGATTTCAATTTTATTTTTACTCCCATTCCCTGACCAAATAATTCTTCCCATGTTTCCGCATTTTCCCACTGTTCCATTGCATTTTTGTTTTCGTATCCTCTCCAATTGCTACTTATACTAGCTTCATCTTCAAATTTATTATCACTTGATATTTCCGTAAATGAATTTTCTACTTTTTCCACAAAAGGCGTTGTAACATCATCCGGCAGTATCAGGAAAGTCAAGAATACCAATATTGCTCCAATTGCAAAAGATACTATTAAATTAACAAACAGACGTTGTTTTTTATTTTCTTTAATAATGGAAATTACATATGCAACCAGTATTCCTATAATCAGGCACAAAATCTGTGTTCTTCCTAAAGAAATAAGAACCGTAACAAATGCCACTATCATGCATATTCTATCCTTGTTTTTTCCATAAATAGACTGCTTATTTAATATACATTCATAAAAAAGCAAAACGGAAAACATCAGTATATCCATTATATTTTTGTTAAAAACATCTCTCAAAGAACCTAACGTTGATATTTCGCCTATTTTTAGCACTAATTTTATCCAGTCACTAACTAATAATACCATACAGGACAGGTATATCGTTTTTATCATTGATTTTCCCTTTTCATACCTACATGCATAATACGCAACTACTACAATCACTATATTATTTATAACATAGAATGTACCCTTTACAAATTCTGCTATATCATTAACAAAAATACCATAAAAAAACATAATAATGATGGATATGAAATACAAAGTAAAACCCGGTATTTCAGGTAAAACAATTTTTTTATACAGCATAAAAAGAGTAACAATCAAAGCCATATATGCCATAACCTGTTGCTCATTTTTTATAAACATATTTATAAGAAATATCATCACCACTGTCCATGATATTTCATTTTTCCAACTTGTGTTAATTTTAATTGTGGGTTGAAACATTTTATTTTTGTTCCCTTCGCTTTTTATTTTTATCTTATGAAGCTTATAATTTTGGACAATATAATATAATTAAAGCATCCTATTCTGTAGGTTACTCCATTAAATATTTTTTTAATTTTATTAATTCTAAGATATTTATTTAAATACACGCACCTACTATCATATGCAATATCTAATCTTTTCCTTATTGATTTTATATTTTTTGAAACAGATACCGAATGATGATGAAGGTAACTTTTAGTATTCAAAATATAGCTCTGACATTTGTTTTCTTTCAGCTTGTATGCAAGTATATTTTCTTCATTGTATAGAAATGTATCCTCGTCAAAAAATCCAACTTTTTCAAATGTTTCCATAGCTACCATAAAGAATGAGCCATGTATTACATCAACTTTGCTGTACTCTCCCTGAAAATAATCATAATCATAATTATATTTTTTGCATTTTAATATACTGCTTAGTACAATTAAATTATCTAATATACAGGACTTATATCGTGGCAGCTTCCATGCCGTTTTAATGTCAATGTCTGATGTTGTTTTCATTTGACATGATACACATCCCACATTTTCTCCGGCAGTTTCTAATTCTTTATGAAGCCCTTGCAATGAACTTATTACACTGTCATCAAACTCCACATCCGGGTTTGAAATAAACACGTACTTCGGTGAGTATTTGTCCATGGCATATTTAACTCCAAAGTTGTTTCCATATGCATATCCGCCGTTTTTTTCCGTTTTAATGACGTCTGTTTTTTCACTTTCAAATGCACAAAGTTTCTCAAAGGAATTATCCGTAGAACAATTATCTACCACAATTAACTTATCAATACTTTCAATATGTATTGCGTTATTCAGAAACTTTTCAATTGTATTGTAATCATTGTAGTTTAAAACTACTAATACATTTTCTATCATCTGCCAATTCCTGATACCTGCTAACCAAATATCTTGTCCATTTTCTTTTTGTAACAGTCATAAGAATAATTTTCATCATATTGTACAATAGCATTTTTCTGCATTTCAAATATATCATCTGCACTTAATTTGCATATTTCGTCTGCCACCTGATTTATTATACCATGATTATAATTTATTCCAATATTCTTTTCCCTTACCATGTTCCAGGTATCGCTTTTGCAGCAATTAATTAAAGCCAATCCGTTAGACATATACTCCATGCTCTTATAAGATAATGCAATTGCCACATTTTCTTTAAAGCCATTGAAGCCGAAATGACATTTTTTCATTACTTCTTCCTTAACTGCATCATCGTATATACGTCCCATAAAGTTATACGTTATTTTCTTATCCTGCAATTCCTTTAAAAGCCATTCTTTTCTCGGACCGTCTCCAATAATAAATAGCTCAACATCCTTCTTTTCTTTTATTAAGGATAACATTTTTACCAGACCTTCAAAATCATAGTTTCCTGTTAATGCCCCCAAATAAAGAATGTTTAACTTGTCATTGGGTACAACTTCTGTCCGCTCTACCTTTTTGTTGCTCTTGCACAACGGCACCACTTTCTTTTTTTCATCTTCTTTTATGCCTAATAATTCAAAATAATATTTACATGATCCAATAAAGCAGTCGCATTTTTTCATGGCATAATTTCTCATATGGGACCACCACCAGAATCCTAAAACATTAGCCACTTTTTTTACATTTTTATTAAAGGGAATTGTCTCCGGATACAAATCGTAAATATCTGATACCAAATATACATTTTTCAGTTTTTTAGATAAAACATATGCCGTTGAATTAGGAGGCCCTACAACATATATAATATCCGCATCACGGTTTTTTAATAATTTTGCCACATCAAAAGCAAACTTCACCGCCGAAATCATTCTTGTTAAAGACATATTCTTTTTGTAGGGAATTACTTCTATTTCCCTGACACCCTCAAGATTATATTTAACTTTTTTCTTGGAATTATGGTCATAATTTCCACATAACGCCTCTACTTCGTATCCTTTTTCCTTAAAATAATTGTAAACCGTATAGCAACGGTCTGTGTCCCGTAAATTTAAATAATATGAAACAATTAATATTTTTTTATTCATTTCCTTCACCTTTATCTGTATATACCATTAATTATATCCTGCACATGCCTTTCAATTAAAGGTACTTCAAACATATTTAGTACATTATTTTTCATTTTTTCTATCTTTTCCGGATGATTTAAAAGTTCTTTTAGTTCCGTTTTTATCTTTTCAATGTGATAATCACATATAATTCCGGTTTTGTCAGGGCACACTAAATCTTTCGCCCCAACTTTATCTGTAACCATTACCGGCACTCCGTAACTTAATGCCTCTAAAACCGTAAAGCCATAAGATACATCACGTAATGCTACAACCAAATCTGCCTCATTCATCACCTTATCAAGCTCCTCGTACTTAAATGAAGGCTTATTATTAATATATGGCGCCATATTTTCACCGCCATTATAGACAGTTAGCTGAAAGTTTCTTATTCCTTCCTGATACAACTGATTTAATGCTTCCTTAAGGACATAAAAGCCTTTATATTCCGCAATTGGTCCTAAATAAGATATTTTTACAACATTATTTTCTATTGTTTTTGTGTACTTCTTTTTATTATCTTTAATTTCCCCGTGAGTTATATTACACACGATTCCTTTGTCAACATTTATATAATTTCTAAAAACATCCCTCATGTATGTGCTGTTAAAGTGAATGGTGGATATTTTTTCAAAATACCTGATATATCCTTCTCTTAATTTCCGGTAATTTTCACTATAAATCTTATCCTCTTTTTGTAATTCTTTTAATCCGCTTTCATTTACAAAAATTTTGTTCTTTTTGTATTTTCTTAAAACTCCAAGTATTTTGGTATTTTTTATGCCTCTGTATACCGGGCTTTGTAAAAGTTTCATTTTTTTTATAGACAAAGCATTTTCACAGCAGGTATAGCATCCTTTGCATTCAAAATTTTTCTCACATATTTCATTATTAAAAAACAGTGTTGTTTTAGGACATATTCCAAAAAAATCGTGAGTCGTATAAACGGTTTTTATTTTTAATTTATTTGCTGTTTCTAAGAAGCCAATGTGCATTCCCATTAAAGTATGAATGTGTATTACATTAGGCTTTTCCCTATTTAAAAATTCTACATATACCTTTGTGTCTACATTTTTTTGAAATCCGTCAAAATCTCTGATTCCGTATATCTGTGGCAAATATTCAGGATTTTCAAGTTCAAAACTTTTTATTCCCTGAAAGGCTTTACCCTGTTTAATTTTTATTGACGAACCATTTAAAACCCGACCCGGCCAAAGCATTCCCACATCATGTCCCTGCCTTACCTGTTCTGTAGCAATATCTATTGCATATTTTGTCAGTCCACCTCTTGCATATGGTGGGAATCCTAGTGAATAATGTAATATCTTCAATTTAATCCTCTTCTTGCAATAACTTTTTTATCAACTCTATTCTAAACTTTAACTGACCTTTTCTTGTATCTGTGTTTTTGTCATCCCTCTTCAGATAAAAGACTATAATATAAAGCAAATATGATACAAACAGCATGTTAGGTGTATTACAGTAATTATACAGTTTACTCTTGTATTTTTTATACACCCTAAAAGTTTCCTGTATGTTCATATCGTTAAACATTATACTTTTCTGACAAATATAATGAAAAAAATCAAAAAACGGTGTTGCTGTTTTTATACAATATTCAAAGTCAAAGGCATACACCTCTTTATTCTTTATGCATGTATTCTTTGGTGTAAAATCCCCATGGGCGAAACTATAATAAAAATCACTGTTTTTTAAAAAACTTTCTGTTTTTCTTATAGCATACATAATACTGTCTTCTTCACCAAATAAAGTTTCTTCTTTCGCACAATGTTTTAAAAACATAACCGGTTCATACATATCACTGTTTTCAAAACTAATTTTCACTTTAGTTTTTTCGTACATATCAGCAATAAATCTCCAGTGTTTATCCAAAAACCGGTAGCAACTTCTGTTATCTTCTGCAACATTTTCCTGTATAAAAATATCCCAACTGCCTTTTTTTGCAATTCCAATGCCTGCGGGTATATTTCTCACATTTTTTCCCTTTAAAAATTTCAGGGCAGTTAATTCTTTTTCAAATGAATCTTTAACTGTTTTTTCTTCTGATATTTTCATGTAGAAAAAAGTTTTATCTTTGTTAAATACCTGTATGACAGCCTTGTGGTTTTGAACAGATTCTTTCAGGTTTCCATAATATACGGAACATTCATATTTATCTTTGCAATATTTTTCTATTATGTCTTTGATTCCGTCATTTATCTTAAGGTACTTAGGCGTACACTTGCATATTTTTCTTGCAGGTATCACGTCCCTTAAGACCGGGAAAAAAATCTTTACCAATTTTGCCTTAAAATTAGATGCCTGAAGTATTCCAAAACCGTATTTCATGTTTTTTTCGGGAATAATCCATGTTTTATTTCCATTATCTATTAAATAGTATTTTTCGCCATAAACATCTTCAGAGAATATTTCAGCATATAATTTATTCTGTGCCATTGCAGCTCCTCTAATATTCCAAACAATTATCAAACACAATTTTCAACATTCCATTACTTATTGTATCAACATCATCTTCTGCATTTAGATAATATATTTTTTTGTAATACTTTTTCAACCTTTCATATTCCGCTGACTGTCTGTTAATTTCTTCAATGGTCAATTCTTTTTTTCTGTTATATATAACCTGTGGCTTTGCCTTTAACACAAATGTAATTTTAGGCTTAGGCGTTAATGCCACAAAAAATCGTCTCACAAAATATGGAAGGTTAATTTTGCTTCGTTTAGGGTCTACAATAAGGTCGTAACTATATCTGTCAAAAACCGAATATCTGTCATAATGTACATCTCTTCTTACTTTTTTTCTCCAGCCAACTATATAATCAAAAGAATAGTAACATATTCTAATAAATGAACCTTTAGGCTTTGCCTGTTCTAATTTTTTCCTTTCCTGTGCATAATCTTCTTCTAAATTCTGTTCCTCTTTTTTCTTCCCGAAAACATCCATTAAATTAGGAATTATTCCCGGTCTGAAATGATACAGATTGCACTTATTTTCACATATATAATAATAATTTATTTTTTCTATAACTTTATCAATAACTGTGGATTTTCCCGTACCATCCGGTGCAATAACACAAAATGTTCTGGAAAACTTTCTATAGCGAAAAAGTATTCTATGTATTTTTTCCAGCACAAATTCCATTCTGCCTGCTAAAACCTTAACAGGCTTTTTCTTAGTTAAAGAAAATATTATATTTTTGCTTATTTTTCTGTATTCCTTAAATAGTACATCGATTCTGTCTTCTTTTATGGCTTTCTCAATATATCTGCCATAGTTTCCCCACATCCTGCGTGACATTTCTTCTAAAAAAAACTCTTTATCATTTCTTATAAGATTAATTATTTTTTTAGAATATTCTTCTTTCAGTTGCAACTTTTTCTGACCTGTCACCTTCATTATATATAGCCAAAATGCCTCGTATTGGGGTTGCAGCACCGTAAGATTATTGTAGCTTATTGTATTTTTATATAGTCTGCTAAAATCCTCTAATTCAATCCCCTTTATGCTTAAACCTTCTATTATATCTATGTGTATTGCCGTTTTTTGTTTCAGGCTCATTCCATGACAACATATCATTGCCCCTGTCCTAAACTCGTCGTAATATTCCAACCCGGCACCATTCATTATTTGTTTTAACAATGTATGTGCCTGTTTAATTTTTTCCGGCTCAATTACTATATCCACATCTTTTGACTGATTATCAAAAGGCAATCCCTGATAATTTCTCAAAATAAAGTAGCGTATATTGTTGTCATTTAATTTTTTAACATATTCTACCAGTATTTCACCGCACTTTCGGTTCCACATATACTTCTCCTACTTTAATATGTTTCTAATTTTTATTTCTATCTTCCTTGTTGCCTTACTTCCAAAAATTGAAATCAATACTTTTTTTGCCTTTTGTAATAATGGTCTGAAAAAGGATATCCATATTTTGCTGTTGCCACGTTTTTTCTCTCTTGCACTCATCCAACTGTTATCACAATAATGAATAGCTACTGTCTGCTCTGTAGTTCTAAACACCCCTTCTCCTAACTTTTTAGGGTAAAAATATTCCCTTGGATATATGTCTATGCCTGACACCTTTTGTTTCTCCCCACCTAACACAAGTCCCTCTTCCACCATAATTTCAGTGAGAAGTGACACATTTGCCACGGTATCCATAGCTCCATTTTTTGAAAGAAACGGATTATTTTCATAATAATCCAGCATTTTTTTTGCAATTATACTGTGTTTCTTTAGACTTATAACTGCGGTTCCTAAATACTTTCTTCTTTCAAACCCCATAAATTCTTTTCCTGCCTCAATATCACTAAACTTCTTCAAAAATTCTACATCAAGGTCAAGATATATTCCTCCATACTCATATAAAACCTTCATTCTGACATAGTCACTAACAAAAGCATATTTTCCTTTGTCATACGCCTGTGCAGCATAATCACAGCTGTAAATATCAAAATTATCCTCTGTCCACACTATAAATTGGTATCCAGGGAAGAATCTCTTATTATTTTCCAAAAAATCCACGTACCTTTGTGGCATTTTTTCTTTTCCAAACCAACAACAATGAACTATTTTACCATTTTCAATCATATGATTCATTCTTTTCATTTCAAAAAGACCAGAATGTAATTCTGGTCTGTTCTATATCCTATTATTTTCTAAACAACTTCTGATATTTTTCAGTTATGTATTCCCAGTTGTAAAAATTATCAATTCGTTTTTTAGCTTTGTTACCTATAGTCTCTATCTCATTTTCACTCATATTATCTGTTTTGTCTATTAAAGCTGCCAAATCCCCGTCATCTAAACTCCAATATTTAGCTCCGTCTTCTGCCACTTCCCTGTTAAATATAACATCAAATAAGAGGTTTACATCTGTAAGACCTAATGCCTCAAGAAGACTTGGATTTGTTCCACCAACAGAATGTCCGTGAATGTATGCAAAGGCATTTTCCCTTATTTTCTTTAATAACGGCTGGTCATAAACCGTGCCTACAAACTTAATTCGCCTGTCCTTATTAAAACCTGTACTTTTCAGGAGTTCATCGTAGAAAGCATTATTTTGATAATCCGTTACAATCACCAAATCTTTCTTCGTTTTCGACTTCATAAACTCCCTTATAATTGCCTCAAGGTTGTTTTCCGGCACAAACCGTCCCACAACCACATAGTAGTTTTTAAACTTTATGTTAAACCTTGAAAACCACTCCTTTACCTTGCTGTCATCATCTGCCAAAGTTGACTTAGATGTTTCTGCACCGTAGGCGATAAATGTGGTTTTTGGATTATACTTTTTGTAATCTTCCTTTATGTAATTTTCAATGCCTATGCTGTCGCAAATAAGCAAATCAGCATTTTTAACCATAAGACGCTCTGATATTTTCCAGTATTTTCTAACGGGAGCACTCCATTTAGCACGCTTCCACTCATGTCCATCCGGGTTTACATAAAGTTGCCCACCAAGTTCATGTATCTGCCTTTTAAACTTTCCAATAAAAGGCCCTATCCTGCAGGCAAGCACATAAATAACAGGCTCCTTAAGATTATATTTTTTGATATAGTCAATACTGTATTTTATAGCATCAACATCATAAAATATAGCTTTTTGAGGTCCGCCCATACGCTGTTTTATGTCAAAACAATGTGCACCGTTATACTCATATTCAGTATTATTTTCATTATATTCACTATCATCTAATATTCTTGAAACATGATACTGAATACTCTCATCTTTGGTATATTCCGTTAATTTATCTACAAAGGTTTCAAATCCGCCATATCTGGTAGGAATACCTTTACATCCCACAATAAATATATGTCTTTTGGATGTGTCTGTAAAATTACTATTCATTACAGCTCCCATTCTCTTATTCATAATTTAATATTTTATACTGAACCTCTCCTTGCAATTACTACCACGACTGTTTTTAAAATAATCTTTATGTCAAGTCCGATAGTCCAGTTTTTTATGTATTCGTTGTCTAACTTAACAACTTCTTCAAAATCCGTAAAATCGCTTCTGCCACTTACCTGCCAGATTCCTGTAAGCCCCGGCTTAGCAGCCAGTCTGCTTTTATGATGTAGCTCATACTTCTCGTACTCATCCATTGTTGGCGGTCTGGTTCCTACTAAACTCATGTCGCCTTTAAGGATACTCCAGAAATTTGGAAACTCGTCTAAAGACGAAGCTCTCAAGAAATGACCTAAACCTTTTCTCTTTCCGTCCGGTCCGCTTCCTATAATTCTAGGGTCTGCATCTATTTTAAACATAAGACCACTCATTTTATTTTTATCCATAAGTTCCTTCTTACGTTCTTCAGCATCTGAATACATTGAACGGAATTTGTATATTTTAAACTTTCTGCCGTTCTTTCCAACCCTTTCCTGTCCAAAAAATACAGGACCTTTAGGGTCAGCAATTTTAATTGCCGGTGCGATAAAAATAAACAATATCGCTGTTATGAGACAGCCCACAATGCCGGCACATATATCCAGCACCCTCTTTAAGAAAATCTCATAAGGCTGCACCGTCTTCATACTTGTTGTTAAAACATTAACTGCATTAATTCTGCCAAAATATACATTAGGAAGTCCCTGTGTAAACATATTCATCTTAACATGCACTGTTACTCCCATTTCCAAAAACTTATTTGTGACCCGCTCGATTTCATCCTGTCTGCCCGGGTCCATACATATAAGTACATCATCTATTACGTTATGACAAACATATTCATATACGTCTTTACCGTACGCCACTACCGGTATTCCCATAATTTCACTACACTTTGATTCCGGCTCCACAATGGCTATTCCCACAACATCATAGGTTTTATCATGACCGTCTTTTATAAGATTAACCGAATCCACAGCCATTTCCTCATTGACTAACACCAAAATTTTTACTCTGTTATACTTAGACAGTCCCTCATTATCATTAATAATTTTTTTCAAAATTATATGCACCATATACATAACTATGGTATTAATACAAAAATAGCTTATAAATGTCAATCTCGAATACTGTATACTTAACTGCATAACAAACAAATAGCTGAAAACCACTGCTATCATTTCCAAATTATATATAAATACCTTTTGAAATTCTCCGAAATATCCACGTTTCAAAATTCCTGAGTACCAATTTGAAAAATATGTTATACAAAAATGCAAAACCATTATCATAATCATTATCATTCGATAATCTTTTATTTCGTATACATTTGCAATTCCGTGTCTTAACCAATATGCAAGATTAAATGTTATGTTTAAGCATATCAAATCGGCCAGAATAAAATCAAAATGCTTTATCCAGCTGCTTTTCCTTATATGCATATATGTACCCTCCCAAATTTGCCTCAATATCAAGTTATATTTGCTACATTTTTCGACCTAATATCGTTTTTATTTTATCTTATTATCTACTAATTGTAAATATGGAATATTTGTAAACTTTTGTGACTTATGTGTTAAATATGCCCCATGATTATTGATTTTGCCTTTTAGAATTGGTAATTTGTATATTATGAATTGTTATTTGTTCTGAAAGGAGTTTTGTTATGAACTTTAGAAATAAATTTTCCAATTTTATGTATGGCAGATACGGCATTGACCAGTTATCAAGATTTATACTTGGTGTAACATTTGTTCTTTGCATTCTTTCCTTTTTCACAAAAGGTGCAGTAAATTCCGTATTAAGCCTTTTAATATTTGCTTCTATTGTTCTTCTTTACTTTAGAATGTTTTCGAGAAACATATATAAGCGTGCAGCTGAAAACGAAAAGTATTTAAGAATAATTTCTAAAATTAAATTTAATAAAAATTTCAGTAAAGAAGCCAGAGAGCAGAGAAAATATTATAAATTTTTCAAGTGTCCCGGCTGCGGTCAGAAAATCCGTATTCCCAAGGGACACGGCAAAATCGAAATCCGCTGTCCTAAATGCAACAATAAATTTATAAGAAGAAGTTAATATGTTTGGATATGTTGTTGTAAATAAACCGGAATTAAAAATTAAAGAATTTGACATTTACAAAGGTTATTATTGTGGACTATGCCGGTCATTAAAGAAACGATATGGATTAATGGGACAGCTTACCCTAACCTATGACATGACTTTTTTAAGTATGCTTTTAACGGCACTTTATGAACCGGAAATTTTTGATGAAATGCACAGATGCATTGCACATCCCACAAAAAAGCGCCGCATGATATCTTCTAAATATACAGATTATGTGGCAGATATGAACATTATCTTGTCCTATTACAAGTCTATGGACGACTGGAAGGATGACCGGAGTGTTATTAAGCTTTTATTTGCCAAACTAATTAAATCAGGAAAAAATGATTACCTGGAAAAATCCCAGGCTATAGCTTCATTGCTTAACGAGCTCGGTACCCGCGAAAAAAATAATGAGACAGGCATTGATGTTATGGCAGGGATTTTCGGTAAAATTATGGCAATTTTGTTTGTTCCACAAAAAGACCGTTGGAGCAATACGCTGTCACGTATGGGATTTTTCCTTGGAAAATTTATTTATATTTTAGACGCATATGATGATTTAGAAAAGGACATTAAAAAAACTTCCTACAATCCTTTTAAGGAAATTTGCCAAAATCCCGGTTTTGATGATAGAATAAAGCAGATGCTTACTATGATGATGGCTGAATGTTCCAAAGAATTTGAGACCCTGCCTATTCTTGAAAATGCGGAAATACTTCGCAATATTCTCTATGCCGGGGTATGGAACAGATTTAGCACCATCTATAAAGAGAGAACCGGTACAGGCACTGAAAATAAATAATTCGTTTACATGGTTATCCTTTATATAACGTAAGTTTCATTGTGAAAAAGTTTTAAATTTAACAGATTGAGAGATACAAAATGAACGATCCATATAAGGTTCTTGGCATAGACCCAAGTGCCACAGATGATGAAGTTAAAACAGCATATAGAAAGTTAAGCAGAAAATATCACCCGGACGCTAATATTAACAATCCCAACAAGGATAAAGCTGAAGAAATGTTTAAGCTTGTAGGTCAGGCATACGACCAGATTATGAATGAGCGTAAAAACGGATATTCCGGTGGTTCCGGCAACTACTCCGGTGGTGGATATAACGGTAACCCTTACGGTCAGTATAATGGCAATCCTTTTGGAGGCTTTGGTGGTTTTGGTGGCTTTGATGATTTCGGCGATTCCTATGGAAGAAATACCGGATACAGTCAGGATGATTCATATTATTCTGCCGCTTCTAATTATATAAACAACGGCAGATTTAATGAAGCATTAAACGTACTTAATAACATAAATGACCGAAATGCCCGTTGGTATTTCCTCAGTGCCATTGCCAATAATGGTGTAGGAAATAATGTTATTGCCCTTGACATGGCAAAGACAGCCCTTCAAATGGAACCAAATAATGCCACATATCAGCGTCTGGTTCAGACCTTGGAAAGTGGTGGGCAATGGTACAATCAGAGACAATACTCATATGGCGGTGACCCGGATAACATGTTTTGTTGTTCTGATCCATGTACTGCGTTATGTCTTATGAATTTATGTTGCAGATGCTAAATTGTATTACGTAATTATGAGCCACCGGCTTAGCCGGTGGCTCATTTATTAAAACATCTTATTTACTCCAATCCATATTTCAACATTTTTTTCGCATCATTCCACCGCTGCTCGTCTGTATTGTCGTTAAGTACCACGCTGACACATTCCTTATCACCCTTTTTTCCAACTGACACAAGACATTTTCCTGCCAATCCGGTACTTCCTGTTTTCAATCCCTGACAATATTCGTAATAGAAACTTCCATTTTTATTTAACAGTGCATTAGTAGAAGTCCATGTTTTACTAAGTGTATCTGAATATGCGGAACTTTTACCACATATATCTGCAATAACTGAATTACTGTATGCCTCAATGGCTATCTTAGACAAATCTGTTGCTGTGGTATATTGATCATCATCGTCGTATCCGTCAGGAGATGTGAAATGGGTATTTTCCAATTCCATGTCCCTTACATTTCTGTTCATTTCCAATACAAAACGCTGTACGCACTGCTGGGAAGTCAAGGTCTTTCCTTCATTGGCAATATTATCCTCAAAAATTTCCTGACCTGCCGCCTTTGCCAAAACATATGCAGCATCATTTCCTGATGAAATTAAAAGTCCCTGCAACAGTTCCTTTACTGTTACCACCTGTCCTCTGGAAAAACCTGCCTTGCTGGAATCAGAAGCAATAAAGGTTATTTCATCCCCTATTGTAACTACATCATTAACGTTCATAATTTGCAAAACCGTAAGTGCCGTCATTAACTTTGTGGTACTTGCCGGGTACATATGCTTATTTTCGTTTTTAGCATAAAGAACATTATTTGATTTTATGTCAACCAATATTGCTGACTGTGCACTAATATTTTCACTAAAGGAACTGCTTTTGGTTTCCTTATAATTAACCGGATGAAGGCTATAATCCGTCCATGGATTTTTTTCTGTAATTACATAATTATCATGTATAAAATCCTGAACCACAACTTCCTTTTGAGCTGCCTCCATTACCGGATTTCCATTTTTCTTTTTTTCCTTACCTGTATTAAATGCATAATTTACAGTGCAAACAATAAGTAAAACTGCCATGGCTGCACTGATTACGCAAGTCAATCGACTTCTCACTTTGCATCCTCCAATGTAAATATATGTTCATTAAAATTAATTTCATCCCAACTTGCTCCTGCCGTAACAGTATTTGCTTTTTTCCACTTTTTATACATATTATCGGCAGCATTGTCGTCAGAGGAATTAACGTTACTTTCAACTCTCTGTTGAATTTTCTGTTTTTCAAAAACCTCTATAAGCCGCTGTCTTTTAATATCAATTTTTTTAACAAGACCACTATCAGATTCTTCAAAAAATTCATTAACAGCTGCTTTTACATTGTCCTCGTCACTGTCAGAAAGCTGGACATCGTATTTTTTTGCCAGAGAACAAAAATATTCCCTGCGGCAAATATCATCCAGTACAATGCTCTTTACTCCCTCCTGCCAGGAAACGCCTTTCTTCATGTCGCTTTTCCAGTCTATATTTTTGTTTTCCGAAATATAGTAAGCCTCATATGTTGCCTGGGCCGTGTAAGCATAGTATCTTACTTCATCTGTTAAAACTCCAATACCACCTGCATTTATGGCAACTTCACTGTTTGACGACAAATCAACCTGACCTGCGGTAGTTTCCTGATTGCCTTTGTCCTTACTGCAACCTGTCAGCGTTATGGTAAATACCACTGCTAACATTAAAACAACTGCTAATTTTTTCATATAATCTCCATTCTGCACCTTTATGGCGACTTTACTGCTAAACAAGTGTGGACATGGATTCTACCAGTTTTCCTGCCCTTCCAATTACATTGTCATCATCAGGCTTTGGTGAATAAACAAAGTACGGTGTATCACCGGTAACAAACTTAAGTCTGCCTTTGTACTCCCTTACAAGAATCGGTATTCTCTCAACATCTATTTTGGCCTGATTCCACATCATTATTTTCATTTTGTCTTTAGTTCCACTGATTTCCGTAATGTAAACCTTGTGAGCCGCTGCCTTAAGCAAAACAACCTGTAACAGATTTTCAACCTGAGACGGTATATCCCCAAACCTGTCAATAAGTTCGTCCTGCATATCCTCGTACTCTTCGTCAGTTTCAATTCCTGCAATTCTCTTATATATATCCATTTTAAGAGTTTCATTCTTAATATAAGATGCAGGAACAAATGCATCACACATTAAATCAATCTTAGTTTCAAAGTCTTCTTCCGGTGTTTCACCCTTTAATACCTCAATAGCCTGATTTAGCATTTTACAGTACAAATCATATCCCACTGCCTCTAAATGTCCGCTTTGCTGGGCACCTAGAAGATTTCCTGTTCCTCTGATTTCCAAATCTCTCATGGCAATTTTCACCCCGGAACCTAACTCTGTAAAGTCTCTTATGGCACCAAGACGTTTTTCAGCCACTTCCGTAAGCATTTTATTTCTGCTATACATTAAAAATGCATATGCCATACGGTTTGAACGTCCCACACGGCCTCTTAACTGATAAAGCTGTGACAATCCCATACGCTCCGCATCGTGAATAATAATGGTGTTAGCATTTGGAATATCCAGACCCGTTTCAATAATTGTGGTACTTACAAGTACATCAATGTCTCCATTAACAAAGTCATACATAATTTCTTCTAGCTGCCGCTCACTCATTTGTCCGTGGGCAAATGCCACATTGGCATCCGGCACCATGTTTTGAACACTTGCCGCCATATCTGCAATATCCTGAACCCTGTTGTGAACAAAATAAACCTGTCCTCCTCTTGCCAGTTCACGGTTAATTGCGTCCCTTGCAATCTCCTCATTATATTCCATTACAAAGGTCTGAATAGGCATTCTGTCCTGAGGAGGTTCCTCCATAACACACATATCTCTTATGCCAATAAGGCTCATATGAAGGGTTCTTGGAATTGGCGTTGCCGTTAATGTAATAACATCAACGTTGTTTTTCAGTTCCTTTATCTGTTCCTTATGCTTTACGCCAAATCTCTGCTCCTCGTCAATAATCAAAAGACCCAAATCCTTAAATTTAACATCCTTAGATAAAAGTCTGTGAGTTCCTATTACTATATCCACATATCCCTTTTTTAAATCTCTTATATTCTGGTCTATGTTTGATTTTGTTCTAAATCTTGAAAGCATTTCCACCCTTACCGGGAAATCCTTAAATCTTTGTTTAAATGTTTTATAATGCTGCTGTGCCAGCACTGTTGTTGGCACTAAATACGCCACCTGCTTGTTATCCTGTATTGCCTTAAATGCCGCTCTAATGGCAATTTCCGTTTTTCCAAAGCCAACATCACCGCATATAAGACGGTCCATGATTTTGGTGCTTTCCATGTCTTTTTTAACTTCATTTATGGCATTTAACTGATCATCCGTTTCCTCAAAAGGAAACATTTCCTCAAATTCCTTTTGCCACTCTGTATCCGGCGAAAATGCATATCCCTGACCATTTTGTCTTATAGCATAAAGTTCCACCAGTTCCTTGGCAATTTCTGCAACAGCCTTCTTAACCTTTGACTTTGTTTTGTTCCATTCCTGACCGCCAAGACGGTTAAGCTTTGGCTTCTTTGCCTCGCTGTCGGCATATTTTTGAATCATATCAAGCTGAGTCGCCAATATATATAAATTACTTCCACCTGCATACTCTATCTTTATATAGTCCTTTACCACATGGTCTACTTCCACCTTTTCAATTCCCCGGTATATTCCCAGTCCATGGTTTTCGTGTACCACGTAATCCCCTATATTTAAATCAGAAAAGCTGGATATATTACTTCCTGAATATCCATGTTTTTTTCTGCGCTTTTTCTTCCGTTCTCCGAAGATATCCGTATCGGAAATGGCAACAAATTTCACCATGGGATATGTAAATCCCTTTCTAAGCCTTCCGGATATAATCATTACTTCTCCGGGATTTACCTCTCTTGTGTCATCCTTTTCATAAAATGCACTAATTCCAAAATCCCGCAAATCCTCTGCCAAACGCTGTCCCCTTGTAGCAGATGTGGTTACCAGCAAAACGCTATATTTCTGCTTTTTGTATCTTTTAAGATCCTCTACAAGCATCTCAAATTTGTTATTATAAGGACTTATGTTTCTTGCATCTACTTCCACAAAATCTTCTGTATCAAATACTGAAACCTTTTGTGCAATGGCAGTAAATACCACCTTTGTATATGAATTTATTTTATCTGTTATTCTCTCTTTGTTCCAAAGTACATCTGTCTGCCCCGGGAGAACGTAGCCCTTCTCCAGCCTGTTAGTCATGCTGTCCTTAAACTCCCCGTTAACTGCATTTAACTGCTCTAACACACGCTTTGGTTCATCAATAAAAAATATAGGGTTATCAAAATATTCCAAAAGACTTGTAAGGCTGTCAGAAAAATAGTTTACATAACTATCTATAGATACTCCAAAAGGATTTATTTCCATATTTGTTATAAACTCTTCCACTGTAGTTTTAAGTCTATGGGCTTCCTCTGTTTTAAACTTCTTTCTAAACTTCTCTACTGTTTTGTTTAATTCTAACTTAATTTTATCAAGTCCTGCCTTTATCTCTTCCTCTGTAAAGAAATATTCTGTGGCAGGATATATCTTTATACTTTCAAGATTCTCTATTGAACGCTGGTTTTCTATTTCAAAACTCTTTATAATGTCAACCTCGTCATCCCAAAAATCTATTCTGTAAGGCACCTCATCTGTTAAGGTATAAATATCAATTATGCTTCCCCTTATAGCAAACTGCCCCGGACTATCCACCTGTTCCACAGCCTCATAACCCATTTTAACCAGTTTCTTTTTAAGGGCATCCTGCTCTATTACGCTACCCTCTGATATTTCCAGATAATTGTCTTTTATTTTATCAAGAGGCTGAATTTTGTCCATAAAGGCATCTGCTGTTACAATTACGGTAAAAGGCTTATCTTCTACTATTTTTTCAATAAATTCCAAACGTTGCTGTAAAATAAGATTTCCGTGAACATCAGCACTGAAAAATATGAAATCCTTAGAGGGATACATTACCGCATCATCTGTAAATCCCTTTATATCGTCGTATATTTCCTTTGCTTTTAATGCACTAAAAGTAACGATGACTTTCTGCCTGTAGCCATCGCTTAATCCTGTTATAAAATGTGCAAGCTGGGAGTCACTGCATCCTGTAACCTGACATGTTTTTTTCTGTGACAGACAGTCCCTGACCTGCTCATATTCATTTAATTTTAAAAGAGGATAGTAAAAACTATTCATTCTCTGCTCCTAGTTAAATTTATTCATGGCTTCCTCCACGCCACATATTACCATCACTTCTGCTGCAGACGCTGCATTTCTTATAGCCTCATCTACGACCACTCTATCCTGTTTAGAGAATTTTCCAAGAACGTGCTTAACCAAATCTCCTTCGTTAGCCCCTACTCCCACTTTAATTCTCTTAAACTTATCTGTACCTGCATGGGCAATAATGCTTTTTAGTCCGTTATGACCTCCTGCACTTCCCTTTGCCCTTATTCTGATTTTACCGGTAGGCAGGCTAATATCATCAGATATTACTATTATATCACTTTCCGGGTTTAATTTGTAGAAATCAATTACAGCCCTAACAGATTCTCCACTTAGATTCATATATGTCTGGGGTTTTACTAAAACAACCTTTTCTGCACCAATCTGACCTATACCACACAAAGCTTTATGCCGTTTTGTCTTTACCTCCACTGCCATTTGCCGTGCTAACTCATCAATAACGTCAAATCCTACATTGTGTCTTGTTTTGTCATATTTTTTATCGGGATTTCCCAAACCTATTATTGCGTACATATTAATCTCCTATTTTCAATATTTTCTTTACCTTAACTACACATCTATACCAATATGGTTTTTGAATGATTTTAACCATTTTCTTCATATCTGCACCACTATTTAATAAATCAAAAAACTCTTTTCGTCTTACGGGAACAACCAACTCTTTTAAAGACTCAGAATTCTTTGGTAATGCCCTGTTTACGTCTACTTCCTTAAATATTATCTTGTCTTTTATGCCTTTAAACAAATCCTCACCTTTTTCAGAATTAATTAGTGCAATAGATGTTCCCTTATCATCATCCATCTCTGCCATATAATTTTCAATTCCCCAACAGTCACCTATTGTTAAATCTGAATTCCTATGTAACGTTTTAAATTTACATTTATAACAGGAGGGTCTTAAACAAACATTTCCAAGAAATAATCTCATAAAAGAATCATAATAAAATTTATTTCTATAAATCTTACCACTGGCAAACTTTATTTTCATAGAAAAAAATTTCCATCCATCATCCTTATTTCTAAAACTGATATCCTTTGCTTCACTTTTATTACAACATTCCTGCTCCTTTATGTATCTATGCCACAATTTAGGACTTGGTACCCCATGACATAATACATCTATTGTATACAAATTTCTGTATTTTTTTCCTAAATATCCAAGCAACCCTTCAATTTGACATGCCGTGCCTGTAAATAAAACCATCCTACCATTTTCCAGTTCGCTTTTTACTTCTATGTAAGTATTACCCATTTCACTTTGAACATACTTACTTCCTCTAAGCAAATCCAGTTTGTCCAATGTTTCTATTCCTATATGGCATACACGATGTTTCTCATCTAATGCTGCGCCAAAAACAACTCCATTCTGATGCAAAATCCATTCTGCACATAATGAGAAAAGTGCTCCTGATGAGCTTTTCTCTCTTAATCCACCATCTTCAGCAAATGCAGCATATGCCCTAATCATATCATTGTTTTTTTCACCGTTTTTCATTGGACACACTTTATCACAAACTCTACATTTTACGCATTTATCACTATCAGCAACCGGATACGAAAATCCCTCTTCATCTGTATTCATTCTTATAGCTTGCACCGGACATGCATTTAAACATGCCGTACATCCGCAGCAATCTTTTTTATCAGTTATATTTATCATAATCATTTCCTATTCTTCGACTAAAATATATGAACTTATTATTTCACTTACAATGTAACGACTTCTTTAAAAAATCTATTGATTTTTTTCTTTCATTTTCTAATAACCCGTCTATTTTTTCATAATCAGTATTTTTGTCCAATACCAATTCATTTTCGCCTATGTAATCATCCATTCCTATAATTTTTGAGAGAGTTTCAATTCGTGAATTCATATTAAGTCCCTGTCGCTTATAATTCTCCACATTTTTGTGAAAAAGTATAGAAAAAACTACTGCATGAAACGAATCTGTTAAAATAATTTCCGCATTATCCACTAAATATAAAAACTCCGCAGGTCCAATGCACCTGTCAAATCCTAATATATTTTTTCTTCTTATATCAAACAATTCCAATTCATTCTTTTTCTTTATCTCCTGTATCCTATTATTGAATGCCCAACTCCTTTCACCCAATGAATATATAAGACAATATTTTCCTTTAGGAGCCTTAAACGGTTTCTTTGATATTTTTCTCCATTCATCACTCTTAATTAACAAAGTAGGATCTAAAACCAACTCAGCATCGACTCCTGAGAGTTTATTCACCAACTTTATTCCTGCCTCTTCCCTCATTGAAATAGCCGAAAAATCCTTTAGTGCTTTACTATACTCCTCAACTTTATTTTCCGGAATATTTTCTACTCCAAAGCTTGCAGCATACGCAACCTTCTGCTCTTTATTGGCAAATGTTAACAAATCACATTTGCCAACAAAAGGGAAATGCGGATTCCATAATTGGTCGCTCCCGGCTATAAAATAATCAAAATATTTTTCGATATTTTCCTCTGCATCATCCTTTCCTACATAATGACGACTTTTGTTAATCAGCTTATCAAACTTGTGAAACTTTTTTCCTTTTATTCCTAATATATATTTAGCCACAATTTTTCCATTGTTTTTTATTTTATCCATCAACTTTTTGCAATGATGTCTGTCAATTGTTTCAACATCCATCCCACACTCCTCAATTACTTTCTGTAAAGCATAATTTTGAAGTCTGTTTCCCCAATTTTCTGACTCAATTGTAACAATACCAACCTTTTTCACTTATATCCTCCGTTTTTTATAATTTATATCCATCATTTTTCATAACTTTTATTATTTTTTCGGCAACGCTATTCCATGAATACTCTTTAATGTATTGCTGTCTTTTACTTTTAACGTATTCTTTTATTTCATCGTTATTCAGTAACTGTAACATCTTGTCTGCCAAATATTCATCGTTATCTTCATTTATCAGATATCCGTTTTTTCCGTCTTTAATAAATTCTTTCATTGCAAAAGCATTTCTTCCTATGCATGGCAAACCATATATAAGTGCCTCTGCAAATACAATTCCATAAGCCTCAAAATATGATGGCATAACAAATATATCACATAAATTATAATATTTTACTAATTCTTCTGTGGATATGCATCCCAAAAATTCAATCCCTGAAACTCCTTTGATCTCTGTAGGCATTTCTGCCGGCCCAGCTATGTATAACTTGTATTTTCCGGGATATTTTTTATTGATGATTTCGTATGCCCTAACAACTAATTGCCCACCTTTTCTTTCAAAATCTTTTCCCACAAACAATATTTTATTTGACTCTTTATCAACATCATCTACTTTGGTATAGTCGATATTACATCCTCCGCCAACACAATGAACCTTTTCCTTATCTACCCCTGTATTTTTTATTAAATCCCCTTGAAGCCACCGGCTCATTGTCAGTATACCTTTACAATTATTGTAAAATTTCTCTGCTCTGTCTTTCCTAACATTAATTAGGCTCTTTTTACTTGTTTTACCTAACGGCATATATTTAACAAAGCTTTTCTCATTTTTTTGACACCTATACACAAAATCAACTGAGCAATCAATATACAAATAGCTATTCGACAAATTTTCTGACATATACTCCGAAAACATTATGCTTGGTGTATCATCTCCTTTTGCCAATTGCCTATCCATTTTTCTATCATCCAGCCTATGTTCAATAACTTCACATTCATTTATTCCAAATATTTTGATTATATGTGATATTACTTTTATAATTAATTTTACAATTTTGCCCTCAGCAATTTCTTTATCCTGAACATTATCTTTCCCACATATGTTTTTTAACGATGAAAGAATCCCCCATGGCGTGCCTGACCAGGTATTTCTTTTATCCTCTTCCCATTTTGTATATACATCTATCATATTGCTCTCCTATTGTAACCATAGCATACCTAATTATATCATCATATAATAAAACTGCATACCTTTTAACTCTTACTTGTTATAAATTAAATATCGATTAAAACCCCTTATTAAAATAAGCAAAAGCATTACTCCACGGATACTTCCATGAAATAATGCTTCCCTTTTGATCTTATTCTAAAAAAATTGCTTTTTATGCTTCCTCTGAAATTTCCGGTTCTAACAGTGCTTTCTCATAAGCATCAAGTACTATTTTCTGAATATTGCTGCGGGTATCTGAGTTAATTGGATGGGCAATGTCTCTGTACTCCCCATCTGCTGCCTTTCTACTTGGCATTGCAATGAAAAGTCCCTTGTCTCCCTCAACTACCTTTATGTCATGAACAACAAATTCGTTGTCAATTGTAATTGAAACAACTGCTTTCATTTTGCCCTCTTTTGTCATCTTTCTAACTCTTACGTCTGTTATGTTCATATTTTTACTCCCTTTCTTATTACAAGCTATATCTGAAATTTCTTTCATTGACAATCTTTAATTCATTTTCATCTCCAAGATGCTCTCCCGGATTAATGGTACTGTGACTTTCCACAATGCAATTTTCAATAACCGCGTTATCCCCAATATACACATCATTAAGAATAATGGAATTTTTAATAACGCAGTTATTTCCAACATACGCCTGCTTAAATACAACAGAACCTTCAACCTTTCCATTAATGATACTTCCACTGGAAATCAAACTGTTACTTACATCTGCTCCGGTGTTATATTTTGCCGGTGGCAAATCCTCCACCTTTGAATATATATCCGGATATTGCCTAAAGAAGAAATCCCTTACTTCCGGCTTTAAGAAGTCCATATTTGTATCATAATAATTCTTGACACTTGATATATTCTTCCAATATGTATCTATTTTGTACACATATATCTTCTTTGTACTTTTATTTCTTATTATAATGTCGTTTACGAAATCGTATCTGTCTTCCGCAATGCAATTTTCAATAAGCTGTATAAGAAGTCTTCTTCTTATAACATATATTCCTGTAGATATAAGTCCACCAACTTTATTAAGTGGTTTTTCCTCGAAATCTACCACTCTTCCATTAATATCCGTACTAACAACGCCATATTCCGATACATCTGCCTTGTCTCCTGCATTCTTGCATACGATGGTTAAGTCGGCACCTGTTTCCACATGTTTTTCAAGAACTTTGTTATAGTCCATCTTGTATACCGCATCTGCCGATGCAATAACTACATAAGGTTCATGGCTTTTCTTTAGGAAAGCTATATTCTGTGCAATGGCATCAGCTGTTCCTCTGTACCAGAAACCGTTGTCAGATGTAATGGACGGTGTAAATACAAAGAGACCTCCCTGTTTTCTACCAAAGTCCCACCATTTTGATGAACTTAAATGTTCATTTAATGACCACGCATTATACTGTGTTAATACTGCCACCTTCTGAATATGTGAGTTTGACATATTACTAAGTGCAAAATCAATTGCTCTGTAGCTTCCCGCAATAGGCATTGCTCCTACAGCCCTTTTCCTGGAAAGCTCCTTCATTCTGCTATTATTTCCACCTGCTAAAATTATACCAACTGCTCTCATTAAATCTCACCTGCCTTAACTATATAGTCACCTGATGAAAGCTTTCCGTCAGGGTAATCTGAAAGTTCTGTCTTTCCTGATACTGCTACATTTTTACCTAAAGTAACTCCACTTGGAATTGTGGAATTTTCACCAATTACTGCTAATTCGCAATTGTAAATCTTCTGACTTAACTTGCTGTCAGCATATTCTCCAACACCTATGGAACAATTGTCTCCGATAATGGTGTTTTCAGCTACAATTGCGTTATAAATCTTTGTTCCCTTTCCAATCTTACATCCCTGCATAATAATTGAATCATGAACTTCTGCATCTTCAGCAATATCAACATTTGCACTTATAACTGAATTATGTACATTACCTCTTACTTCACATCCATTACAGATAATGCTTCGCTCTATCTTAGAGTCAGCTGAAACATACTGTGGTGGAAGTGCCTCGCTCTTGGTATATATCTTCCAGAATTCTTCATAAAGATTAAATTCCGGAACTATATCAATAAGTTCCATGTTTGCCTGCCAGTAGGATTTAAGAGTTCCTACATCTTTCCAGTATCCTGTATATTCATATGCAAAAATTCTTTTTCCGTTCTCATGAACATATGGAATAACATGCATACCGAAATCACAGTTAGGCTGATCCTTCAGTTTAATAAGTGCATCCCTTAAAACCGGCCAGCTAAATATGTAAATACCCATTGAAGCAAGATTGCTCTTTGGATGTTCCGGTTTCTCCTGAAATTCAGTAATCTTATGATTTTCATCTGTAACTACCACACCAAATCTGCTTGCCTCTTCTATTGGTACCGGCATAGCTGCAATAGTAACATCCGCATTATTTGCCTTGTGGTAATCCAGCATAACTTCATAGTCCATTTTATAAATATGATCCCCTGACAAAATTAAAACATAATCAGGATTATATGTTTCCATATAATTCATATTCTGGAAAATAGCATTAGCCGTACCTGTGTACCATTCCGTGTTCTCACTTTTTTCGTAAGGCGGGAGAACTGTAACACCTCCGATATTGCGGTCGAGATCCCATGGCATACCAATACCAATATGATCATTTAACCTAAGTGGCTGATACTGTGTAAGTACACCTACCGTATCAACGCCCGAATTAATACAGTTGCTTAATGGGAAATCTATAATCTTATATTTTCCACCAAACGCAACTGCCGGTTTTGCAACTTTTGCAGTAAGTACACCAAGACGGCTACCTTGTCCACCTGCTAACAACATTGCAATCATTTCTTTTTTTATCATGTCAACTCACCTCGCTGCTTATATTAAGTAATAAAATTATAGCATTAAATTGCTAATAATAAAAGCATTTTCCCCCTATTTTTTATTTATATTTTCTCTTTTTTTTGCCATTTTTCGTTCTTAGTTGTGCAAAATGTACAATTTTTTTATTGTTCTTTCCTATTTCTTATTTTTTCATTAATCTATTTTGTATTTTTAACAATTTTCTATACTATATTTTGTCTAAAATTGCTATAATAAAGTTATTCCTGATTTTTGTATTTATTATAGAAGATTTACCTTTTAGTTTTGATTAATTTTATGTTAAATCTTTAAAAAGTACTAAAACAAGTGTATAATCATATAAGATTTTATTATGAGATTGGAGAAGAATATGTACAAATTAGATTTTAATACTCCTGCTAAACTACATTTTACCGGAATCGGTGGAATTAGTATGAGTGCATTAGCAGAAATCATGATTTCAAGAGGTTTTACCGTTACAGGTTCAGATTCAAAGGAGTCCGAAATAACAAAGCACCTAGAGTCATTAGGTGCAACTATTTGCTACGGACAAAAATCGCAGAATGTTTCTTCAGATGTTGAAGTTTTAATTTATACAGCTGCCGTTAAACAGGATAATCCTGAATTAGTTGCAGCAAAATCAATGAATATTCCCCTTCTTACAAGGGCGGAATTTTTAGGTCAGATTATGCAGAATTACCATACTGCCATTGGAGTTTCAGGAACTCACGGAAAGACCACTACTACTTCCATGCTTTCCCAGATTATGCTCGAGGCAGATACCGACCCTACCATATTAGTAGGCGGAATTATGCCTGCCATTAAGGGAAATACAAGAATCGGTCATTCTGATAAGCTTATTACTGAAGCATGCGAATATACTAACAGTTTCTTATCCTTTAAGCCAACAGTTGCCATTATTTTAAATGTTGCAGCGGACCATCTGGACTTTTTTAAGGATTTAGACGATATAAGACATAGCTTTAGGGAATATGCCCGTTTAGTCCCTGATGATGGAGCTTTAATTATTAACAGCGACATTGACAATATTGAATATTTTACGGAAGGGCTCAAATGCAGTGTCATTACAGTAGGTTCAGACCCTAATAAAAGTATGTACAGTGCTGCAAATATTACTTTTGATGAATTTGCAAGAGGCTCTTATGACTTAGTTGTAAACGGTGAAATTAAAGACCATATTACATTAAAGGTCACAGGAAAGCACAATATTTATAATTCCTTAGCTTCTATTGCCGCTGCCCACTTTATGGGAATAAGTAATAAAGATATTAAAACAGGACTTATGGCATATGAAGGTACGGACAGACGTTTTCAGCTTAAGGGAAAATTGGGAGATATTACTATTATAGATGATTATGCCCATCATCCTGATGAGATTAGGGCCACCCTTAGCACTGCAAAACACTACCCACACAATAAATTATGGGTTGTATTCCAGCCACACACATATTCACGTACAAAAGCTCTGTTGTCTGAGTTCGCTGATGCGTTGAAGGAAGCTGATGCAGTAGTTCTGGCTGATATTTATGCTGCAAGGGAGAAAAATACCCTTGGCATAAGTTCAAAAGATGTAATGGATGAGATAAAAAAAGACGGTGGTACTGCTTACTATTTCCCAACTTTTAGTGAAATAGAAAATTTTTTATTAGAAAATTGTGCACACAATGATTTGTTAATAACAATGGGTGCCGGAGACGTAGTAAAAATAGGGGAACATCTTCTTGGAAAATAACTTATTAACATTCCACAAAATTTTGTTGATAACTATTAACAAAATTTTGTGGATTTTTTGTTTACATAAGATTGAATTTTAGCAACCTTGATTTTCCAGAGTTAATGGGAGGTGTGACAGTTTTCGACAAATTATGCCCCCTTTTTATTATCATTATTAACATTATTAACATACCCCGCAATCCCTTTAAAATAGGGCATTTCAGCCAATTTGTGACGTTGATTTTTAGAAATTTTATGCTATACTTCAAAATGTATTTGAGATGCAGACAAAGCTTTGGAGCAAAGCTTGATATAGAAAATTATTGTAGGAGAGCACAAAAATGGCTAAGTTGATTTTAGACAGAGGTAACTTTGCGGATTTCACCTCTATTTCGAATGTTTTTTTAGATGAGTATATGCCAAAAGCCAATGGGGAATTTATAAAAATCTACCTTCATTTGCTTCGTCTTATGAACAGAAATACTAGCGAAGCTTCTGAAGATGAATTAACACTTTCAAATATTGCTGACAGGTTTAATATGTTAGAGGCTGACGTAAATCGTGCCCTCCATTACTGGGCAGATCAAAGTCTGTTATCACTTTCAACGGACAAGTCCGGAAATATTGCCTGCATCAGATTTGAAGCCTTAAAAAGCAACCGTTATCTTGTAAGTGGTATTTCCACTGAGAATGTATCTGGTGCTATTGAAGTATCTGATATTTCAGATGTAAAACCTGAAATTTTGGCAGCGGTTTCAGGAGACAGCACTCCTATTCCTGTTCCGGAAACATCAGGGATTATCATTCCGGCTAAGAGGAAATATTCTCCAAAGGAAATTGCTTCTTTTTCAAATGATGACAGGTTTGAGCAGCTTACATTTTTGGCACAGACTTATTTAGGATGTACACTTAATCCTGCTGACATTAACAGCATTATTTATATGTTAGACGGACTTAAGCTGGATTCTGATTTTATTATATACATAATGGAAAAGTGCATTTCAGAAGGTCATAAGACTTTTTCATATATTGAAAAGACTGCTATTTCTTATGTTCAAAAGGATATCTATACTATCGAGGAAGCTAAGTTAGATGCAAAAGTAAGAAAGGATATTTACAAAAGAATTTATAAGATTTTTGGACTAACTTATAAGGCTCCTGTAAAAAATGAGGTTTTATATATTTCAAAATGGACAGACAAGTATGGTTTTTCTGATGACATTATTTTAGAGGCATGCAACCGTACCATGGAGCATACTCACTGTGCAAGTTTCAGATACGCAGATGGTATTTTGACAAACTGGTTCAAAAATGATGCTAACTGCTTAGAAGCTATTGAAAAGCTGGACAAGATTCATTCTGAAGAGACAGCTAAGTCATTTAGTGTTGTTTCAAAAGCCCCGTCAAAGAAGGCAGTGAAAGCTAAACGTGCAAAAACTTTTGAACAGCGTACATATGATTACAGTCAGTTAGAAAAGAAGATTGTAGAAAGCCAAAACAAGAAATTTGCCAAGAAGAATATTTAATAAAAGGATTTAAGGAGAGTTTCCCCTATGGGTCTTACAAGAGAACAGTTTGATACTATAAGTAACAACTATAATAACAGACGTTTAGAAAATAAAATAGAAATGGACAGGCGTATTAAGGAGGTTTATGAAAATGTACCTCAAATAGCCGAATATGACAGGGAAATTGCTTCACTGGCTGTTAATGCCACAAGGCTTGCATTGTCCGGTGATGCTTCTGCTAAGGACTCTTTAAGAGAGGATATTCAGGTTATAAGCGAGAAAAAGCGTGCAGCACTTCTTATGAACAGATATCCCGGGGACTATCTGGATGAAATTTTTACCTGCCCTATTTGTAAGGACACCGGATTTGTCCACGGAAAACCTTGTGAATGCCTTAAGTCTGAAATAATAAATCTTATATATTCAAGATCAGAATTAAATGAGATTTTAGCATTGGAAAATTTTGATAATTTCAATTTTGATTTCTATTCTGATGACATAATTGATGAAGTTTCCGGCATATCCTCCCTGGAAAATATGGAAACTATTGTAGACAGATGTCATTATTTTATAAATAACTTTGACAAACACCCATGTAATCTGCTATTCTATGGCAGGGCGGGTACAGGCAAAACCTTTTTAATTAACTGTATTGCCAAAGAATTAATAGACAAATCTTATTCTGTTATTTATCTTTCAGCAGTTCAGTTTTTTGACCTGCTTGCAGATTATTCTTTCAGAAGAGAGAATAATTCCGTTTACAGACAGATTAGTATAAATGAATTAGAGGGATGTGATTTACTTATAATTGACGATTTAGGTACTGAGATGAGCAATTCCTTTACCGACTCGGCACTGTTTGATTGTCTTAATGAGCGACTTATACATCAGAAATCTACTATTATTTCTACAAACTTTTCTATAGAAGATTTGCAGAATAAATATGAAGAGAGAATTTTTTCCAGGGTTATTGGAAATTATAATTCTTTTAAGATTTTTGGTGATGATATAAGAATAAAGAAAAAGTTTACTATTTAACACATTTACACATGAAGGAGAGTTTTACAAATGGCTATCGAAAAGTTTATCGAATCTATTCCCGTTGGTCCACTTGCCATCGTAGCATTATCAGGAAGTAAGGCATTAGGAGAAACTGTTGATGCTTACATTTCTGATTGGAGAAGTGAAAGAGTCGAAGCAAAAGAATCACCTATTACATTTAAAGGTTATGTTAAGGATTCATACCTGTTAGATGTAAGCACACCAAGATTTGGTACAGGTGAAGCAAAATGTACCTTAAAAGACACAGTTCGTGGTTGCGACCTCTATATTATCGATGATGTTACTAATTACAGCATTGAGTATACTGTTTGTGGTCAAAAAAACCATATGTCTCCTGATGACCACTATGCAGACATTAAGAGAGTTATTGCCGCTGCTGCAGGTAAGGCAAAAAAAATTACTGTTATTATGCCTTTCTTATATGAAAGCAGACAGCACAGACGTACTTCCAGAGAATCTATGGATTGTGCAGTTATGTTACAGGAACTTGTTAATATGGGAGTTGATAATATTCTTACTTTCGATGCCCATGACCCACGAGTTAACAATGCTATTCCTATTCACGGTTTTGAGTCAATTATGCCAACATATCAGTTCATTAAAAATCTTTTAAGAAATGTTGACGATTTGCAGTTAGATTCAGATCATTTAATGGTTATAAGCCCTGATGAAGGCGCTATGGGAAGAGTTGTATACTTCGCCAACGTACTTGGTATTAATATGGGTATGTTCTATAAGCGTCGTGATTATACTACTATTGTAGATGGAAGAAATCCTATTGTAGCTCATGAATATTTAGGCGAATCAGTAGAAGGAAAGGATGTTCTTATTATTGATGATATGATTTCATCCGGTGACAGTATGTTAGATGTTGCAAGCCAGTTAAAAAAACGTAAAGCAAAGAGAGTTTTTGTTGCATCAACCTTTGGTCTCTTTACAAACGGTTTGGAAAAATTTGATAAAGCCTATGAAGATGGTCTTATTTACAGAGTAATGACTACAAACTGCATTTACCAGACTCCTGAACTTTTGTCAAAAGAATGGTACATCAGTGTAGACGTTGCAAAATACACAGCCTTATTTATTGACAGATTAAACCACGATTCTTCAATTAGCGATTTATTAGATCCTGTTGAGCGTATCAACAAACGTGTTAATGAATATGGAAACAGATAGTTAAAGTTAATTTAAAAAGATTGCTACTATTTTGGTAGCAATCTTTTTTTGTCTTTATATCTTATTTTTAAGCCGGCTGCCTCTGGGCAAGCTGTCTTTTTGATTTCTTATTTTATAATTTTATAAAATTGTGATGTATTTTCAACTTATCCGCCATTACTTTTTCTCTGGTATGGCAGGAGAAAATAATAACCTGTTCCATGCTTTCAGCCATAAACTTCATTGTGTTGCCCATACGTTTATTATCATACATAACAAAGGCATCATCTAAAAGAATCGGCTTCTTATCTTTCTCAAAAATGATATCAGCTGCTGCAAGGCGAAGCGCCATATATATCTGCTCCACCGTCCCTTTACTAAGCTTAGATGCAGGAATTAGTGATTTTTTACCATTAATGGAAATGTTTAATCTGTCATCTATAGAAAGATTATCATATTTTCCATTGGTAATCTCCGACATATAAAAGGACGCCTTTTCATTTAACTTCTTTCCAAAGCTGTTTCTGATTTCAGTAGCTATTTTTTCAATATTTGTCTTTGCCTCTTCAATGGCATCAATTTCAAACTTTGCTTTTTTAATAACTTCAAGTCTGTGATTTGATTCATTAATTCTTGCTTCAACTTCAATATCTTTTTCTTTTTTCTGCTCCAAAATCCAGTTAGCCTTGGAAATAGCCTCATTCAATTCCCTCTCCTGCTGCTCTATTTCCTTAAGCTCATCGCTACAATCTTCTGAATTTACTTCCTTATCTTCTTCTGCCTTTATCAGCTCCTGTGTTGCCTCAAGGGCATCTTTTTTGCTGTCAATCTGATGCATACAATAAGTTTCCTCATGCTTTGCCGCATCTAACTTATCCAGTACCAGCTTAAGCTCCTTCAGGCTTTCAATTTTCTTATTGCGTTTCTTTTTGTTAACAAAAAACTTTACAACAGATAAAATCAGACACACGCCTGCCAGTCCTAAGCAAATCGCAGGCTTCATCCAATATTCCCCTACATATAACAAATCAACATTGCCAACGGTAAAGCCAATTGCTGCCCCAATAAATGCCATGGTAAGAATTATAAACACAATCGGTATATTGCTTCTGTTTACAACCTTATCTGTAAGCATATCCATGGTCTCCCAATTATCAATACCCTTGCTTTTTAATTCATTTTCCAATGACTGCTTATGGGATTTTATCTGCTCTAACATAGAATTATACTTTTCAAGCTCCGTGGTATATGACAAAACCTCCTGATAAAGATTCTCTTTTCTCTCATTTTGCCTTGCCAGTTCCTCCAGCCTTTTGGCATCCCTTGCAGACAAATCCTTTTTCTTTTCCTGAAGACGTGCCACAGACTCCTTTTTCTGTTCAATAGAGGCAATAATTGTGTGCTGTTCTCTTTCTGACAACTCCAATGTATCCTCGTCATCTCTTATATATCTGCGGATTTCATCCTCTTCTCCAATTTTATTTTCAGAAATAATCTTTCTTTTTTCGGTATTTAACTCCTCAAAAGCCTCTTTTATATTAATTTCCATAGACTTTGTGGAACCAAGATTAGCTGCATAATTTTTCAGTATATTCTCCAGTTCCTTGTCAGTAACGCTACCTAGCTGGCTTATGCTAATGGTATTGTAATAACAGCTTTCATCCAGTCCCGCAAACAGTTCATCTATTTGTTCCTGAGATAATTCAATACCTAAATCCTCATTTATTACCTTAAAGCTCTTATTTTCCTTACTAAAATTGCGCTCTATACGATAATTCACTCCATCGCTTTCAATTCCCATGGTTCCCTGATAATTAGAAGGATTGTCCCATGGCTGGTATTTAGAATAGGTATCTTTAGCACTTGCCTTTCCTCTTTGCTTTTCAATTCCAAAAAGCATACCTCTTATAAAGGTGTGAAGAGTGGTTTTCCCTGCCTCATTTTCACCATATATAATATTAAGTCCCGGCTCAAGAGATATATATTTATGATTAAATTTACCAAAATTCGTCAACTGTATATCTTTTATAATCATACCTTACCCTCCATAGCCTGTGATAAAGCTTTTGTGCCATAATAAAGTGCCTTCTGCTGCAACGGATTTAATGGTTCCTTATCTAAATACTGACCAATAAACATTCCAAGAATATTATCCTTATTGTCGGCATACATTTCCTCAAAATCAAAATCCGGAATTGTTTCATCAATAACAGTTACTATATTGCCACAATCCATTACGTCTTTTATGCTTATTTCAAATTCAGGATCCCTGTAACCGTTAAATGTTACACGGTACATGTTATCCTTTCCTCTTTCATTAAAAATGTCGGAAAGCCTGTGTCTGATTTCCATATTTGTAGCATTTGGCGTTACCGTAAAGTCCAAATCAACATACTGTCTTCTAGAAAATGGCACAAATTCAAACTCCAGACCTTTCTTGTCCACTTCTCCGTATATATAGCCACGCTCACCTGTATCATTCACATCAATAGGCTCTAAGGAACCACAATAAGCCATTTTGTACTTTTCATCCATAAACGGCTTGTGAATATGTCCCATTGCCACGTAGTCAAATCCTGACATTGCCACTCTCTTTTTATTAATCGGAATATGCTTTTCATCACCACCATGAGCCACCAGAATATTTATCATATCAGGTCTGTCCACAATAATGTGATCATACATTCCATCTGTTATTTCTGTCTGATGGTAGCTAAGTCCATAGACACATGCATTAAGTTCCGGGATTTCCACTTTTTGAACATTCTCACTGCCTAGAAAAATAACATTATCACTCCACTTAAAGCCATCGTAAAATGACCCCTTTTTAATGGCATCATGATTTCCGGCACACAGCACTACTTTAGTTTCAGGTATTGTTGAAAAAAGATAGTCCACCTCTTTTAACTCCCTAAGCAATGGCTGTCTGTGAAACAAATCCCCGGCAATAATCAACATATCCACCGGCTGTGCTTTAATTTTCTTTATTAATCTCTCAAAAGTCTGCCAGATTTCATCTCCACGGTTTTTTGCCCACTCTTTTCTGCTCTCCGGCATGGCTCCTAAATGAATATCTCCTGTATGAATAAAACGCATAGTCCCTCCCGAACTTTTTTACTATCTTTTAGTATAACATTAATGGATTTTTCGGTCAATTAATCAGAGAGATATGTTATGGTTTAATGAGAATAAAATATGAGTTTTAATATTTGCATCCATAACAAAGAGGCCATCCACTAATGTGAATGACCTCTTTATTATATAATATTATGTTATTTTTGTCCCACTAAATAGTGTACTTAACCCATTTTTGTACATTGCTTACAGAATCCGATTCCTGAATTTCTGAGGTGGACTCCTTTTGCTCTACCTTCTTAAATAAGTATGTGTATGACTTACTGCGGTCTGCATAACGATACTGAGTCTTGTAAGATGCAACTACTGTCCTTGTCCATTCATAATACCAGCATGGAGCACTTCCGTATAAATAGAAGAATCCTGCCGAATTAGAATTCTGGCTTCCTGTAATTGGCAAATCCTGACCATCCCATACAAACTTGCTTGGTGAACCGAATTTTCCCGGCTTGGTCATAACTAATGTGCTAAAAGCTTCCCCTGACTTTGCATCTGTCAATGTAAGCTTGGAATCATATTCAACCCTAAGTACCGAGCCTAATATTCCCGGATTGTCCTTTATAGACACATTTACAGATACTGTAGAGCCGGGAATGGCATTTTTCCCTTCTACACTAATAATAGCTGTTTTCCCTGTTGCAGCTTTTATGTCAACCACATTCGCCGGAAGCATAGAAAACATCATTGCTATTATCATCAATAATGAAATGAATTTTTTCTTCATATTTATCATTAAACCGGATAACTACACTTTTTATAGAAAAAATTGTCACTTTCCAATATCTGTAAATAATTGTATCCCATTACATGCTATATTTCTACTTTATAATTGTTAATTTTGTTATATTTAATGCCTTTTTTTCACTTTATGTTTAAATATATTTTCTACTGATAGTTCTCCTCAAACACCCATATTTTACTACCCCTTTCATCTATTACCAAACCATAAACTTCCCTTGCGGCTTTTGTGGCATCCTCCTTTTTAGAATACACTCCCTGAAGCATTCCATATCCATATACAAAATATCTGTCTTCATTGGTTTTTACAAATTTAGAGTCAACCTCTGTTCCTGTAGAAAATTCCACTGATCCCCATTTGCCAATGGTAAGCTTGGTTGTGGCATTAAGATTATTGGTAAAGGACAGCGCCAGTTCCCTCATTTTCATGTCATCGGTATAATAGCTTGAATTAGCAACCCTTACCGTATCCTCTGTGTTGTCAAGAAGCTGGTCATCCTCTAAACGCTTTCCTTTTCTAAAACGCTTAAAGCTGATAATTGTATCTGTAATAGTTACGTCTGTCATAGTTATTCCGCTTTTTGAATATGACTTAACCAGGTTTAAATCAGAATCCACTATGTTTAGTGTTTCAATAGGAAAAGCATCGTATTTCTTATCTTTTGAAATTGTTCCTGTTCCATATACCAGATTAGCACCGGTATATCCGCATACTGCAATTTTCTTACCTTCTTCTGCCTTAATTTCCTTTTTGTCTCCATTAGTTAAATCAATAACGGTAATACTGTCACTGTTATAAATACTTCCATTGGTGTTATAAGCAATTACTGTTCCCTGCTCATTTACACACAGACTTCCATCCTCCATATTCTCAATCAATGTTCCCCATTCCTTTGTTTTTAAGTTTACATAATATACTGCTTTTCCCAGCATTATATATAATGTTCCGTCACCTTCATAGCAAAGCTGAGACATTTGATTTTCCAGAATCCACGCCGGCTCATTACATGGTATAAAGGCTTTTTCCACTGATTTATTATCCTTAACACTGTAATCCATTATGGAAATTCCATTTTTTCCACCATGATTTACACTTGGGCTGTAACCATATATCATGTATTCTGCATTTCCATCATTATCCACCTTTATAACTCTGGAGCGGGTCTTGTAAAGCTGCTGCCCGCCTTTTGCCTTGCTGTTATATACACGATACATTTTTTTGCCGGTAACATCAAAAGTATACACGTCACCATTTATCTCATATCCGATAAACTGTCCGTTAGAACTTTCTACATTAGAAACCGTTGTCTGCTTCTGTATTCCCAAATCAATAAAACTGTTTCCAACATTATTCTTTGAAGCAGACCAAACCTGATTTACCTCCCTGTCATATGCCAGTACATACTGTTTACCTGCACAGGTCCACACTGTAATGTTTTCAGTAACATTGTAGGTTTCCTCCACCTTTTCAGTATTTGTTGCCTTCATCTGATAATTCATGGTGTAGGTTCCTGCCTCGCCGCTGTCTTTTATGCAAAAATCCTTGGCATACACAGTTGTATCAGTGCTCTTTGCCGGGTGAAGTGTCTTCCACACCAGCATGCTGTAACTGGATTTAATGGTAGTCACCCCTAAATTATCATTAGCTCCCTTTGCATCCGGCTCAATATATGCCACTAATCCCTTTGCCTCGTTTTCATTAAAGGTTCTGTCACTAAAATCCTTGGCAAAGGCAATCTGATCTTTAACTACATCTGCACCTATTTGCATAACCCTTGTGTAATAGTGCAGATTTTTATGTTTATCTGTAGACATGTTGAAGGTAAGAAAATATTCTTTTCCCTTTTCCATAATGGCACTTGCCTGATAATCAAAGGCAATTTTCCCGTCATTTTCCTGTAAATCCGTGATTTCTCCACTATCTAGAAGAGTGTCACCTTCTGCACTTACCACCTCATAAGATAATTTTTCAATCTTATTTTTGTTGGATGTTATTTCCATGGAAACCTTATTGTCTGTACCTACCGGAATAATACTATCTCTAAGGTGTGCATAATTCATTTCCATTGTGTATCCGTCTATGGTTCCAATAACATTGCTTCCTGCATATACCTTCATGTCAGGAATTTTGTCTGTCATTTCTGCCACATCATTTTTCTCAGGCTCCCCTGATGTATGATTTTTATTGTACATTATTCCAAATGCACTTGCTCCACCTAATATAATTAAAATAATAATTACGATAAATACCTTTTTTTTCATCTTTTTCTCCGAAAATTCTCTGTATTGTTACTGCCAACAAAGGGCAGCTTAACAACTGCCCTTTTTAGTTAATCTTTATTTCTTTTTTGTTGTTTTTGCTTTCTTCTTTATTACTTTAGGAAATTCAAAAACTACTGATTCCAGAGGTCTAAGTGGTATTTCCAATCTATATGGCTTACCATCAGCCTCCTGTTTCTTTGCTTTATATTTCACTACTTCCGTATCTCCTGTTTCCGTAGTAATAATTCTCTTGTATGTTCCGGCTTTTGGAACACCAACTACATAGTCAGGTCTTTCCACCGGTGTAAAGTTAAATACGAATCCCACAGAATTCCTGTAATCAGGCTCTGTTGTTTTTCTTATAAAACTAAATATACTTCTGTCTCTGTCATCTGCATTTATCCATTCAAAAGCTCCATAGCCTTTTGTTTCAGTATAAAGTGCCGGATATTTCTTATAGATATGTAATAATTTCTTTACATAGTCCTGCATATCCTTATGTTCAGGTTCGTCTAACAAATACCAGTCAAGACTTCTTGCCTCTGACCACTCCTGAAGTTGGGCAAATTCCTGTCCCATAAACAAAAGCTTTCTTCCCGGATGTCCCATCATAAATGTATACGCCGTCTTAAGGTTTTTAAATTTATCTGACGGGTACCCCGGCATCTTGTTAATCATTGAACATTTCAAATGAACTACCTCATCGTGGGAAAGAACTAAGATAAAGTTCTCACTAAATGCATAAGTCAGTCCAAATGTCATCTTATTATGATTATTCTTCTTAAAATACGGGTCAAGCTTCACATATTCAAGGAAATCGTGCATCCATCCCATATTCCACTTGTAAGAAAATCCCAGTCCGCCTTCTTCCGGTGCCATGGTAACCTTCGGCCACGCTGTAGACTCTTCTGCTATAATATAAGCCCTTGGATTTCTATATCTCATAATACTGCTTAAATGCTTAAAGAACTCTATTGCCTCTAAATTTTCATTTCCGCCGTACTTATTAGGAACCCATTCTCCATCTTTTCTTCCATAATCAAGATAAAGCATTGATGCCACTGCATCTACACGAAGTCCGTCTATATGATACTTTTCCACCCAGAATAAAGCATTTGCAATAAGGAAATTGCTAACCTCTGTTTTAGAATAGTCAAAAACCTTTGTGCCCCAATCAGGATGTTCTCCCTTTCTAGGGTCAGCATATTCATAAAGAGGTGTTCCGTCAAACATAGCAAGTCCGTGGGCGTCCTTTGGGAAATGCGCCGGAACCCAGTCCAAAATAACTCCGATTCCTGCCTTATGAAAAGCGTCTATTAAATACATAAAATCCTGAGGCTTTCCATATCTGGATGTAGGTGCATAATATCCCACAACCTGATACCCCCATGAACCGTCAAAAGGATGCTCTAAGATTCCCATAAGTTCCACATGAGTATATCCCATATCCACCACGTAATCTACCAGTTCATCTGCCATCCTTCTATAGTCATAAAATCCATCTTCATCATCCGGTCCCTTATAGTCTTTTCTCCATGAACCCGGATGCACCTCATAAATTGACATAGGCAGTTCGTAGTGACTTTCCGATGCCTTCTGATGAATCCACTTGGAATCATTCCATTTATATGAATCAATATTGGTTACTCTTGAAGCATTGCCCGGTCTGACTTCCGCCCAGTTTCCATATGGGTCGGACTTGTACAATGTGTCTCCACTTTCCGTGGAAATCACATATTTGTACATTGCTCCTTCTCCAACTTCCGGAATAAACAGCTCCCATATTCCTGAATCATTATCCATAGTCATATTGTGATTAAATCCTAACCAGTCATTAAAATCGCCTATAACTGCAACATTAGCTGCATGGGGAGCCCATACTGCAAAGTATGTTCCCTTAACTCCATCTATTTCCGTAATATGAGCACCCAGTTTCTCATATATTTCATAATTAATGCCTTTACCAAATAAGTAACAGTCATCTTTTGTTATGGCTAATTTATTTCCCATATGGTGTCCTCCATCTGCATACATTATGCTTATATTTTTCCGACTTGTCTGTTTCCGGAAGATTGATTTTAAACTCTGTTGTAGTTAATGAGACAACCCTTTAATATAATGTCACGTTCATCATCTGTCATTTCACCAAGCTTTAATGTAAACGGCTTTAATTCATCGCCAACTACATATGCCGGAATTTCTGTTGTCTTATTCTTTACTGCCTCTGCAATATTTGGAACGAAAATAAAGTCATCCTTCTTAAATGGGAGCTCTTCCTCTTCATAAATAAATGGAAGCATACCCCAGTTAATAAGGTTTGAACGATATCTCTTTGTAGCGTACTCCTGAGCAATATTAGCCCATCCGCCCAGAACCTTCTGACATGATGCAGCCTGTTCTCTTGCTGAACCGTCACCAGGTTTTACAGCATAAATTGTACTTCCTACACCTAAATTTTCTTTATTCACATCAGCAAATTCCTTCTTGATTGTTTCAAGAATCTTCTTATATTCATCTGAATATTCGCACATGCACTGGCCTGCTTCTCTTGCCTTTTCTACCTTCTGAACTTCCTTTGCCTTTCCTACATATTCAGGGTCTTTTCTTGAAAGTGCAAATTCTGCAAGTCCTAATGGGTTAGAACGGTATGATGAAGTTTCACCTGATGGAATAAGTTCATCAGTTGTTGTTACAGGGTCATGTATTTCTGATACCACCTTAAGTAACAAATTGTCTGTAAGTGCAACCATTTCCGGCCAGTCCTTAATGTTAGGGCCAAACTGGATTTCCGTATCAGGGTCAGCAACACCGTGAGAATCAAATACTCTGTTTTCGTAAATAGTCTTATCAAAATGATATTTACGTCCCTTGTATTCAACATCCATATCTGTTGCTGCTGTAAGATATCCCTTGTTAGCTGCTGTAGCTGCAATTGATCTTGCATCCATAAGTGCAACTGATGCAATCTGTCCGTTCTGCAACTTGCTTCCTTCTCTGTTAGGGAAGTTACGTGTAGAATGTCTGATACTGAATGCATTGTTTGCCGGTGTATCTCCTGCTCCAAAACAAGGTCCGCAGAAAGCTGTCTTCATAACACCGCCTGCTTCCATAATGGAGGCTGCTGCACCATTTTTAATAAGTTCCATGTATACTGGCATTGAAGCCGGATATACGCTAAGGGTAAATTCATCCGATCCGATATTCTTTCCTGTAAGAATGTCTGCTGCTGCACAGATATTTTCAAATCCACCGCCGGCACATCCTGCAATAATACCCTGATCCACGTATAATTTACCATTCTTAATTTTGTTTGTAAGTTTATAATCAACCTGTCCGTCTAATGAGACAAGGGCTTTCTTTTCAACATCTCTTAAAATATCTTCAAGGTTAGCATTTACCTCGTCAATAGTATATGTGTTACTTGGATGGAAAGGCATTGCTATCATAGGCTTAATCTTTGATAAATCAACGTATACCATTCCGTCATAGTAAGTAACTGCTCCCGGATTTAACTCCTTGTATTCCTCTACTCTTCCATGAATATCGTAGAACTCTTTAATCTTCTCGTCTGTTCTCCAAATAGATGAAAGACATGTAGTTTCTGTAGTCATTACATCTACGCCGATTCTGAAATCAGCACTAAGATTTGAAACTCCCGGTCCTACAAATTCCATAACTTTATTTTTAACATATCCTTTGTCAAAAACTTCTCCGATAATGGCAAGTGCCACGTCCTGAGGTCCCACTCCCTTAGCAGGCTCTCCTGTCATGTAAATTCCAATAACTCCCGGCATGTTAATATCATATGTCTGGGAAAGAAGCTGCTTAACAAGCTCCGGTCCGCCTTCACCCATAGCCATGGTACCAAGGGCACCGTATCTTGTATGTGAATCTGAGCCAAGTATCATCTTTCCGCCACCGGCAAGCATTTCTCTTGCAAACTGATGAATAACTGCCTGATGAGGTGGAACATAAATTCCGCCGTATTTCTTAGCACATGTAAGACCAAACATATGGTCATCTTCATTAATTGTTCCTCCAACTGCACATAAACTGTTGTGACAGTTTGTAAGTACATATGGTATAGGGAACTTCTCAAGTCCTGAAGCTCTTGCTGTCTGAATAATACCTACAAATGTAATATCATGGGATGTAAGCTTATCAAACTTAATCTGAAGCTTGTCCATATTTCCTGATGTATTGTGATTTTTTAAGATGCCGTATGCAATAGTATTCTTTGCTGCATCTTCTTTTGAAAGATACTTATCTCCTAATTTGCTCTTAAGTAATTCTTCCTGACCGTCCTCAATCACTTCTGTACCGTTAATGAGATACGCGCCGCCTTTGCTTAATGTTATCATTTTCTCCTCCTGCAATCCTAACTTTTCAGTCTGTATCTGTAATACTTAGCTGATATTCAGGCAAAATAATATGCCTTAAATGATGGCAGTGCCAAAGGTACTTTTGACATTCGCCTATATAAAATATAGTATACAAAATTTCCGGTTTCAAATCAAGCAAAGCAGTGTCCGGTTATTGCAACAAATATATGTTTTTGTATGTTTTTTATTTCTTGATTTCATGTACTGCCTATATTAAAATACCAATATGTGAGATTAAGAAAGGTTTTACCTTTTTAATATATATGTCATAAGCCGTGACAGAATGGAGATTAGTATGATAATTGCAGTAGTTAGCGATGTCCTTGGAGAAGAAAATAACGGTACTACCATTGCCGCTATGAACCTTATACGTTCCCTAAAGGCTAAGGGCCATGAGGTTCGTGTTATCTGCCCTGACGCAGACAAGGCCGGCGAAGACGGTTATTATATTGTAAAAACATTAAACGTTGGGCCTTTTAATAATTATGTTAAGAAAAACGGAGTTAATATTTCAAAGCCTGATAAAAAAGTCGTGGCAAAGGCTCTAAAGGGCGTGGATGCCGTTCACGTTATGGTTCCTTTTCTTACAGGATGCTACGTTGCAAGATATTGTCACAAATACGGCATTCCCCTGTCTGCCGGTTTCCATTGCCAGGCAGAAAATTTTTCTAATCATTTCTTTTTAATGAATGATAAGCATTTTAATAAAAATGTATATAAGTTTTTCTATAAACATTTGTACCGTTATTGTGATGCCATTCACTACCCTACCCAATTTATTCGTGATACCTTTGAAAAGGTGGTAGGGCCTACTCCGGGACATGTTATTTCCAACGGAGTTAACCGCCAGTTTAACCGTGATATTCCAAAGTATCACGTTAATGACGGTTTTTTCCGTATATTGTTTACCGGACGTTACAGTCGTGAAAAAACTCACATTGTGCTTTTAAAAGCTGTAAATAAAAGTAAATACCGAAACCGTATCCAGCTGATTTTTGCTGGGGACGGTCCTCAGAAATCTAACCTGATAAAATATTCTAAAAGACATTTGCCAATACAGCCTATAATGAAGTTTTATTCAAGAACGGATTTGCTTAAGGTTTTAGGAACAGCTGACCTTTACGTCCATGCCGCGGAAATTGAGCTTGAAGCCATTTCCTGCTTAGAAGCCATTTCCTGTGGTCTTGTGCCTGTTATTAATAACTCCCCCCGTTCCGCTACCCGGTACTTTGCCCTTGATGACAAAAACCTGTTTAAATGTAACAATGTAGGGGATTTGGCTAAGAAAATTGACTACTGGATTGAACATCCTAAGGAAAAGGAACAGCGAAGTCTGGATTATGCTGATTTCGCAAAGCAATGGTCTTTTGATAAATGTATGGACAGTATGGAAGAAATGATTTTGAGTATTATAAACAAATAGATAAATAATAGTGTTCTAATGAAATTAACGGAAAAGGATTTTTATGAAAACAATTTACTATACAGATGAATTAAATGATGATTTTGCGGCAACTAACGGGATAAAAACTCAGGCTCTTCCCCCGGACTATAAGTGGATTCACACCGGTTTTCTGTGGAATTTCTTTGCAGATATTTTGTACTATCTTATAGTGTTTCCTTTGGTAAAGATTTTCAATACCATTGTCGTAGGGCTTCATGTTAAAAATCGCGGTGTTATAAGGCGGTTAAAATCCGGTTACTTTTTGTACAGCAATCACACCATGCACATTGACCCTCTTCTTTCTGCCGATGTTTCAGGCTGGGGACACCGTACTTATTTTATGGCTGGGAATGACGCCTTTTCCATTAAAGGGCTTTACCATTTAGTTGCCATGCTTGGTGCTATGCCCCTTGGCTACGACATGGCAAGTATGAAGGAAATGCTTAACACAGTTTCTAAACGTTATCATCAGGACAGCTGCATAACTATTTATCCTGAAGCACATATTTGGCCTTATTATGTTGGCATACGTCCTTTTAAAAGTGCCAGTTTTGCTTACCCTGTACTTTTAAGCGCCCCGGTAGTGGCTATGGTTGTAACTTACCGCAAACGTAATTTTCCTTTTGGACTGATATTTAAGAAACCCGCCATTACCATATATTGCAGCGACCCAATGTATGCAAACCCTACTCTTAGCCGTAAAGCTGCCAAAGAGGATTTGCGTAACCGGGTTTATTTATGGATGAAGGAAACCGCTGAAAAATACAGTACCTATGAATATATTCATTATGAAAAAGAAAATGAGGAATAAAAGATTTGCAATCATAATTACCTTAAATGCGCCTCCATGAGACGACATTTATCTATTTCCCTTCTTTAATTCTAATTTTATTTTTTTTACAATACTCATAAATATTTGATTTTTTATCAACCACTACATATCCAAAGAAGTCATCAAATGCATACCTTTCAATTTCATCAACATCATCCTCAAACACTATTTCCTTCAAATTATTACATCCAGCCACAAACGCTAACCTAATTTTTTTTATGTTTTTTGGTATATAAAGTTTCTCCAATTCCGTATGATATGCATACACTGTCTCTCCTATTGCTATTACAGTATATCCATCAATTTCTTGTGGAACTTTTATTGTCTTTTCTGTTTCATCGTTATATGATATGAGCTCTATCGTATTATTTGTTTCGTTAATTCTGTAATTATAACTTCCATCTTCCGAAACGTATATTTGTGATTTCCCTTTTTCTATATACTCCCCATTTGCATCAAATGCTTCGGGATATTTTATATGTAAATATTTATTAAAACACCCTGATATTAAAAATATTATAATAACTAGAGATGCAATATGTATGACTTTTATTTTTTTAATAAACATTTATTTCCTCCATACATCCATCAGTAACTCTTAATATTTTATCACACAGCACATTTATATCTTCTTTATTATGAGTCGCTATTATAATACACGCTCCTCTTTTTTTTTCTTCTAATAAAATTTTATGTACAAGCTTAATGCCACTTTCATCTAGTGCATTTGTCGGTTCATCTAATAAAAGTAATTGAGGTTTTTCAAAAATTGCTTGAGCTATATTTAACCTTTGCTTCATCCCTAATGAATACTTTTTTACTATCTGATCACTTTTCAAATCTACCCGTTCAAGCACATTAAAAATATCATTATCCGTTGCTATATCTTTTATCTGAGACAATAATTTAAGATTTTCATAAGCATTAAGTTGAGGTAATAATTCCATATTTTCAATAATAATACCCACACTAGACGGGAACGAATTGTATTTATTTAAAACCTTTCCATCAACTTCAACTCTTCCTTCTGTAGGATGTATCAATCCTGCAATTAATCTCAAAATCATTGTCTTTCCTGAACCATTAGGCCCACACAAACCATAAATCATGCCTTCGTTAAATTCATAATTTATATTTGTTAATATTTGTTTACCCTTTATTTTTTTTGAAACATTATAAATATTTATCATATATTTCTTCTATACCTTCTCATTTTTTTAAATTATTTTGTATTAAACAGTTTACCCTAAAAACAATTTCAAAATTTATCCGTTCTTTAATATTTTCATACAACTAATGACTAATCCTTCTGATTGTAAGCATTTTTATTATAAAATTCACACTATACGTAGTCTTTCCTTCTACATCTAAATACCATAAGAATATAGATTAAAGTGATAATTACTATTAAAATTCCTATCTCATTCATAACACAAATAGCTTTTATATCTCCCCGCTCTCTTTGTCCTAATGAAACAAATATTCCCTGATAACATATAACTTTTGTCCATACCCCATCAAACTTGAAACACATTAGAAGTGATACATATAAATATACGCATAACATTATTTCACATATGTTTTTTTCAAACAATGAACATATGAAAATCTCTGATACTATAACTAACTGCACGCAAAAAAAGTATATAACTAGATAGCATACTATTTTCAAGTAATTATGTATAAAATATCCCCAATTAAATATTGATGAAATACTCGCCTGCATTAAGACATACATTACAATATAGGGTATTAAACTCACATATATTTTTAAAACTCTAACCCGTATATCGCAATTTCTTATCAGTAACAACATTCCATAATTTTCAATTTGGAACTCATATACGTCTGAAAATATCAGAATCAGAACTATAGTTGGTAAACTCATTGCACATATTTCCAAATAAGGCAATCCGGCATCATTTTCAATATTTAAGCCTCTTAAAAAGCAAAATTCATAAAATTCTGCCTGATTGTATTTGCAAAAAAGTTCTTGAACTATACAACTCACTCCAAACATAAGTATCAATATTTTATCATTTTTCATTATTATAATATATCCTCTCTGTTTTTCACTTCTAGGCAAATCCCACCTACGATAACCGTAATTACGACAAGCCTAAATACATTGCCTAAACATTGCCTAAATGAATATCCATAACCACACATACTCACCATAATACCTATATCTTTTATGGGCATATAAATAAATTCAAAAAATTTTACTGAAATGTAGTATTGTAATATCATTATCATCATTGTGTTTACAATCGATGCTCCTCTTACCCACTTTGATTGCATAATAGAATATACAAAAAAAACCATATTATAATATAAAAATGTTATCAATATCTGTCCAAAAATTCCCATAATCCAATTATGCTTTATCAAAATACTCCAATTGCCAAATAAAAGTATATATACCACACTTGTTAATTCGTGAATTAACACAAATAAAAATGTAGCATAAAAAACTTTTTTTATTGTTTTAAAATAGTATGACTTACGTTGCTCATAACGAATAATTTTGTATATTTTATCATCCTCCATTATATATACTATATATATAATGTATATGAACATATACACAACACCATATTGCAATAAAGAATGAAAATCTCCTGAAACCAATGTTCTATTAAACGCTATGCTATCAATTACTTCGTCTTTATACATTTCTAGCAAATTGTAATAACATGCAATTATATCAACTATATTTATTAATAAACATACACTTAACGCCTTTAGCACTCTTTTTTTAAATAATATCTTTTCCATAATATACTTCTCTGTAATACCCTACTCCAATATATATTCCATATACTAATAATATTTCAAGCCCTACTGGTATCAGTGTATTCAAAACGTATTCCGAGTGTGGTTGAAATAGTAACATCATTGATTTTTCTTTCAAAAACGGAATAAACCACATTAGCATTGTTAAACCATATACGATTTTTCTATCTTTTATGCAAATAGCGTTTATAGTTCCAACCATTGAGATTAATCCGCAAAAAAAAGCGGTAATAAGTGAAAAAAGTATATTTGCAAGCAACGGAAAATCTACCTCCCATTGATAAAAGTCAGAAACATATACGCCATCATCATATGGATCAAATTTTCCTCCATAAAAAATTATATGTACCATTATCAAATTAACTAATAATGCAACTATCACCATTGTAAATGTACAAAAAAAACTTTTTATCAACTGTGATTTAACATATACTTTATTTCCACTTTTTAAAACAAGAATATTTTTACTTCCTGTCTTATAATCATTTATACAATCATCTGCTGTCAATAGCAAACAATACACCGGCATAAACCATAACAAAACAGCTTGGAACATATGACCAACTCCAACCGAATTACAGGTTAAAAAAAATGCATAATCAGGTATGAACACACTCCCCCCTCTTAAAACATCCCTTACATAAAAAATCACCTCTAGCGTAGGATAAAATATAATTATGCAATATAAAAGCTTTTTTACCGGACTTTTCCATAACCTCAATATTAAATAACTAATCAATCTTTTTCCTCCATATAATATAATTACTGGATATTGGATATCCAGTAATTATACATTATCTATAAGACTACCATGTTTCTTCATCCCAATACCCTGAAACATTATATGTCTTAGATGTATTATTATTATTTTCTGCTCCCATACTTACATACTGTTGAGCTGCTCCCTTCCACGCCTTATAATAATGTGGTCCTGAGCCTTGTTTAACTGTATGTGTATTTGATACTCTTTCACTAGTGCAAAACAGTCCTGGTACGTTTAACCAATACACTGCCTTTGTTCCTTTTCCTTCGGCACTATATGTCATATTAACCTTCCACGGATTATCTGCCTTCTTTGTCTGACGATATCTAATATCTGTATACGAATTTTTGTAATTTGCTTGTAATTTAAATGCGTACTCCACATTATCATCTCTTGCACCAACATAATTCCATGTTCCTATTAGCGTTAACGTTATCGCCAACAATATACAACCTAACTTCCCTTTCAACTTCATTTTATAATTCCTTTCTTAAAAAATTTTTTATGACTATAAAACTTTATTTATAAATCGCGTTTCACATTGTACCACTCCGTATTTTTACCGTCAACACTTTTTTTCACTATGATTTTTATTTAATAGTGCATTTTTTTAATTTTCAAGCCTTGTGTTATATACCTTACGCCATTAATGCTTGTCAATGAAGCCATATACCCTTATCTTCTTTTATTTGATTTTGTATATACTTTTTGATTACAGCCGTATTTTTCCTACCGTATATACATAATATCCTCTACACCAGAAATGACAATTCCATATTTATACTTTCAGTTCACATGTTTCTCAAAAATCATTAGACTTGATTTTCCCCTTTAAATCCCCCATTATTTCTTACATTGAATATCTTGGTGGTATTCTTACCAGCATATGTAAATGTTCCAGCATTATGCGATCTTCTATTAGTACTACTCCCTTGTATTGACACAATTGTATTAATATTCTTCCTATACTTTGCTTTCTTTACATAGATTTAATAAAATATTTTTCATCTATACTTGGGGATGAAGACAATATGATACTTACCTAATCATTTTGTATGTGCTAAACTGTTTGTTTTATTAGCCACTAAAATTACCCTTTCTTTAGTTTTTAATAGTAGCTTGAACAACTCTATTATAACGGAAAGTTAATTTTTTGTATAACCAGAGTTACCACCCGCATAGCAAGTGACTTATACTCCCAAAACACCCCACGTTGCATGATTGTTTTGAACAGACCAAAGACCATATAAAAAACTACAACCAGATAATTTATCGTCCGGTTGTAGTTTTATGTAAACCTTATATTATTTCTAACTATTTCTTTGTTTTAACAGCCTTCTTCTTTGTCCATTTGCTGTATACTGTATCTTTTGACATATTGTATTTTACAGCTCTGACTCTTACATAATACTTTGTTCCCTTTTTAAGCTTTGTAAGCTTGTATGTGGTTTTCTTTATTGTTTTTGTCTTTGCTCCCTTAAATGAACCTTTTGTAGAATACTGTACCTGATATTTCTTTGCTCCGCTAACCTTAGAAAACTTCAATGTTGCAGTAGCTTTTTTAGCCTTTTTAGAAACCTTATTTGCTTTTAACTTCTTAACAGATGGTTTGCTAATAGTATTGTCAGCTTTGTATTTAGCTTTTGCTGTTTCTAAAGTTACATTTGAATTTGTAGTTGCAAATAATGTCTGATTCTTTGAAATCTTAACATCAAATGTTGCAATGTTTTTGTTTGTTTCACTAATTGTTCCTGTTGTTGCAACAATTGCCTTTGGCATTTCAACATTTACTGTCATTTTTACTAATGAATCCATATCAAGACCTGCTGCCTTAAACTGACTTGCTATGTCTCCGTCAACCATTCCTGCATCCATTCCGCCTAAATCGTTCATTTGTGAAGCGAAGTCCATTTTTAAATAAAATGTATCAGTTGTTACATAACCTTCTCCACCTTCAGTTATATCCTGACTTAAGTTTCCTTTTTTGATAGTCTGATTTCTTGTAATCTGATAATATGTTTTACCATCTCTTACAACCTTCTTAGCTCCTGCTTCTGCAAATGATTTAGGAAGTTCTTTTCTTAGTTCCTTCTCATATAATGCAATTTCCACATTTGAAAGCCCACTTGCCTTAAGCATCTTAAGTGTAGCATCAATGTATGCTTCTTCATCAATTTCTACATTAACAGTAACCTTTCCTGTTCCATCAGCATTAATCTTAATGTCTGACTGCTGTGTAGCACATCCTGTAAATACCATAACAACTACCAGCATAATTGCCATAACCTTAACTTTGATATTTTTCATTTTTGCCTCCTGTAAAAAATATTTCCGGGGTTCAAATTTTGTTGCCCCTTGACTGATAAATTAATTATATTCTATATTCCAAAAAAAGTAAAACTATTTTTAGAGCATTACTAAATACACTAAATTACTCTACTACTTTGTTAAATCAAAAACACCTATGGCATATTTTTCCTTACCTGCATAATCGCTGTACCCTATGCCTTTTTGGGCTTTGCGGTCATGGAGAAATACTTTGCCGTTGTATATTCCTCCATCTTCAGAACAAAATTTAAAATAGATATACATTGCTTTATTTGTTTGGATTGCTCTAATCTTTTGATATGATGTACATGCCGTTATTCCCTCCTTAAAGCCTTCACCTTTAACATCAGTGGCAAAAAAGTACCTTGTGTCATCTAAACCGAAATTAAATAGATTTTCGTCATTTCCACTATCCGTTTCCATTTCCCGCATATCCAAATCAGGGTACATCACTTTTATCCTCAAATAGCCTGCTGATTTATCACTCTCAAAAAAATACTGATCCATAACCATTGTGTATCCATCTACCTCTATTGTCTGGTTTCCTGTTTTATAATTTTTCACTCCATACTGCTCTTCTAAATTAAGTACATCAGGAAAATATTTATTTTTTACATAATTATATATTGGATTCTTTCCATATATACTTGTAATTATTGTTAGGGCAATGATTACACCTATCACAACTGTTATTACTGTTTTTTTCTTCATATATTTATCACCTTATTATTTAATTGTAAACTTAAATGCTTTATCAACACCAGCATATGATTCCTCTACGCTCTTATTCTTTCCTGTCACTAATGTATATATAGCTGTAAACTTTCCATCATCTGCCAAGCACACCGCCACTGAAACCCAATCTTTTTTTGTCTGTATGTGTTTATAATACGGGTGGAATACAACGATGTTTGACTTTCTTTTCAAATAGAAAATTATACCTATTCCCTCATTTGAATATTCTTTAGTTTTTACATATGGGAAGTTTGCAAGAGCAGTATCATTATTTTTATGAAGTTTAAATGCACATCGTATTCCACAATTATCTAAATAATACTGATTATTCTTCAAAGTATTATAATTATCATTATACTTCATATTAACTGATTCTGATACATATTTTTCATTTAGTATCACACTTCCACCTCAGGCTCAAGCAAACCTGTATCTACACTTAATTCGTCCTCAACTTTTTGCTCTATGTACTCATAATCTTCCATATTTTCGGTGAAGTTCTGATTATCCTCCCCTACCATAGATACTGTGGTATTATCTACCGCATAAATACTTGTTGGTTCCCAACCCCCTCCAATAATTAATGTTGTTGCCATTGTAATTGCTAATATTTTCTTAATCATATGCAATTCCCCTTTCAATTTTTATATTTATTACAACATTTGAAATTCAAATGCTTAATACTTCTTTCGTCTTTAAACTTTTCATTAATTTAAAGTAACACTTGCACTCAAAGTTATATCTATTATTCTACTGATATAGTTAACAAGCGTCTGTTATTTATTCTATTATATGTTTTAACTTTAAGGGATTTTGTCTTTCCTGACTTTTCATTTTCCACATATTTAGACAAAATTTTCCATGCGTTGCTACTCTATCATAATTGTATCAATATTTCAAGTGTTTTAATTACCCGGAAATAAAATACAAAATTGCTTCTTCCCTGTTCTTCCCAATAATTTAACTACGTATAAACAAATCAAACCGGGAAAGATTTGATTTGTTTGAAATATCCTGGTAGAAATTGGCGCCTTACAGGCTATAATCAATGAATTGAACCCGGAAAACAGCAATTTCACAAAGATATCCTGGCATGAATAGCCTTTTCACCGGTTAATACAACCGGTATTTACGTGGATTTTGGCATTTTATATCTTTTTCCCGGTTCTTTGCTGCGCATATTGTTGTTTTTAACCCTTTAATTACCCGGAATCAATTCATAAATTCGTCTTTTCCTGGTAATTGCAAACAATTTCAGCCGACGAAGGTGCGATTCCTACCGGGACTTTTATATAAAATCATCATTTTCCTGGTAATTGCACCTTCTTCCCACCAAAAAAGCTGCCACACCTAAGTGCAACAGCTTTTTCGCTCTCATTCTTTATATTTAACGCAGCTTAGCTATATTTTAAGCCACCATTAAATCTCCATCTAAAACTTTCATCTAAAATCTTCAACTAAAAATTCCGCCCAGAATCTTCACCTAAAGCTTCAATTAAATTTTTCAGATGACATTTTCAATTATTATTTTCCTTTATGCTTCTTTATCTTCTTGAACTGTATGTACTTAACTTCAATACCTGCTAAAACATCCTCCAGTTCAATGTTGTAAACGCCCTTGTCTAACTTAACCTTGCATAACTTCTGGGTAATCCAGTTACCATCAGTTCCGTTAGTCTGGATAACAACCATAGTCTCACCGTTGGCATTAACATTTACCGTTGACTGGGCAAGATTTGATTTTGCAAAAGAAATATTCACAATAATAGAATATTCTGCCTCATCTTCCACAACCATTGTTGCAGTTTTCCTGCCATCAAACATAATCTTATCGCTGTCTGCTAACTTCTGTACATCATATTCTGCCTTATCCTCAGTCACTGCTCCGTAATGTTTAGCCACGTCAGTATCAACTAACTCTCTATTAATAACCGGTGCATTCAAAATAAATGTACAAATGTTAATTGCTGCTCTTTGAAGCTCTCCAACTGTAAGTCTTCCCTCTTCAACAGACTTCTCTGTATCATCATTATTTGAATTAATTTCAGCACCATTGTTATTGACAACCATGTAAACGTCATTCTGTGAGCGAACCATATCACGGGTTTTCTGACCTGATTCCTCACCTTTTTCCACAACGTCATTCATTTTTGCCCACCAGTCAGTCATAACAATACCTTCATAACCCCATTCTCCACGAAGAACTGTTGTACAAAGGTCATAGTTTGAAGCTGCCCAATGTCCGTTTATAGGATTATAACTTGTCATAAGAGTCATAACCGTTTTTTCCTTTACAGCCATTTCAAAGGACTTAAGATAAATTTCTCTTATAGCTCTTTCTGAACAAACTGCGTCAATCTTAAATCTGTGTGCTTCCTGACCGTTAAGGGCGAAATGCTTGATAGTTCCCCAGGCACCACCGTCTTTAATACCACCTGTAGATGCTACTGACATAGTTCCTGAAAGATAAGGATCTTCTGAATAATATTCAAAGTTTCTTCCGTTAAGAGGATGACGATGAATATTAACTCCCGGTCCTAAAAGTGTGTCAACTTCATTTCTGCAAAGTTCCATTCCCTCCATGGTATAAAGTTCCCTTACAAGCTTCGGATTCCATGATGCAGATAAAGCAGTTCCAATAGGAAGCTGTGTAGCCTTAGCCTCCATTCTAAGTCCGCTAGGGCCATCTGCCGTACAGGCTGCCGGAATACCATAGTTAAATAATGAATCACTTAATCCACCAAAAGCTGAAGCCGTTCCTTTAGTTACACGTGGGTTGCTCATTCCTTCACCTCTGACAATCTGTGCCAGTTCTTCCACACTAAGCTGTGCAACGAATTCCTCCACACTGCTTTTTCCTGCATGAACATCCTGAAGGGTAATTCCCACATCACCGGTAATTTCCATTGTTTTTGGAAGATTCTCTTCAATTCTTTTTCCTAAATCAACTGTCGGCTTCTGAGAAGGTATATAAACTTTCTCATAACTTCCATCTTCCTTTTTTGCCCCCGGCTTTAAGATAGTTAAATTATCATCATCCGGGCACATAACCTCTGACAACTGTTCTACTACAACTATGTCATCTAACTGATATGTAAATACGCTTTCGCATTTTTTAACACTGTTACCAACTAAAATTTCGTAATCTCCTGCTTCTAATACATAGCATGACTTGTGACCTGTCACTCCTGAATCGTCATAAGAAGCCATTGAATACGCATCTACATCAATTTTTATAATCTGACTTTCTCCCGGATTAAGGCACTTAGTTTTCTCATATCCACACAAAACCTTTGCCGGTTTTCCCAGCTTGCCCTGTGGTGCCTTACAATATACCTGAACTACTTCCTTTCCCGAATACCTGTCACCTGTATTTGTCACCTTGATTTCAAGACTGATTTTTCCATTATCTGCTTTTGCTGACAATGTTTCAATATTAAAAGTTGTATAAGACAATCCATATCCAAACTCATATACAACTTTGTCCGGTGCAAATGTTTCAAAATATCTGTAACCAACATAAATATCTTCTTTATAAAGATTAGTAAACTGATTTCCGAAATTTTCAAAAGATGGATAATCTTCCAAATTAAATGCCACTGTATCCGGCATCTTTCCGCTAGGAGTTTCCTTTCCTGACAATACATCTACAACAGCGTCACCGCCTTCCATTCCGCCTTGCCATACAAAAAGTGCCGCCTTAATGTGACCCTTAAACTCCTCATTATTAATCCACTTTACATCAACAATGTTTGATACGTTTAAAATAACACACACATCATCAAATGCTTCTGTAATATTCTTTAAATTCGCTTTCTCTTCATCTGTAAGTAGATAACTTCCCGCTCCGTTATAGTTATCCTTGTCTTCACCGGCTGTACGTCCAATAATATAAACTGCCTTGTTAGTTGTCTCAGCCTGCTTTTTGGCATATTCAACGCTTATGTCCATATCCTTCTGGAACCATGGCTCACAAGCCCATCCGCCACCGCCATTATCAAATGGATGGTCTTTAATCCAGTTTACATAATCTGTAACCAATTCTTCGTTTATAGATAAATTACTGCTTTTAAATCCATCAATTATATTTTTAGCATACTCAACATTTACAGCTCCACCTGAACCTGTACCACTTCTATAGTAATCCAGCTGTGGACGTCCAAATACTGATATTTTATCTTCTTTAGTAAATGGAAGAATGTTGTCTTCATTTTTTAGAAGTACAATTCCTTCTGCTGCCGCCTGACGGCTCTTTTTCGTGAACCCTTCAACCGGAACACCTTTTAAACTTTTTTCCATATGTTAGTTGCCTCCAAATTCTAATTTTATTCAAACACATTTTGTTACGTGATTTTCTTCCAAATTTCTTTAATTGCACTATACCATATAGCTCCACGAATTACTAGATTTTATGGGCAGAAAAACATTTTTATTATAGTGCTCAAACGCCCATTTCAAGCACCATAAAATGTTGCTTTTTACTAACAGAAATCTATCTTTGGGGAGTTTTTGTAACGTTTTTATATTAAAAAAAGTTTATTGCGCAAGTACCCTAAATATTGTAAAATCATATTATAAATATTTACGACCGAGAGAAAGGATTTACAAAAATGGGAAAATATTTTCAAGAAGATATTGAGACTGCTTCCCGCGAGGAAATCGAGCAGTGGCAAAATGAAGGACTTGTATCTGTAGTAAAACGTGTTTATGAAAATGTACCTTACTACAGAGACTTGATGGACAAGGCAGGAGTTACACCTGACGATATTAAAAGCACAGCAGATTTACAGAAGCTGCCTTTTATTACAAAGGATGATTTAAGAGATGCTTATCCATATGGTTTACTGGCAGTTCCACTTAAGGACTGTATCAGAATCCATTCCACATCAGGAACAACCGGAAGACGTGTTGTTGACTTTTATACCAAAAAAGATATTGATATGTGGTATGACGGATGTGCCCGTGCCATTGTTGCCGCTGGTGGAACTGACGAAGATGTATGCCATATTGCATACGGATACGGACTTTTCACCGGTGGTTTTGGTTTAAATGGTGGTTCCCAGAAGGTAGGATGTCTTACACTTCCTATGTCATCAGGTAATACCGACAGACAGCTTCAGTTTATGACTGACTTTGGTTCTACTATTCTTTGCTGTACTCCTAGTTATGCTTCATATTTGGCAGAATCCATTGAAGAACGGGGACTCAAGGATCAGGTTAAGTTAAAAGCCGGCATTTTCGGTGCTGAGGCATGGTCTGAGGAAATGAGACACGATATTGAAAGCAAGCTTGGCATTAAAGCATATGATATTTACGGTCTTACAGAAATTGAAGGCCCGGGAGTTGCTTTTGAATGTGAAGCACAAAATGGCATGCATATTTGTGAAGATTATTTTATTCCGGAAATCGTTGACCCTGAAACCTTAGAACCTGTTCCTGACGGACAGATTGGTGAACTTGTATTTACAAGCTTTGCTAAAGAGGCTTTCCCTCTTATCAGATACAGAACAAAAGATATTACATATATCACAAGGGAAAAATGTTCCTGCGGACGTACTCATGCACGTATTCACAGATTAATGGGTAGAACTGATGACATGCTTATTATAAAGGGTGTTAATGTTTATCCTTCACAGGTTGAAGAAGTTCTTATTAAACAGGGTATGCCTGCTAACTACCAGCTTATTGTTGACCGTGTAAATAACAGCGATACCATGGAAGTTCGTGTTGAAATGACACCGGAAATGTTCTCAGATACAGTAAGTTCCATTGAAAAGAAGGAAAAAGATATTGTTTCAGCCCTTAAGAGCATGCTGGGAATTTATGCCAAGGTTAAACTTGTGGAGCCAAAGTCCATTACCCGTTCAGAAGGTAAGGCTGTCCGCATAATTGATAAACGAAAAATTTAGGAGGTAGACTTATGTACATTAATCAGATTTCAGTTTTCGTAGAAAATAAACCGGGAAATCTTGCAAATTTTACAAACTTTCTGGCAGACAATAACATAGATATCAGAGCCTTTGAAATTGCAGATTCCAGCGACTATGGTATTATTCGTATTATAGTTGATAAACCTTTTGATACAGTAACACTTTTAAAGGATAATGATTGGATTTGTAACCTTACACAGGTTATTGGCATTAGAATTGCTGACAAGCCGGGAGAAATGGCTGCAGTCCTTAATGTTTTAGCAGATGCTAAGGTTAGCATTGATTACGCTTACACCTTTGTAACAAGAAATACTGATGATGCTTTAATGATTTTCCGTGTACAGGAAAACGAAAAAGTTTCATCCCTTCTTAGCAGCAAAGGTTTCAAGCTTGTAGCACAGGAAGATTTGGCAAAACTATAAACTTATAAAATAACTTATCATCCAAAAAGGCTTCCCCTCAGATGTATTCACTACATCTGAAGGGAAGCCTCATTTATTTATATATATATCACATCTAAGTTTTTATTATAGACGCTTTAACAACTGTGCTGTTAAATCTTCAAATCCCGGCTTACCAAGAAGTGCAAACATGTTCTTCTTGTAGCTTTCTACACCAGGCTGGTTGAAAGGATTTACTCCTAAAATGTAACCACTTACACCACATGCAAATTCAAACATATAGAATAACTCACCAAGATAAAACTCATTCTGCTTTGGTACGTTTACTATAATATTTGGTACATTTCCATCTGTGTGGGCAAGAATTGTTCCATTCATGGCACTCTTATTAACAAAGTCCATATCCTTTCCTGCTAAATAGTTAAGCCCGTCTAAATCCTCTGCTTCTTTACTTATTTCAATCTTTGCGTCAGTTTCTTCAACGTTGATAACTGTCTCAAACATTATTCTTGAGCCATCCTGAATAAACTGTCCCATAGAATGAAGGTCTGTTGTAAGGTCAACTGCTGCCGGGAAAATACCCTTGTTGTCCTTTCCTTCGCTTTCACCGTAAAGCTGCTTCCACCATTCACCTACATAATGAAGGCTTGGTTCGTAGTTAGCAACAATCTCTACTGACTTACCTTTTCTTAATAATATATTTCTGATTGCCGCATATTTCATGGCATCATTATCTTCAAATTTGCTATTTAATGCTCTCTCTCTTCCGCTTGCTGCACCTGCCATAAGCTGGTCAATATCAGCTCCGCTTACTGCTATAGGAAGAAGACCTACTGCTGTAAGAACTGAGAAACGTCCTCCAACATCATCCGGTACTACGAAGCTTTCATAACCTTCTGCTGTTGCAAGTACCTTTAAGGCTCCCTTTGACTTATCAGTTGTAGCATAAATTCTCTTTGCTGCACCTTCCTTGCCATATTTCTTCTCTAACTTCTCTCTGAATACCCTAAAAGCAATAGCCGGTTCAGTAGTTGTACCTGACTTTGAAATAATATTAACAGAAAAATCCCTGTCTCCTACCACATCAAGTAAAGCCTTTAAGTATGATGGGCTTATGCTGTTTCCTGCATAGTAAATCTCAGGTGTCTTTCTGATTTCCTTTGAGACATTGTTATAGAAACCATGTCTGAGAAACTCAATAGCAGCTCTTGCGCCTAAATATGAGCCACCAATTCCTATTACAATAAGAACTTCTGAATCACTCTGAATCTTCTGTGCCGCCTTTTTAATTCTCTCGAATTCTTCCTTGTCATAATCTATTGGCAAGTCAATCCATCCAAGAAAGTCATTACCTGCTCCAGTCTTTTCAACTAATACTTTCTTTGCATTTTCTGCAATATCCTTCATGCTTGTCAACTCGTCATCCCCAATAAATGATTTAACTTTTGAACAATCAAGCGTTACTTTAGACATATTTCTTCCTCCGTTGTTTCTCCAAAATCATCCTTAATTATAGGCTTAGAAAACATTTTTAGCAAGACTAAATCCAATAATTATAAAAATCCTGCACATTATTGTAAAAATTCTCCAATAACTTGGTTTAATATTTGCTCTTCACTATCATTTTCACCTATTTTAGATGGTGAAAATTCTTGATTATCAGGCATATTTTTATTATATTCCACATCTATATCATTATTATCCAATATATTCTCAGTATTTTCAGTGACAACGCCCTTATATCTGGCACTGTTTTCAAGATTATCCGCCACAGAATATGCAAGCTCTGACTTTCTATCCTCTACATTAACCATGCGGTCTGTCATTTCAAGACTAAGTGCCACAAAAATTCCAGCCAGTACATAGGAAAATGCTACATTTTTCTGTGCCGAATTATTGTATAAATACCATCCGGCTATAGCTGTAAATCCCATAATTAAAACCACACAATACCTGATAATATTATCGATTTTTCTAATTGGTATATAGAATAGTTTACTTTTGTTAACATAGTGTTTTACAAACAAAAGAGTATTAGGCAATTCTCCGTTTACCTGCCGGATACCTTCATACTTATTTTTAATCTGACGGATAGTTGCATTTTTAGTATGCTGCATGTTCTCTGCCCTTCTAATAAGTTTCCCATAATGATGCCATACTATCCATTTTGTCACAGCACCTAATAAAAAAAGACTTCCTATTATCAACAGAAAGTTCTCTTTATCCATTACCGTTGGTGCCACACTCTCCAACCCTTTTTCTAATTTAGTTATGTAAACTTCTAACATTGCTCATTCCCCCAAATATAAAATAGTTTTAAGACATCCCGTCCAAAATTACTATATCACATTTCAGAGGCATAAGCACTTGTAATCGTTCGTCAAATTATTCTAAAAAATTCGTAGCCGTCCTAAGCCGCTGTACACAATACTACACGTTTTTGATTATCTCATTTAAAAGCAAAATGGAATTAGCTGCTGCCTTCTTTTCAAATGTGGGATAATCCATATGAGCGCCACCATCTGCCTTGTCAGAAATTGCTCTGATAACAAGAAATGGAATGTTATTCAGGCTTGCCACATGAGCAATTGCAGCTCCCTCCATTTCAGCACAGTCACCGCCAAAGCTTTTCTTAAGGCTTTTCTTCTTTTCGTGGGTGCTTATAAACTGGTCGCCGGATACAACCTTACCTTCAAAAACCTTTACATCAAGACCTGCTTCCTTTGCACTCTTTTTTGTAAGTTCCACCAGCTTTCTGTCTGCTTCAAATATAGAAACATCCATATCCGGAATAATTCCCTTTTCATAGCCTAATGCCGTTACATCCATATCATGTTCCTGTGCCACAGTTGATATAACAATGTCGCATATATCTATATCGTTATTAAGGGAACCTGCAACACCTGTGTTAATAACGGCATCCACATTGTATCTGTCTGCTAATATCTGAGTACACATAGCTGCATTTACCTTGCCGATTCCACACTTTACCACTACAACATCTTTTCCGCCAATTACACCTTCATAAAAGTCCATTCCTGCAATTATATTAATGGCGGGATTTTCCATTTCGTTTTTGAGGCTATCCACCTCAATATCCATAGCTCCAATAATTCCTAACATTATTTCTGCTCCAAATACTGTTCCAAGGCAATCGCCAGCTGATCAGGGCATGAAGTTCCCCTGCCATTGCAGTCAATACCTTTTAATCTTTTTATTACTTCGTTAATGTCCATGCCTTCCACTAATGCTGCAACCCCCTGAGTATTTCCGTTGCATCCCATAGTAAACCTTACATTAGTTACTTTATTATCCTCTACATCAAAATCTATAAATCTTGAGCATGTTCCCTTTGTTGTATATCTCATAATTCTATCCTTCTATCTTCTTTCTGTACAACTCAGCCATTTCATTCATTTCTCCTTTTGCAATAAGGTTTCCATGGTCTAATAAAATAGCCTTGTTACATATTCTCTGTACCTGTGCTAAGTTATGTGAAACGAAAAGAACTGTAACACCATGGTCAAACATAGACTGCATCTTCTTTTCGCACTTTCTTCTAAATCTGGCATCACCAACCGACAAAACTTCGTCAAGAATCAGAATGTCCGGCTCAACTACTGTTGCAATGGCAAAACCAAGTCTTGACTTCATTCCTGATGAATAGTTTTTAATAGGTACATCTATAAACTCCCCAAGCTCTGAAAATTCCAGAATTTCATCATATTTAGCCTCTAGGAATTTACGTGAAAATCCAAGTACCGAACCGTATAAGAAAATGTTTTCCCTTCCTGTATAGTTTGGATCAAAACCTGCACCTAACTCAAGAAGTGGGGCAATATGTCCCCGTCTTACCACTTCACCGGTAGTCGGCTTGTACACCCCGGCAATAATCTTTAATATGGTACTTTTTCCTGCACCGTTAAGTCCCAGAATACCTAATCTGTCACCTTTTTCAAGTTTAAAACTTAAATTTTTTACAGCCCAAAACTCGTTAAAACGAATCTTTTCGCCCTTTATTTTTTTAAATATTAATTCTTTTAAATTGTCTACTTTTTCTTTACTTAAATTAAAACGAATGCTGACATTATTAACTTCAAGTACATACTTTTCCATAACGCCTCCTAAATGTGCAAGATGAATTCATCCTGATGCTTCTTAAATACATACATACCAATTATCAGTGCCACAATACTGAATATTAATGAATATATCATCATAAACAGATTTGAGAATCCATAGCTTACACTTGTAAATATAGACCCCTGCTCCATTAAAATACATCGGAAATTACTAATAATACAATATATCGGGTTGAACTGTAATGCCAAAGTAATACCTGAATTAAGTGTATTTACATAATAGAAAATAGCTGAACAGTACATAACAAGCATTATAACTACTTCCCAAAGGTATTCTAAGTCTCTAAAAAATACACACACTGTAGACAATATCAGTCCCGCCGCAACGCATAAAATAAGTAATATGGTTAGCGGTATAAATATCTCGATTATGTGCCATGTCATTCTTACTCTTAATACTATACACAATGCTGCAAGCACTATAAGTGACAGTAAGAACAAAATGTAGTTATATATAATAGCTGACAACGGATACAGGTACTTAGGTACATATATCTTCTTAATCATCGCCTGATTAGCTCTTATGGAACGCATGGCAATTTTACTTGTGCTGGAGAAACAGCTAAATACCAGACGTCCACACAAAATATAAACAGGATATGTTGCATCACCTTTTCCTAATATCTTTCCGAACACAACTGTAAGTACCATTGTTGTAAGCAACGGCTCTAACAATGTCCACACCAATCCTAAATATGATCTTCTATACTTTAACTTAATACCCTTTGTTACTAATTCTTTCAGCAAATATCTGTAATGCCAAAAATTATCTATATATTCCTTCATGTTACCTCCATAATAACCTGCAATACTCGCATATATTATATATTATTTTGTTTTATTGTCAAATTATAATTGAAAAATGACCCTTATCTTATTAGTATACCAAAAAAAGTCCCGGTAGTATATTAAATATTTACTTCCGGGATACATTATTTCAGATTATGACTAACATAATCATTAAAGCTTTATTTTATATATAATTATATCAACAATTATATTATTTTTTTATAAGTTTTAAAATTAAACAAACAATTCCTACTATAATGGCTGCAACAATCAATAAAAAAATACCTAATTTCATATGTATCTCCCTTCTTGCATTAATATTTTTGAAATTTTTAATGGGATTTTTATCATTTTGTAAATAATAACAGATTGAACCTACCTGTCACAAATCATGTTTATAATTTATATATAATTAATTTTCCATCTCTTTTGACATTAAAGACACTTTTTTCTTTTGAAATATTTTTGATTTTATCATATTCTCCAACATCAAAATCGAATCCTAAATTATTTGGATTTCCATATATCTGATATACAACTTTGTCATCTAGTGTGAATATCATATACAACGTTCCCTCATCTGAAATATTATCATATATTTCATCAGAACTTATGCCAATATACTTTTCTATTTCCGACTTCTCCGTATACGGTTTTACAAAATACACACTATTCCATTGGAAATCTGTCAAACTGTCAAGCCTTACTATGTCACTTTCCTTTTTTTTCAAAAGTGCATCTTCAAGGCTCTTATCTTCTTTTGAACATGAAACCATAAATATAGCCAATATAGTAAACAATAACATTATTGTAACCAATCTATGTATTATCCTTTTCATATCCCTGTATCTCCACTATTTCTTAAAACAAAATCTTTACCTGACAGCCAACTGTTCTTTTATATAATTACTTACTTTATACAAATCTTTAACATCTGTCAAATTATTATATATGCCCTCTTCAAATACTACTTTCCTATTTTTTTCAATAAATAACCAGTACACACCATTTAACAATCCATAATCAGATATATCCTTTAAAACCAGCTTATCTGATCCGCTTTGCACAAAATATTTTTCTCCTTTATCATCGTACTTTACAGGCATAAATATTCCTTCATCTCCAACCTGAAGTTGACTGGAAATTGTTGCAACTGTCGAATTAATTGGAACAAGAATACTTATCATTTCATTCTTCTTTATTTCTCCTCTGATTACATCGTCAACAGTGACAGTGACGATAGCCCTGTCTTTATATGTTTACCCAACTACAAATTTACTTTTTAATTGTCAAAATAATTTCCACAACCAAAACAATAATTGCATAAACTATTAACGTCCATAAATATGGAATATTTAACAAATACACAATCAAAGAACCGAGACTTGCATAGACGATAATATTTAATCTCAAAAATTTTTTTATATAATCATATTTAATCTTGTTTTTAGACATAAAGAAAATCATTGTTCCTACTATCATGAAAATAACAGAAATTACTTTCACTATGACCATGCCATTTGTCATCACATCCGGCTGCCATTTCCATGTATGAAATGCATCAAAAAACATTATTACCCAGCCAATATAATTAAATGCTGTTGCCAAAATAAAGTTCTTTTTATTTTTTTCCTCTCCCTTTAATATGTAGTCCACAGTAACCCCAAAATATTTGCTAAGTGTCATAAGTGATGCAATATCCGGCAGCTCTTTATCCTCTTCCCATTTGTCTATTGTATCTTCAGAAACACCTACTATTTCTGACAATTGCCTTTGTGATAATTTTTTTGATTTTCTTAAATCAAAAATTATACTTCCAATTTCCATTATTAAACTCTCTTTCTATTTTATTTGACAATATATAATTTGCCACTTTCGTTTTATAGTCGAATACTATCTAGCCTAATATATTGCAGCTATTGCTACTGCAATTCCTACAACAATACAAACGATACCACTATTATATCACAAAACTCATCTCTAGATAATGTAATAAACTCATTTTTGTTTCATTTATCAACAAAAAATCCAGCGGAAATATATTGATACTTAGAACGCTTTACCTGATACTCTCCTTCTTTTGCTACCTCTCCATTATCCTTTAGCGAATATTTTAAAACCGTATCTCCGGTAATGACAACTAATTTGTTGTTTTTAACCTCAAATTGCATTAAACTTGTCTTTACCTTATATGTATCCATTACTTTCTTTGATTTTAAATCGTATTTTATGATTTCTGTGTTATCATCCTGCTCATAAAATTCCGCTCTTGATATATATAAGATATCACCATCTTTATAAATCGATTTAATGTCATTTTCCCCTTCGGGAATATTTATTGTCTCTGTATTTCCCGTATCTGGCGAAATCAAAAGCACATTTTTTGAAGTTGCCAAAACCAATTTTCCATTATACTCCTCTGAAAAAATCGGAATCATCTCACCAATGTCTTTTATTTTTGTTAACAATTCTGTCTTTTTACCCTCAAAATCACATTTATATAAACTTAAACTGCTTTCCAAAATTCCATATAATAAAGTATCTCCTACATTATATATATAAATTCCTGTACCGTCTTCAACCTCCTCTTTCATAGTAACTATATCTTTTTTTCCACCATTAATAGGACACTTTTCTATGTATATAACTCCGTTTAAATTACTAATAGCATATACATACTTATTGGTCACGGCTAAGTCAGTTATATTTGTTCGGTCAAAATCGTATGATTTACACAACCAATCATTATCATCTATTTCAATAATTTTAGACGGAAACATTTCATCTCCATAGGCCTGGGATATTTCATATGTTTTGCCATTCATATCCGTTGGGATGTTAAATCCGCATCCACCAACATTTCCATAATCAATTTTCTTTTCTCCGGCATACTTTAAATTCTCATCTAACAAAACAATCTGCGTCTTGCACTCCTTATACTTTGAAGTGCGAATTACCGCATAATCCGGCTTTCCAACATTTTCTTTCTTAGCATCCCCACTACACGCACTAAATACACACGCAATTAAAAAAATGCATACTCCTGTTTTTAATTTTCTATTTATCATTCTTTTACCTCAATTTTTTCAAAGTCATTATAATTCAACAATTATAATATAATACTTATTGCAATAATAAAAATTACAATACTATATCTCATAATTATTGATAGTTTATTTTCAATCATATAAAATGCAGCGAATGGTACAAGCAATAAATAGAGAAAAATAACATTTTCTGTTAGCAAATAACTTGTTCCTATGACAACAGTAATAATTAATGAAATAAATGCTATTATAATCTTTAATTGCTCACAATCTGATTTTTTACCTATGTAAAAAGTATTAACACCTGAATTAAACAACTGACATTTTCCAGGAGTAACATTTAATACCTTAAGCACATTCCAATAATCGCCTATTCCACAGCATATTTCTAGTACTCCAAAGCATAAAATTCCCGGAGATATCTTACAATTTGCATTAACAGCTGCAATATATAATATTACAGGAATAATTCCTAAAACCATATTAGGGAGTATACTCATAAATATATATCGTCTACGGGTTATTATATCTGTAGTTGTTGCCAACATCCCTTGCGAGAAAAAATATATATATTTTTTTGATTTACAGGGCATAGCTATTGCATGTAATAATTCATGAATAGGCATCATTATCAAGCTCAAGAATAAAACCAGGAAAAAGCAAATTATGTCAAGCTCTACATAATATGTAAAAGTTATAACGAAATACATAAATAAAATTCCTAAAGGTATCGCATATATATATATTTGCTTCATTATTTCATTTATGTCATTGCTATTTTCTAATCTATTATATTTTTTCGCCAAATCATTTTTAGGTAAAGCATCAATATCTTTAAGATATCCTTTAAATTCAATATTAAAAAGTTTCATATATTATTTCCTTTAATTCCACCATCAACTGAATCCATTTCATTCTTTGACATTTCGTCAAATCCTTTGTTTAATTTCCCATTTTATTTCTCCTCTTTCTGCTGAATAATTCTACGCTCTATCTCTCTAACCGGTTCAAACAATCCCAATAAAGTAAACGAACTGCTTGGATTCATATTTTTGTTTAACCAATCAGCATAGTCGCAATCATATAGCAAATGTTTTGTCAACTTAGTATAATACTCATTTGATGGCATGCCTTTCAACAACTTCTTTGATGACCTGTTCATTATTTCTTGTAATACACACTTTTCAACCTGTCCATCCTTTAATAACTTGTATACCATATGATAATAGAATATATCCCGCTCTTCACTTTGTGGATATTCTGATAGTATTTTATCCTCCTCAAACATTGATTTGAGAGTTCCATTTATTCCATCATCCAACTCAAAAACACCTAGATACTCCATCTGAATAAGCCAGTCGAGCATCCCAAGGTTGGTTGAATCTCCCGGTTCATCATTAGTTTTTCTTACATATTGTAATATTTCATCCACAAGCCAATCACTATCCATTATTTTCTGTTTCCAGTTATTTGCAAATATCAAATACTGCCCAAACTGAAGGATAGTCAACTTATCATTTTCCTTATACAGTTTGTACGCAGGAAAATCACCATAAATATTTTCTGCTTTTAGGAACGATGAAAAGAATATTGTAAGTCCAACAAAAATACAAAACACTAAAAATACACTTACATTTGTACTCTTTGTAGATAGCCCCGAAAATAACAATGCAGAGTATGCGACCACTGCTACTATCGCCTCAACAAAGGATATTATTGGGGCAAACAGCAATGCTTTGCTGTATATTTTTCGGATTTTTTTAAATTGACTCTCACTGTTTATTGCCGGAAGATCCGGTATTGCAATTCCACCTGTAAGTGTTATTTTATTGGGGTAAAATATATATTTCCATTTCTTATTATCCTTGTAAAAGCAAAACAGAAATATGGCCACAAACCTAAGTGGAACTTTATTTATCCCAAAATAAAATGCGTGAGACAATTCATGAAGTGCAATGGAAAATAACATTGCCAATACAAACAATCCTATTATTGTAACATAGTCGATTCTAAGTTCAAATAGCTTATCTATCTCAAGCTCAGTCATAAATGTTCCAATTCCTATTCCAAATAAAATGCATATCGTCAGAGCTAAAATATACCGACAAAACTTTTTCATGCAATACCTCCAACATCATACTTACACCTTCTTACGGCAAGTTTATTATTATCAACAGAATAATAGTAAATTGCAAGTATTAAAGCTTTATCGACCTGATTTCAATTCTTCTCCCTTTAATCTAACAATTCAATTTTCTTCAATAAATACTCTAGCACATTTTCTTCATCCACTACTACTTTTGCCTGACAAGCCATACCGTTCATAATTGAACCCGTTTTTCCTTCTTTATTTGTAATCGTAGCTTGCTCACATTTTACTTTTACAAGATAATATGCGCTTCCGGAAGATTCATCCACTTTTATATCCTTAGAAATGGAATCTACTACTCCTGTAAAATATCCATATTCAGCTGACGGATATGCCGCTATTTCAAATTTTACTTTTTGTCCGTTCCGCATTTTTGCAATGTCAGCGTTTCCTACATAGATTTCTGCATAATATCCACTGCTAGTTTCAGGTAATATCCGGCATATCGTAGTACCCTCCTGAATGTATGCCCCCTGCTTAATTTCCATATTTTGTGAGATATATCCTGACACACTTGCCGTTACAGTACATTTACCATTTTGCAAATCAAAGGTTTTAAGATTGTTCTCGCACTCTGTTTTTTTATTTTCATATGTAAGAAGTTCACTGGCAACATTTTCTTTTTCTGTCAAGATGGAAATATTTGCATTTATTTCTGAATCTGTCCCGTTCAGTGTCTCTACCTGCGCTTGTGCAGAATCCAAATTAGACTGTAATGATAATATTGTTGTGTTTATTGTTTCAATTTGCTGCTCTATTGCAGCAATCTGCTGTAATTCAAGGTTTTTTAAAACCTTTTTTCTTTCCTTCTGGTAAGATTTAATTTTAGTCTGTACTGAGGAAATATTATTCTTCAATTCTTTGATTACAGAGGTGTCTTTGGCTGCTTTCAATTGTTTTTTTAATTCTTTAACATTACTCTTAACTTCATTTATTTGATTATCATATTGAAGTTTAGTAGCGTCATAATTTGAAACATAGCCCGACACCATACTGCTATAATAACTGTCTTTTACATTAAATGTATTTTTTCTACTCTTAATACAATTTTCAACTGTTTTAAGTTTATTTATACGTATTTCATACTCATCAATACTGTTTTGAATACTATTTATAGTCTTTTCATATTGACTTTTTTGTCCTGTAACATCTTTATCGAAAGAACTGACATTTGCATCTGTCAACAACCTTCTATTATTAAATTCATCATAATATTTATTACTTTTCAATGCTTCAAATGTGCTGTTATTCCCATCCAGACTTTTCTGATATGCGGACAACATTGTAATTCTTTCATTTATATTTTCAAGTTCAGTCTGGTAGTTTTTTATAGATTCGTTAATCGAATCCACGCTCAATGTTAACAAAATATCACCTTTTTTAACATACTGTCCTTCACTGAAATTACATTTTTCAACCTTGCCCGTGACACCATTACTTATATCAACTATGTCTCCATCACTTTTAAATATTCCGTTACTTTTTACACTGATGTCTATTTGGGAAAAATACATCCAACATAATGCAACTATAAGCATTCCTAATAATAGGTATATGAAATATACAAAAAAAAGGATTCGGACGTGAATTATATACTTCTGTGCTGTCCGACATATCCTTCATATCTACAATAATAGGTTTCATTTGTATATACCTCCTGTGTTCAACACAATGTTTTCTTCTACAGTACTTTCTAAAGACTGCTGACTGACAAGTTCTGCATATTTTCCTCCCATTACTTTTAATTCCTCGTGAGTTCCGCTTTCTATAATTCTTCCTTTTTCCATGACAAATATCTTATCGCAATTTTTTATTGTACTTAGCCTATGCGCAATGAATATTGTTGTCACATCCTTTGAGAATTCATTAATGGTTTTGTCCAATGCTCTTTCCGTAATGGAATCTAAATTACTTGTTGCCTCATCCAGTATTAATATATCCGGTTTTTTCAACATTGCTCTGGCAATTGCAAGCCTCTGTCTCTGTCCTCCTGACAAATTTGCACCATTTTCTTCCAGCCTGGTTTCATATCTTAACGGTAGTTCATTAATAAAATCATGTGCTTGTGCCATTTTTGAAACTTCTATTATATCATCCATTGTAGCATCATCCAAACCAAGAGAAAGATTTTCCAAAATGCTTCCGCTGAATAAAAATGTTTCCTGTGGAATATAGGCTATTCTTTCTCTTAAGCGTTCTATTTGTATATCCTCAATATTATTTCCGTTAATAAGAATTTCTCCCTTTTCAGGAGCATACATATGTAATAATAACTTTGATAATGTGGTTTTTCCTGAACCACTCTCCCCTACAAACGCTACCTTTTGTCCCTTTTTTATGGAAATATCTATATCCTCTAGTACCAGTCTTCTTGTTCCATATCGGAAATCAACACCTTTTATTTCAATATCCCCTGCCAGGCTCTCCGGATTCATTTTCTTTTGCTCATTCTGTGATTTTTCTGCCTCTAAGTCCAATATCTCTCCTAACCTGTCAGCAGCAACAACCGCAGTCTGTATTTGAGGCTGCAAATTGATAAGATTTTTAATCGGATCAAGAAAATATACCAACAGAGAATTAAATGTAATAAGTGCTCCCATCGTCATTTCTCCATGAATTACACTTATACCACCTGCCCACAAAATAACGGTTCCACCAACAAGCTCAACAAATACCTTAAGCGAGGACTGAACATTGCTCACCCAGCTTAAATTAAAAATGCTTTTTAACAACTTAACAAATTTAATTTCTGTTTCCCTATTTGCTTTTCTCTCTGCATTGTATGCCTTAATCGTCTGTATTCCATTTAACGATTCTACAAGATATGAAGTAAGTTGCGCATTATCTTCCATCTGTTTTCTGTTTAGTTTTTCATAACACTTATTAAAGGTTATAACGATAATCATATATAAAATTACAATAATTACTGCTATTCCAAACATTTTTGCATTTTGCACATAAAGAATAATCGCCCCTGCGATAGCCATTAATGTATCAATCATGATTGTGAGGGTTGCCCCCGATATGGCATCTCGCACATTTCCGGCATCGTTGAATCTGGATATTATCTCTCCCACTTTTCTTGTTCCAAAAAAGTTCATCGGAAGCTCTATCACATGACGATAGTATCCCAGAAGTAATGCAATATCCAATTTCTGACTCAAATACAACAACAAATGCGACCTAAAGGCATCAAGTAATACCTTGAACACATTCAGCAATATAACTCCTATAGATAGTGCTGTTAACGTTTTTGTCAAACCATCAGGTAATACATCATCTACAAGTGCCTTAAAATAAAATGCACCTAATATTCCTAAAATTGTATATAGCAAAGATGCTACAAATATATGTATCATCAACTTCTTCTGCGGGATGAGTAAATGAAAAAAGCGACTGAAAAGTCCCTTTGTCTCATCGCCTTTTTTAAAAGTTTCATTCTTCACAAGCAAAATAAGTATACCCGACCACTGATATTTAGGCGGCTTATTTTCTTCATGTATTTCTCCAAAGAACTCTTCCGGTGTAAGTTTTATAATACCTCTTCCCGGATCCGCTATGACAACCTGTTTCTTTGTTATTTTATGGATAACAACATAATGCAAAAGATTTCCATCAACAATGACATGTGCAATGCATGGAAGCGGAAATTCTGAAAAAAATGCCTCTTTATTTCCTTTCACACCTTTTGCACTAAACCCTAACTGCTCTGCCGCTTTTATGATTCCATATGCATTTGTTCCCTGTTTATCCGTTCCTGCAACTTCCCGGATTTTTGTTATTCCAATTTTATAACCATTCTGTTTTGAAATTGTTGCAAGACATGCAGCACCACAATCGGTGATGTCATGCTGTTTTATACAATAATATTTCATTTTTAAATTTCTCCAAATCCCATATATAAAATCTGCGTAGTATTTCGCCCCCATTTTTTTAAAGTCATTATAATTCAACAATTACAATATAATACTTATTGCAATAATAAAAATTACAATACTATATCTCATAATTACTGATAGTTTATTTTCAATCATATAAAATGCAGCGAATGGTACAAGCAATAAATAGAGAAAAATAACATTTTCTGTTAGCAAATAACTTGTTCCTATGACAACAGTAATAATTAATGAAATAAATGCTATTATAATCTTTAATTGCTCACAATCTGATTTTTTACCTATGTAAAAAGTATTAACACCTGAATTAAACAACTGACATTTTCCAGGAGTAACATTTAATACCTTAAGCACATTCCAATAATCGCCTATTCCACAGCATATTTCTAGTACTCCAAAGCATAAAATTCCCGGAGATATCTTACAATTTGCATTAACAGCTGCAATATATAATATTACAGGAATAATTCCTAAAACCATATTAGGGAGTATACTCATAAATATATATCGTCTACGGGTTATTATATCTGTAGTTGTTGCCAACATCCCTTGCGAGAAAAAATATATATATTTTTTTGATTTACAGGGCATAGCTATTGCATGTAATAATTCATGAATAGGCATCATTATCAAGCTCAAGAATAAAACCAGGAAAAAGCAAATTATGTCAAGCTCTACATAATATGTAAAAGTTATAACGAAATACATAAATAAAATTCCTAAAGGTATCGCATATATATATATTTGCTTCATTATTTCATTTATGTCATTGCTATTTTCTAATCTATTATATTTTTTCGCCAAATCATTTTTAGGTAAAGCATCAATATCTTTAAGATATCCTTTAAATTCAATATTAAAAAGTTTCATATATTATTTCCTTTAATTCCACCATCAACTGAATCCATTTCATTCTTTGACATTTCGTCAAATCCTTTGTTTAATTTCCCATTTTATTTCTCCTCTTTCTGCTGAATAATTCTACGCTCTATCTCTCTAACCGGTTCAAACAATCCCAATAAAGTAAACGAACTGCTTGGATTCATATTTTTGTTTAACCAATCAGCATAGTCGCAATCATATAGCAAATGTTTTGTCAACTTAGTATAATACTCATTTGATGGCATGCCTTTCAACAACTTCTTTGATGACCTGTTCATTATTTCTTGTAATACACACTTTTCAACCTGTCCATCCTTTAATAACTTGTATACCATATGATAATAGAATATATCCCGCTCTTCACTTTGTGGATATTCTGATAGTATTTTATCCTCCTCAAACATTGATTTGAGAGTTCCATTTATTCCATCATCCAACTCAAAAACACCTAGATACTCCATCTGAATAAGCCAGTCGAGCATCCCAAGGTTGGTTGAATCTCCCGGTTCATCATTAGTTTTTCTTACATATTGTAATATTTCATCCACAAGCCAATCACTATCCATTATTTTCTGTTTCCAGTTATTTGCAAATATCAAATACTGCCCAAACTGAAGGATAGTCAACTTATCATTTTCCTTATACAGTTTGTACGCAGGAAAATCACCATAAATATTTTCTGCTTTTAGGAACGATGAAAAGAATATTGTAAGTCCAACAAAAATACAAAACACTAAAAATACACTTACATTTGTACTCTTTGTAGATAGCCCCGAAAATAACAATGCAGAGTATGCGACCACTGCTACTATCGCCTCAACAAAGGATATTATTGGGGCAAACAGCAATGCTTTGCTGTATATTTTTCGGATTTTTTTAAATTGACTCTCACTGTTTATTGCCGGAAGATCCGGTATTGCAATTCCACCTGTAAGTGTTATTTTATTGGGGTAAAATATATATTTCCATTTCTTATTATCCTTGTAAAAGCAAAACAGAAATATGGCCACAAACCTAAGTGGAACTTTATTTATCCCAAAATAAAATGCGTGAGACAATTCATGAAGTGCAATGGAAAATAACATTGCCAATACAAACAATCCTATTATTGTAACATAGTCGATTCTAAGTTCAAATAGCTTATCTATCTCAAGCTCAGTCATAAATGTTCCAATTCCTATTCCAAATAAAATGCATATCGTCAGAGCTAAAATATACCGACAAAACTTTTTCATGCAATACCTCCAACATCATACTTACACCTTCTTACGGCAAGTTTATTATTATCAACAGAATAATAGTAAATTGCAAGTATTAAAGCTTTATCGACCTGATTT
>OCPR01000235.1_pt1 | contig 83158 bp, 70 predicted proteins | sample 1538611 | NCBI WGS metagenome assembly OCPR01 (sample SAMN04571711, study PRJEB22368) | human gut metagenome | biome: human gut; material: stool | host: Homo sapiens | place: Luxembourg | collected 2012-09-28
GGTACAAAAGATGAAGTTTATTTTTTTGTACGTTTGTCGTAGTAAGTGTCGTAGTCGCAATTTTAAATAAAAACAACGCCGTTCACAATTTCTTGCAAACGGCGTAAATACGGGGATTTGAAATGGTCTGAGTGACGGGACTTGAACCCACGGCCTCTACCACCCCAAGGTAGCGCGCTACCATCTGCGCCACACCCAGACATAAGGTAAACAAGCAGTTTACCATTTATAAGATTATATCATATTGGATTTATTTTGTCAATAGAAAAAATTGAAAAACATATAAAAATATTTTGACGTTTTATCAAAAAAATGATATAATAATATAATCAGTATCCATTTGATAAAACGCTTTCATCATTGTCCAGCCAATCTGCAACATTAAATATAGTGTAGCTGTCTTTGGTATTTCTGACAATTACTCTTTCAATACCTGCGTTTATAATAAATCTTTTGCACATAAGGCATGGTTCTATTGCCCCGTCAATTTTACCAGTTTTGGCATCATGACAGGCAAGGTAAATGTCTGAACCCATAAGATCTGCTCTTGAGGCTGAAATAATAGCGTTTTGTTCAGCGTGTACTGCACGGCACAGTTCGTATCTCTGACCTTTTGGAATGTTCATGGAATCGCGGAAACAGTTTCCCGAATCGGAACAGTTGATTCTTCCTCTGGGAGCACCGTTATATCCGGTTGAAATAATTTCGTCATTTTTAACGATTATAGCGCCGAAGTTTCTTCTGATGCATGTACTTCTTTCCAGGACTGTTTCGGCAATATCAAGATAATAGTTTATTTTATCACGTCTTTTCATAAAATTCTCCAGACATTTTTATTTTATTATATAGTATTTTTACCGATTATGCAAGAGGTGAGATAATTTTTTTGTAGGGAGTTTATTTAAATGTTTAAAAGTCATAAGAAGCTTAAAATATTCTGTGTATTATATAGTATTATATTAATAATAAATTCAGTTTTTGTTATAAGACGGCAAATAGAAAGACATGATAAAAATATAGTAAGTCTGGAAAGTTTAAAGATTAAAAGTATTACGTATATTGAAAAGACCACATGGAATGACTGCTATGAAGAGTTCCGTATAGATGACAAAGAGGCGGCTAATGAGCTTTCGGATTATCTGAATTCTTTGGAACTGATTGAAGAACCGGAATCTTATTTTACTGCTTTACGGGAAAAGTATGTAAGAATATATACGCATTCTTATGACATTACAATTTCAGGAAATTATTTATCGGTACATAAAAGCAAAGACTGCGACTGTGTTTACACTGATTATTACATAATAAATTCACGCTATAATTATATAACAGGCAGCAGTACAGCATATAATTTTATCAGTAAGACGATAAGGAAATACGGAGTGGAAATATGAAAAATCTTACAAATATTAATGTTATAAAAGGACTTCTTGAAAAATACGGATTTACATTTTCAAAAGGACTGGGACAGAATTTTTTAATTAATCCGTCTGTATGTCCCAAAATTGCGGAATACGGTTTTGCGCAAAAGGGATATGGTATAATTGAGATAGGGACAGGCTTCGGTACATTGTCAGCCGAGCTTGCAAAGGGTGCAGACAAGGTTGTGGCAATTGAAATTGATTCAAGACTTATTCCTGTTCTTGATGAAACAATGGGGGAGTTTGATAATTTTAAAGTAATAAATGCTGATATTATGAAAACTGACTTAAGCGCTCTGATTAAAAGTGAATTTCAGGGTATGAAGACTGCGGTCTGTGCAAATCTTCCTTATTATATAACGTCACCGGTAATTATGATGCTTCTTGAAAGCGAGATTCCTGTTGAAGCAATAACTGTTATGGTTCAAAAGGAGGCAGCTCAGAGACTGTGCGCAAAAATGGGTACAAGGGAATCCGGAGCAATAACTGCGGCAGTAAATTATTACGGTTCTGCTAAGCTTTTGTTTCATGTTTCGAGAGGAAGTTTTATGCCTGCGCCTAATGTTGATTCTGCTGTAATACAAATAAGACCGGACAGTAAATACAGAGATAAAATACAGGATAAAGCTCTTTATTTTAAAGTGATCAAAGGAGCGTTTGCACAAAGACGTAAAACCCTGGCAAACTCTCTTTCTTCTTCCATGGAGATTTCCAAAGAGGAAATTTACGGACTGCTGGAACAATGTGGATTGGATAAAAACTCCAGATGTGAACAGCTGACAATGGAAAACTGGACTGATTTTGTAAATCTCCTAAAAAATAGTATATAACCGCAAATTATTATCTGCGAATCCAAAAGATGCCTCTTGCATATGACATTATATTCACCTGTACTTGTATATAATAATATAAGATGCTGTAACAGACAGTAAATAAAAATGGCAGGTGCAAAAAGATGTTAAAAGAAATGGTTATGGAAAAAAATAAGCACATAAGCTCAGCGGTTCTGACAGCGGCTGCATTCATCGGAGCAGCACTGCTTTCGTATTCTACCATGAGTTCGGTTACTTCACCGGTCTGCTGCGGACTTGCAGGAGCATTGTCCCCGGGCTATGCGGCTGCGGTTTTTGCCGGAAGTGCCCTTACATATCTTATAAGCGGTACGGCAGTAAAAAACGGATTTATAATTTGTTCTCTGCTTCTTATACTTGTAGGCAAATGGCTTATGAAAGACGAGAATGTTCCGAAATTCTGCGCAATAGTTACCTTTGTAAGTATGGCCTTTTCAGGTATTGTATTCGGTGCGTTGGTTGACAGAAATATGATGAACGTATTGTTGAATATATTTATTTCAGCTTTGACAGGAACGGCGGCATATTTCATAAAACGTGCGGTTGATATAGTAATTTTTTCAGATGTTTTCAGACTTGAAAAGAAAAATCTTACTGTTTTTGCAGTTGTTTATACTATTGCAGTTTCAGCCTTATGCGGAATTTCAGTTTCCGTGATTAATCTGGGAAGGATTGCAGGAATAGTATTAGTTCTGTTAGCGGCAAAAAGATTCAGGTATTCAGGTGGAGTCATAAGCGGAGTTCTTACTACGGCAGGAATATTTATAAGTTCTCCCGAACTCGGATTACCTGCGGCATTTCTCGGTATTGCCGGACTTGCCGCAGGTTATGCGGCGGATTACAGCCGCATAACTATTGCCGCAGCTTTTCTTGCGGTTGACTTTTGCGGTCAGCTTCTTACCGGTATGAACGACGCTTCGTTTTGTATGCAGGCGGACGCTGTTGTGGGCGCAATAATTTTTATGCTTCTTCCGGCAAAAATTGTAATGTCCGGCGGTATTGTACTGGACGGGGATTCCGACGGAAGCGGAAGCGAAGTAATTCGTGCGGAAATGGATTTTGCCGCACTGTCGCTTTTGGATGTAAGAAAAAATGTAGAGGAAATTATTGAGGCTCTTGAAAGAAAATCTGCTCCTTACAGCGCAATAAACGAGGTTAGCTCCAGAGTATGCGGAAAGTGCAGAAACAAGCTTAATTGCTGGGAAAAAAATTATGAAAAGACAAATTCTTACTTTATTAAAATTGAAAAGCAAAAGGATATGGATATCGAATTTTTTCCCTCCGGACTGGAATGCTGCCGCAAGCGTGAAATAATAGATAACTTTGCAAGATGCAGAAAAGAAGAAGCCGTAAATAAAATGATGTCTGCAAGATTAAATGAAAACCGCAGCTTTTTGTTTTCACAAATGGAAACCACAGAGGATATTATTTCTTCAATATCTGAAAATCTTAAATTCAGCTACAGCAAAACTATGACCCGTGACCTGTGCGCCGCACTGGATAAATACGACGTCAATTATTCTACTGCTATAGCTTATTATAATCAAAATGAAAGACTTATTATTGAGATATATACTAAAAATGCTGAACAGGAAGACGCTGAGGCAATTTCTGATATTTTAAGCTGCGAATTGCGTGTGCCTATGGAATTTTCCGAACCTGTTTCATGCTCTGGAGAAACCCGTTTAAGATTTAATCAGCAGACAAAGTACAAGATCCAGTATGCGTCGGCTCAGAGCAGTGCGGAAGAAAATCAGCCTTCAGGCGATAGCTGCGGATTTTTCTGCGATGGTCTTGGAAACGCTTATGTGTTTATTTCTGACGGAATGGGCAGCGGAAGTCAGGCGGCAGTTGATTCCAGAATAGTATCCAATTTGTTTAAGCGTCTTGTGCGGTCTGGTATCGAATGCTCTGCGGCGGTAAAAATGATTAATTCAATTATGCTGGCAAAATCAAATGAAGAAAGCTTTGCAACACTGGACATAGGTAAAATCAATCTTGAAACCTGTGAGCTGACACTTTATAAATCAGGAGCTGCTTCAACTTTAATAAAGTATTCCGATTCAGTTATGATGTTTAATTCACCGTCAAATCCTATAGGAATAATACCTGATTCAAAAATTTCTCAGCGTGAATGTAATTTTAACGAAGACGATGTTCTTGTTATGCTGTCAGACGGCGTTGACGAATCTATGTATGTTTATATAAAAGAGCAGCTTCAGACTGTTTATGATCTTAAAACTATGACTGAAAACGTATGTGCGGGAGCTAAGAAAAAGTTTTCGGAAATCCCCAAAGACGATATAACCGTTGCGGCGGCAAGGGTAGTACTCAGAAGCGGAAACTAAAAATGTTAAATAATAAGCATTTTTGCATAAATATTGTGTTTTAAAAAAACAAGAATTTTGGCATTGTGCACTAAATTATACAACTGAAACTATATAAAATATATGAAGTTTATTTAATTTGACTAAAAAAGCTTGAATACTTGACAGAATAATGTTAAAATATATGTAATAAGGAGGAATTAGAATGAATAAAAACTATTCCAGCAAATTACCGGAAACTTATAAATTTCCTTTATATCTGTTTTATCAGGGCAAAAATTGTGAGGCATATAAGTTTTTCGGCGTTCATGAAGTTGAAAAAGATAATAAAAAATATCATTGCTTCAGAGTATGGGCGCCAAATGCCGTAAGCATTTCAGTAGTCGGGGATTTTAACGACTGGAACAAATCCTCAGCCCCTATGAAGCAGATTTCAGACGGCGTATGGGAATGTTTCCTGCCGGCGTTAGAACAATTTTCAAGCTACAAATATTGTATAGAAACTAAAAAGGGTGAATTCCTTCTTAAATCGGATCCTTATGCAAATCATTTTGAAACAAGACCGGGAACTGCATCAAAAATTTTTAAAAGCAGTTATGAATGGTCCGATAAAAACTGGATGAAAGAAAAATCAGAAAAAGTAATATATAAAAGTCCGGTTAATATTTATGAGGTTCATCTTGGTTCGTGGAAGCTTAATGAGGAAGGCAAACATTTCGGATATATTGATTTTGCACGCAATATTATTCCGTATATGCAGAAAATGTCCTACACTCACATAGAACTTATGCCGCTGACTGAATTTCCTTTTGACGGTTCATGGGGGTATCAGGTTACCGGTTATTTTGCTCCTACGTCACGTTTCGGAACTCCTGATGATTTTAAACGTATGATCGATATGTTCCATGAAGCCGGTATAGGCGTTATTCTTGACTGGGTTCCTGCGCATTTTCCTAAAGATGCCAGCGGGCTTTATGAATTTGACGGTACCTGCTGCTATGAATACACGGATGAAAGAAAACGGGAGCATAAATCATGGGGAACCAGAGTTTTTGATTACGGTAGGGGAGAAGTATGCTCGTTCCTTATTTCAAGCGCTAACTACTGGATTTCAGAATACCATCTCGACGGTATAAGGGTTGATGCTGTGGCTTCTATGCTTTATCTGGATTATGACAGAAGAGACGGAGAATGGTGCCCTAATATTTACGGCGGCAAGGAAAATCTTGAAGCTATAGAATTTTTAAAACATCTTAATGAAGCTGTATTTCAGAAAAATCCGGACGTTCTGATGATTGCTGAAGAATCAACGGCTTGGCCTTTGGTTACAAAACCTACCGATATGGGCGGTCTTGGATTTAATTTTAAGTGGAACATGGGTTGGATGAACGATATGCTGCAATATATGTCATTGGATCCGATTTACAGAGCGTTTAATCATGATAAGCTTACATTTTCATTTTTTTACTGTTTCTCGGAAAATTATATTCTTCCCATATCTCATGACGAGGTTGTACACGGAAAATGCTCAATGCTGGAAAAAATGCCTGGTTCATATGAACAGAAATGCAGTTCTTACAAGGCATTCCTGACATATATGATGGCGCATCCAGGTAAAAAGCTTTTGTTTATGGGTCAGGAATTTGCCCAGACATGCGAATGGAATTATGAGTCTCAGCTTGATTGGGACGCTCTTGAAGATGAAGGACACAAAAATATTCATTTATTTTCGGAAAAGCTTAATAAATTTTATCTTGAAAATGCTCCGCTGTGGCAGAATGACGATTCATGGTCAGGATTCAGCTGGATCTCAAACGATGATTACCAGCAAAGCGTTATTGCATTCAGACGTTTTGACGATAACGGAGATGAAATTATTGTTGTATGTAATTTTGTTCCGGTTGAAAGACTTGACTATAAAATCGGCGTTCCTTATGAGGGCGAATATAAACTGCTTTTTAACTCGGACGCTGCTGAATTCGGCGGAAGCAGTATAACAGCGAAAACTATGAAGTCCAAAGCATATATGATGCATGGATTTGATGACAGTATTTCTATAGATCTGGCGCCGCTTTCTGTAATTTATCTTAAACCTGTTCCTAAACCAAAGAAAAAAATTACGGCTGTTGAAAAATCAGACGATAAAAAAACAAATAAAGTAAAAGCTGTCGGTATAGATTCTAAAGTTGATAAAAATAAAAAGTAATAATATATGAGTAAATTGCCGTAAAACCAGTGCGGCAATGGTCAGGAGGATATAATGTATATAAAAAAGGAATGTGTGGCTATGCTGCTTGCCGGAGGTCAGGGAAGCAGATTATATGCTTTGACTCAGGATATGGCAAAGCCGGCTGTGCCTTATGGAGGAAAATACCGCATTATTGATTTTCCTCTTTCAAATTGTACTAATTCAGGAATAGATACAGTCGGAGTACTGACTCAGTATCAGCCTTTGGTGCTTAATGACTATATCGGCAACGGTCAACCATGGGATCTTGACAGACTAAACGGAGGAGTACATGTTTTACCGCCGTATCAGACGTCTTTCGGAGCTTCATGGTATGAAGGTACAGCAAACGCTATCTATCAGAATATGAGCTTTATAGAAAGATACGATCCGGAATATGTTATTATTCTGGGCGGTGATCATATTTATAAAATGGATTATTCAGAAATGGTGAATTTTCATAAAAAGAACAATGCTGATTGTACTATTGCCGTTCAGGAAGTTTCAATGGAAGAAGCTACAAGACTGGGTATTATGACATGCGATCCTGATTTCAGAGTTGTTGATTTTGAAGAAAAACCTAAGAAGCCTAAGTCTACGCTTGCTTCAATGGGCATTTATGTATTTACATGGTCAAAACTAAAAAAATATCTTACCGATAATGAAAATGCCAATACGGGATCAAAAGATTTTGGTAAGGATATTATTCCTTCAATGCTTGGAAATGATGAAAGGCTTTTTGCTTATTCATTTGACGGTTACTGGAAAGATGTAGGCACACTTGACAGCTTATGGGAAGCAAATATGGATTTATTGAGTCCAAGCGTTCCTTTGGATCTTTATGACAACAACTGGAAAATTTATTCAAGAAATAATAATATGCCGCCTCAGTATATAGGAGATACCGCAGACGTTGAAAATTCAATGATATCCGAGGGAAGCACTATTAACGGCAAGGTTGATTTTTCTGTGATTTTTTCCGGTGCAACAGTTGAAGAAGGCGCTACTGTTAATTACAGTATTATTATGCCGGGAACTGTTATAAAATCCGGCGCAGTTGTTGAATACGCTATTGTCGGTGAAGACTGTGTTGTACATGAAAATGCAAAAATCGGTCTTAGTCCGGAGACAGTTGAAAACCGTGACGAGTGGGGTATAGCTGTTGTAGGACATAATGTTGAAATATCAGAGGGAGCAGAAGTTCTTCCTAAACAGATAATATCAAAAAATGTGTAAGGAGGACAATTTAATATGATTTCTACAAATGATGTTTTGGGTCTGATATTTGCAAGCATGCATGATGACGCAGTAATAGACCTTACAAAAAAAAGAACGATGGGTTCAATTCCTTTCGGGGGAAGATACCGTCTTATAGATTTTCCGCTGTCTAATATGGTAAACTCAGGTATTACAGAAGTTGGCGTTATAACAAAATCTAATTACGGTTCACTGCTTGATCATCTGGGTTCCGGAAGAGAGTGGGATCTTTCAAGAAAAAACGGAGGCCTCCATCTTTTGCCGCCTTTCAGCCATGTTGACAGCGGTATTTACAGAGGCAGACTTGAAGCTCTGAATGGGGTTTGGGATTTTGTTGAACATACTTCCGCTGAATATGTGGTTATGTCTGACTGTGATGTGGTAACGACAATTGATTTTAAAGACGTATTGAATTATCACATTGAAACAGAAGCAGATATTACTGTCGTAACAGGAAAAAGCTTTTATGACAGTTCAAAGGAACAGTCTGCAACAGTTATCGGCGTTAATGAAGAAAACAGGATTAATGACGTTATGCTTAATCCTCAGATAACCGGTGAATGCAATGTGTGTCTAAATATGTTTGTTGTAAGCTGTGAATTTTTGAAAAAGATAGTTGTTGATTCTGTAAGCAGAAGTAAGTACAGCTTTGTAAAAGATATTCTTCAGGCGTATAAGGACGAATATAAATTTATGGCATATGAGCATAAAGGATATTTTTCTAATATTGATACAATGTCAGGATATTATGAAGCAAATATGGAATTACTTGACACCGACAAGAGAAACAGCCTGTTTACTAAGGCAGCGCCGATTTATACTAAAATCAGAGATAATGGACCGGTTAGATTCGGTTTGGAATCAGATATAAAAAATTCTCTAATTGCCGATGGATGCGTTATTGAGGGTAAGGTTGAAAACTGTGTACTTTGCAGAGGCGTTAAAGTTGGCAAAGAAGCTGTTGTTAAGGATTGTGTACTTATGCAGGATACAGTTGTAGGCGATAAATGCAGCATAAGTTCAGTAATTACTGATAAAAATGTTGAAATCGGCGACGGCAAAGTCCTGACAGGTTCGTCGTCATATCCTCTTTATATAGGCAAAAACGCTAAAATCTGATAAATTGAAAGGATGTAAAAAGTTTTGAATATATTGTTTGCGGCAAGCGAGGCAACTCCATATATAGCTTCCGGAGGACTGGCAGATGTTGCCGGATCGCTGCCTGCTGCTGTTACTCAGAAAGGGCATGACTGTAGGATCGTTCTTCCGCTGTATAAGGGAATTAATCCTCATTTCAGAGCGTCTATGACTTTTATAACACATATGACTGTAGACGTTTCTTGGAGAAAACAGTACTGCGGAATTTTTACAGCTATTTGCAATGGCGTGACTTATTATTTTTTGGATAATGAGTATTATTTTGGAAGAGACGGTATTTACGGATTTTTTGACGACTGTGAGCGTTTTGTATTTTACAGTAGGGCGGTTCTGGAAATGCTCAGGTATATTGACTTTAAGCCTGACATTATTAACGCTAATGACTGGCAGGCTGCAATGATACCCGTGTATTATGAAGTTTTCTATAAATATCAGCAGGGATATGAAAACATAAAAAATGTATTTACTATCCATAATATTCAGTATCAGGGTAATTACGGAAAGGAAGTACTTAATGAAGTTATGGGACTTCCGATGTATCATATGAGTCTGCTTGAATATGACGGTGGCGTAAATATGATGAAAGGCGCTATTGAAACGGCTGATAAAGTAACTACTGTAAGTCCAAGCTATGCATGGGAAATTCTTGATCCGTGGTATTCTCACGGTATGGACAGAATTTTGCGTACAAAACAGTACAAGCTCAGCGGCATTTTAAACGGTATTGACGTTAACGGATATGATCCGGAAACTGACGAGATAATTGAAAAAAATTATTCTGCCAGAAGTACCGTAGGAAAAAAAGTCTGCAAAGCAAAGCTTCTTGCAGAATTGGGTTTGCAGGAGGGAAACGAACCAGTTATAGGGATCGTAACCCGATTTGTATCGCATAAAGGTATTGATCTTATAAAGTATGTTTTTGAGGATCTCATTAAAGCCGGCTTCAAATTTGTAATTCTTGGCAGCGGTGAAAAAATTTATGAAGATTTCTTTAAGGAAATGGAATGGCGCTATAAGGACAAGGTCAGCGTATCATTGGGATTTATTCCGGAGCTTTCAAGAAAAATATATTCCGGTGCGGATATGTTTCTTATGCCGTCACAGAGCGAGCCTTGCGGATTAGCACAGATGATCGCTATGAGATACGGTACTATTCCTATAGTACGGGAAACCGGCGGACTTCGCGATACTGTCAGAGACTGCGGGGGAGAAAACGGCAACGGATTCACATTTAAAACATATAATGCCCACGATATGTTTGACGCATGTATGCGTGCAAAAGCGGCTTATGAGGATAAAAGAGGCTGGAATAGAATCATTAAGCGTGATATGGCGGAAGATTTCAGTTGGGCAAATTCTGCTGAACTTTATATTAAGCTTTATCATGAGCTGACTGATAAATAATAAACAGTTTGAATGACGTGTAAGCGGAAGTTTTCACGTCATTTATTTTATCAATAGGGAAGGAGATTACTATGTCAAAAGTTTTTTGGAACGGCGGAGCATTGCTTGCACCTGTTCCTCCGGCGCTGGTATCCTGCGGCACGCCGGAAAATCCCAATGTACTTACAATTGCCTGGACGGGAATTATTAATACAAAGCCTCCTATGACTTATATTTCAGTCCGGCCGTCAAGGCATTCTTATAATATTATTAAGGAATCAGGTGAATTTGCAATTAATCTTACTACTTCGTCAATGTGTAAAACAGCAGATTACTGCGGTGTGAAAAGCGGCGCTGAGATAGATAAATTTGAAAAATGCGGTATTACTGCAGTCAGTGCAGTTAAAATCAGTTCGCCGATTATTGAAGAATGTCCGGTAAGCATTGAATGTATTGTCCGGGAAATAAAGCCGCTTGGTACTCATGATATGTTTATTTCCGAAATAGTCGGAGTTGATATTGAAGAAAAATATATTGACAGTAAGGGAAAATTAAATCTTCAGCAATGCGGACTTGCCGCTTATGCTCATGGTGAATATTTTGCTTTGGGAAGGAAACTTGGGGATTTTGGTTTTTCTGTAAGAAAAAAGAAGAAGCGTAAATAATTAAATATAGAATAAAAATTTTAGAATAGTATTGACATCTTGAGCCACATATATTATAATATTATTGTGGCACATAAAGTGAGGTGAAATTATGCCACCTAAAATGGGCAGACCTAAATCAGAAAACCCATTAAAAATTGAAGTAAAAGCAAGAATTGATGCTAAAACCAATGAAAAACTTATCAAGTATTGTAAAGAAAACAATGTTACACGTACTGAAGTTGTACGTGAGGGTATTAAGAAGGTCATAGAAAAAAATAATCAAGAAAATATTTAAAAAGGTATTGACAAGATTGTGGTAACATAGTATAATTAGTTTGTGGCTTCAAAGAATGTGAGGTGAATAAATTTACGCCATGAAAAAAGGTACAAAACTTACAGATAATCCAAAAGATTTTACACTTCGAGTTCGGCTTGATAAAGGTACATTGCAAAAGCTTGATGAAGTATGCAAAGATCAGGGATCAAATCGTTCAGAAGTTGTAAGAAATGGTATTGAAGAACAATATCAAAGGATTAAAAAATAACGATAACGCCCACACCATAGCAAGTTAAGCGTTACCGTTATCACCACAGCTCCCTAATGGAAAATTCCAAAAGGAATCCGCTAAATCTATTATAGCATTCCTTTCGGGAGTTGTCAATAAAAATTTTAAATTGAAAGGAATTTATAAAAATGGTAGATTTATTATTCGAATTTGATGATTGTCTTGTGATTTCAAAGGGAGTTGAAGAAATACTATTTGCATTCGTTAATGAAAAAGGTTTTAGTATTGAGGATTATTCAAATGCATTTTATGTTTTACAAAATATAATGAATTATAACAATAAAACTATGAATAATATATTACATAAATTGGAAGAAATACAATTTGCAAAATAACAAAAAGGGTACTGCTTTTGCAGTACCTTTTTCTAATTAAAATCAGCTTTTCTGATTAATAAGGTTTTGTTCATGTTCTTCCAGAGCGGAGCTCTTAGTGAATTTACCGACTTCAAGTTCACCCTTGCTTTCGTTATCGTCACCCTTCTTGGACTTGTAAACGAATTTCAGAAGAATAGGAGTAATAATAGTGGTAACAACGACCATTATTACGATAGGTGCAAAGTACTTTTCATTCATCAGTCCTACTGCAGCGCCTTTGCTTGCTACAATGAGGGCAACTTCTCCTCGAGATACCATACCAACGCCTATGCGCAGACTGTCTTTATTTGAAAATTTACATATTTTAGCGCCAAGTCCGCAACCGATCACCTTAGTAATTACTGCGACTATCAGAAGTATAACGGCAAACAGGATAATAGACGCACTCATTTTCGGAAGTACAACTTTCAATCCTATGCTTGCGAAGAATACCGGTGAAAGCAACATGTAGGAAAGAGTATCGAATCTGTTGGAAAGATATGTCGCTCTGGGACCGTTTGAAAGCGCAAGTCCGGCAACGAACGCACCGGTGATATCGGCAACGCCAAAGAAGTGTTCAGCACTAAATGACATCAGCAGACAGAATACAAAGCCTATAATTACATATCTTCTCAAGTCCTTCTTTGATCTTCCCGACCATTTATTAAACACAAAGTTAAAGGCGATCGCAACGACGATTGCAAAAATAAAGAATAAAAGAATTTTCAGAAGAACCATTCCGATATTTACCGATTTGTCAGCGCTTGATGTGATTACCGTAAGGGCAATAATGCCTAAAATATCATCAATTACGGCAGCTCCCAGTATCGCATTGCCTGACTTGGAGGAAAGGCGTCCCATTTCCTTAAGCGTTTCAACTGTAATACTAACAGATGTAGCTGTGAGAATAATACCGATAAAGATATTTTGCAGCATAGGACTTGCAAGTCCGTCAACACTGTCTTTATTGAATATAGACGCAATACCCCATCCGCCAAGCAGAGGTACAATAACACCCAACAGCGCTATTATAAATGACGATGCACCGGTTTTTTTAAGTTCTTTTATATCTGTTTCCAGTCCTGCGCAAAACATTAAAACAATAACACCGATTTCAGAGACCTGTGTTATAAATTCAGTTTCTTTCAGGACTCCAAGGCAAGCCGGACCTAAAATAAGTCCGGCCATAAGCGCTCCCACAACCTGAGGAAGCTTGACTCTTTTGGTAACCAGACCAAAAATTTTTGTGCTGAGCAAAATTAATGCCAGCGAGAGCAGATAACCATACTCCATAAAAATCACTCCTCTTTACAACTCAAAAGCGACTCACAGACAGAAATACACAGTCTGCAAATCGCCGTTGATTTCCTTTGAATATTTCTTTGAGTTTGCATGAGGAATACTGAATAAAGCCTGTATATAAATTATACAAAATTTAATCAAGATTCCAATTAATTTCTTTTGTAAAACTCATTTTAAATATTCCTAATTAATTATATCACTTTAAATAAAAAAGTCAATAAATTTTTAAAAAATTACTTTTTTAACAATAGTTTCATATAAAGCAATAAAAATATTTTTCTGTTAATATTGAATTTAATTATTGAAAATTATTCTTATATATGTTATAATAAAAAAAATATTAAGTATTAGTGAAAAATATAGCCACATTTGATGACTTCAGCTTCTAAGACAGCGGACATCTTTGGAAAATTATATAAAATATGCGTACCGTACTACAATAATATTTATAAAAAATTAATGCAGGAATGGTGATATATGAATACAACAGAATCAAGGGAAGATTATCTTGAAACAATATTACTTTTAATGAAGAAGAAAGGCATGGTTCGTTCAATTGATATTGCAAATGAGCTTAATTATTCAAAGGCAAGTATAAGCCGTGCAGTGAACCTTTTAAAAAATAACGGTTTTATAAATGTAGACGACAACGGTTATATCAGCTTTACCGGTATAGGACTTCAGCATGCAGAGGCTGTTTATGAACGTCATACTACCATTAAAAGATTCTTTATGGATGTTTTAAACGTATCTGAAGAAACAGCTGAACAGGATGCGTGCAAAATTGAACATATTCTCAGTGAAGAAAGCTATGAAAAGCTTAAGAACTTTAAAAAATGACTTGTCTGCCGTAATTCTGATTAATTGAAAGGCGTTTTTATGAAAAAATCTTTTTATAGGTCGGTTGTCATAGCCATACTTATTTGCAGTTTGATTTTTGGATTTTTGGCATTTTATTCTACAGGTGTTGTTGATCGTGCCCAGACTCGTGAATTGCTGGATATTCGGATTAATCAAGTCGGAGATAAACTTGACGATAATATTTATGAATACAAAAATATAACAGAGCAGATATATTCAAATTATAAATCAAGATCAAGAGTTATGGCAATGATGCTTTCAAAAAACAAATCCATTATGACTGACGATACTTCCTTTGAAGAACTCCGTATGGCTATCGGAGCAGACGTTATCAGCATTACTGACAGCAGCGGTTTTATAAAGTACAGTACAAATCCCTCAAGTGAAAACAATAAGGCTTATGAGGATTTTTTCCCTGCAATTGAAAATAAGGTTTTTTCCGAAGCAGTGTTGAATACTCAGGATGAAAGAACAAGTGTAATTACCGGATGCTCAAGACTTGACGCTCCGGGTATTATTCAGATTGAATTTACGCCCGATAATGCTGAAACACTTCTTGACCTGACAGATGTATCCCGTACTTTAACAGAAATTCCGGTTCTTGAAAACGGTCATATGGCAATTATTGACACTGAAAGTAAAAAATATCTAAGTCATACAAATTCCGGACTTATCGGAACAGAATCTCTTTTTACAGAAGATGATTTTAAAGATGATAATGGTTGGTTTTCGTCTGAATTTGAAGGTCAGGAGGTTTTGGTAAAATATGCTATACATGATGATAAAATAATTATAGGAATGGTCTCATATAATGAAATATACAAAAGAAGAAATACTGTTGTTAAATGGCTTATGTTTGTGATACCGGTGACTTCAGCAGTAATAACCCTTACTATCAGAGATAAAATATTAAAAACTGCAAACAAAGATAATAAAATATAAAAAACCTGTTTTAATTAAACAGGTTTTTTTATATTAACAGATTTAATCATAACAGCAAAGAGCTATAATTGTTATGTTATCCTGACTTCCATTATCAATAGCAAGCTTTACTAATCTTTCAAGGCGTTTTGGAAGCTTTGCCGGAAGATCCAGAATATCCTCCATTTCAGTACAGCTTACATAATCGGACAAACCGTCTGAGCAGATAAGTATAAGATCGCCATATTTCATTATTTCATTTAAATTTTTTATATCCGGCTTTGGCTCGGCAGAAATATTACCCATAACGGGGAAAATTATATTTTTATGTACATGATGTTTTTTTTCATCAGCAGTAATTGTACCTTCTTCGTAAAGAAGCTGTACAAGGGACTGATCTCTGGAAATCTGTTTTATATTTCCACGTCTGTATCTGTACATTCTGGAATCGCCTACGTTTACGGTATTAAGATTGTCGTTTTCATCTATTGCTATAGCGCATAGAGTTGCCTGCATATTTTTTGTTTTGTTATCCTGAATACCGTAATCATATAAATTATGGTGAACATTCAGAACAGCTTTTTTCAAATCTGTTTCAGAATTAAAATCTATCTGACTTAAAAATTCCAGACATTTTTTTGAAGCGATTTCTCCGTAATTTTCTCCGGAGACGCCGTCTGATACAGCTGCTATAAACGGCGCTTTTACCATAAAATCAATATTGCCTTCCGTTATTACTTTTCCGTCTATCATATAGGCGTCTTCATTGTGTTTCATTATTCCTTTATCGGTTATTCCACAGCAGTAGTACATTATTACCTCTCTTAAAGAAAAAGTTTCCAATTTAGTACCTAATAATTATACAATACTGCGTATAAATTTTCAATATCTAATTGCTATAAAATACTTTACAAGTTGGTGACAAAATACAAAAACAGACATAATTATATAATATCAGGCAGTTCTCGTTAAATTGTGTATTTTTTTGTGGGGCAGGGAGGAAAGAAATATAGAATCAAAATTTTATCAGGGATAAATTTATATGGAGTTCATAATATTGAGTAAGCTCTGATAGCTGTCAACATCATGATACTTGACCTTGCTTGTTGATATTTCATTGAACAATTTCTTAGCGCAAGAAATCTTTGCCTGTTCAATCGGTCTGAGTTCAAGACTTTTCATTGTACCTTTAGTTTCAGCAATAAAAAATATATGTTTAACCTTGCCTTCATAGAAAGCAATTGCCCAGTCGGGGGAATAATTTCCAACCGGAGTCGGGATCCGGAAAGTTTTCGGAAGTTTTGCATAAACGCATACTTCTTCAGCGGAGTCCAAGTCCTCTGCGAATTTTTTTTCAATACTCTTATCTGCTGAGCCATCGGTAAACACATAATCCTGAATGGACTTTTTGGCAAGGAAAGCCTTGTCAAAACTTTGTGTGTTCTTCTCAGCAGTAAAGATTGAGCTGTCATATTCACCTTCAATAGTATCGTATGTGATATGTTCAACAATCATTGTGGCTTTCTGTTCATTGATAAGTCTGATGACCTTGGAGATAAATTCTTCAGGATTATTTCTGAACATAAAAAACTTGTCTGTTCTTATTCCCTGTAAAATGGCGGCAACTGTTTTACGGGTGAGTATTGCGCCGTCTGCCACTTTACCGATAAGATCATATTTTATTATACTTGTTTGTGCGTGTTTGAATGTCTGTGTTCTTGTCTTTTCTCCGGTAAATGAAGTAAATCCTTCAATTTCATATTCATTCATTTCGGATTTCTGACGACCGACAGTAGTAGTATATTGAAGCTCGGAAACAAAGAGTTTTTGGTCAATATATGCGATTGCCTTTCTGATCAGCTCTTCACTGTCAAACTTTACAGTATATGCATATTTATGATTGATTTCTTTCCAAAGAGCTTGAAACTCTCTTTTGAAAAAATTTTCATTAAGCGGGTTTTTCTTGACTTTAGGCTCGTGTCCGTTGGTAAACATACTTTCCAGTATGCTGTCATCATACACAGACTGAATAAGAGTATGAATGCCTTCGGTCATAGGTTTAAGTTCTTCAGGAAGATCTTTAACTGTTTTCATAGCAACATCAGAACGGTATTTTTCGGTTACCTTGCGTTTCATATCTACATATCCATTTTGGATAAGGTAGAATTCAATGGCATTGGCAGTGTTTTCATCGATAAGTGTAGGTATATCGTCAACTTTGATATACTTGCCCTTAAAATATTCACTGGCAGCAACATTAGGTCTGTCATAAAGAACTGTCTTAATATCTGATTGCAGATCAACTACAAAAGTCTTATAGCTTTCACTTGCAACAACTGTAAGTATATTGACGTCATGTACTGTTTCACCGCAGCTTTGCACATCCATTCTGTTACCGTTCCGATTGACGCAGAGTCGGAGACCGCGGCCTACTTCCTGACGTTTTGCCGTGTTGCTGTCAGAATGCTTTAGCGTACAGATCTGAAATACATTTGGATTATCCCATCCTTCACGAAGTGCGGAATGTGAGAATATAAATCTTGTTGGTTCTTCAAAGGAAAGCAGTCTTTCCTTATTTTTCAGAATAAGGTCATATGCAGAAATATCGTCTGAAAATTCACTCCCGCGTTTAAGTCTGCTGTCAATGTTTCTGCCTGTTTTTTTATCTATACTAAAATATCCTTTATGTACTGCGCTTACATCACTGCAACTGGATTTCAGATACTTTTGATATGGTGTGTCAGACAGTCTGATATATTCATTCAGTATGTTTATATATTCCTGCTCAAACATCTGACCGTATTCGCCGAGTATCTCGTTGCCGTCTTGATCATATTGGCGGTATTTTGCGACTTCGTCAATAAAGAACAGTGATAGGCATTTAATGCCCATATTAAAAAGCTTTTCTTCTTTTTCAAAATGGGAAATAATTGTTTCTCTTATCTGAATGCGGCGCATATCCTTTTCAGAAATGTCACCGACAATATCGCCGGTTTTGATGATTTCGCCGTTTGTAAATGTAACCGTTCCGTACAGAGGATCAATTTCGGAAACGATATAGCCTTTGTACTGTTCCATTTTCCGAGAAACAAAGTAAAGGTCGTCTCCGACGCCGAGAATACGTGTTTCACGGTTAATAGACTTATTATATTTTATTTCAAGTTCAATTTTTGCCATAGGAGGCTTTTTGCTTGAAAGAACGATTTGCTCAAGGTATAAATAGCTGTCAGTTCCTCTGAGATTTTTTATTTCAAAGCCTTTGACTTCGATCCTTTTGACCAACTTCTTGTTAAATGCATCTAAAGCGTCCAGAACATAAATGAGATTATGCTGTTTTGCATGGGTAGCCGAATAGTTAAGCGAGAAAAGAGGATTGAAGTTTTTAAGCGCTTTTTGAGTTATGTCTCCGCCCATTTTCTGCGGTTCGTCCAGAATGATAATCGGTCTGTTTGCTTTGATAACATCTATTGGTCGACGGGAACCGAACTCGTCACGCTTAGAGTAGATTATACGGGCTTCTTTACTTCTTCCGTCTTTTTTCAGGGAAGAAGCAAAAGCCTGTGTGTTAATGATCATCACACTGATACCGTTGCTTGAAGAAAAATTATCAAGTTGATTCAGGTTTGAACTGTTGTAAATAAAGAAACGAGCTTTTTTGCCGTAATGCTCCATAAAGTGGTCGGAGGTTATCTCAAAAAATTTTTTAACGCCTTCACGGATAGCAATACTCGGTACAACCACAATAAATTTGCTCCAACCGTATTTTTTATTCAATTCAAACATAGTTTTGATATACACATAAGTTTTGCCTGTACCGGTTTCCATTTCTATATCGAGACTGCATCTTCCCAGATTCTTTATAAGAGCCGGAGAGAGCTTAATATTGTTCTGACTCTGCAAGGTATGAATGTTACTCAAAAGCTGTTCATCAGACAGTTCCACTTCTTCATTTTTATAACCGGCGTCATTGGCAGGGTCGTACAGTTCGATTTCTTCCTGCGTTAAATCCCATGCCATCTGATAATCGCTGGGATTCATTTTTCCCAGGTCACGAATATAGCTGTTTCTATCGTGAAAGCTCTGACCGTTAAAGACATTAACAACGGCGTCGACAGCGTCTGTCTGATATTGTTGTATCTTAAAATTAAACTTCATTACAGCACCTTCCTTATTGTGTCAGGACTGTATGAAGCAAAAATCTGTTCAAAGTTGGTTGCAACACTGTCATTTGCCATAGAGCTGTCACGCATAACAAAATAGTACGGCTTATGTTTTGCGATTTCAGTTATAACATCTTCTGTCACATTCTCATCAAAGCAGGCGATAAGGTAATTATTCTCAACATTGAACACTTTTTTACCTCCGATAACGCTTTCTTCTATTTTGCTTGAAAGCAGAATTCCCAGATCAAGCATTACCTGAAACAGCAGATCTTCAGGAGTTCTGTCCTCTTTAATATTATCAACAAGATTGTCAAGAAAGTACGAATAAAAATCCTCAGGGTTATAGTAAACGTCTTTCATATTTGAGCTGTCGAGTTTGAGAACCCGGAAACCGCCGTCAAATTTAGCTTTCGGATTTTCTTCTGCAATCTTCTTTGCGGCACGGCGTATACGCTCTTTGCCGATTTCACATATATTCTTATAGCCTGCCTTGTACGCTTCGGATTTTTCAGATGTTTCTTCCGGTATTTGTACCATAATGAATTTACGCTTTCCGCCGTCTTCTGCATTAAGCTGCATTACTGCGTGGGCGGTGGTGGCTGAACCGCTGAAAAAGTCGAGGATAATGGAATCATCATTAACAAAGTTCAACATTCGAGTAATTATAGAAGTTAGTTTGGCTGTATCAAATACTTTTGTACTAAATAATTGCCCTATTTCAGATGAACTTCCTACCAATAAATCAACCCAAGAACTATTTAAAAGGGTTTCATTAGTAGGTGGAATATAATGTTCGGGTTTTCCGGTTTCAGACAATCTAAGTAAGTCTATTTCATCATTTTGTTTTAAATACCAAGCATCAATTATTAATTGAGAAACGGACTCTGCTGACTGTCCTGTTTCATTTAACATACGCTGATAATTATCTATTGCCATATAACTCCTATCTTTGCCCCATCTCCATTGTCCCCTCTCTGGAGTTATACCAAAAATATCATATCTCATTGTAGGTCTGTCAGTACCTCTCCAATGATTATTCCAACCACCACATTTTTCATCATCTAAGGGTTTCATTTGCTTTGGAAATCTATAATCGCTTCTTTTCGTGTAAAAAAGTATATATTCCAAGCCCTGACCAAGTTTATCCCAAGTATCAAACTGGGCTTGAACAGATTTTGCACCCCTTCGAATAACAATTTGATTTCTGAAATTATCTTCTCCAAAAACTTCATCGCAAATCTTTCTTAAATTTCCAACTTCATTATCATCAATACTAATAAAAATAACCCCGTCATCAGAAAGTAAATCTTTAGCGAGTTTTAATCTCGGATAGATCATATTAAGCCAGTCAGTATGGAAACGACCGTTGCTTTCGGTGTTCTGGACAAGGCGGTTGCCCTCGTCATCAAACTGACCGCTGTTTGCAAGGTATTCATCGGTATTTTCTGCAAAATCGTCCTCATACACAAAGTCGTTTCCTGTATTATAAGGCGGGTCTATGTAAATCATCTTTATCTTGCCAAGATAGGTTTCCTGTAACAGTTTCAGCACTTCAAGGTTATCGCCCTCAATATAAAGGTTTTCGGTGCCGTCAAAATCAACGCTTTCTTCTCGGCAGGGGCGGAGCGTTTTATTTATAGGCGCATTTGCAAGCAGAACAGATTTTTTCTTGTCAGGCCAGGTAAATTGGTAGCGTTCTTCATTTCCGTCAACCACCTTGCATGAAATCTCCTGCATTAGCACATCTTTATCTATAGCACGGACAACTTTGCCGGTTGTTTCATCTATGGCTTCGGTTACTGCGTTCGGAAACATTTCAGCAAGTTTTTTGTAGTTTTCGTCCGCTTTGTTCGAAGTACGCATTTTAAGTTTGAGCATTTAGTTTTCCTCCTGTTGTTATTACCAAAAATTGACAAATTATTTATATTATACCAAAATTTGTATTGAAAATCAACAGGGAATCCGAGAATAAAACAATTGGTATTAGTTTTGGAAACAGCATAGTTTTTTGGAAAATAATATATAGTAGGTTAACAACTGAGAAAAGCTGGATTTAAACGGCGTAAATACGTCATTCATGTTGAAATTTGGCCCAAATTTTGACAGCGAATAGCACGAAAATTATTAAATTATATAGTCAAAATGCATAAAATTTTAAATGATATTGTGAAATTTATTGACATTTTTTATTGCATATAGTATAATTATAAAAAATGTTGTGTATTTTTACATTATGGGAAAGATCGTATAAAGATTTCGTATAAGGTTGTCATACATATTTTGTACAGCTTCAAATTAAAATTATATTAATTATATTTTTACAGGAGGTAAAAATGAAAATTATAAAAAGACTTTTGTCTGTACTTGTATCATCTGCCGTGCTGTTTACATTAACAGCTGCGCTGCCTGAGCAAAAATCTAATGCTGCTGCTGAAGTTATAATTGATATTAACAAAGAATATCAGACTATACGTGGCTTTGGCGGCATAGATCATCCGGAATGGACGGGAAGCAGTCTTACGGATTCACAGAAAAAAACAGCTTTCGGAAACGGTGATAATGAACTCGGTCTCACTATACTTCGTGTGTTCGTTAATCCTGATAAGAATCAGTGGTACAAAGCTCTCCCAACGGCACAGTATGCTACGAAAATGGGTGATGTTACTATTTTTGCGTCACCTTGGGAACCACCTGCAGATCTCGCAGAATCAGGAGGAAGTAATGGTAAACTCCACATTCCAAAATCAAATTATGCTGCTTATGCACAGCACCTTAATGATTTTGGTACTTATATGAAAGATAATGGCGTTGACCTTTATTCAATATCAGTTCAGAATGAGCCGGACTATGCTTCTGAATGGACATATTGGTCAACAGATGAAACAACTGATTTTATTGCAAACTATGGAGACATGATAACAAGTACAAGACTTATGTCTCCTGAGTCTTTCCAGTATGCACCTGAAAATGCGTCATGGGTACCTGACGGCGGAAAGAAATTTTACAGAAAGATACTGAATAACAGTAAGGCTATGGAAAACTGTGATCTGTTTGGCACTCATATGTACGGTACTGCAAGAGAGTGGATGGACTTTCCCGATCTTGAAAACTCAGGTAAGGAAATCTGGATGACAGAAGTTTATGTTCCTAACAGCGATGCTGATTCCGCTAACCGTTATCCTGAAGCTATACAGGTGGCGGAAAATATCCACAATGCTATGGTTGTCGGAAATATGAGCGCATATACATGGTGGTATATTCGCAGAAGTTACGGTTTAATGACTGAAGACGGTAATATCAGCAAGCGTGGTTATTGTATGGCACAGTATTCAAAATACGTGCGTCCCGGAGATGTTAGAATTGACGCTATCGAACAACCGGCAGAGGATGTTTTGGTTTCTGCATACAAGGGCGATGATAATCAGGTTACTATAGTTGCGGTTAATAAAAGCGACTCAGAATATACTCAGAATTTCGTAATAGACAATGACCAGAATATTTCAAATGTTGACCGTTACAGAACCTCTTCCAGTGAAAACCTTTCTCCTACACTGAATATGAATTATTCTGACCATAACTTTTATGCACAGCTTCCGGCAAACAGTGTTTCAACATTTGTTGTTACCCTTTCTGATGAATCGATCACTCCGAATGAATATGGCTGGTACTTTGCAGACGGCTTTGAAGGAGACACTTGTGACTGGAATATAAGAGGGGCAGGATCAATTATTACAAGCGGAAGAACCTCATACGTTGGTGATGAATCATTGTTAGTCAAGGACAGAACAAACGCATGGAATGGAGCTTCAAAAACTTTAAGCCGTGCATTTAAAGCCGGAAATGAATATAGCTTCAGTGCAAATGTAATGTATTTTGACGGCAGTGCAAAGGATAACTTTTACCTTAAGCTTGAATATACTGATGCAAGCGGTGATAAAAAATATGATACTATTGCACAAGCAACAGCAATCAAAGGCGAATGGGTTCAGCTTGCAAACAAAAATTATAAAATTCCGGCAAACGCTTCAGATTTACGGATTTATATCGAAACAGCCGAAACAACAAATAATTTCTATATTGATGAGGTCATCGGTGCAGTTGCAGGAACAATAATTATAGGTGCCGGAGAATCTCAGAATTTAATACTTGGCGATATAAATTCAGATGGTTGTATAAACGTATTTGATTATATTATTGCCAAAAGAGGACTTGTAAACGGATTCAGCAAGTCATCGGAAAAGGTACTGGCAGATGTTGATCAGAACGAAGATTTTAACGTAGATGATATTATTCTCATTCAGAAATTCATTCTTGGACAGATAAACGAATTTCCGGTTGCTGAAAAGCCGGTTGTCTCTCCTTCCGAATATATGAAAAATGCCGAAGAATCTCTTTCAGAGTATGCCCTTGCAGGCTGTACGGAGGTTTTGTAGCCAGTACTAAAGGTAAAGTTTCGCCAGCTTTTTCAAAGGCTGAGGGGTAATGGGGCAAAGTATTCTTGTCACCGTCCGCAGGCGGCGAAATTCCTTGCCTTAGAGCGCTACGCAATAGGGGACGCCCTGCAAGAGAGGGCGATTCATGAATTGTTTATAGATTGGCTTTTTCGACAAACTGAAAGCTGCAGTTTAACTGCAGCTTTTTATTTATATAAGTTTGATTTAAGAAAAAATTTACCTGACTCAATTGAGAAAAAGCAAAAAATGTGATATAATAAGAAAAAAATGCAGACCTATGAAAAGAAGTAATGTAAAAATATGAATAAATGATTGACATAACTTTTCATAAGGATTGATATAAGGTGATATTATGAGTGTTGAAACTGAAAAAATGATTGCAGAGCATTTATTTTCAAAACGTGAGAATGATTTTGAGCATACTTCGTTTGATCGGGAAATTGCATTTTATGAAAGCATATGTTCCGGTAATATGGAGCTTGTGAAAGTATTTATGAAACCGATTTTCTGTGATGGGTGCGGGGTTTTAAGCGAAGATTTTCTGCGTAATTTGAAATATCATTTGGTGGTTCTTGCAGCAATAGTTGCAAGATACTGCATAAACAGAGGAATGACTCCTGAAGAAGCATATAATCTCAGCGATTTTTATATTATGAAAGCCGATAAATGTCAGAATGAAAGCGAACTTAGTAAAGTTCATGTGGAAATGATAGAAGGTTATACTAAAAAAATGCGTAAGATAAAGCTTGACGGAGTTTATTCTAAGCAGATAGTTCGTGCGATAGAATATATTATACGTCATCTTCACAGTCATATTTCACTTGAGGAAACAGCAGATAGTCTGAAAATAAGCGGCGCCCACCTTTCAAGACTTTTCAAAAAGGAAACCGGAATAACTTTCAGTGATTATGTTAACAAGCTGAAAATTGAAGAATCAACCTCTCTTCTTTTATATACGGAATATAGTGACATTGAAATAAGTAATATGTTGGGATTCAGTTCGCAAAGTTATTTTATAAAAATATTCAAAAAATATACAGGAACAACTCCTAAAAAATATAAAAAACAATATAAATTATCAATTATGCAGGTCGCCGAATAGAGCGACCTGTTTTTATGAGTATCATATTTTTATTATTTTTATCATAAAAATTGTATACTTTACGGCTTTAATTAAGTATTATTAAAATTGTAAATATCGGAAAAAAGCAGTGGTCTGGCACTGCTATTGCTGAAAGGAAAATAATTATGAAATTAGGAAAATTTAAAAAGCTGACAGCAGCACTTGCTGTATGCGCTGTGATGGCTTCGGCTCTGCCGGTTGTACCAAATATGGTTTCAGCAGCTTCAAACATTATAAGTAATTCAACTTTTGATTCTGGAATAACCGGATGGAGTACATATAAGGAAAGCGGCGGCGTTTGTTCGTTAAGCACTGAAAACGGTCGTCTTGCTCTGACTGTAAGCAATGTCGGAAAAGTTAATTATGCCGTTCAGGTTTTTTATGATATTGTTCCGCTTTATCAAAACGGAGTATATCGTCTTAAATACGATATTTCATCTTCTACGGACAGATATATCGAAGGAATGATACAGCAAAACGGCGGAACTTATCAGGCTTATACATGGAAAGGTCTTGAACTTACTTCTGTTCCTCAGACCGTTGATTATGAGTTTACTATGAAAGCTGAAACAGATATCATGTCTAAGCTTGTTTTTAACTGCGGTATTCAGGAAAAACATGAGGGTGTTCTTCCAGAGCATAAGATTTATATCGATAATGTTTCTCTTGAACTTGTTGATGACAGTAAAGTCGATTATTCTGCTACAAGACCATATGAACCTCCTATTGTAACAAATCAGGTGGGATATAAATGCGGCAGCAAAAAGACTGCTGTTTTCCGTGGCGCAGACAGTGAAAATCAATTTTCTGTAGTAGACGCAGCAACAGATAATATCGTCTATACAGGGAGTCTCTCGGAAAATATCAGCAATTCATATGCCGGAGAAACAAATAAAATCGGAGATTTCTCTTCTGTTACGCAGCCCGGAAAATATTATATAAAGTGCGGAAATCTTGACAATTCCTATACATTTGAAATATCTGACAGCGTCTACACAAATCTTCTTGATGATAGTGTAAGAATGCTCTATTTGCAGCGCTGCGGAGAAGTGATAACAGACAGTGATTTTGGTCATTCTGCCTGCCATACAGGTATGGCATCCGTTTACGGAACAAATGAAAAAATAGATGTTTCCGGTGGGTGGCATGACGCCGGAGATTACGGCAGATATATTGTTCCGGCAGCTAAAACTATTGCCGACCTTCTTTACGCTTATGAAGCAAATCCTAAGCTTTACAGTGATAATATTGGTATTCCTCAAAGTGGAAACGGCATTCCTGATATTCTTGATGAAGCACGTTATGAGCTTGAATGGATGATGAAAATGCAGCGTGCAGACGGCGGAGTTTATCATAAGGTTACATGTGAAAATTTCCCGGGTTATGTTTCTCCTGAAAAGGAAACGGATCAGCTTATCGTCACACCTGTTTCCACAACGGCAACAGCCGATTTCTGTGCTTCAATGGCTCTTGCATATGAATTCTATAAGGATATTGATTTGAATTTTGCAAACAGCTGTCTAGAACGTGCCGAAAAAGCATGGAGTTTTCTTGAGGCAAACCCGAATCTGATTTTCAAAAATCCGGAGGATATATCTACCGGTGAATACGGTGATGTTTCTGACAAAGATGAGCGTTACTGGGCAGCGGCTCAGTTATACCGTGCAACAGGAAACAGCAAGTATGAAAATGCTTTAAATGGTATGTCTGCTTCAATAGGTTTGGATTGGGCTCTTGTTGGTGATTACGGAAATCTCGCAATCCTTACAGCCGACAATATCAGTAAGGACTCTTCAATATACACAAAGGCAAAGAGTGCCGTGATTTCACAGGCGGATACATTTGTTAACTGTTCTTCAAATTCTCCTTATGGGGTTGCTATTACAAAGTTTAATTGGGGAAGTAATATGACTGTTGCAAATGCCGGAATAATACTTGGTGCTACATATAAAGTAACCGGAAATACAGATTATATGGACGCTGCAAATGCTCAGATGAATTATCTTCTTGGAACAAATCCGGTTGGAGAATGTTTCTTTACAGGTTATGGAACGGTTTCTCCTGAAAATCCGCACCACAGACCGTCTATGGCAGCAGGAAAGGCAATGAAGGGAATGCTCGTGGGCGGTGTAAATCAGAATCTTGAGGACAGTGCTGCTAAAGCTTATTGTCAGGGTCTTCCGGCTGCTAAGTGTTATGTTGATAACTCCGAAAGTTATTCGACTAATGAAATTACAATTTACTGGAACTCTCCGCTGACATATCTTGTTTCTCTTACAAGCGAAAATGAAACTGCCGAAACAGATTTTATTCTCGGCGATATAAATTCAGATGGACGTATTAATGTATTTGATTTCATTATTGCAAAAAGAGGTCTTATCAGCGGCGGATTTTCAAATGCAACGGAGGCAAAGGCAGCTGACGTTAATCAGGATGGAAAGTATTCTGTTGCAGATGTTATTCTTATCCAAAAGTTTCTTCTTGGAATGATAGATTCTTTCCCTAATGAAGAGGAAGTTCCAGTAGCTCCTCCTGTAGTTGGAGGAATAAAGGACTATGGTACAGCTATGAATGAGAATGCTTCAGTTATCGCTGATTTCAGAAAGGGTGAAACACCAGTATTCTTTGCGTCTGACGGTTGGTCTAATGGAAGCTGTTTCGACTGCGGGTGGTATAAAGAAAATACCTCGTTCGATGGCGGCGTTCTTAATTTAACCATTGATAAGGATTATTCCGGTAAATATAATTACTCAGGAGCTGAATACAGAACAGCAGACACTTATCATTATGGATACTATGAAACATCTATGCAAGCTATAAAAAATGACGGGGTTGTTTCTTCATTCTTCACTTATACAGGCCCTTCAGAAAATAATCCATGGGATGAAATAGATATAGAAGTACTTGGTAAGGACACGACGAAGGTTCAGTTCAATTACTATACAAACGGAGTCGGTAATCATGAATATATGTATGATCTTGGCTTTGACGCTTCTGAAGGTTTCCATACTTACGGATTTGATTGGCAGCCGGATCATATCACATGGTATGTTGACGGAAAAGCAGTTTATACGGCATATAATAATATCCCTTCAACTGCCGGAAGAATCATGATGAACGTATGGCCGGGAACAGGAGTTGATGGATGGCTAAATCATTACGACGGAAAAACTCCGCTTACAGCACGTTATCAGTGGGTAACATATAATAAGGGGTAATTTTAATGAGAAGTTTCGTTGGATATGAAAAGGGAATTAATTTTGGCGGATGGTTTTCTCAATGCGAACATACAAAAAAACATTATGACGAATTTATTGGTGAAAGTGATTTTGCCGCAGTTTCTTCATGGGGTATCGATCATGTCAGAATCCCGATAGATTATGATCTTATTGAAAACGGAAACGGTGATATTCAGGAAAGCGGAATGATGTATATTCAGCAATGCATTGACTGGTGTAAAAAATACCGACTGAATATGATTTTGGATCTTCATAAGACTTACGGTTTTTCTTTCGATGAGGGTGAATCTGAAAGTGGATTTTTTGAATCGGAAGAAATTCAGGAACGTTTCTTCCGTCTTTGGGAAGAAATTGCAAAACGATTCGGAAAATATCATGATTGCGTTGCATTTGAACTTTTGAATGAAGTTACCAATAAGGAATACTGTGATATATGGAATGAAATTGCTGATAAATGTATTTTTCGCATAAGGACTATCGCTCCCGAAACATATATACTTATAGGAGGATATGATAATAACTGCATAAAGGCTCTTAAAGATTTGAAGCAACCTTATGACAACAAAATTGTTTATAATTTTCATTGCTATGAACCATTTATTTTTACTCATCAGGGTGCAAATTGGGTCAATAATATGCCGGAAAATTTCAGAACGGAATATCCGGCGTCAGTTCAGGAATATATCACAAAGCAAAGCAAAATGAATCTTAATGTTGTTGACCTTATTTCTGATGCAAAGGTAGAAACTGTTGGTGAGGAATTTTTTGAATCCTTATTTTCTAAAGCTGTTGAAATTGCAGAAAAAAGAAACGTTCCGCTTTATTGCGGAGAATATGGAGTTATAAATCTTGCTGCTCAAGAAAGTACTATTGAATGGTATAAAGCTATTAATTCTGCATTCAAAAAATATAAAATCTCACGAGCTGCCTGGTGTTATAAAAAAATGGACTTTGGTCTTATTGATAATAATATATCTGAAAAAATAAAAAAATATTTATAAATTATTTATTTCTGACGTTATGCAACTGAAGGGAATATAAAAATGACAGATTAGAGAAATTTGTGCTTGATAATAAAACGCAAAAGAATTGATCTATAAGTTTGATAAACACAATTTTTTTGATGGTTTTATATTCATATTTCTCAACGGTGATAAAATATTTGATAGTGTTATCAACCTGCCTGCTACCGTCTCCGACTGCCTGCTACCGTCTCCGAATAAGCAGTTTTCAGCGCAAAATAAAACCCTCGAAACGACATAGTTTCGAGGGTTGATAACTATATTACTTGTAAAACTTTCTCTTCGAGACTTTTTAAAAATTTTCCACGCAAATAAAAGCGATGTAAAATTATCTCTTTGAGAACTTGAAATGCCGTATTTCAGGGCATTTTCAGTCGTTTTGTTAGTTACCTGTTAGTTACTCTTTCAGGTTTATTGATTTCAAATAACACGTTATGAAACTGGGGTGATTGTTTTGTAACTTCACGCTTTTTTAATCATACAACGTTTACCCTCAAAAGCGATTCCATATTTAAGAATTTGCTTATAACCCTCATTTACAAGGCCAACTTCATACTGCTTTTCATCAATCTGTTTAATGGCGGTATAGCACATCTGGTCAAGAGTTTCGCCTTTACTGACTGTCTTTATTTCCAGTATGACTGCAATCTCACGGGTAAGAACATTTTTAATCACAATGTCATTCCGACCTGTACCGCTTTCACGGTTGGATTCAACAAGATACTCATCGGAATATTCAAGCAGTCCCACAAGAAAACCGTGATAGAAGTTTTCGTAACCGTCATGATAGCTGATACTCTTCAAAAGCCATCTGTTCACTTCAAGTTCAAAAGTTTCGGAATTGCCGTCAAGTACAGCTTTGAGAAGTATGCTTTTATCGGCGATTCTGATTGATTCATCGAACCATTGCCTGAAAGTATTTTCATAAATGGTCACGATTTCAAGATTCGGTATTACGGCTGAAAAATATGCCTGTATGCCCTTCTGATATATATCAACTGATTTCAGATAACCAGTATGGAGCAGAAAACTCCATATATAATCAGATTTTACATTCATATTAGAGTATGTGATATCCTCATACAGCGGTTTGTCTATTGGATGACCAGTGATAAGCGCTTCAATATCATTTTTGGTTTTCCTGTCGCTTTTCACTATGAGTTCATGAATAATACTATTTGAACTTGTGTTAATCCAATATGCTTTAGGAATACGATTTCTATTATTCAAAGCAAACTGAATATAATTCAGCACACTCCATGGATTGTAAATTTCTGTTTCGCCAAACATATAACCGTCATACCAAGTTTTAATTTCGTCAAAGCAGTCTGAAAGACCATAATAGTTCGCAAGCTGTTTCATTTCCTGCTCCGTAAAACCAAAATACTGTGAAAAAGCATTGTCCGTAACAGGGTATACATTCAGATTATTCAGTCCTGTAAAGATGCTCTCTTTTGATATACGCAGGCAACCCGTCAAAACGGCAAATTCGAGCGAATCATTGGTTTTCAGCACACTCTCAAAAACCGAACGTATCAGATTTATCATTTCGTCGTAAAATCCATTGAAATATGCATTTTCCAGCGGTACATCATACTCGTCTATGAGGACTATCACTTTTTTCTCATATACTTCATAAAGGCAATCTGAAAGAAGTTTCAATGCAGTAGAATAAACATCATCAATAGCAGTATCATTAATAACATCTTTTATTCTCTTATGTTTTCTTCCTGCTAATCTCGAATTATTCAAACACTCATAATGTCTTTCAAATTCACAAGCTATTATTTCTTTAAACTGCATAAAAGATTTTTCAAATGTAGGCTGTTTCATACCCTTCAAAGAGATACTTATAACAGGATACTGTCCCATGTATGATTGGTATTTGTCCCCTGCTTCGGCTATGGCAAGCCCATCAAAAAGATATGAGTTATCCTCTTCCGTTTTCTCAAAGAATCTTCGGAGCATACTCATATTAAGCGTTTTGCCGAATCTTCTCGGGCGAGTATATAAATTAACCATACTCTTCATATCAATAAGCTCTTTAATCATTAAAGTTTTGTCCACAAAATAATATCCGTCATCAATCAGTCGCTTAAAATCTTCAATTCCTATCGGAATGGGCTTATACTCGCTCATACCATCACCTCACAGCTTTTATTAACTCTATTATACCATACTATAATGGAATTTGCAAGAAAAGATAGATAAATCAATGCGCAAAAAATGTCCGTATGTTTAATATTAATGATACTCTTTTCAATAGCGTTTTATAATGCAAAAGCACACCGTATTTGGTGTGCTTTTGTTTGTCCGTTTACATTGGAATAAACCTATATTTACTCTCTTATGTTGTGCAGATTAGAGAGTTTTGTTTTTTGAATATAGACTACTTAGTAATTAAAGCATTTTTCATCATACAAAGGTCAAATACATCCAGTTTACCATCTGCATAGAAATCAGCATTTTCCCAGCACTTCAATTCAACATTAGGCACTACTAAAAGCCATTTTTGGAGCAGAACCGCATCCGTAACATTAAATTCTCCATCAAGGTTCACATCACCCATTGTATATTCTGACTTTGTAACGACTGCATTTGCTTTCAGGCATCTTCCATCAGATAACAAGGCATATATCATTGTATTTCCTTCTGATACGCCTTTCACAAGACCGTTTTTGCTTACCTTGGCAATAGATGTATTGGCAGACACCCATGTAATAGAATCAGCGTAATTCTCAACAGAAAGGAGTTTAGAGTCAATTGTACTGATAGTAAAATCTGTTTCTGAAAGTTTTGGTGCATTTTCATCATCTGGAACAATAACGGCTGGTACTTGATATTCATATACGCTTACAATACAGCTTAATTCCAAATCTGCCACTTTTGCTGTAATTGCTGCTGTACCTACTGCATTCGTTATGATTTTACCTTCACTGTCAACGCTAACGATGGAATCGTCTGATGAACTCCATTCTACATCAATATCAGTAACTTCTTTGCCAGTAGATGCAGATAAAACAGACAAATTATGTACTCTGCCTTTTTTCAAAGTAAGTTCATTATCACTGAGATAATAGTCATATCCAACTGTAACGGAACAAGCCGCTTTTGAATCTGAACAAAGAGCATATATCATAGCTGTACCATTACCTACTGCTGTCACAACACCATCACTATCAACAGTTGCCACAGATGTATCACTGGATACCCATTCAGGCTCACCGAGATAGGTAGTATCAAGTGATAATGTCTGCGTTTCTCCAAATTCCTTAAAAGCAAGACTTGTCTTATCAAAATTGGATATAGTTCTTCCAACTTCAAACGCAAGCTTCGGGAACTCACCCTCAACATAGTAAAACGCTTCGCCAAGGCTGTCAGCAAAGGATTCTTTTTTCATGTTGGCTTCTGATTTGGCAATTGTAGTGTCATTGCTGCTATTAGTTCCTTTTAACGCAGTTCCGCTTAAATAATAGGCGTTTGTGATAGAGCCACCAGATGCTATTGCATATCCGTCGACAATTTTTCCTGTATTATAAACATTTCTTATAATACCATCGCTATTGGAACCACAGATTCCGTTTCCATTTTCTTTAATTTCACTCATATTATAACAATTGAGTATTATTCCACCATTGTTTCCACAGATTCCTCCATTATCTCTATTAGAATTAATTTCTCCAATATTCTTACAGTTTTTAATCACTTTATTTGATTGTCCACATATTCCACCTGTATAAGAGAATCCAGTTTCTATACTTCCATTATTTGTGCAATTAATGACAGAAGAATTGGAATATCCACAAATTCCCCCAACATATTCAAATTGAGAAACTCCCAATGAAACATTTTTATTACCATTAAAATAGTATGCTTTGCAATTTGAATTATGGACAATTTTTACATTGCTAAAGCAATCAATAATTTTATCTGAATCACTTTGTCCAACCACTCCACCTATATAGGCCTCATACTTCAACTTTATATCATATGATGAAAGCTTTGCATTAATAGATGCATATGAACCAATTCTTCCTTGAACAGAACATTTAATGATTGAGGATTTGTTCGCATGTTCTACTAAACCTCCAAGAAATGTCGTCATCGAACGACTATTAGTAATTGATACATTGTTTGTCGTTGAATATCCAAATGAATAACTGATATATATGTCGACCAAGTTTACTTCTGATATATATCCATTTGTTACATTCCCAAACATACCAGAGCTTCCATAAAGACCAATAATACTATGATTTTCTCCAAGCAAAGTACCACTAAAATTTCCCAATGGAGTCCATTTATTTTCAGGTGGAGTTGTTCCCCATTCATCATAAGCCGAAACATCATTCAGATAGATATCATTATCAAGAATAAAGGTTTTGCCCTCCATTGTTTTTCCAGTATTCGCAATTTTAGATAATCCTGCCAGTTGTTCGGGTGTGGAAATATGAAATTCCGTCTCCTCGTCATCGTACCAACTTACATCAGATGTTCCGTCCCAGATATGTATCTCTTCCTCAACTTCAGATTCCACCGCATTTACAACAGAAGATGTCATAGGCATATACGAAATATTTGACATCAGCATACCCGCTGTTAATGCCACTGCTGACAGTTTCTTAACCCATCTATTCATTCATATTATCCTTTCTTTTAGATGCTATACATAAAACCTCGCATCTGTAAAACCTTCTAATTTTATTTTAACACTTAAATTTCCATTTGTCAATACCTTTGGGCAGTATTTTTATGCTCTTAATATCATTGAATGATATACTAAAAACCGTTAAAGTAATAATTGGTTATAACTTTAATGCGAAGGAGCAATCAAAATGAATATCGACCGTGAAAGAATTTCATATATTATCGGACAACGAATTTACACTTTTCGTACACAGAAAAATCTCAGCCAGGAGGCTCTTGCATTTGAATCCGAGATACATCCAGCCTATTTAGGACGTGTGGAACGTGGTGAAAAGTGCCCCACTATAGAAACATTGCATAAGATTGCTAAGGGATTAAAAATCCCCCTTCATGAACTTTTGGATGTTTCTTCAGAAGTCAAACCGACCAATACAGAAGCTATGCACAGAATCCAGACTGCTATGCAGTGCCTTTCAGATGAAGAAGCAGTTGAAATTGCTGAAATTGTAGAAAAGCTGATTGAATTTAAATACCATAGCATATGAAAATATCGGTATGCCCATCAAAGGACATACCGAGTTTTTGGTTAATTCATCCTTTTATCAACATACTCTTCAATAGATTCAGCAGGAACTTTGTATCTGTTGCCCTCTTTAAAGCCTTTTAACTCTCCTGCCCGAAGCAATTTATAGAACGTACTTCTACCGATTTTCAAAAACTCCATAACCTCTTCACGGGTAAGAATTTCTTTTCCTGTAATTGTTTCCCTCATAGTAAAATTCTCCTCATTTTCGATTGATGTATTTTTCAATTTCCTCAGCTTTTATAACTGTCCTTCGCTGACTTATTTTTACTGCTGACAAATCACCTGAATTTATAAGTCTGTAAACTGTATGAACACTTACACCCAACACTCTTGCCGCCTCCTGAACTGTAAGCATATATTTTGTCTCTGTGTATTGAAAACTCGTCATAAATCACACCTCCTCCGATTATTATAAATATGTTCGTATTTTTTCGGTGCATCTGATGATATTTTGTATAATAGAAATTGTTCTTGTTACAATTCAGAATGATATTGCTTTCACTTTTAAATTATTACGGTTTTATACAGATTGTTTCGATATTAATAAAAGAGAGAATAAGAGCTTATTACTCAGAAAAACAAAAATAAAATAAATTTTCATATATCTTTATATTACAAACATTATTGACTCTTTTGCTTGATTCTGATATAATAAACTTATAAACAAATTGGTATTTGGAGGATAAAGTTATGGCTTTTTTTGAAAAAATAAATCTTAAAAAACTTTTAAAAAAAGATGAGGTATACACGTTTCCACCTTTTACGGACAAGGAACTTGAAGAAACAGAAAAGGCAATCGGTTGGAAACTTCCGAAATCATATATTGAACTTTTAAAACTTCAAAATGGTGGTATGATTAACTACAATGAGTTTGAAGAAAGCTGGCTTTCTGTGATTTATGGTATTTCATCAAACTATAATGGTCTTACCGATATGTATGACAATTGGATAAACGAATGGGAATATCCGAATATTGGTATTCCGTTCGGTGAAACACAGTCGGCAGGACATGATATGTATTTTATGGATTTCGGAACAGTTGACAAAAACGGAGAACCTCGTATTGTACTTATAGACAATGAGTCAGATAACGATGTTACTGTTGTTGCAAATAATTTAGATGAATTTTTGACAAAGATTTATAATCACGAAGAAGTTTAACAGATTTTTAATAAATTCCGATTTATAAGTCAGGTTACAGAAATAACCCGTAGAGAAATTTCTACGGGTTATACTTTTTCTAATCAGACTTACTCTCAGCTTACTCATATCCTTATCTGACAACAGGTAAAAATACTGAAATCAAATATCATTCAATTCAGGTTAAATTGCACTTACATAGCATTTTCATCAACCTCATAACGCTTGTCCTTATCAGAACCATACTGTACAACCCAGGATTTATCACCTGTAACTCTTTTAATATATTCAAGAAAAGCATATATTTCTGCATAGCTTCCGCCGAACATTTTACCGTCAATATAGCTTACAGAATTCATTACAAAGTGAGCATGATATACAGAAGCACAGCCGCCGTATTTTTTAGAACATGGCTTTTTATGAATACACCATACTACCTGAAACTTGTCCGAAAAATATGATGCAATACTACGGCTTATACATTCAGCTCTTTCGATATTATCGCCAAATGTAGACTTTGCACTATACACCACAATAAAATGAAACACAGGATTTCCGCTTGTCTTATAAAAATATCTCTTCACCAATAAGAACTGCTCATACGCATTATCAATATCGGTATTCAGACTATATCTTTTATCATAGTCAGTATGCCCATAAAGCACATAATTCAAAGCGTTATACATATATTGCAGACCATCATCTGTATTTCTGATTACTTTAAGAATTCCCATATCTCATAATCTCCCTCTACAAAAAGACCTATGTTATTTTCAAGTTTATTATACTTTTCCTGTGGTGTGAGTGGTGTACATAATCCTTCAAAATCATATGCTTTTTGTCTTAATTCTTCTTTACGAATATAATCTCGTTCATCAAGAATATCCGCAATATCTTTCACAATATTCACCATTTCCTGCATCTTAACCGCCATATATGGAGTAAAACCTTGATTATTATGTAAGGCACAATCCAGCATATACTCACTGAAATTCATGCCTTTTTGCTCAGCTTGTTCTTTTATTTGCTGTTCCTGTAACGATGACATCTTAACAGATTTTGTTATGGACTTCTTTTCATTTTCATTTTTCATAATGTACCTCCATATGACAACTACTATATTTGTACATGTACTATAGTTTTATATACTAACTATATTATCTATATATACTATTTATATCTATTATATAGTGTATATACCTATACTACTATAATAAATTTATTTATATAATTATTATACTTTATATATTTAATATACTTTGCAAGACAGAGGTAATCGTAATACCCCTGTCTTTATTCTTTTATTTACCATTTTGAACATATACAGATATTACGGTATATCATATAATCAGATTTATACTGATATTGGTAATACCTTTTATCTTTATGTTAGTATTGTAGTAAAAAAAGTAATACTGTTTTTCTTCGGTTATATATTATTAAAATGCTACAGTAAGCTCTGCTGACAATTTCAGTAGGGACATAGGAGCGTAACAAATCATCACGGAGGTGAAATTCGTGAATATACTTGATGAACTGGCAGAAAAGTTTGCAATAAACCTTGATTCAACTCTTGTAAGCAACCCAGAATATAATAAGGTTTCTTTGCAGCTTCTAGAGCTTTACGAAAAAAAGTTTTCAAAAGAACAGACATCAGAACTGGATGCACTTATCGGAAAACTTTCATCGGTAATATTCAACTCAGCAGCAAAGGCAGGAATGAAGCTTGGTGCAAAAATTGCAGCTGAGCTTCTCAAATGAAATCATGGAGGAAAATATGTTTAACAATCATCGTTATTTAACAAAAGGAGTTCAGGCGGAAATACCGCTTGAACTCCAACTTTTTATGTGGGGATGTATTGACAGACTTCCCGAAGAGCGAGATTATTTTCAGGTATTCAAGCTGGAGAATCTGAATGGTATTCAGAAAATCACCCACTTTTCTGAACAGCCAGAGTACCACAGAGAATATCTTATCCCGACAGACAAACCCATAACATCAAAGGTTTACATTATAGACAGTGACACATACTCAACCATGCTTTTGGCAGAAGAATATTAACCCAACACAAAGCCCTCTCGGTTTGATTCCGAGAGGGCAATTTTTATTTTACGGAGGAATTGAAATGGAAGAAAAAATCTACTGCTCCCACTGCGGAGAACTTATTGACACGGACGATTACGGCGAACTGGACGGTGAAATTTTATGCTCCGATTGCCTGGACGATTACACAACAATCTGTGACTGCTGCGGTGCAAGAATCTGGAGCGAAGATGCCGAAGGTGATGATTACACCAGCCTTTGCAGACAATGCTACGATTACCATTACACCCGCTGTGAAGAATGCGATGCACTCATTCACAACGACGATGCTTATGAATACGATGATGGATACTTCTGCCACGAGTGCTATCAGAACATCCGCAAGAACGCTTCAATCCACGAATATGGCTACAAACCAGAACCGATTTTCTATGGTGACAGCAATCGTTATTTTGGTGTGGAACTCGAAATCGACGGAGCAGGCAAAGATGATGATTATGCAACGGAAATCCTTGATATTGCAAATATGAGAGGAGACCATATCTACATCAAAACAGACGGTTCTCTTGACGATGGCATGGAGATTGTCACTCATCCGATGTCACTTGAATACCACAAAGATTTCTGCTGGGAAGACATTATGCATCATGCAGTAAGACTTGGTTATCGTTCACATCAGACAAGCACTTGCGGACTTCACGTTCATGTCAACAGAAATTCACTTGCATCTTACCGTGAGGAGCAGGACGAAGTTATCAGCCGTATTTTGTATTTCGTGGAACATCATTGGAACGAGATGCTGAAATTTTCAAGACGTTCCGAGTACGCTATGAATAGATGGGCGGCAAGGTACGGATATGAGAACTCCCCAAAAGCAATTATGGACAAGGCTAAGAAAAATTATGGGCGATATGTTGCTGTGAACCTTTGCAACTACCATACAATTGAGTTTAGACTTTTCAGAGGTACATTGAAATATAATACCCTCATCGCAACGCTGGAGCTGGTAAACAAAATTTGCGATATTGCATTGTCTTACACAGATGATGAAATGTCCAAACTCTCATGGTCTGATTTTGTTGCAAAAATTACCGAACCTGAACTTATCCAGTACCTCAAAGAAAGACAGCTTTACATAAACGAAAAGATTACAACAGAGGAGGAGATGTAATATGTGTGCATTATTCGGCTGGCTTGACTACAAGCATATCATACCTTATAAAGTCCTGAAAAAACTTACACAGGCACTCGCTAATGCTGCGGAGGAACGTGGCACGGATGCCGCTGGAATTTCATATGTTCGTGATGAACAAATTGTTATTTACAAACGTCCAAAACCTGCCCATAAGATACGCTTCGACGCTCCCGATGGCACAACTGCTATTATGGGACACACTCGTTTGACCACCCAAGGGAATCAAAAATTTAATTTCAACAATCATCCTTTTTATGGTCGTGCAGATAAAGAGTTCTCTTTTGCACATAATGGAGTTTTGTATAATGACGTTGAACTTCGCAAAGAAAAAAGTTTGCCTGATACTCATATCGAAACCGATAGCTATATTGCAGTTCAGCTCATAGAACAGCAGAAAAAACTGAACTTTAATAGTCTGAAAAGTATGGCTGAAACGATTCAAGGCAACTTCACTTTTACAGTTCTTGATGAGGATAATTCACTCTACATAATCAAGGGCAGTAATCCTATGTGCCTGTTGCATTTTGAAATGCTGGGACTCTACGTTTACGCTTCAACGGAATCCATAATGAAAAACGCTTTGAGGAAAGTCAATATGCTGAGTTTTTCCTATACCAAAATTGAAACTGCTAATGGCAACATTATCAGAATTGACAGCAACGGAATTATTACCCGTTCCGAATTTGAGGCAAAAAAAGATTTCAGATATGCTTCCTGGCTAAAATACTATGATGATTTTGAGGACGATTATTACAACCAACACGAACAGTTCCTTTTGGAAATGTGCGGTTGCTATGGTATCGACGAAAATGATGTTATCCTGCTTCTCGATTACGGCTACTCTGCCGATGAAATTGAGGATATGCTCTGTGACTATACGCTCATTACTGATACAGTCAGAGCTGTTAAAGGCGAGGAAGAATACGAAGATTTTCTATTTGAAATATAACTGACATTTAAAAACCGTCTCAAAAAGTATACTTTCTGGGACGGTTCATTTTTTATGAAAAACGTGTGCCAAAAAGTCCGTTTTTGACTTTTGAGACGTTCCAAAAGTGACAGGACTTTTTGAGACAGAATGGAGGATATTTTATGGACAACAGAATCTATGGTTACGCCCGTGTTTCTACCCGTGAACAAAATGAGGACAGACAAATTGAATCGTTAAAAAATTTTGGCGTGCCAACTGAAAATATTATTGTAGATAAATGTTCGGGTAAAGATACAGAGCGTGAAGGGTATCAATATTTGAAACGTCAAATTCTTCGCTCTGGTGATATTCTTGTTATCAAAGAGCTGGACAGACTTAGCAGGAATAAAAATGATATTAAGCAGGAGTTAGAACACTTTAACAATATGGGAGTGCGTGTTAAGATACTGGATATTCCAACTACATTGACGGATTTTCCTGATGAGCAGATGTGGGTTATGGATATGATTAACGCTATCCTGATTGAAGTGCTGGGAAGTATTGCAGAAAATGAAAGAAACAAAATCCGTTCCCGACAAAAAGAGGGTATCACTGCAGCTAAAAATAAAAATGTAAAATTTGGTCGCCCGAAAGTTGCTATACCTGATAACTGGGTTTCTGTAATAAATGATGTTGAATCAAGAAAAATTACAATTTCGCAGGCTCTAAGTAAGCTTAACATTTCACGTTCTTCCTATTATAGATTAAAGCAAAATATTCATTAATAGTTTAATTATTGTACTATAGTTAGAGGGTAGAATTTGCCCTCTAACTATAAATTATTTTTTCTGAAGTTTTTTGTTCCACGTTCCAAGTGTTCTTTAAGTTTGAAACGGAAAATATATTCCCGCTCTATTTTTTCTCTTCATTCTCTGTAATAAAAATCAATCCTAAATTTGATTAACACCTGGAACCTGGAACACATCAATATAATAACACTATTTAATACTATAATTATTTTTCTTATTTTTATCTTTTCGATTTTTTCTATATATAAATTGCAATGAAAAGTAATTTTGTGAAAATATTTTTTTACTTTTTAGTTATTATATTCTTTAGAAACAATGCTTATCAGTTTACTTAAGGGAAAATGATAAATTATCCAGTTGATTTTGTATTCTTTTCGGAAAATTTTACTTAAGTATGATTTATCATTCTATGTTAACATATTTTGTCTAAATCTAATTGCTTAAGTAAAAATAAAATTGAATCCATATTCTGAGAAAAAGTTTTTGTGTCATATATACTGAAAAGTTGTGTTTTTAATTTATACAACTCATTTTCTATGGTTCTCCATATTTTCATTTCTTCGCCTTTTCCAAAATTGTGAGCAATTCTATTGTGAACACAACGTATAAAATACTTCCTTGCTGCCGCCTCGGCATAATCACCCGATTTCAATTTATTCACCATTTTTTGTGGGATGTTTTTATTGTTATAAAATTTATTATTAAACTCTAATTCGTTCTTTTTCATATATATTAGCTCTTGCATTATTGCAATAAGTTCTATGATAGGAACATTTTCTAACACATTAATTCTATCACATAGTGCTTTGTTTCTCCAATGCGGTTCTTCATTATATGGATTATACCAACCATCATCTTCATAATTATCTTCCTTAGTTACACTTTCATAGTATATCCTATAGCTTTCATCAAATTTTTCTAATGCGTATTCATAATATTTTTTGTCTGCTCCATTATACTTTTCATAAGTTATATAATCCCATAAGCATTTTCCCTCATCTGTGGGGATACCGTTAAAATATTTTTTCATTTCTTCTAAAGCTGTATTTTTGCACTCAAATAATTTAAATTTTTTTGCCAGAGAGGTTATATAGTTATCTGATGGCTTCTCTAAATAATAAAGACTATTATTCATATTGATTTTATCATATTCTTTAGATATAATCTGATGACAAACCAAAAGGTTAAAAAAACTTTTTATCAAATTTTCTTTCAATTCATACGGTCCTTCGAAAAAACCATCCGTAAAATTTTCTCTTATATAACATAGTGTTTCGTTCAATTTGTTAATAGAGGTACGTCCCTTAAGATTAAACATCACACTATTACGATAACCCCAAAGTATTAACTCAAATTCATAATCAGCTTTATGATAAATTTCATAAGAGGTCTTTGCATAATCTTCATCCTTAAGTTTATTAAGTGTTTTTTCATAAATACTTTTGTATATTTTATCATTTTTACAGCTTTCAGAATATTCATTATAAATATTTTCAAGATGTGGTTTTGCTAATACTTGAAAGATTGAACCATCCTGATGTTTACTCTTAATATCATATAAAAAGTTTATAAAATCAGTTTTTTCTTTTTTTCTTTTTTTTCTTTTCTCATCTTCTCCAACGTAATCATCAATATTAAAGTATAATTTATTCTTCAGAAGTTTGACTAACCTTATTTTTACTTTTTCAGCGGCTTCCTTATTATAGGATTGAAAATCCTTATATTTTAAATCACCATTTTTACTATCTTGTTTGGATTCTTTCTTATACCAATTATATACCGTTTTGTATGGTATCCCTAGACTTTCAGAAGCTTTTTTGCAACCTTTCTCTTTTGACAATTTAACTGCATTCTCCATTATTTCTTTGCTATATTTTTTATTTCGTCCCATTTTTATACCTTTCTTTTAAATTTATTCTTGATTTATGTTTTCTGAATACCATTATGTAAAAATGAAAATTTAGAAAAAAACGTCATATACCCAATTCCAAAATTCTGTTTTATAATAAAATCACAGCTTAAACAATTCGATTACTTTACATGGGTATCGACTATTTAAGTTAAGAATCTTGACAAGTGAATAATGATAAGGAGGAATGTACAATGTGTAATTTCACTTGCAACCCAAATACAGAACACTCCGATGACGGACTGTTTATGTATGTTACACCTGAGACCGTGGACAAGTATCCAAACCTTTTTGGCGGAGGAAAAGTGAGTTCAGAGCCAAAAGATGAAACTGTATCTTTTACTCCAAAGGAGCAGGAAATAGTGGCAACTAAGCCTAAGATTCTTCCTGATGATATGGATTTAGGCGATAAGCGTGAAAAAATACGTCATAAGTTCATTAAAGAACTCAGTCAGCTTAATCTGTTGTTAAGGCATCAGGATACGCTTTACATGATGGACAATTGCATTTATAGGCTATATAATGAATCGACATTTATAAATAGTGTCTTCAATTATATATGTAATTGTAGATTTGAATTGCCATACAAAGATATCGTTCAAATAGTTAACGAATTAAAAATGAGAGCAAGTCCATTCGTTGGTGAACCAAACGATGAGAGATATACCTATTGCAAAAATGGTTACTTCAATAATCAAACGGGAGCATTGGAGGTAATTGCTCCTATTCATTACTTTCCCACAATCCAGCTTGCTGGTGCATATCTGGGAAATTTTCCACAATCTCATCCTATTATGGACAAGTTTTTGTCAACCCTGTTTGATGGAAATGATATGCTTATTCAAAGAGCATGGGAAATTATTGGATACTGCATAAGCAGTGATGCTCATGCGAAACGTTTCTTTGTATTTCCTGGTTCGTCGGGAGATAACGGCAAGTCGACATTTATTGCCTTGATATGCGGATTACTTATTGGAACTGCAACAATAGGTATGTCCATGAAAAACTTGCTTGGTGGTCGTTTTGCAATTTCTGAGCTTCAAGGCAAACGCATCAATGTCAGTTCTGATGAAGGCACCTTAACTCTTGATAGTGCTCAGTTAGCAGTATTAAAGAGAATCTCTGGGCATGACATGATAACTGCTGATAAGAAAAATGCAATGCAAGTCAGCTTTTTAAGCACTTGCAAAATTATAATAGCAAGCAATCACGATATCGGAATGGCATACAGCAGTGGTGATAGTGCTATTAGGCGTAGAATATGTACTCTGCCGTTTGACGTAAAAATTCCAAGAGCCGAGCAGAATCCCAACATTGTTTCTATGATATTAAATTCCGAGTTGAATGAAATTACCACTGAAGCTTTAAATGCTTTTATCAGATTGAAAAACAATGGCTATCACTTTACTGGTGATGATACAGGTCTTGACGATTATTCAATTCGTAATACTCCAATAGATGCTCAATATTATAATATAGAAAATTTTGTCATGAGCTATATAAGACCTCAGCCTGGTAATTTTGTTCTGACTCAAAATTTATATGAAACCTTTAACTGTTACTATAACAATAACCGTGACACATTCAAGGATATAACAGGTTTTTCACAGGCTTTGTATAAGTACTTGACCGCTAACGGCTTCATAGTCGAAAAGGTTAAGAGACATCAGGGTAATGGTTATGAAGGCATAATGATTTTCGAACCCTAAAAAAAGGAAGGACTAATTATGAGAAAAACAATTTTAGATTTAAAAATGAAAGTAATTACATCTGAATCCGAGGGCGTTTATATAATGCCTGCCGATTCAAAATACACGATACCAGAGTTGAAGGAAAGAATGGTAACCGTAGTGGAAGAACAGCAGTACGCTGTTCTCCGCTTCCTCAGCCTTGTTAGTGACTTTAAAGTAGGCGGTGAAAAGCAATACATAGGTCAAGTTGTAGACCTTAACAAAATACCAAATCTGGGCGAGTCAATGATTATTGCGGCTCCTACTGGTTCGGGAAAGACAAAGGCGATAATCGATATTATAAAGAATGTCAATGTTCCTGCATTGTATTTAATTAACAGAGTTGCACCTCTGTTGCAGTTCAAAAAGGATTATGTAAAAGCAACAAAAAACATAGATATTCCTATAGAAGCAATTGATATCGTTTTCCTCGGAGATAATGTTACAGCTCTTACTTATCAGAAGTTTGCTGAAATAGCATATCAGTATAAAGGTAAGAAATGTATGATAATACTCGATGAAGTTCATTGTCTGCTTGAAGATGCAACATTTTCGGTATATCCTGAGAAGTTCGTCAGATATTTGAAGTCTAACTTGGATAACACATCAAGAATTTATCTTACTGCAACACCAGATGCCATCAGCCCCGGCATTGCCTACGCTGAGAGTACTGCTGGAGCAGGCGAAGCACTTGAAACGATAACATGGGATACAGAAGTAAAATCTGTTCGCTATGGTTATGCATATTATGATACAAGAGTAAAGATGGTTTACTCAGTAAAAACCAACTGGGATTACATAGACTTTAAGCTTTACTCACCAGATGACACAAAGGAGCTTGTAGATTACATCAAGACAGTCAACGAGAATAATATCAAGAGCCTTATTTACATCAACGATATCAACAAAGGCAAGAGTATTCAGGAGGCTTTAGGCAATGCTCAGCACGTCTACTCAGACGATGATAAACGTAAAGATATTGCTGAAATTGCAAAGAATGAGAAATTCACAGATAAAAACCTTATCACAACTAAGGTGGCTGAAAACGGAATTTCACTGCATGATGATGAGCTTAACCTTATTGTTGTTGAAACTCTTGACCTTATCACTTTACAGCAAGTAATAGGAAGAGCGAGAGTTAACAGAAAGAAGCCCAGAAAAATAACTGTTCTTATACCTGATTATTCCTATACCGATATAGGTAACGCAATAGCAAGTATTTCCGTGCAGTTAAAGAAAGCTAAAGAAGCAGCTGAGAATCCTGATAATGCATTAGAGTATGCAGATGAATATCCTGCTCTTGTTTACTATGATAGCAAGGCTAAGAAGCCTGTTGTAAATTCAATGGCAATAAAATCACTTGAATATCAGCTCAAATTTCTGAAGGCTCTAAGAGAAGATGAAGAAAATCTCCATGCATTTGCACAAAAGGTTCTTGAGAAATACGATAAAAGCACAGTAATAACAGATGATATGTTCTTATCGTATGACAGAATTACAGACTTCAAATCAAAAGTTTCACTTGCTTTCGATGATTATATGAATTCTGAAAAGAACGCCGAAGCTTTAGATAAGCTCAAATCCGCATTAAAGGACGCTTGTAACAGCACAAAAATCTACAATGACGGTAAAATCATCAGCAGCAACATACAGCTTAGTACTGTGAACGATATTTTAAAATCAGCAGGTATTGAGTTTGAAATCAAACCTAAAATTGAAATCTATGGTGTTTCCGCTGTATAAAATTATACCATTGTTTATAAAGCATTGTCAACAGAGAGTTTACGCTTCCTGTTGGGAAAGCTTATGTTTAGAGTTGTATATTATCAATATGATACATAAAGCAACTACATTTTATAAAAGATTAAAGGAGGCATTTATAATGACCAATTCAACACCAAATTTTACTGGTCGCAATGTTCCTATTAAGGAAATTGCCAAAGCAACAGGCAAAGACCCGCAGTTTATCCGTATAGGTATCCAAAGAGGTATCTTCAATTTCGGATATGCCTTTAAGAAAGATGGTTCCAGCGAATATAACTACTTATGCCCCGACAAAAAAGTCTGGGAAGAACTTGGTTACTTCAAAGATGTAAGTAATAATAATTAATTTAAGAAAGGTGTCGATGGTAATGAAGATGGCAAATGGAGTGGGTACAGTATACAAGCTATATGGAAACAGGCGTAATCCGTATATTGTACGCAAGACAGTTGGATGGGAAATCGATGTAAAAACTGGTAAACATAAACAAATCTACGTTACCATCGGTTACGCACCCACAAGGGCAAAAGGTCTTGAAATGCTCATGGAGTACAACAAGAATCCATACGACATTGAAGCTTCGAAAATAACTTTCTCAGAAGTATATGAGAAATGGTCGACTGAAAAGTTCCCGACAATTTCTGATTCAAATGTGAAAGGCTATCAAGCATCATACAAATGCTGTAAAGCTTTGCATGACAAAATTTTTAAGGACTTGAAACTTTCAGATTTACAAGGAATTATTGACAATTGTGGGAAGAATTATCCCACACTCCGCAAGCTGAAAGTCCTGCTGAACCAGATGTATGACTACGCTATGAAATATGAGCTGTGCAATAAGGATTATTCGCAGTATGTGGATATTCTCAAATTCAAGAACAAAAATCCAAATAAGACTGACCGTTCACCATTCACCGAAGATGAAATTAATGCTCTTTGGGTTCAAAAAGATAACATTTATGTTCAGATTGTGCTGATGCTGATTTACAGCGGAGTAAGAGTTTCAGAGCTTCTTGACCTCAAATGTGAGAATATTTACATAGACGAGCATTATTTTAAGGTTGTAGAAAGCAAGACGGACAGCGGTATCCGAGTTGTTCCAATACATGACAGAATCTATCCTATTTTCAGGAAATGGTATGATGAGGGCTGCGAGTACCTGCTCCATACTCCTGATGGAAATCATTTTACATACCGCAACTATTACGATTCATACTGGACACCTGTTATGGAGCTTATTGGATGCTCTCACAAGCCGCATGATACCCGCCACACCTGCGTTTCAATGATGACAGCAAAGGAAGTTAATCCTACTCTTATAAAGAAGATTATCGGTCATTCAGGCGCTATGTCACTTACTGAGAAAGTTTATACTCATGTGAATGTAAAGGAGCTGCTTGAGGCAATTAACAGGATATAAAACAAAACGCTGGGATTTTAATCTCAGCGTTATTTTTTGTTAGTTACCTGTTAGTTACGTGTTAGTTACCGCCTGATTTTCACCCGATTTCAGATGAAATCAAAGTAATAAAAAACCTCGAAAATACTGAATTTTCGAGGTTTTATGAGTAATCCCGATAGGGATAAAATTATCTCTTTGAGAACTGCGGTGCACGACGAGCAGCTTTGAGACCATACTTTTTTCTTTCCTTCATTCTAGGATCACGAGTTAAGAAACCAGCCTTTTTGAGAACAGGGCGAAGTTCAGGATCGTAAACCAGAAGGGCTCTTGAAAGACCATGTCTGATAGCGCCAGCCTGACCGGTAACACCGCCGCCTGTAACAGTGCAGACAATATCAAATTTATCTGTAGTTTCAGTTAAATTAAGAGGCTGACGAACAATAAGCTTTAATGTTTCAAGACCGAAATACTCATCAATACTTCTTCCGTTAATTGTAATGTTACCGGAACCCGGATATACTCTTACTCTTGCAACAGAATGCTTTCTTCTTCCTGTACCATAGTAATATTTAACCTTTGATTCGTACATTTAAACCGCCTCCTTATTATAATTCATAAGCAACAGGCTTTTGTGCCTCGTGCTTATGTGCTGAATTTCTGTAAGTTCTTAAACGTTTGAGCTGATTTCTGCCTTGAGAATTGTTAGGAAGCATACCATTTACTGCAATCATCATTGCTTTTTCCGGTTTTGTTTCCATAAGTTCTTTGTAGCTTACAGACTTGATTCCGCCTATCCAGCCTGTATGCCAGTAAAACTTTTTATTTTCAAGTTTTTTACCTGTTAAAACTGCTTTTTCACAATTAATGATAATTACGTGATCTCCACAGTCTACATGCGGAGCAAAAGTTGGCTTATGTTTACCTCTGAGAATATGAGCAGCCTGAGCAGCTACACGTCCCAACGGCTTATCTGCTGCATCTAAAACATACCATTTACGGCTGACTTCAGCTGGTTTTGGCATATAAGTTGACATATTATAAATCCTCCATTATTGTATTTTGTCAAGCCTGAACCGGACTGGGTTAATCCTGTTCTTCGGACATCCGCAAGTTCAAATAAAAATGAATATGTCCGAATTAATGATTCTTGACGTAACGATAAACATTATATCAAATTAAAAATAAAAAGTCAATAGTCAAATTGCCGAAATTTTAATTTATATCCCTTTCACGCTTGTTTTCTCTCTGTTTTTCTCTATTTCTCTTGTTATCTTAAATTTCATTTCAGTTTTTGAAGTGCTTTCGTCAGTTTTAGAGTTTTAATGTTCTCGGTAAGCACTTTGGCTATAATCATTATTCTGTCTTATACAGCTTTTTTATGATTGCCGTTTTTTAAAAAACTTTGAAAAATAGGATTGACTTTTTTTTGTTTTTTGGTATAATATAAGAAGAATATATAAACGCTGTGACAGGAATGATTGTTTGTTTCGTTCTTCAGAGAAGAAGCGGTCGGTGAGAGCTTCTGTTCGTAAAACAAGTGCTACCCTTGAGCTTTCGGCTAAATCCGAACGTATTTTCTGCGTTAAAGGAAACTAAAGGAAAGTAATTTATTTACTTTTGAAATTGGGTGGTACCACGAGGCCTTCGTCCCATTGCAGGACGCAAGGCTTTTATTATTTTTTACAGCTTTTATGAAATTTTAAAGGAGTTTTTATTTATGAAATGGCGTGGCGTAAATGAATTACGTGAAATGTATCTTTCATTTTTTGAAAGTAAAAATCATACAAGAATGGCTAGTTCCTCACTTATACCTCAGGGAGATAACAGTCTTTTACTGATCAATTCCGGTATGGCACCTCTTAAAAAGTTTTTCTTGGGACAGGCTGTTCCTCCGAATAAGCGAGTTACAACATGTCAGAAATGTATCAGAACGCCTGATATTGAGCGTGTTGGTAAAACAGCAAGACACGGCACTTATTTTGAAATGCTGGGAAACTTTTCCTTTGGAGATTATTTTAAAACTGAGGCGATCGAATGGGCGTGGGAATTTCTTACAGAAATACTTGAGATTCCGGCTGAAAAGCTTTGGATTACTGTTTTTGAAAGCGATGATGAAGCTGAACAGATTTGGAAAAATAAAATAGGCATACCTCAGGATAGAATAATTCGTCTCGGTAAGGAGGACAATTTCTGGGAACACGGTTCAGGTCCTTGCGGTCCTTGTTCCGAAATTCATTTTGACAGAGGAGAAAGCTACGGTCCTTTTGAAAGCTTTGAACAGGCAAGCGAATGTGATAGAATCGTTGAAATATGGAATCTGGTATTCAGTCAGTTTGACAGTGACGGAAACGGTAACTATGCTGAAATGGAAACCAAGAATATTGATACCGGTATGGGGCTTGAAAGACTTGCTTGTGCAATTCAGGGAGTTGATAATCTGTTCGAGGTTGACACAGTCAAGAATATAATGGGTAAGATCTGTGAGATTGCAGATGTACAATATAAAAATGATGAAAATACCGACGTATCTTTGCGTGTAATTACTGACCATATCAGAAGCACAACATTTATGGTAGGAGACGGTATTACACCTGCAAATGAGGGCAGAGGATATGTGCTTAAAAGACTTCTGAGAAGAGCTGCCAGACACGGTAAAATGCTGGGAATAAACGAGCCTTTTCTTTATAAAGTCTGCGATACGGTAATTGAAGAAAACAAATCTGCTTATCCGGAACTTGTTGAAAAAAGGGAACTGATTAAAAAAATTATTAAGCATGAAGAAGAAAGCTTTGCTAAGACAATCGATAAAGGTACGGAGCTGCTTAGTCATTTTATCGACAAAATTTCAGCAGATGAAATAAAAAATGTGCTTTCAGGAGACGATGCATTTAAATTAAGCGATACATATGGTTTCCCGCTTGATCTTACAAAGGAAATTGCCGCTGAATATGGAATCGAAGTAGATGAGAAGCGTTTTAAGGAATGTATGGAAGAACAAAAGCGCAAGGCAAGAAGCGACAGGGCATCTAAGATTAAAACTTCATGGAGCGATGAAAACACGTCTGCTATTAATGTTCCGGCTACTGAATTTACAGGATATACAAGATTTAAGCATGACGCTGAAATCCTTGAAATTTTTGTTGACGGTAAATCGGTTGACAGTATTTCAGAAGGACAGGAGGCTGTTATAATACTTGACCAAACTCCGTTCTATGCGGAAAGCGGCGGACAGTCTGCCGATACCGGTGAGATTAGTACTGAAGATGCAGTATTTGCAGTGTATAATGTAACTAAGACTGAAAATGGTCATTTTCTGCATTTCGGAGCGATTGAAAAGGGAAGTATAAATAAAAATGATACTGTTTTTGCTGAAATTGACGTAGAAAAAAGAATGTCAGCTATGAGAAATCATACCGCTGCACATCTTCTTCAAGCAGCGTTAAGGGAAGTACTGGGCGAGCATGTACATCAGGCAGGTCAGCTTGTAAATGCTGAAAGATGCAGATTTGACTTTTCTCACTTCAGTGCAGTAACGCCTGATGAAATTTTACGGATTGAAAACATTGTAAATGATGAGATTTTAAATTCAATTAACGTTGTAACTAAAGAAATGCCTATTGAGGAAGCAAGAAAATTGGGAGCTATGGCGCTTTTTGGTGAAAAATACGGAGATATTGTAAGAGTAGTGGATATCGGAGGAAAATCAATCGAATTCTGCGGCGGTACTCATGTTAAAAATACTTCAAATATCGGTCTTTTCAAAATCGTTTCCGAAAATTCTGTTGCATCCGGTGTAAGACGTATTGAAGCGGTAACTGGTAAAGGCGTTTTAGCGCTTATGAACGAATTCAGAAATTCAATTAATGCGGCATCGGCAGTCCTTAAGATCGCAAATCCTGCAAAGCTTGCTGAACGCTGTCAGGCATTGACAGAAGAATTAAAGGAAAAGGATAAGCAAATACAGAAACTTAGTCAGCAGCTTGCAGGAAATCAGCTTGCAAATATGTTTGACAATGCCAAAGAAATCAACGGAATAAAAATTATCTCCGCTATGCTTAACGGTACTAAGCCTGATATGTTAAGGCAAATCGGAGATAAGGTTAAAGAACAAACAGAAGATTTTATTGCGGTATTTGCCGGAATTGCTGACGATAAAGGTACTCTTTACTGCGTGTGCGGAAAAAATGCGGTTTCCAAGGGTGCAAATGCCGGTAAGATAGTTCAGAGAATTGCCGCTATTACAGGCGGTAAGGGCGGCGGACGTCCTGACAGCGCTATGGCAGGTATAGGCAAAAATTATATGGTTGACGAAGCGCTTGGCGCTCTTGAAAGCATTGCTAATGAATTTCTTAAATAAGGGGATATTTTAAATGGATTGTTTATTTTGTAAAATAATTGCCGGGGAAATTCCCAGCGATAAGGTATATGAGGACGATATGGTATATGCATTTAAGGATATTGAGCCGGTTGCGCCGGTTCACTATCTGATTATTCCTAAGGAACATATCAGCGGAGCTTCTGCTGTAAATTCTGAAAATTCAAAATATGTTGCGCATATTTTTGAAGTGGCAGCTAAAATTGCCGCTGATGAAGGCTTTGCGGACGGTTATAGAGTGATAACAAACTGCGGTGATGATGCAGGGCAAAGTGTTCATCATCTTCACTTTCATGTACTTGCCGGCAAAAAAATGGGCTGGAGCAGTGACAGCGCAGTATAAATTCGGAGGATAAAATGAAAATTTATACACTAAATGTAGCGGGTCTTACAAGAGAACTGCCTATTTGTCCTATTAATGATAAGCTTGATATTGCCGCCTTTATAATGTTTTCAGATGTGGAGCTTACCTTAGAGTGCGCTAAAGAACTGCTAAAGAAAGTTCCGGAATTTGATGTTATTGTAACTGCTGAAAGCAAGGGAATTCCTCTGGGATATGAAATGGCAAGACAGAGCGGTAAAAATTATATCGTTGCGAGAAAATCTGTTAAGCTCTATATGAAAAATCCTGTGGCGGTGGAAGTTAAATCTATTACGACTGATAAAAAGCAGACGCTATATCTGTCCGAAAAGGATATGAATGAATTAAAAGGCAAAAGAGTACTCATTGCTGACGACGTTATCAGTACGGGCGAATCATTAAATTCACTTGTTGCTCTTGTTGAAAAGGCAGGCGGAAATATTGTATGTAAATCGGCAGTACTTGCCGAGGGCGATGCAGCCGACAGAAAAGATATTGTTTTTCTTGAAAAGCTTCCGCTGTTTTTTAAATAAAATTGAAACGTAAAATTGTATATGCCGGTGCGGCATGGGGAACAGGTTTGTTATTGGCTTCATTTCTGCATCCGGCATTTGATTTTATTATTATTCCTTTGTGCGTAATATTATTGGCGGTAATGAAATATCTTTTTAAGCAAAAGTTTAAGGAGATATTTTTAATATTAACAATATTGTCGGTTTCTGTAGGATTTTATAGGATTTATGATATGTTTGTATATAAACCTGTAGTTGATTACGCAGGGAATAATATAAGCTTCAGCGGTAAAATATTGGACTTTACAGAATATTCGGGCGACAAAACAAGCTATTTGGTAAAAGGAAAAATTAATGACGATGTGACTGCAAAGATAACGGTATATTCAGATTCATATAACTGCCGTATAAACGATAAATTTTATTTTACGGGAAGTCTTACGACTCCGGAAAATGATTATCTTTTTAATGAAAAGGATTATTACAAGTCAAAAGGCATATATCTTATGTCCGATAAAATATCAGAAATAAAGATAATACCTGATGATAAATTTTCGTTGGTAAGGATTTTAAGAGATTATAGGAATTATGTTACTGATTTTATTACTTCATATCTTCCGGAAGATGAAAGCGCTTTGCTGACAGGTATGCTGTTTGGCGATAAATCTCTAATATCTGACGATGACGATGAATTATTTTACAGAACTGGAATAGGTCATGTTATGGCGGTTTCCGGACTGCATCTGGTATTATTTTGCAGTATTTTTTCATTTGTATTTGATAAGATGAAATTAGGCAGAATAAGCAGATTTGTATTGCTTGAGATCGTTATGCTGATGTTTGCGGTGTGCAGCGGACTTTCATTATCAGTTATGAGGGCGGCTTTTATGATGACGCTTGTGTATGCTGCTCCTATATTTTTCCGATATTCTGATACTTTGAATTCGCTTTTTATTTCTTTGATTATTCTTACTGTTAGTTGTCCGTTTGCGATCAGAAATCCGTCGCTGATCCTGTCATTAACCGGCGCTTTCGGAGCAGGTGTATTTGCACCGTATATAACGGGCAGAATGAAGGACGGTAGTTTCTGTCAGAGAAACATTAAAAAAATAATTTACATGTTCTGTGTATCCGCAGTTATTTTTCCTGTATCGGTTATGTGCTTCGGTGAAGGTTCATTCTTTTCACCGATAGCTAATATTTTTCTTACGCCGATTTGTATGGCGGCATTGTTTTTGGCGTTAATTGCTTCCTTAACAATTTTTCTGAACCCTGTTTTACTTATAAAAATTGCCGGATTATTGTGTCATATTGAATTGAAAGCAGTAAGATTTATAGGTCGGCAGGAGTTTACATATATGAATTTTGACAGTAAAGCTAAAGTATTTGCAGGTGTTCTGCTGATATTCTGCATACTGACTTATTTCATTTTTAAGGATCATAAAACTGAAATTATAGCTGTCATTACTTCAATGGTTATTTTTTGTACCAGTGTGTCTGTATTTAATTTTATAGGCAGGAATGATGTAAAAATAGCTCTACTGGGAAATAATTCAATTGATGTGATTGTTGTTTCACATCAGTTTTCAGCAGATATTATTGATATTTCCGGTAAGAAAAATAATTGCAGCTATGTATATAAATACCTCAGTGACAGTAATATATCAAACATTAATAATGTAATTATAAGAAAATCTCCATATAATTCTATGTCGTCTTATAATTCAAATTTATCATTGTTTAAGGTAGGCAGAATTTTTATGCCTTATGGAGCAATTGTAAGAAATGATATGAAAGTCTGCGGTGTGTTTCCGGAGTTTACCGATTATAAAAATATAAATTTTAAGTATGAGGATTATTTCATAAATATTTCAGATACTGAAATTACCGTAAATTACGGTAAATTTTCCTTTGTGTGCGATAATTATAAAAATACTGATTTTGCAGACGTCTTTGCCGAATATGATAATTTGTTTGAACCTCCTGAATGCCGCACGCTTATAATTCCGGAATATGAAAATGAGACAAATGAAATTAATGCAGTATGTGAGACAAATATTGTTATAAAAGTCAATAGCAACGGTGAATTTTCAGTGGGAGGATTATAATTTATGCCTGAAGTAAATTCTTCTGATATTTTAAAAAAACTTAAAGCAAATGAGCTAAGCAACGTTTATTATATTTACGGTAAAGATATTCTTACTGTTGAGGGAATAACTAAAGCTGTCCTGAAAAAAACTCTTGGTAAAAATTGGAACAATGATTGTACTAAAATAGAAGGAAAAAATATTGATATAAGCAGTCTTATTGATATTATGGAAATTAGTCCGATGTTTTCTGATTTCAATGCAATACTTATTAATGATCTCAATGCAGAGGAGCTTAGTGCCGACAAAGTCCAGCAGCTTATTGACGCAATAGAAAACTTACCGGATCAGACTATGTTAATAATAAATATTACAGGATTTGACGTAAAAAACGGAAAAAGATTTTTTTCCGGAAAAAATAAAAAACTGACAGACTGTATAATGAAAAAAGGTTTAGTGTGCGAATGCGGTTTAAAAACAATGCCGGTAATGGTAAAATCAATAATGGATACTGTTCAGAAACAAGGATGTACTATATCGAAAAAAAATGCTGAAAAGCTTGCAGAATATTGTCTTCTTGATTCAATGCAGATTCGTAATGAACTTGAAAAGCTATGTGCATACAGAGAGAATGCTGAAATAAGAATGGAGGATATTGATTCTCTGGTTTCAGGACAAATAGAAACTGATTCTTTTAAGCTTGCCAAAGCCGTGACCTCAATGAATTCAGGACAGGCTTTTTTTCTGCTGAACGATCTGCTTGATAAACGAAACGAGCCTGTAGCGGTACTGTCGGCGATTTCTATGGCGTTTCTTGATTTATACCGTGCAAGAACGGCAATGACTGTAGATAAGCGTCAGAATGATATAATAAATGATTTTAAATATAAAGGAAGAGAATTTGCGGTTAATAATGCATACAGAGACTGCCGTAAAATCTCACTTGAAAATATACGCAGATGTATTTGCATACTGCGTGATACAGACAGAAAATTAAAGCAGTCATCAGCGTCTCATAAGATTATTCTTGAAAAGGCGCTGACTGAAATGCTTATAGCAGCCAGAAGATAAATAGGATGTGTTGAAATGATAAAGATTGAGCAGGCAATAATAGTAGAAGGGAAGTATGATAAAATAAAAGTCTCTTCTTTTATTGACGCCGTAATAATAGTAACTAATGGTTTCGGAATTTTTACAGACCGTGAAAAGCTGGAGCTTATAAGATTTTATGCCATGAAAACAGGTATAGTTATTCTGACTGATTCCGATAAAGCAGGTTTTGCAATAAGGAATCATATTAAGGGGGCTGTAAGAAACGGTAAAATTTATAATGTTTATATACCTGATATTATGGGAAAGGAAAAAAGAAAAGTTAAACCCTCTGCGGAGGGAAAGCTCGGAGTTGAGGGCGTTGAGAAAAATATAATACTTAAAGCTTTTGAAAAGGCAGGTATTCTGACTTCTGAGTGCGAAAAAGACGATACTCAGAAGATAACTAAAACGGATTTGTATTTGATGGGACTTTCAGGCGGTAAAAACAGCGCTGTGTTACGAAAGCGACTTCTTGAGTATTTAAAATTACCTTCATTACTTACTGCAAACTCAATGCTGGAGGTTTTAAATACTATGATGGACCGAGAGCAGCTTCAAAATATAATAGCAGACAATATAATTTTCGGAGGATAAAAATGGTATTTTCAAGTATTATATTTCTTTATTTTTTTCTTCCATGTATGCTGATTATTTATTATATTTCTCCAAACAAAACTAAAAATATTGTCCTTTTGATTTCCGGATTGTTTTTTTACGCATGGGGTGAGCCGGTCTATGTTTTTCTGATGCTGCTGACAACTTTGGTGGATTATACTGCCGGAAGAATAATTGACAGGTTTGATTCATCGAAAAAAATACGAACCCTTGCTCTGATTTCTTCGCTTATAATTAATTTGGGAATTTTATTTACTTTTAAGTACAGCAGCTTTTTTGCCGGAATATTTGGAATCGAATTAAAAAAGCTTCCGCTGCCTGTTGGTATATCTTTTTATACTTTCCAGAGTATATCTTATACGATTGATATGTACATGAGAAAAATTAAAGTACAGAAAAATTTCATTAATTATGCGGCATATGTAACATTGTTTCCCCAAATCGTTGCCGGACCGATTGTACGATATGAGGACGTACAGAATGAGATCAATAGTCGTAAAGTCAACATATATCTTCTAGGCGAGGGCGCTGGAATTTTTATAAAGGGACTTGCAAAAAAGGTTCTGTTGGCGAACAATATAGGTTTGCTTTGGACTGAAATTAAAGGCATGGATTATTCCGAGATTTCAGTATTAACTGCATGGCTTGGAATATTGGCATTTACATTCCAGATATACTATGACTTTTCAGGGTACTCTGATATGGCGGTGGGACTTGGAAAAATGCTTGGTTTTAATTTTCCGGAGAATTTTCGTCACCCGTATATTTCCCGAAGTATTTCCGAATTCTGGAGAAGATGGCATATTACTTTAGGTTCATGGTTTCGTTCTTATGTGTACATACCACTTGGCGGTAACCGAAAGGGTAAATATAAAACGCTGAGAAATTTACTGATAGTCTGGGGACTGACAGGACTATGGCATGGTGCAAGCTGGAATTTTATTTTATGGGGACTTTATTTCGGAATTATTATTATAGCTGAAAAACTATTTTTAGGTAAATATCTTGAAAAATTAAATCCGATAATTAGTATTATTTATACTTTTGTTCTTGTAGTATTGGGATGGGTGTTATTTGATACAAATAATCTTACTGATTCTCTTCAGTATTATAAGGCGATGTTTTATGGAGACGGAAATATATTAGATTCCTTTGCACTGTTTCAGCTTAAAAATTATGGGATGATTTTTATATTCTGTATTTTAGGATGCGGAGGATTGTTGGGTAAAATCCTGAAAAAGATACAGCTAAGTGAAATTGTTTCAAAAGTTATAAATTATGCCATGCCTTTGGTTCAGATAGCGGTAATGCTGGTTTGCACGGCTTATCTGGTAGACGCCAGCTATAATCCTTTTTTATATTTCAGATTTTAGGAGGATATAAAATGAGCAGTAAACAGAAGATTTTATCAGCGATTTTATTTGCAGCTATAATTGTTGTTATGCCTGTAATTTTTATATTTTCAAAAAAGAGCAGCTATTCAGCCCAAGAAAACAGAATGTTGTCAAAACTGCCGAAGCTGAATGTTTCAGCAGTTTCAGATAAAAGTTATATGCATGATCTGGAAAAGTACTTGTCAGATCATTTTCCTGAGAGAATAAAATGGGTGCAGGCTAAAATGAGTCTTGATAGATTTACCGGTAAGGATTTAATAAATGGGATTTATATAACCGATAGTATGCTTATAGAAAAGCTTCATGAGCCTGATTATGATGAAGTAAAAAAATCAGTACAGGCAATAAATAACTTTGCAGAGCATTACAAAACAGATGTTTTTGCTATGATTGCTCCTACATCGGCAGGTATCTATCAGGGTATGCTTCCGGAATTTGCTCCACAGCTTGACCAAAGAAAATTTATCAGTGAAACTTGTGAAAATTTCTCCGAAAATGTTAACGTTATAGACATTTTCGATACAATGATTTGTGAAAAAGATAATTATATTTATTATAGAAATGATCATCATTGGACAAGCTACGGTGCATACTGTGCATACAGGAAAGCAATTGAATTACTGGGGCAAAAGCCGGTACCAATAGAAGAATTTTATATCAGTCATTCCAGCAGTGATTTCAGAGGGACGTTTTATTCAAAATGTCTTTATAATAAAACAGCGGCGGATGTTATTGACATTTTCAGCTGCAAAAACGGCGCTGAGATTACTGATGTGATCTGTAATGACGGGATTTCCGAAACCCATTATGACAGCATTTATTTTATGGATTATCTCGGCAAAAAGGACAAGTACTGTGTATTTATGGGCGAAAACAGAGCGTATACAAATATTAAAACCAATGCTGACAACGGTAAAAAGCTTCTTGTTATCAAGGATTCTTACGCAAATTCGTTTATACCGTTTCTTACTCAGCATTATTCGGAAATAGCAGTTATTGATCTGAGATATGTAAAAACTTCCATTAGGGATTTTGTAGATCCTGACGATTATGAACAAACACTTTTTCTGTATAATGCTTCAACCTTTGCAGAAGATAAAAATATTAAAATAGCAGGATTTTTCAACTGAGAAATGCGAGGGAAAATAAATGAAGATACTTATTATAAGACACGGCGACCCTGATTACACTATTGATTCGCTGACTGAAAAAGGAAAAACAGAGGCTGAGCTTTTATCTGACCGTATTTCAAAAATGGACATTAAAAAGTTTTATGTTTCTCCTCTTGGAAGAGCTAAGGCAACGGCTGATTATACGCTGAAAAAAATGAATCGTAAAGCGGAAGAATGTAATTGGCTCAGAGAATTTGAAGCTCCCATTATGGGTACTGACGGAAATAAGAAAATAACATGGGACTGGCTTCCGGCTGAATGGACTGTTGAAGAAGATTATTACCGTCGTGACTTGTGGCATACTACTCATGTTATGAGAGAGGGTAATGTAATCAGTGAGGCTGAACGTGTTTACAGGGGACTTGATAAAATTATTGCAGCTAACGGATATGAGAGAGACGGAAACTTCTATAAAGCGGTTAATCCGAATTGTGATACTATAGCGTTGTTTTGTCACTTTGGAGTAGAATGTGTTATGCTGGGACATCTGCTGGGTATATCTCCCATGGTATTGTGGCATGGTACTTGTGCTTTGCCGACGTCTGTTACTACGCTTGCAACAGAAGAACGCAGAAAGAGTACGGCATATTTCAGAATGCTTTCATTTGGAGATATTTCGCATCTTTATGCGGCAGGAGAAGAACCGTCATTTTCCGGAAGATTCTGCGAAATGTATGATAATATTAACGAACGTCATGACTGAAAGGAGAAAAATAAAATGATTTATGTTTGCTATCCTAAATGTACTACATGTAAAAAGGCAATGAAATGGCTTGATGATAATAATATAAGCTATGAAGTAAGGGATATTAAGGAGAACAATCCATCGTATGAGGAGCTTCTCGATTGGTATAAAAAAAGCGGATTGCCTTTGAAGAGATTTTTTAATACAAGCGGTCTTATATACAGATCAATGAATTTAAAGGATAAGCTATCGGATATGACAGAAGAAGAGCAGTTAAGACTGCTTGCAACTGACGGTATGTTGGTAAAACGTCCTATACTGATTGGTGATGATACTGTACTGGTAGGATTTAAAGAAGCTGAATGGGAAACGATAAAATAATAATCTGGAGGTTCGATAAATGCAGATAAGAATGGCTCAGGAATGTGATATTGAAGGTATAAGTAATCTACTTTTACAAATTTGTAATGTACATCATGAGGGCAGACCGGATTTATTTAAAAAAGACGGGAAAAAATATTCTCCGGAGCAGCTTAAAGAAATAATTAATGATGAGAAAAGACCTGTTTTGGCAGCTGTTGATGAACAGAATAATGTTTTGGGGTATGCGTTATGTATTATAAATGAAAGTGTTGGGGATTCTGCACTAACTGATATCAAAACACTGTATTTGGACGACTTGTGCGTAGATGAAAAGATCAGAGGAAACCATATCGGTGAAAAAATATATAACGCTGTTATAAAGTATGCTGAAAAAATCGGCTGTTATAATGTAACGCTTAATGTTTGGGCATGTAATGAGCGTGCTATGAAGTTCTATGAAAGATGCGGCTTGAAACCACAGAAAATAGGAATGGAAAAAATTCTGTAATTAACGATTTATATATTATTTTATCGGTATATTTACCGGAAATATTTCATAAGCATTAATAAGACAAGTCGCATAAGCGGCAAAAATTACTGTAAGAGGTGTGCTTATGAAAAAGATAAATAAGAAAATTGTCAGAAGACTGGTATGTGTTGCTTCTGCACTGGTTCTGGCGGGAGGAGCGTCTGCATATTACATAAATAAATCTCAGCAAAAAACTATCGCTACGATCGGCGCCGCTAAAAATGATAAGCCGATAATTATTCTTGACGCTGGGCATGGAGGAATAGACGGAGGATGTTCATCGGCTGACGGAGTACCGGAAAAAGGAATAAATCTGAATATATTGCTTAGCTTACGAGATATGTTTGAGTTATACGGATATGACGTTGAGGTTACAAGAGATACAGACCGTTCCATTCATGATGATGGAGTTGAAGGTATTGCAAATCAGAAAAGCTCGGACATGGATAACAGGCTGGCATTGTTTAACAAATATCCAAATGCTATTTGTATTTCAATACATCAGAACCAGTTTACCGATCCGAAGTATAAGGGCGGACAGATGTTTTATTCTGAAACTAATTCACAGAGCAAGTATATCGCGCAGGCAATACAGGATAAATTTGTTGAATATATTCAGCCGGACAATGACAGGGAAATAAAGCAGTGCGGTAAAGAACTATTTCTTTGCTATTTCTGCAACAATCCCACTGTAATGGTGGAATGCGGATTTCTTTCAAATCCGGAGGAAGCTGAAAATTTAAAAAATGAGGAATATCAGAATAAAATTGCTTTCAGCGTTTTTGCGGCTGTAAATGAGTATCTGTCTAAAAAGTAAATTTTGAAAGGACGTTAAAATGGCGAAATCCAAAATTATATTTGAGTGTAATCAATGCGGTTATCAGTCGGGAAAATGGAACGGAAGATGTCCGGATTGCGGTTCATGGAATAGCTTTGAAGAGGTTGAACAAATAACTTCTTCAAAAACTTCCCCTTCAAAAAAGACTGCTGATCTTACTGATAAAATACTGGAGCTTTCAGAAATAGATGTTGATGCAGATGTCAGATACAAAACAGGAATAGGAGAATTTGACCGTGTTCTGGGAGGCGGTTTGGTAAAAGGTTCAATAGTACTGCTGGGCGGTGCTCCGGGCATAGGAAAAAGTACTCTTTTGCTTCAGATATGTCAGTATCTGGGCGAAAATTATTCCATACTTTATGTTTCGGGAGAAGAATCCGCAAGACAGATAAAAGTAAGGGCTCAAAGACTTGGCGTGGATACGGAAAGTCTTTACATATTGACAGTGACAGACGCAGAGGCAATATGCGATACTATTTCTGCCAGTCAACCGGATATTGTAATTATTGATTCTATTCAGACTATGAACATATCTCAGATCGCTTCCAGTCCTGGAAGCCTTACACAGGTGAGGGAATGCACTAATTTATTTATGCATACTGCTAAAAGTTTGGAAATTCCTATAATTATTGTAGGACATGTAAATAAAGACGGCGCTATTGCTGGTCCTAAGGTTATGGAGCATATTGTCGACGCTGTTTTATATTTTGAAGGGGAACGAAATCTTACATGCCGTATGCTGAGAACCATTAAAAACAGATATGGTTCCACAAATGAAATCGGTGTTTTTGAAATGTATGACAAGGGACTTGAAGAAGTAGAAAACCCTTCGCAGATGCTTTTATCCGGACGTCCGGAAAATGTTTCGGGAACATGTGTTACATGTACTATGGAAGGCCTCAGACCTATTCTTGCGGAAATACAGGTACTGGCAACAAAAAGCGGCTTTTCCGCTCCCAGAAGAATGTCTAAGGGATTTGATTTTAATCGTATGGCAATTATAATAGCAGTACTGGAAAAGCGTGCGGGAATGTTTTTCGGTTCACTTGACGTGTATCTGAACGTAGTGGGTGGATTCAGTATTAATGAAACCGCCGGAGATTTAGCTGTGGCTCTTTGCCTTTATTCAAGTCTTTTTGATAAACCAATAAATGAAAGTACTATTGCATTTGGTGAGATAGGTCTTGGCGGAGAAGTCCGTGCGGTATCGAATATTGTACAGCGTATAAAGGAAGCGGAACGAATGGGGTTTGAACAGTGCCTGATTCCGGCACAGTCTTTTAACTCTCTTAATAGTCGGGAATATGGCATAAAATTAATCGGCGTATCGGACGTGAAAGAAGCATTCAGGATTTTTAAATAGAGGAATTTATATATGGCATCGGAAAAATTAAATTCATATAAAAAAAAGAAATGTAAATCTGATGAAATTAATGAATTTTACTATCATGACGCTGTTATAGATTCTGTTGAAGTCAATGGCAGTAATATGATTTGGAAAACATCAGGTGTTTGTATTAAAACCAGTAATTCTCAAAACAATGAGACTTATGATACTATTGCAGACAATCTGGAAATGAGATTTATTAATTTTCAGATAATAGATATTATAAAGTGTGGTTATGAACAATATGATAATAACAATATACTTATAGCTAGTTATGCGAATAAAAAGCTTGAGGGAAATGAATTTTATTTAGTGGTTGACAGCATGTTTGACAGTAAATCGTATTTAAGACTGTATGGCGGAGGCTATGAGGCAAATAATTATTGCTTTGATATAGAAATAAATAATGAACTATATGGTATTATTCTTAATTATGATAAGTTTATTGCTGAGTGGGATTATACTACCGATGAAGCATGGTATGTTAAGTAAAAAAGAACTTCATTATTGAGGTTCTTTTTTACTGTTTGAATTATTTTACATATTATGTTATAATATAAATAAATTTATTTGAAAGATATAAAAAGGAAAGTGAAAATATATGAGACAATGGACAGCGGAGCAGTTGGACGCCATCACCGCAAGGGAGCGTTCGGTAATAGTGTCTGCGGCAGCCGGAAGCGGAAAGACGTCCGTATTAGTAGAGCGTCTTATAAGAATAATTGCAGACAGGGATAATCCTGTTCCCGTTGAAAAAATGATAGTTGTAACGTTTACCAATGATGCTGCTGCGGAAATGAAGCAGCGTTTATCTGTGTCACTGTCAGGTCTTATAAACGACAGACCGTTTGATAAATGGCTTTCAAGGCAGCATGCAATGCTTGGAAATGCTTCAATATCTACAATACACTCATTTTGTTTTGATTTAATAAGAGATAATATCAATATGCTTTCTCTGGCTTCTGATTTTCGTATTATAGATGAAACGGAAGAAAATATTCTGAAAGACAGTGTGCTTAAGGATTTGATTGACGGTTACTATGAAAAGTATCCGGAAATGATGGAAATGCTGAATAATAATTTCTGCGGAAACAGTGATGCGCCGCTTTGCAGAATGATTCTTGAGCTGTACGGCTGCATTTCTTCAATACCGTTTTTTAAAAACTGGCTTAAAAGATTGGATGGGCAATATGATAGTAATATTTATTTACAGGAGTATATTAAAAAGCTGAAAAACACATTGTTTGTATGCAGCAACAAACTGAATACGGCATATGAAAAAGCTTCTGAAATTTCAGATGACAAGCTTATGACACTTCTTAGTGACGATAAAAATATTGTGAACAAAGCACTATCGGTTTTGAAAGCGAACGATTATGAGGAGTTATCGGATTATTTTTCTTGTGTGAAATATAAGAATTTTCCAACCGCAGGAAAAAATTATGCTTACCCCGAAGAAAGACAGTTTATAAAAAAAATAAGGGATTCTGTTAAAGAAACAGTAAAATCAATAGCGGATAACAGGGCGATGCTGGTTAATGCTCGTGACGATATTAAGCGTCATAAAGAAATTATGTCTGCACTTTCTCAGATTATAATTGAATTTTCAGAAAATCTTTATAAGGCTAAGGAAGCTAAAAATGCTATTGGATTTGACGATGCAGAACAAATAGTACTTAATCTTCTTGCCGAGTGCAGTGAGGATGGAAAAATAATTAGAACAAAGCTTGCCGAAGAGCTGTCAGAATACTATCAGGTGATTATGATTGACGAGTTTCAGGATTCCAATAACCGTCAGGATATGATTTTCAGATTGCTTTCGCATAACGGCAGCGCTGAAGAATACGGAAATAATCTGTTTTTTGTTGGAGATGTAAAACAATCTATTTACCGTTTCCGTCTCGCTAATCCGGATAATTTTATAAATGCGGTCAATAATGCCGTTCCTTATAAGGAAAATGATAAGAGAAATTCATATATTAAACTAAACAGAAATTTCAGAAGTTCGGAACAGGTTATAAATTTTGTAAACTATGTATTTAAAAATATAATGACTGAAAGCGTGGGAGACATTGATTACAATAAAAATGAATACCTTATAAAAGGTGCAGAATTTTATGAAAATAATCGTAATACTCATATAATGTTGATAGATAAGTCGGACGAAAGCTGTGAGGATACAGAAGCTGTGTGCATTGCTGAAAAAATCCGCAGAATGCTTGATGAGAAAATTTCTGTCAGCAGGGATAACGGAAAATCGTCAAGACCTTGTGAAATGAAGGATTTTTGTATTTTGCTGAGGAACAGAAAAAAAATTCCCGTTTATGCTAGAGAACTTGAGAAGCGTGGGATAACTGTCAGCTGCGAGGAGGTTTCTGGTTATCTTAAATCAAGAGAGGTATCGGTACTGCTGAATCTTCTGAGGGTAGTGGACAACCCTTTGTCAGATATACCTATAACGTCTGTAATGCTTTCGCCTATGTTTATGTTCAGCGCCGATGAAGTTGCTGAAATACGGCTTATTAATAAGGAACATAATATTTACACAAATTTATATGATGCTCTGGGAATTGAAAACGACAAACCTATTTTTTCAAAGGAGGACATGATATATACAAAATCTAAATTTTTGTATGATTTTATAAATGAACTCCGTTTACTTTCAACTTTTTATACACTTCCTGAACTTATTCAAAAAATTTATGACAGTACGGATTTTACATCGGTCATTCAGCTTTATAAGGACAGTGAAAAGAAAAAAGCAAATTTAAGAATGCTTTTGGAATATGCCAATTCATATGAACTGAATTCGGGAAACGGTCTTTCAGGATTTATAAGATATATAGATAGCGTAATGGAATCAAAGGGTGATTTCAGAAGCGGAAATGTATCAGCATCATCTCAGAATGCAGTATATATAAAGACTATGCATAAGTCTAAGGGTCTTGAATTCCCGTTTGTTTTTATTGCTGAAACGTCTACAAAATTCAGTATACAGGATAAGCTTAAGCCTTTTCAGTTTTCTTATGACTGCGGTATTGGGTTTAAGCTTCAGAATAAGGAAAGGTATGAAAAGTTTACTACTATACCATATGAATATATTTGCGGATATAATCAAAATAAAATGTTGAGTGAAGAAATGCGTCTTTTATATGTTGCTTTGACCAGAGCAAAGGAACGGCTTTTCATTACTGTTAATACGGCGGAAAGCGAAGTCGGTAAGGCTCAGGAGTATGCGGCGGATATTTATATGAATCAGGGAATTACAGAGTCGCTTGTATCCTCTGCAAAATCTATGGGCGATTGGCTTTTGATGACATTGCTGTCCCATAGAAAATCCGGCAGGCTCAGAGAAGTATTTGGTATTTATGAAAGTTATGTCAATGATGACGATTTTGAAATCAGTTTTGAAGAATTAAAGCCGGACAATGATTATGAAACGATTATAGATACAAATGAGGGTAAAGACAGTATTGAGGATAATAAAATTTCAGACAGACTACGTGCAGCTTTTGAATTTGAATATGATTTAAAATTGTCTGAACTGAATTCAAAGCTGTCTGTATCTGATGTTGCCAAAAATGACGACAGCGTTAACTTTATACTTAGCAGACCTGCGTTTATGACTGAGTCCGGCAAATTAACTGCCGCTGAAAAGGGTACTGCTCTTCACAGATTTTTACAGTTTACAGATTTTAAAAATATGGAAGCTGATTTTGAAAAAGAAAAAAAACGCATGCTTGATTTCGGTTACATTTCACAAAAACAAAGTGAATCGATACAGTATGAAGATATTGACGCCTTTTTACATTCTGAAATATATGAAATGATAAAAAAATCATGCAGAACAATACGTGAGAAAAAGTTTCTTATTTCAATAAACGATCTTGAACTGGAAAATGAGTTCGGTAAGAAATATAAAGGTACGGGAGGAATGCTTAACGGTATTATTGACATGATAATTGAAAATGAAGATCATTTTGTATTGGTAGATTATAAAACAGATAAAATTGACAATCTTAATATTATTGCTGAAAAATATAAAAATCAGATTTTTCTTTATAAAAAAGCTTTGGAAAAAATAGAAAAAAAACCTGTTAAAACCGCGCTGATTTATTCTTTTTACAAAAAAACTGAAATTAGAATATTTTAATTTGACATTTTACTGGAAATATTAAAGAATATATGATATAATCGTAATGGTACGATTAAAAAATGAAAAAGGAGAATAGTATTATGGCTAATTATTCCAGAAGGATTGTGGCTGACGGAATTGGGTATTCAACTATAATCGATCCGAAATTTAAAACAAACAAAGTGCAGATTATGTTTATTACGGATTTACTTGATGAAACGGCGTCAGCCAATGCTCTTGCAATTGGTATAATGGGTTCGTCAAACAGCAGATATAAAAATATCAGTGAGATCACGGCTAAATTAAATTCACTTTACGGAACAAATATCAATGTTGATATAGTAAAGCAGGGGGACTTTCAGAAACTTTGTATAGGCGTTACGTCAATTCATAACAGATATGCTCTTGAAGGAGAGGATATAAGCGGAGAAGTACTGAGAATTTTATTGGACTGTGTATTTTCTCCGAACGCTCAAAACGGTGAATTTGACAGCGAGCCATTTGAATTCAGAAAAAAAGATCTTCTTGATTCTATTGAAGCTGAAATCAATAATAAAAGGGGATACGCTGTACGCCAGGCTCAGAAGTTTGCATTCAAAGGCGAAAACAGTGAAAATTCTTCTTACGGCAATAAGGATAAGGCAAAGTCCGTAACTTCTGCGCAGGCTTATGAAGCTTATCAAAAACTGTTATCAGACGCTCAGATTGAAATCTACTTTGTGGGTCCGGAGGAAAATCAGGATATTGAAGAAAAAATTTCAAAGGCTTTCTCTTCAATAGAAAGAAATTCTGTTAAGAATAAATTTGTTAATTTCAGTCCTGTTAAGGAAGAAGTTTTCAGGTATGAAGAAAAGCTTGATGTTAATCAATGCAAGATGGTCATGGCTTTTAAATCTCATAATAAGGACACGTATGCAATGAAGCTTATGAATACAATTTTCGGAGGTACTCCTTTTTCTAAGCTTTTCCTTAATGTAAGAGAAAAGCTCAGCCTTTGCTATTACTGTGCGGCAGGGTATAATCAGCTTAAAGGAACGGTTTTTGTAGATTGTGGTATTGAAGAAGAAAATATTATAAAAACTGAAAATGAAATTTTAAATCAGCTGGAGGAAATTAAAAAGGGAAATTTCTCAGAAGAAGATGTAAATAATTCTATTCTGAGCATAATAAATTCTCTGAAGGGCGTTGGAGATACTCCATTGTCATATATTAACTGGTATTACGGTTGTTTTATAAACGATGAAGTAATAAGTCCGGCTGAATCTATAGAAAAATATAAGGCAGTTACAAGAGAGCAGATTATTGCCGCTGCGGAATCCTTAGAGCTTGATACTGTTTATGTAATGAAGGGAGAGTAAGAACAATGGAAATTCAGGAAATACTTTGCAGTCAGACAGGAGACAAGTGCAATTATATAAAACACCCTTCCGGACTTGACATTTATATATGTGAAATGAATGGGTTCAGTACAACAGAAGCATTATTCGGTACAAAATACGGTTCTATTAATACAATGTTCAAAACAAAAGCAGATAAGGAATATACGGTCGTTCCGGAGGGTATTGCGCATTTTCTTGAACATAAATTGTTTGAAAATGAAGATTGCGACGCTTTTGCACAGTATGCCAAAACAGGAGCTAATGCAAATGCGTATACTTCCTTTGACAGAACATGTTATCTTTACAGCTGTTCCGATAATTATCTTGAATCGCTTAAAATTCTGCTGAATTTTGTACAGAATCCTTATTTTACTCAGGAAACTGTAGACAAGGAACAGGGAATAATAGGTCAGGAAATTAAAATGTGCAACGATAATCCCGGTTGGAAAGTCCTTTTTAACATGCTTCAGGGAATGTATCATAGCCATCCTGTCAGAATTGACATTGCCGGTACTATTGAAAGTATTGCAAAAATTGATGCAGAGCTTCTTTATAAATGCTACAATACTTTTTATAATCTGCATAATATGGTATTGGTACTGGCAGGCAATGTCAGAACTGACGACGTTCTGTCTGTGGCAGACGAGCTTTTGAAGCCTTGTGAAAATATTGAACTGGAAACGGTTTTTCAGGAGGAGCCTTATGAGATAGTCAAATCTGAGGTGACTGAGCATCTTCCTGTTGGTTCTCCGATCTTTAACATAGGAATAAAGTGCAGACCTCTTTCGGGATATCAAAGATTAAAAGCCAATATGGAATGTTATATTGCAGGAAGCGTTATTTCCGACCCGTCTGCTCCTCTTTACAAAAGACTGATTGACGAAGGTCTTATTAATTCTACCTTTGGATTTGAAGTGTTTGACGGAGACGGATTCTTTACACTTATTTTCAGTGGGGAATCTTCCGATCCGAAGCTGTTACTGTCACGTCTTACAGACGAAATCGAAAGAGTAAAAGCTGAAGGACTGGATAAGTCGCTGTATGACAGTATTAAAAAATCCACTTACGGCGGAATGATAATGGAAAGCAATAATGCTGAAGCGGTAGCCGGAAATCTGATATCTGCTTTTATGTCAGGCGTAGAGCCGTATGATTCTATTAAAGTTCTTTCTGAAATGACCTATGACGATGTTCAGAAAACATTAAATGAAAGATTTGATATAAATAATCTTACTTTATCGGTGATTGAATGACAGGAGGGTATGATATGACTGCAAGTTCACTTCTTGATCCGGATCAGATAGTATTTCCAAAACTGGGTCTGGATTTTAGAATTAATGATACGGCGTTTACTGTGTTCGGGTTCGATATTAAATGGTATAGCCTTTTAATAGTATTCGGATTAATACTTGCAATGATCTACGGTTTTTCTCAAATGAAAAAATACGGTATTGATCCCGATCGAGCTATTGATGCAATATTAGCGGGAATTTTAGGCGGTCTGGTAGGAGCAAGAATATATTATGTAGTTATGAGCTGGGATAATTATTCTGGTGATTGGAAAGCTATGTTTAATACAAGAAACGGAGGACTTGCCATTTATGGGGGAATTATAGGAGCTGTTTTGGTGGGTGGACTTGTAGCAAAGCTGCGAAAGGTGAAGCTTCTTCCTCTTTTGGATATTGCAGGTGTTGGTTTTCTTATTGGTCAGGGCGTCGGACGATGGGGAAACTTTACAAATCAAGAGGCGTTCGGATGCAATACAGACAGTATTTTTGGTATGAACGGAGGTACGATTCAACGTTTTATTATTAATAATTATGATGATCTTACAACTGGTTCAGGTGTTGTGATGGATCCGTCAAAGCCTGTTCATCCATGCTTTTTGTATGAGTCAGTCTGGTGCATTCTGGGATTTATTCTTCTTGCAATTTTTGCGGCAAAATTCAGAAAGTACGACGGTCAGATTTTTCTTATGTATATTGGATGGTACGGTTTGGGAAGGTTCTTTATTGAGGGACTGCGAACAGACAGTCTTATGCTTGGAAATATCAGGGTTTCTCAGATTTTAGCTGCTGTATGTGTAGTAGCTTCTGTAATATTGCTGTTTATATTTGGTTCAAAGGTAAGACGTATGGGCGATGATTATCAGCTGTATTGCAATACTGAAGAATCTAAAAATCTGCTTAGAGAGTCTGCGGCACGTTCTGGAAATAAATCAGTACCTGATAAAACTGAGCATGAGATAGCAGACGGTGCGGAATCCATCACTGACGAGGAGCAGGGAATTGATTTTATAGAAGAAAATAAAATAAATGAAACGATAGAATCGGAGGATGAATAATGGCAAATTTAATTAATGGAAAAGAAGTTTCAGCGTCTGTTAAATCAAAAGTAAAAAATCAGACGGCTGAATTAATTGAAAAGAGTGGAATTACTCCCGGATTGGCAGTTGTAATTGTCGGAAATGATCCGGCATCGAGAGTTTATGTAAACTCCAAGAAGAAAGCGTGTTCGGAAGTAGGATTTAATTCTTATGAATATGCATTACCTGAAGATACTACTCAGCAGGAACTTCTGGAACTAGTAGAAAAATTAAATGATGATCCGAAAGTAAATGGTATTTTATGTCAGTTACCATTGCCAAAGCAGATCGATGAAAATGCAATTATTAATGCTATAAGACCTGAAAAGGATGTTGATGCTTTCCATCCGTTTAATGTAGGGAAGATAATGATTGGCGAATTTGCTTTTCTTCCTTGTACTCCGGCAGGAGTAATGGAACTAATTGACAGTACAGGAGTTGAAATATCAGGTAAAAATTGTGTTGTTATAGGCAGAAGCAATATTGTTGGAAAGCCTATGTCTATGCTTCTTTTACATAGAAGCGGTACGGTTACAATTTGTCATTCAAAAACTCAGAATCTTACTGAGATTTGTAAAAATGCAGATATACTTGTTGCAGCAGTCGGAAAAGCTAATTTTGTTACTGCTGATATGGTAAAAGAAGGAGCTGTAGTTATTGATGTCGGTATGAACCGATTGGAAAATGGTAAATTATGCGGTGATGTTGATTTTAATGAAGTACAAAATAAAGCTTCCTATATTACTCCTGTTCCGGGTGGAGTCGGACCTATGACTATCGCTATGCTTATGCAGAATACTCTTACTGCCGCTAAATTGCAAAATGATATAAAATAATAAAAAAATACTCCGTAAACTGCGTATTTGCGTTGTTTATGGAGTGCTTTTTATTTTTACTGATATAAATACAGTTGTGTAAAAACTACAGTATAAATACTTTCTGTCGGATATGCAACATAAAGTCTTAAAAATTAAAATCCCCACTTGAACTTAATAAATCAAGTGGGGACTTATAATGAGAAGATGGTAAACAGTCATAAACTACATTTATATTTTACACTTTATATTTAAACAAAATATAGACATAATGTAAATATTTGATTAATTTTATATTTATATGTTGATTTCTGTAAATTTTTGGTATATAATGTGTTTATAAGCATGCTTAAAAAAATTAATTTAAGGAGAATCATTATGAAAAAAACAAATAAAATTATTTCTGCTTTACTTTCCATTGTTTTTATTGCTGCATTTTCAATTACATCAAATGATAGTATTCCAGTATTTCGGAATATATCTATGTCTGTCAGCGCAGAAACGACTTCTTATGGGTTGGAATATTCATTCAATTATAATCATACGTCGATATCAGTAGCTGGTTATACCGGTACCTCTCAAACTTTAACAATTCCTTCTACAATTACTGAAAATGGCGTTGCATATCCGGTTACGTATATACAGCATTATGCATTTCAAAACAATACTACATTAAAAAGGGTTTATATTTCAGAAAATATGGAATCAATCGGATATTGTGCCTTCAGAGGATGTTCAAATCTTACATATGTATCAATACCAAGTTCTGTTACATATATAGATTCTTATGTATTTGGTAATTGTTCAAAATTGACGGAAGTTTCATTTGCATCAAACTCAGAATTACGTTCTATACATGTTGGGGCATTTGAGTATTGCTCATCATTGGTTTCTATTGCTATTCCGGACAGTGTAGTTTATTTTTATGGTAATGCATTTATAGGCTGCACAAATTTAAAAACTGTTTCATTTAACTATCTTTCATCTCAACTTTCAAGTATATCAGATTGTTGTTTTAAAGACTGTTATAATTTATCAAATATAACATTGCCTAAGAATATAAGTAGCATATCTGGATCTGCATTTCAAAATTGTAAGTCGTTAAAATCCATAATAATTCCTGAAAATGTTAAATTTGTATATAATAATGCATTTAATGGCTGCACTTCACTTGAAAACGTTACATTTGCGGGTTCTGCTTCTAATGATTTAACAGTATGTAAAACCGCTTTACAAGATTTACCGGCCTTAAAATCCGTTACAATTAATAAGTACAAAAATATAAATTTACAAGAAAACACATTTGCCAATTGTCCAAATCTTACAACTGTAAATTATCCTAAGGCTACATATAATGGAAAGGTTATCAATGTTCTTGATGGAATAGCGTTAGGTAATAATTGTTTCCTAAATACTCCTTATTATACTAATAATTGTACTTCAGGGGTATATCCTTCTCTTGTAAACAGAGGATCTGCTAAAAATTGTACTGGAAAGCAGTTGGTTGTAAGTGTATTTTTAAACGCAACAATTAACGGTACAAACCAGACATGGTCTGACAGTGAAATGACTGATAAAAATCAACAAGTAAAAACTGCTACAGATTATATTAGAACTCAAGGTATAAGATATGGTAATTATGTTAACTTTGAAAATGCAAATACCAATTCTAATCTTTCACTTCTGATACCTAATAATAATATTTCCATAACAGTCCCTTCAAGCAATACCATATGGAATATTACTGTAAACGGTACGTCAAAATCACTGCAGACAATGCTCAGAGAACAGCTTCAGACATATAATATGATGCCTGATACACTTAAATCACAATATAGTGCTGATGGAGTATCTTATGTTGTATTTATTGAATACAACGGACGTTCTTCCATGATGTGTTTAAGCGATATTGATATCGTATCTCTTGTAAGACCGGGCAATTCTGCTGCTGATGATACTGCAAGAAGTATTACTCACGAGCTTATGCATTGTTACGGAGCACCGGATATTTATGGAGATAACGTAGCAGCTTACTCACAGGTAAAGTATTATTACGATATTATGAGAGTAGCCGGAATATCCTTAAATAGCCTTAACGTTAATACATATGCTGCTTATTGTGTAGGCTGGACTAATACATTATTAACAGAAGATGCTGTTGCTTATGATTTTTCATAATTAAGCTGACTCCTAAAAACTTAAGGAGTATTAATAAAATAAAAGCCTATCGGGATTTCTCCTGAGCAGTAGCCCATAAGGAAACATTGCAAAACTTATGACTTGTGCCAGGTAAACGGAAAAATAGAAAATGCTATGCAAAAGGTTCATTGATTGCATAGCATTTTTTATTTTGGTAAGATATTAGGTTTCAATTTTTCAGCGTTCCAACGGAACGTGCAGCCATCACCGCAGGTGATGATCTCAGGGGTTTGGGGACATGTCACCAACAAGCACCAGGCAGGAATTACGGGAACCAAATTTCTGCCTGGTAGGCATCTTTTACGTAAAGATGCATTGCTTGCGAGTAGTTTTGAGAACCTTTATTTGGAATTTGTTCACAGTTATACCATTGCTATTATTCGGTTGACCGACTATAATAAAAATACAATTATCAGTAGGAGGTTGGTTATGTTTGAATATATGACGGTACAAGAAGCAGCAAAGAAATGGGAGTTATCCGAGCGCCGGGTGCAGAAATTATGTGCGGAAAACCGGATTGATGGTGTGATCCACCTTAGCCGAATCTGGCTGATACTCCAAAATGCGGAAAAACCGGCTGATAAAAGAAAAAAATAATTTTCTCGTGAGGTTTCTGTGACATTTAGGTGTTACGCTGAATGTGAAGGAGTGTGATAGGATGCGTGTTTTAGTAGTTGAGGACGACCACCTTTTGAATCATACCTTATGCTATAACTTAAACGCTGCGAGATATACGGTGGATTCCGCATTGACAAAACAGGAGGCAAAAGATTTTCTGACGAAGCAGGACTATGATCTGATTGTGCTGGATGTAAACCTGCCGGACGGGAATGGTTTTGATTTCTGCCGGGAGGCAAAAGAACGCTGCCCTGATACGGCAGTTATCTTCCTGACCGCAAACGATATGGAAAGCGATATGCTGAAAGGCTACGAGCTGGGCGCGGAGGATTATGTGACAAAGCCATTCCCCATGAGTGTCTTTCAAAAAAAGCTAGCGGTGGTGCTGGGGCGGCTTGAAAAGCAATCCGGCGGCGACTGTTATGAGGACGGTGCGCTGACAATCAATTTTTCGGAAATGACTGCCGCCCTTTCCGGCAAGCCGTTGGTGTTTACCCCTCTGGAATACCGGCTTTTAAAGGTCTTAACGAAAAATCCGCAGATTGTTTTGACCAGGCAGGTACTTCTTGAAAAATTGTGGGATGCGGATGGCAACTTTGTGGACGAGCACGCCCTGACCGCTGCGATCAGCCGGGTACGGAACAAAATAGAAACAGATGGCCGCCAGTATATCAAGACTGTGTACGGTATGGGCTATATGTGGATTGGAGGGTCGCAGAAATGAATATACGAAAGCTCTCCATCAATAAAGTCTGCGTCTTTTTAGGGGTTCTTCTGCTCTTGGCAGCAGGATTCATTTCTGCTGCTGTCTATGTACTGACCCGGAACACTACCGCTGTTTGGTATATACTCCTGTTCAGTCTTTTCGTGCTGCTCTGCGTTATCTGCTTTGTAGCTCTGATCCGCCGGAAATTGGCACATTTTTCCGATGCCTTTTGCGCCATGCTGGACGATATGCTGTCCGGGGCCGAACAGCCACGGCAGGCCGCAGAGGAAGAAAGCCTGTTTTATAAAATCAACTTCCGTCTTGGCCGATTGTATGAGGTCATGCAGGAAAATAAAAACAGTATCGCAAAAGAGCAGAGCGATTTGCAGGAATTGATTTCCGACATCTCCCACCAGGTAAAAACACCGATTGCAAATCTGAAAATAATCAACAGCACCCTAATGGAGCAGGAGGTTCCGGCGCAGAAGCAAAAGGAATTTCTGGCGGCGCAGGCAGGCCAGCTTGACAAACTGGACTTTCTTATGCAGGCCATGATAAAGACCTCCCGGCTGGAAGCGGGCGTTATCTCTCTGGAGAAAAAGGAACAGCCGATTTATGATACCCTCGCGGCTGCGTTGGGCGGTATCCTGCTGGGTGCCGAAAAGAAACAAATCGACGTCCAGGTGGATTGCCCGGAGCATTTGGAGGCGTGCCATGACCGGAAGTGGACGGGCGAAGCGCTGTTTAATATTCTGGACAACGCCGTGAAGTACACACCGGCGGGCGGTCAAATTCATGTGCAGGTGGAGGCATGGGAAATGTATTTGAAGATTGACATTGCCGACACTGGCATTGGGATTCCAGAGCAGCACCAGGGAACAATCTTCAAACGATTTTACCGGGAGGACGCCGTACATGATGTGGAGGGGATTGGGATCGGGCTGTATCTGGCCCGTGAAATTATCTCCCTGCAGGGCGGCTATATCCGGGTAGCTTCGGAGGTTGGGAAAGGCTCTGTCTTTTCTGTTTTCCTGCTCCGAAAGTAAGCGAAACGCCCCGATATTTGAAATGTCACAGGATTGTGACATTTGGGGCTGAATTTTGCTGAAATTTCTTGCTGTTCGTGACATTTCTGTGAAATTTGGCTGTTATGATAGGTTTATTAAATGAAAGGCAGGTATTCTATATGAGCATTTTACAAACAACTGACTTAAAAAAATACTATGGTACAGAGCCGAATATTACAAAGGCCCTGGACGGTGTGACCCTCTCGATTGAGGAGGGGGAGTTTGTTGCGATTGTCGGTACTTCCGGCAGCGGTAAGTCTACGCTCCTGAATATGATGGGCGGCCTGGACACGCCAACGTCCGGCAGTATCAAAGTAAAAGGAAAAGAGTTATCTAAATTTAACGATGAGAAACTCACGATTTTCCGCCGGAGGCAGATCGGCTTTATTTTTCAGAACTACAACCTGGTTCCCGTACTAAATGTCTACGAGAATATCGTGCTGCCTGTGGAACTGGACGGCGATAAGGTAGACAAGAAATTTATGGGTGAGGTGGTGCGGATGCTGGCACTGGAAGATAAGCTGAACAATCTGCCAAATAACCTTTCCGGCGGCCAACAGCAGCGTGTCGCTATCGCCCGCGCTTTGATTTCCAAGCCCGCTATCGTTCTGGCTGATGAACCTACCGGCAATCTTGACAGCCGGACCAGCAGCGATGTATTGGGACTTTTGAAAGTAACCAGTCAGAAATTCCACCAAACCCTTGTAATGATTACTCATAATAATGAGATCGCCCAGCTTGCTGACCGTATCATTCGGATTGAAGATGGAAAGATCGTGCAGTAAGGGGGCAGAAATATGAATGATATTTTATTTGGCAACAATAATAAATCCACATTGAATCTTCTGACGAAGCGTTCATTGAAAGCCCGGAAAAATACGATTGCTGTTTTAGCGATTATGCTTGCCACACTTTTGTTTACCAGCCTGTTTACGATTGCGGTCAGTTTGCAGACTGCTATGCAGGAAAGCAATATGAGAACCATCGGGACATCGGCGCATGGGGGCGTGAAGCATATTTCATGGGACGAGTATGAATCGCTGGCAGCTGACCCAGACCTTAAAGAAACTGGCTATTCCGTCATTATCGGAGACGCGGCCGGGAGAAGTTTCCATAAAACACCTACCGAGGTACGCTATGCAGACGCGGTCTATGCCGAGCTGACCTTCAACAGCCCGGATACCGGACGCCTTCCAGAGCGGAAAAACGAAATTGCCACCAACCGTATCGTCCTGGCGGCGATGGGACTGTCGGATGAAATCGGCACACAGGTGGATTTGTCCTTTACCACGGATACAGGCATCTTTACCGACACGTTTACCTTATGCGGGGTATGGGATGGCGACGCGGTTGCTTATCGTCAGACTATTCTTCTGTCCAAGGAATACGCGGAAGATGTTGCACCCGTTGCCCACGGGGAGACAGATGGAACGATCAGCGAATCTACAGGCTATATTGACGTGATTATGATGGTGCCTGCGGAATGGAATATGGAAAAGCAGCTATTGGAAGTGACGTCACGGTACGGCCTAGAGGAACGGGTCAGTATCAATGACGCCTACGGGACTGCAACGGTTAGCCTTTCCTCCATACTTCCCCTTGTGGCAGGGATTGGGGTTATCTTTATCGCGGGCTATCTTCTGATCTATAATGTGTTTTATATCTCCATCGCACAGGACATTCGCTTTTATGGGATGCTGAAAACTCTGGGAACAACCGCAAGGCAGATACGCAAAATCGTCTATAAAAAGGCGGTCAGGCTCTCCCTTGTGGGGATTCCTCTGGGCTTGTTACTTGGCTGGCCTATTGGCCGTCTGCTGCTTCCCGTGATCGTCGATATGCTGACAGATGATATTCGCGTAGTTACTACCGTAAATCCGGTGATTTTCCTGGTGTCGGTTGTCTTATCTCTGATTACGGTTTTCATCAGTTGCCGGAAACCCGCTGCGCTGGCGGCTAAAGTTTCTCCGATAGAGGCGCTTCACTATGTGGAGCAAAACGGGGCGAAAAAGGAACAGCGGCGCAGCAAACAGATCAGCGCTGCCATGATGGCGAAAAATAATCTCGGACGGAATAAGAAAAAGGTAACAATCGTCACTTTGTCATTTGCACTCAGCATTGTTCTTTTGAACAGTGTCTATACCTATGTGACCTCATTTGACTTTGACAAATTTGTTGCCGATTTTAGCTTGACGGATTTTACTGTTTCAGATACTACGATTATCAACAGTTACAGCCCATTTAATACAGCGAATGTGAGCCAGGATTTTATCAGTCAGGCGGAAAGTCTGGACGGTCTTGAAGATATAGGGAGCGTTTATCTGTGGACTTCCAAACAGCCTCTTTCCGAAAGCGACTTTGCCCGTTTACAGGAACTTGCCGCTTCTTCAAACGCCGTTGCGAATGAATTAGGCAATTATATGGTACGGAAAGAACACGGTGTTAATGTCTATGGGTTGGACGATTTCCCGGCAGAGTATATACAGGTTTTGGACGGCGAGCTGAATATGGAAAAGTGGAAAGCTGGAACCGGCGTGTATGTGACGCCTTTGCGGATGATGGACGACGGTACTCTCTGCTTGTACCAACCGGGCGATCAGATCAGCGTACAGCAGCTTGACGGCACAAGCAAAGCATATGAAGTGCTTGCCGTGGTGGACATTCCAAGAGCGCTGCAGACTCCTTTGCATGTAGACATGGGTATGGAATACATTTTCCCAAAAGAGGAACTGCTTGGAAATATGGTCGCCGCCGATCAACCGGCTATGAAAACCATATTTAATGTGGATGATGAAAACCTGCTTGTCGCTGAAAACTGGCTGAAAAATTATACCGCAAATACTGACACAGCTCTGGACTACTTTTCCAAAGTTGTCCTGCGCCAGTCTTTTGACGATATGATCAATATGTACCGTCTCGTGGGCGGCGTACTCTGTGCGATACTGGCGCTGATTGGCATTTTGAACTTTATTAACTCTATGACGACCTCCATTCTGTCACGGCACAAAGAAATTGCCATGCTGCAATCGGTGGGCATGACGGGCAGGCAGGTGAAACAGATGTTAATGTATGAGGGCATGGGCTATTCTGTCCTGGGGCTTTTGTGTTCCCTGATACTCTCCATCGTAGGAAGTATAACAGTGGTTCGGATGATGGGCGCAGAATTAACCTATTTCACATGGCATTTTACCCTGACACCTGTATTTCTTTGCATGATTCCGTTAATTATAATAACCGCCTTAGTACCGCTTTTCTGCTACAACAAAATGGCACAGAAAACGGTGGTGGAACGGCTGCGCATTGCTGAATAAAATATGCGGAAACGAAACAGCCATCCGAAAGGATGGCTGTATAAGGCACTTCACAAATAGCGAGTGCTACCAAAAAGGAGGTAATATTTTGGACTATGTTCTCGAAGCAGATGCTTTGACAAAAATTTACGGCCATCATAAGGCATTAGACAATTTTTCCATGCACATTCCCCAAGGTGCAATTTATGGACTGGTAGGAAAAAACGGAGCCGGTAAGACGACCCTGCTCCGGCTGATCTGCGGCTTGCAGGAAGCGACTTCCGGGGAGTATACGCTTTACGGAATCAGCAGCCGGAAACATGAAATCCTGAATGCCAGAAAAGAAATGGGAGCGGTCATTGAAACCCCGGCTATCTATCTTGATATGTCAGCGACCGGGAACTTAAAGGAACAGTACCGCGTTCTGGGTATACGCACTTTTGACACAATCCCGCAGCTATTGAAAATGGTGGGTCTGGAAAACACCGGATGGAAAAAGGCAAAGAATTTCAGTCTGGGCATGAGGCAGCGATTAGGAATTGCAATTGCGCTTGTAGGAAATCCTCGATTTTTGGTGCTTGACGAGCCGATCAACGGACTTGACCCGCAGGGCATTATTGAAATGCGGCAGCTTCTTTTGAACCTTAATCAGAAATATGGCATTACCATTTTGGTGTCCAGTCATATTCTGGATGAATTATCCCGTCTTGCCACCCATTACGGTTTTATTGACAACGGAAAAATGGTAAAGGAAATCAGCGCAAGCGACCTGGAAATTTCATTCCGAAAATCTGTCCGTATTGAAGTGACAGACGGAAAAGCTCTGGCTGAGGTTTTGGAACAGACAGGGCTGCCCTACAAAATTCTTACCCCAAATGTTGCAGAGGTTTATAGCAGGGTGAATATTTCCCGGCTCACATCTGCCCTTGAAAAGTACCAGTGTGAAGTGCTTTCCATACAGGAACGGGAAGAAAATCTGGAAAGCTACTATGTAAATTTAATCGGAGGTGCCAGCCATGAGTAGACTGTTTGTATCAACTTTTTTTCGCATGTTGAAAAAAATCGTGTTTTGGATTTTACTGATCTGTATGTTTGCCTACGGCGTATATAGTGCGTCAAATGCTGCTTCGGAGGCCAACGGGGGCTTTGCGCTTGATGGATGCTTTTTTGATTTTGCGCCGTTTATGGGTCTTGTGGCAGCGATCCTTACAAGCATGTTCATCGGTTCTGAATACAGTGACGGTACGATTCGGAATAAGTTGGTAGTTGGACATTCCCGGATGCGGATTTATCTGGCGAATCTTATCGTGTGTTCGGTTGCCTGTGTGCTGATTTCTTTGTCCTACATAACAGGGGTGTTTGTAGTCGGCAGCGCCAAAGGCGGGGAACTGCTAACAAAAACAAGCGTAGTTACCATGTGCCTGGTATGCAGCATTTTGGTTTCCGTTGCCTTTACAAGCATTATGACGATGCTTGCGATATTGAATACAAACAAAGCCGGAAATGTAGTCGTGAGTATGCTGTTGGCGTTGATACTGCTTGTGTCTGGCTCTTTCATTTATCAAAGACTTAGTGAGCCGGAAATTTACGACAATTATGTGAGCGTCAACGAGGCGGGTGTTCCTACAGAGGTTGAACAGCTGCCGAATCCACAGTATATTGACGGAAAGCAGCGGGCTGTCCTTGAAGTTGTTAACGACCTGCTGCCCTCCGGGCAGGCTATGCAGCTTGTAGATATGTTTGATGCGGATGGAATGACAAACAAAGATATGGAAAATGCTCCTTATCGGTGGCTGGGGTATTCGCTGCTGGTGATTGTTATCACTTCTGGTTTAGGGATTATTCTGTTTCGGAAAAAGGAAATCCGATGATGGAAATGCACTTAATTTGAGTGAGAGTATTGCCGGAATCGGGTATAAATTTGAATATTTGTAAACTACATAAAAATCCGTCGTAGGAACAACTGCGGCGGATTTTTTTGACAAATTTTTATGCAGACGGCAACTTTCCCCTTAAAAATGTACGGATATATGAGGGGATATTTTATAACCGCTTACCCGCACACGGCAATTATGAATTTTTTATAAAATTTACAAAATGCTCCGTCATTTTGCCCCCAAAATGAACTGAATAGTAGAAAGATATTTTTTGTGCAAAATTGACCGCTCTATTTCCTCTCAAAAATGAAATGTATAGTAGAGGGATATTTTTGACGGTCAGAAAGGAGGTGTTTTTATCTACAATCAGATTCCGGTGATGAATTATCCGCAGTACCGCCGGATGCGCAGGCTGGTACATGAGTGCTGCAACTACGACGGCGGCAACTGTTTCGCTGTGTTCAAAAACGTATTTAACGATTATTACGCAAAGGACACAAGCAAAAAAATCCGGACAGTCGTAAAAATGCGCGGAGAAGCCGGGGAACATATCGCCAGCAATCCGCCCTACGGATATGTGAAAGACCCACAGAATAAAAAGAAATGGATTGTGGACGAGGAATCCGCAAAGGTGGTGCGGCGTATCTTTGACCTGTGCATTGCGGGAAAAGGCCCCATGCAGATCGCAAAAATCCTGACCGCTGACAGGGTACTGACGGTTACTGCGTATAACGCCAGACAGAAAGGATGGGTCATGCCGGATAACCTGTACCAGTGGTGCTCCAAATCCGTTGCAGGAATACTGGAGCGGCCGGAATATACCGGCTGTACCGTCAATTTTAAGACTTATACAAAATCTCTCAAATTCAAGAAGCGGATGGAAAACACAAAAGAAAACCAGCGGGTATTTGAAGATACGCAGCCGGCAATCATTGAACGGGGACAGTGGGAACGGGTGCAGGCGTTAAGGGCGAACAAGCGCAGACCGACAAAGACAGGGAAAACCAGCATTTTCTCCGGCCTTGTCTACTGTGCTGACTGCGGTGCGAAGCTCTATTACTATACCTGCAATACCTACAAGGATGAGTCTCAGGACCATGTCGTCTGCTCCAATTACAAGAGCAATACAGGTTCCTGCCAAATCCACTATATTCGAGAGGTTACGCTTTATAGGCGGGTGCTGGAATGTATTCAGGGAACACTGACCTATGTGCGTTTGTTCCGGGATGATTTCACTCAGGAAATGCTGGCGCAGAACGAGGCCAGCCGGAAAGCGGAGCTGACACAGAAGCGGAAAGCCCTCTCCGGGGCGCAGAAACGTATGGAGGATTTGGACAAGATCATCCAAAGGCTTTATGAAGATTCCGTACTTGGGCGACCTCCGCTTTCAAAAGCTATCCGCACAGTATGAAACGGAGCAGGAAGAAATTCAGAGGCTTGCTGCTTCGCTGGAACGGGAAATTGAAAATGAAGCCGGACAGATTGCCGATGTGGGGCGGTTCCTCCAGCTTGCCGACAGGTATTCCGATTTGCAGGAGTTGGACGCAGCTACGGTAAATGAACTGATTGAAAAAATCGTAATTCACAGTCCGGAGAGAATCGGCGGAAAGAAGCATGTCACGATTGAAGTCTACTTTACCTATGTGGGAAAAATCCGGATTCCACTTGCCAAACCGGAACTGCCGACAAAGACAGAAGAACCGGCGTGACATTCGCCACGCCGGTTTTACCGGAAATTTCATTTACTTCCTTATAGGACGCCGCCTAAAAACAGAGTGCATATTGACATATTATGCCGATTATAGTATAATAATGCTTATGGGCATACCTAAACGGTAGGCTTGCCATCTTTAGGGCAAGTCTGCCGAACGCTTTTCCTATTGCG
>OCPR01000253.1_pt1 | contig 80051 bp, 94 predicted proteins | sample 1538611 | NCBI WGS metagenome assembly OCPR01 (sample SAMN04571711, study PRJEB22368) | human gut metagenome | biome: human gut; material: stool | host: Homo sapiens | place: Luxembourg | collected 2012-09-28
GAAATTTTTTGCTAATTTATGGTTGACTTTTCATAGCTAGTCTCCGTCCAAAGACTTGATTTTCATCTAATACTTCAAACAACTTCACAATATTATTTTTCATAATTCGTGTTGTTGCAGAATTTTCTAATACGGAATTAATTTACCAAATAACACTTTTTGCTGAGTATTTGACACTTTTATAGTATCGTTTAACACTTTTTCTATTCCAACAGGCACTTTTTTGTCATTTAAAACAACACTCTTATTTTTCACCGTCATGTAAAACATAAAATCCTTCTGCCAAAATTCTAATACTAGCAATCCTTCTTTTTCCAATTTCCGATACATACGATCAACACCTTCTCTAAACTCCTTGATATACTTATATGCCTTACAAAACTCTGCAATTTTCGTATTTCTTGAAAAATAAGTGGTGAGGACATTTGCTTTTCTGAAACTTACAGAAACTTAAATTCTTTTCAATATTTTATATTTCCCCTTATTTTAAGCCCTTTTCACGTTTCCATTTCGCGATTTAAGTATTTTTTGCAACTTAGCGAAACTTAATGAAACTTAAATTACGCCCAATGAGGTATATATTTCATATATCTCGGTGCCGTATTAGGATCTAATGGCTTAATCAGACCTTTTTCAATAGTATCCTTAATAACTCTTGATATTTTCACTTTATCTTTATCAGAGAGTCCAAAAATTTCCCTTATATCTGCATTACTAATTGCTGAAAAATTGACATATGCTAAGCATGCCTGCATATAGCATGTCCTAATTCTATCTTCTTTTGTAGTAATATTAAACGGAACCTTTGCAAATAGGACAACTTTTGTAAATTGATTATTTTGATTTTCTATTCTCGGTGCCAGCATCTCGTTATGACTTGTAGCCGCAACGATTTTGTCAAATCCACTTCCACGTTCTTCGCAAATACCACATTTATGCATAAACCCTGCCATATTCTCATTTCTCGATACCGGAACAGTATCAACAATACGCTCAATAGACACCAATGGCGAACCTGCATTAGAGAATTCAATTCTGTCACTAAAAATCTCAACCATAGGATTGGTTCCCCTCTGTTCCAGTGACTGGTGTATCATCGTATTTGCCAACAATTCACGAATCGCAATTTCTGGGAAACTCAGAACAGACTTTCTTGTAGATTCAACTATCACTTCTTCCTGTGGGATAATAGTCATAATATACTGTATAATATCTTCATATGCTATTGCATATCCACTAACAAATTCCTTTTCCCGCACCGCTTCTAAGCGAGTATTATTTTTATACCAAATCACACGAACACTTCTTCTTGACAGATTTTCAAATTTCTTCAAATCCTTTCCAATCATCAGTGCTCCCAAATTTGTAATATCCCAGTTTCCGGCATCATTCTTTTTGATAAATTTTTCATTCTGCAGATCTTCCAACACCTTATCTCTGCTTCGTGGTATAGGAAGTTCTAATTTATCATAGTATTCAGAATAATTTAACAGCATAACAGTTTCATCTTCTGTTTTGTTGCTTGATGCAATGCGCAATTCATAAAGCGTGTTATCAAACATCCGCCATAATTCTGCTTCCTTTTCCTGATACTCCATTAAAGGTTTTAAGTTTGTACCAACGCGAATATAAGCATTTGATTGGTATTTTGTCGGTTCGTTTTCAGCACACGGAATTTCTGCCAATATTACCTTAAAGTTATCATCCATTGAAACTTCGTAGAATTTAAAATTAATCCTTGGGTTCATTATTCTGGATAGCCAAGCTTCTAATTCTTCATTTCCTTTTTTCATATTTCTATAATCAAAGTCTGTTCCAACAATTTCATGTGTATCATTATCAATTCCCCATACTAAATAGCCCTTTGGTTTTTCCCATAACGTTGCAGAATTACTCAACCCGGAAATATATTTAGCAATCCTTTCCGGATCTTTATTATTACATTTGAACTCAACCCATTCTGTTTCACTGTTCATTTTTGATAATTCTCTTACTAGACTCTGCAAATATTCCGTTGTTCTGGTTGACATTACGCTTCCTTTCTTAATATTTCAAAAAATATCATTAAAATGTTTTAAAATTATTTCTTTTAATCTTGTTTTAGTATATCCTAACTGCCAGATAAAAACAAATTGCTTTTTAATTTTTCCGCTAAAAATAATGTTCCTTAAAAATTCAAACCAAGTTTATTATTTCTTGCCTATTTTATGTGAAAATCTATCCAACGTATCTTTCCAACTGTCTAAATTCGCAATTAAAGTTTTACATTTTGCAAGTTTTTCCTTAAGCATTCCTTAATATATAATTTTTATTCTTTCAATATCTAACCGGAACCTTTGATTTTACAATTTTCAATTCATGAAGCCTATAATCTAATGATTCAATAAATTGCCTAATTCCCTTTTCCCTTAATTCGTAGTTTACACATGGTCCCACTACTATTTGACTAGTTATCCAATTTTCTTCGGTGTTCCAACCAAATAATGGCATTTTAATATATGGAGTAATCACACCATTTACGCTTCTAAAATCATACATTTTAACTCTTGTGCCATCTACCCTTTCATAATAAATATCTTTCAGTATACTTTTTGGCACAATGGCAACAAATCTCATTTCTTTTTCTGTGGAAAAACATTCATTTTTAAAAAATACAGATGCATAGGATATTCCTTGTCTATATTCCTTTATTATCTTATTGTTTAACGCATCAGATTTCTTATATGTACACCAAACATCGTATAGGAGCTCGACTATGTTATGTATTTTTTCCTGTTTTTCATTTGTATTGTACACCACTAATCCTGTCTCAACAGCTACTTTTGTTTCTCTATCTATCCACTCATCATCCAATGCTGGAATAAAAAGATTGATATTATAACCATCATAACTACCATTTTTTGAATAATATTTCCACATACTGAGACTATCACTATTCACTGACGCTGATAAAATAAAATACCTACATGATTCATTAGCAAATTCATCATCAATATACATATAATCATTATCTTCATATTCATTAATTCTAAATCCTCTGATAAGATTATAGAAGTCTTTATCATATTCACTACAATGTTCTTTCCAAAACTTTTCTAATTCACTATTAATACCCAGACGTTCTTCATAATCATTTAAATATTCAGAATCTGTAAAAAATATTTCTCGATTCTTTAGAATGCCAATAACCCCTTCAGGTGATGTATAATGATATACATCTGTGGCATATGCCTCAGTTATTTTACTAGGATGAACAATTCTGTTTCCCAACGTATTCTTTCCAAGTCTTTTTTTATGTAACTCATCTATGTTTATTCTATATTTATCCATGTTCTCACCACCTTCTCCATAGTACTCTTTATCTTGCATATAACTTCATTTCATAATCAATAAAATCCCTCTGTCAAAATCACTTATTTTTCTAAATTCAATACACACATGTCGTCCTTACTAACTGTATTTTTGCAACAACTATCATAATTAAAAACTTTTATTCTGAATCAATTTCTATTGCTTCCCCAATTCTTATAAGCCTTTGGCTTCCGAAATTTTCCCAAATCTTCTCTTTCACGATAATCTCTAATCTTGTCCACATCAAATTCAGCATAGACAATGACTTCGTAGTATTATTCCGCTACGATCATTGTATTATCTAAAACTTCTCCGTTTTCTCCCCAGACCATAGGACTAAATGCACAAAATCGTCCCATCCCTTCTGCCGGTGGATTTGCCATTGCCACACCAACCATATTCTCCATTGCCCGCACAGATAATTCTTTCAGTCGTGGTTCCATTCCACCACAACAATTTGGATTGAATATAATCTCTGCTCCCTGCAGCATCAATTCTCTTGCACTTTCCGGATATTCCCGGTCATAGCAAATCATAACTCCGATTTTAACTCCATCAAACTCACATACTTTAAATTCCTGCCCATTTTCCAGATATCTTTCCCAATCAAAATTACAAGTATGGACTTTGGAATATTTCAAAATAATCTCTCCATTTCTATCAATGACAAATGCAGAATTTTGAGGATATTTTTCTCCTTTTGTAAAGGCTGTAATAACAACACCGACGTTTAATTCTTTCGCCAATTCTCCGATTTTAAGTACATGTTCTTCATTTTCTGTCACAGCACGATTGCACCAGTCGATAAACTCCGGATTATCCTTGATTTCTTCTATCGGATATAATTCTTCACAGATATCCGGTATGCAATATGCCGACAAAAAACACTCTGGAAACAAGACTATATCCGCTCCGTTACTTTTTGCTTCTTTGATATATCCAACTGCCACATCCGTATTAAAAGCAATATCCGGTTCATTTGCATCATATTGAACGATTGCCACTTTCAATTTCATAAATAAACTCCTTGTCCTATTTTAATCCAATGTCTACCAACACATCATTTGTTTTTAACCTCTCCCCATTACACTTTAATTCCTCTAGCATAAATGGTATTTCCGCTCGATCAGTCAATTTGATTATCTGATAATTTTTCTGAAGTCTATCCTTACTTTCCATAATAGATTTTCGAATACTCGGCTTCTCAATCTGTTCTGCATTCTCTAAAATATTTTCCAAATTTCCAAACTGATTTAACAATTTCGCTGCTGTTTTCAATCCTACCTTATCTGCACCTTTAATATTATCCGCCTTGTCACCTGTTAACGATTTAAAATCTTCATAGACTTCCGGTGCAATTCCAAATTTATTTTGAATAAAATCTACATCACACAACATTGTTTTCTTTCCTCTGTAACGCAGAACATTCACTGACTCATTGATTAACTGAAAATAATCACTGTCCCAAGATGAAATCACACAGGAAAATTTTCTACTATATCTTATCACATAACTGGCAATCACATCATCCGTTTCATACCCAATGACCTCTGTGTGTTTGATTTTCATAAAGTCCAAAGCCTTATACACATATAGTAGTTGAGAGAAGGGATTTTCTTCCTCTGGAACATCTGTATAATCAATTCGATTTGCTTTGTACTCCTCCACAATATCTTTGCGGTCATTATGCTGCTCACTATCAAATAAAACTACAATGTGCGTTAGCTCTATCATACTGATAATCTTATTTAATGCACCTACAAACCCAAGGACACCTTGTATCGCAATACCATCTTTATTAACAATTCTTGCAGGCATCCCAAAGGACATCTGAAACAGTAGGTTATGCCCATCTATAATCAACAATTTATTTTTCATTTGTTTTTTCCTTTTTCATAAAACTTTGTCATCTAGGAAATTTGTTTTCTATAATTCTTTCATCATATGCCGTTCCTGATATTCCACATAGCCGTGTTTTGGATAGAATGTCCATGACTCCACCCAATCTTTTCCTCCTAGATGAACTTTTGCGATTTTCTTTTCCTGTTTGCGAAGATACTACTCTGCTGTTTCTAACAATGCACTTCCTATACCCTGCCTTTTCAAGTTATATTTTACAAACAACCTATGCAACCAAACCTCATCCGTATCTTTGATAGAATTGTGTCCGATACTTCCAATCACTCTGTCATTATCATCAATTGCCAGCCAATACATATCTCCGACCTCTAGGTAGTTTTTCCGAACATCCAACAAATCCTCATTCAATCCCGGAACTCGTCCTAATGCATTTTTCGCTTCTAATATCATAAAAATCATATCGTCACGATATTTTTCTTCATACTTAATTATTTTCATCATCTAATCCTTTTACCGTAAACCATTACTGAAAACCCATGAATAAAACAATTCTTTTTTAGGTTTTACATAGTCATACTCCATTTTTATTGCCTTATGTTCAATTATCTCTAACGCTTCTATGAAAACCTGCTCAACTGTTTTTCCTGCAATATCCAGTTCAAACTCATTCACCAAGCATTTTCTTGCATTAATTTTTTGACTCATTTTCTCTAACAATTCATAATCTATAAGTCCATTTCCTCTATTTTTTATCTGTTCATAATTTTGTCTATAATCACTGCAAACAAGTTTTATCGTAATATAATTAAATCCTTTGAACACCTCTGGAATATCTCTTGTTCTTAAATCGTCAAAGTCTAGGGCAACAATATTTCTTATGCCAAGTTCCCAGAACTTCTTCACTTGAGTCACACTGGACTCCCAACAAACCCGCTCTTCAAACAAACCCTCATCAACACCTTCAGGCACTCCGAACTCTGGAATCATACTCATTTCAACATACGCTCCCTTGTAATGTTCATATAATTTCTTTGCTAGTGTCGTTTTTCCAATACCACTGGCTCCTATAATAAATATAAAATCTCTCATAGTAAAATCATTCTTTTTGTTCAAAAACTAAAACTAACTTTTGTAACATCTCTTCTGTCAGGTTTTTTGTTGATGGAATATGGACAAAGACTACATGTCCATTCATCTTTTTCAACATATAAAAGTAGGCTTCATTACATAAATAATGCGTCGAATTGTGCGATACACTGTATGGGATTGCATTTTTTTTCAAACATTCTTCTATTCCAGATAACTGCATTTGCGTATAAATTCGTTCTCCATCTTTCTCAGCACATTTTTCTATACGAACCGAATCCTTTAATGCTTTATCCAATCCAAACATATAAACCTGTTCATATTCTTCCACCAGATTTTCAATATCCCTTTTTAATCCCTCAAAGGAGTTTGTCAGAAAATATTTTTCTCCTTGAAGATTCTGAACTAATTTGTTAGAAGAATTGTGAATACCTTTAAACCCTACATATAATGTTTTCAAATAACCTACTCCAATCTCAACTTTTTTGCAAAATTTATCTGCTCCTTCTTCTTTTCAAAGCCAATACTACTATAAAACTTGTGTGATTCTTCTTGTTCTTTTCCAGATGTAAGTCTGATAGCATCTGCACCAATATTCTTTGCCCATTCTTCAACCGAATCCATCAGTTTTGTTGCAATTCCATTGTGTCTATATTCCTCTAACACTGCCAATCCCATAATGTTTACCATTGAATTTGCGTACAATAAATCATACTTTGTTGCATGAACATAACCAACCACTAAATGTTCTATTTCAGCCACAAAAATTTTTGGGTTACCATCACACAAAACTTTCTTTAATTAATATTCTTTTGAATCATCTTCTTCACTTCCCTGTCGAAATCCGATTCAATAACTTGAGTTCTATTAAAAATCTGGTATTCCTGTTCAGCCTTATCATTTGCCATCTTTCTCGAAATCTTTCCCCTATCAGGTAAAATCTCATACCTTCTAAATGCCAAAAATTCATTTATGCTTGCCGCGAATTCTTCCATCGTAAATGTATTTTCACGTTCAATCAAATCTTCTATGTAGTCAAAATAACCTGTCACCGCACGCTCCAAACTACGAATTTGCTTTTCATCCAAATAGTTTTTTGCAATAGTTACATCTGATTTCAATACCCGACCATCAGGAGCATTCTTCCATGTAGTAAGCCCCATATGATCCTTTGTATGGTCTGCACTATAATAAACAATTTCTGCTGCTGTCTGTCCCGAAATTGCATAATGGAATTTATTCTGCACCATTGCATAAAACTGATGTGTAATCTCCGCATTTTTATCATAATCAATGCTACACTCAGCAAAAATATCCGTAATCTGTTGCCAGATTCTTCTTTCGCTCGCACGAATAGAACGAACTCTTTCGAGTAATTCTTTAAAATAGTCTTTACCAAATGCAGTCTTTCCCTGTTTTAATCGTTCATCATCCAGCACAAATCCTTTCGTCATATACTCCTTTAAAACGTTTGTTGCCCAAATACGAAAATGAGTAGCTCGAATAGAATTCACTCTGTAGCCTACGGAAATGATTGCATCTAAATTATAAAAATTAGTAGAATTAGATTGGGTTTTTCCCTCTATTGCTCCATGTTGAGTGGTTGTTGCAATTTTTGCAACAACCACTTCTTCATCCAATTCACCTGTTTCAAAAATATTCGCAAGATGACGACTAATGCCTGATTTATCTATTCCAAACAATTCCGCCATTGCTTTCTGCGTCAACCAAATTGAATCATCTTTAATTAAAGCATTAATGGAAATATCTTCCTTTTCTGTTTTATAAAGTAAAAATGGAAATTCTTTCATTTGTCAAACTCCTCTAATACAATAAATGGCGGGGAGCCTCCCCGCCGATTAGGTTGGACCTGGGTCTTTCGACCAGCCCACATATGCAACACTTGTTACACTTACATTGTATGATTATATTAACATGATTGTTTACCAAATTCAAGATTATAGTTGATCGTTGCTTATTCTCTAATCAATTCTTCTGCATCTGATATATTTCTAACTTTGGACATTGCAAATCCCAAAACTTTCGGCTGATATATAATTATTAATCTGTCTGCATCCGCCTTATTCACTATTAACCTCCTACGATAAACAAACGTGCACTTTTTTGTTTTTCAATTATATAGTGTCGCTTAGGTTCAATATGGTTGGGTAAAAATTTAGTAGTGTTGAAAACAACACTACCAAATCATTACTACAATTTATTATTATCACCGACTCTTATAAGCTCTTGGCTTTCGAAACTTTCCTAAATCTTCATTCTCACGATACTTTCTGATAACATCTATATCAAATTCAGCATAGACGATTCCTTCAAAGAATTCCTCTGCCACAATAATTGTATTATCTAACACTTCCCCATTCTCGCCCCAGACCATTGGATTAAACGCTGCGGAACGTCCCATTCCTGGTGCAGGAGGATTAGCCATAGCCACGCCAACCATATTCTCCATTGCACGTACAGATAGTTCTTTTAGTCGTGGCTCCATGCCACCGCAACAGTTTGGATTAAAAATAATTTCTGCTCCCTGAAGCATCAATTCCCTAGCACTTTCCGGATACTCGCGGTCGTAACATATCATTACACCTATATTTACCCCATCAAACTTGCAGACTTTAAATTCCTGCCCACTTTCCAAATATCTTTCCCAATCAAAATCACAAGTATGAACTTTGGAGTATTTCAGAATAATATCTCCATTTCTATCAATAATAAACGCCGTATTCTGTGGGTACTTCTCGCCTTTTGTAAAAGCTGTAATAACCACACCTATTTGCAATTCTTTCGCTAGTTTTCTGATTTGAAGCACGTGTTCTTCCTCTTCCGTTACCGCACTATTACACCAACCGATAAACTCAGAATCATTCTCCAGTTCTCCTAGCGGAAGTAATCCTTCCACAATATCCGGACAGCAATACGCTGTCAAAAAGCATTCCGGGAACAACACAATACCTGCTCCTGATTTCTTAGCTTCTTTTATATATTTCATAGCCACTTTGGTATTGAAATCGATGTTCGGCTCGTTGGCGTCATATTGTACCATTGCTACTTTTAATTTCATTTGTTGCCTCCTATCTGTTTATATTTTTCCACATTATTATTGCTATTTTACTTTTGTTTTTTTCTTTATCTATGCTTCGCTATTTGATACTGTCTTTAAATACTTTTCTATCAACTTAGGTTGTATCAGCGGATATGTCCATTCGCTTGGCAATTCATCAAACAAAACAACTTTCTCCATCTCACTGTCCAGTTCATCATCAAACTTATTTATCTCAGCATAATAAAGCATCCCAAACATTTCCTCTCCAGTATCATTTACACGATTCTTTCCAGTAACCGAATAAACACATACAGGTTCTATTGTAAAATCAACAGCGCCAGTTTCTTCTTGCAATTCTCTTCTTGCTGTCATATCAATTTGTTCTCCGCTTTCACGATGACCACCTGGAACTTCATACGTATCTCTTTCTTTATGCTTGCAGAATACCCATTTCCCATTTGATTTGGAAATAATTACTGCAAACTTCAATAATTTATCATCAACTTTGTCATAAAACTGTACTTTCATATTTCTACTCTGTTCTCCGTTTCTTTACTCCATACGCCGTAAATAAAATTCCTATCTCAAACCCAAATTTGTCTGCTGCTTCTCCTAACTCGTTATCATCCTTATTAAGACTTCTATAATCGAATTTCTTTTCAAATATGATTTCAAATCCGCTTTCAATAAATCTGTCATGCCATGAAGTTTGCTTTTCTGTAAAACAATTCCAAGGTTGCTGATTCATTTTCTCAAATAATTTCAAGATATTAGGTATGTCATTCCACTCCGATTCTATCGTAAAAAACATTCCATTATCGGCAAGAGTTCTATGTATCTCTGCCAACGCTTTTTTATACCCAATGTTTCCTTTTCTAGTATTTGAAAGCCCTATAAAACTACTGTATGCAGGAACCGAATTATCTTTAAACGGAATATCAAATACAGAAAACTGTGTAAATTCGAGTTCGTTAATCTGACTTTTGGACTCTAAATATCTCTTCCATTCTTTCATAACCATCAAGTTTGCATCAGATGCAACACACGGAAATGAACTATCAATTTTCTTTAGTGAAGGAATCAAACCCATACCCGGACCACTTGCCAAATCAACTACAAACTGCCCTTCTCTAATAATCTTATTTAGTAAATCTCTTGATACTTTATTCTCTAAAAAGTAATTATCGTTCCAATTTTTTTCAAAGCAACCGTTTCTCCAAATCTCAACATCTGAATCATCAAAACAATCACCGTCCTCTATATTTCCAAATATATAAATGTCATCTTCTATACTTGACGGTTGTTTTTCTAAAAGATTCTCTATCATCCTCTTGTCCTTTCACTAAATTTTCTGTCTAAACAAATAAAAATCAATCCTATTTCAGTTCCTCAATCCAAGTGCCATCTATCTTTCTAAAGAAGTACTCACTCAAATCATCATTTTCAAAAACTTCAAGCATCTTTTCCATGCCATAAGCAAACTTGCTTTTATCTATTTCGTCCAAGGAAACCCAATATACTTTTCCCTCATCCGACGATTTAACTTCGCCATTAAATTGATTTGTTTTGTATAGTAAAACTACATATCTTGTACCGTTATCATTAATCCAATCTTTAATTCCACATAATTGTGGAGCTGATATCTTTAACCCAGTCTCCTCCAAAACTTCTCTTACCACTGCATCTGTAAATGATTCCCCCTTTTCAACATGACCTCCGGGAAAAGTGATTCCACTGTAATCATCATCAACTTTCTCTTGAACTAATACTTCCGAGTCATTGTAAATCATACACATATTCATCAATACAACTTCTTCAATTCTTGCCATTCTTATTTCCTTTCAATCTTGCAGTTGCAGATTTTTATTTTCTTCTGCTTTCCAAGGCTACAAATTATTTCTTCAACAGTAATATCTACTATTGTTTTCAAAAATGGTAAATCCTCTTTTTGAGGATTATCAATTCTGAATGTACATCCACAAACTGCATTAAACTCTTTTCCCCAAATATTTTTTCGCTGTCCACCATCACAAGCACCGCATTTACCGCATAAATCAACATAACTCCAAGCCTGTTCTTTTATGTTATTATCAACGTTATATTTTTCAAACCATTCTGAATTAATATCGTCTGACCATACCGTCCAATGGTTGTCTGGCTCTTCTGGATCATGTATTGCTATAAAGAAAACGCACCAATTATCTAACTTAGCCCAATAATATATCTTGTTCTTCTAACATTCACTATTATCACGATAAAATGTAATATTTTTATCTTTTAGATAGTCAATAAACTCTAACGCAACTTCTTGTTCATTTGGTAATAATTCTTGAACAATATAATCTTCAATTTTTTTTTGGTTGCATATTATGTTCATTCACTTTCATAGCATTCAATATTCTCATATATAATTCCTGCCTATCAGCCTCTGTAATAGTAAACTCTTTTTTTCTATCGTAATGATGACCAAACTCTTTATCGACATATTCATTTCCGTTCAGAACGATTGGATTCTTATATCTCGGTCTAAAATGTAGGTGTAAATGTGGATTTGGATTTTCACTCTTGTAGAAATCATTTAATAAGCAGCTCCAGTTTGACAAGTTAGCTCCTAAAGTATCTTTAAAACTACTTTCCAACTTGTCTATGATTCGTTTCAAAGCCATCCACTCTTCATCCGTCAATTCTGATAATGAAGCACAGTGACGTTTAAGAACTATAACGCATCTTCCTATATAGTCTTGTTTATCTGCTAAATATACAATCCAGCTGGAACTCTCTGTCAGTTTCCACTTTTGCTCTTCAGCAGTTAAATTACACCAATTGCACATTTCCATATTAATCGTCCTTCCAACTTTTTTATTGTTCCTCACTCCTGGCTCTTATCATTGAATCAAAATATTGATCCGACGCGTCCGAAAAAATTTTAGGAGTTGTTCTCTCGCTATGTAATCCTATCTTATCCCAAGTTGCTGCAAACAATAAATAAGGTTCTAGCGGTAACATACCTTTAACTTTTATCTCTCCGCCATCTCGAACCAAAAGACCTGCTTCAGCAATCTTTTTCATATCAAAATACAAACGTGCTCCTGTGATATATTCACTATTCTCGTCCATTTCAATCCTGTTTTTTTGCTTAGAATTAACAACTATTTCACCTGTTGTTCCATGTCCGAACAAAATATAATCTCTCAGTTCTACCGGATCACCCAAATAGTGTCCTATTGGTTTATCTTCCGAAATTGCTTTCTCTCTTTTTAGTTGATTCCAACTTTTCAAACATCCCTCTTTTAAGATATTTTCATAGTTAGCTCTAGTTGTACTATGAACCAGTACAGTATCCTCATATTCACGCAGATATTTATCAAAAGAAGTGTGTCCTCTATATTCTTCCAAAGCATCTTTATAGTCTTTTTCTGATGCAACAATAATCATATTCTTTCCAGTCGAGGTATTAAAACTAATAAAGTCACCCATAGACATTTTCCAATGCTTATACTTCTTACTAACCTTAAGTGTATAAGCACATCCGTTAATACTTCCGCAAAACATGTTATAGTCTTCATCGTTTAATACGAATATAATCCAAGTAGCATCATACTCCCTGTTTGTTATTGGATTTATTACGTTTTCTTCAAAGTAATCTATTCTGTATAACATGTGAATCACCTTCAATAATCAAGCATTATATTATCATTTTCCGTTTCCATCATACTAATTTTTATTTTACTATACTTCCTATACCTGCGCATTAAGAAAATGCCCTTAACCACGTAGCCTAAAATGAACTTTTAAATTCCACTCTCCCACCGTACAGTGGAATTTACTTTTACATAAGTGGAATTTAACCTTTCACACCATTTTCATCTTCCCATTTGCATATTTGTCTCTTCCCCTGTATGCTTTTTCCATGCTCTCTGATGACGGTAGAAGGAGGTACACATGTCTAACCTTATACCGGGAAACCAGAAACACTTAACTTTAGATGACCGTAAATTTATTGAAGACTCTCTAAATGAAGGCCTTTCCTTCAAGGAGATTGCCAAATATCTTTGCAAGGATCCGACCACCATCTCAAAGGAGATTCGTCTTCACCGGGTTGATGACATTCAACCAAAACGGATATTTAATAATCCACACAACTTTTGCACTAAGAGATTTAGGTGCAAACGAACAAATGTATGTCAGAAGATTATTCTCTGTGATATTAAATGTTCATCATGTAACAAATGTAATCAGGTATGCAAGTCTTTCGTAAAGGAATCCTGCTTGCGAGTGGACCGGGCTCCTTACGTTTGCAATGGTTGTAATAAACCACTCCATCGCTGTAGCGTTCCACATAAATATCGCTATGATGCTGTTTTTGCACAACGAAAATATGAGGAACTCCGTACTTCTTCAAGAACCGGTGTAAATCTCACAAAACATCAGGCTCTTCAAATGAATGCCGTGGTTGCACCCCTTATAGAACAGGGACAGTCTCCATATGTAATTGTCACCAACCATCCGGAACTGGGTATCAGTGTAAAAACACTTTACAACTACATTGAGCAAGGGGTTCTTCTCACCAGAAACATTGATTTAAAACGTAAGGTAAAGTTTAAGTTAAGAAAAGACGATTCCAAACCTTCAATCAAAAACAGGGATGTTTTCATTGGAAGAACTTATGCTGATTTTAAGCAGCTGAATCCTGATTATTTCTGCGAAATGGACACTGTTATTTCGGCTAAAGGTTCCAATAAATGCATTCTGACTTTTTATATTCCTGAAACGCAACTGTTTATTGCCAGACTTCTAAACCGTTGCACTGAAGGTGCTGTCAAGTCCACCGTTAACGAACTGGAAAGAGCTCTTGGTACACATGACTTTCTATCCGTTTTCAATATATGTCTGACTGACCGTGGCAGTGAATTCGGCGACCCTATATCGCTTGAAACAGGTATTAACGGCATTGAACGTATGAGTATTTATTACTGTGATCCCATGAGAAGTAATCAGAAGGGTGGCATCGAGGAAGCACATACCCTGTTGAGAATGATTATTCCAAAGGGAACTGTTTTCACTCATCTTACGCAATGGGATATAAAGAAATGTGTTAATCACATCAATTCTTATGTGAGGGAAGGATTGAATGGTAAAACACCATATCAGGCATCACTGGAAAAATTTGGCCCGGAGATTCTCCGGGCCCTGCAGCTTAAATACATCCCACCTGATGATGTAATCCTCACACCAAAGCTGCTAAAATAACATTTTTATAAATCCGTCATCAGAGTTACAAATTTCACATTTCACACACCGACCTGTGGAATTTAATTTTTCACACAAGAATTCCAGAGGTCTGTTTTCTATGCCCTGATTTTCAGATTTAAAGAAAAATGTACTTAAATTTTAACACTTATTACCCTTTATTCAACCAAAAACTTTTAAATTTAGGTTGATTTTTAACAGTGGGTGGAATTTAGTCTTTCATACGGAATTTACTTTTACAAGTCAGCTATTCAGAAAATTCTAAAATATATACTTAATTCCATTTAATCTAAGATAGGATATGCAGTTCTTGCTTAATTAGGATGCACACCTCCACCTAACCATTCACCAGTTTCATTCCAAATCTCATAATAGAACAACCATAATGAAGTCCACGGTATCAACGTTTCCGCCCAACTATCTGTAATTGACCATTCATTATACTTAAAATAGTACAAACACAACGAATTATCGCGATACATATGTGGTATTTTAGGATTTACTGTTTTCTTTATTTGTGGATTAATGACAAAAATTTTTACTTTTCTGTCATTCACTCTGCAACATATTTTCACATCATATATAATTGACTGCTGTGTAGGTTGAATTTTCATAATAACAATAAATTTGTCTCTTTTTATAAAATAATTCACATTATCATATACTTGTTTTAATTCTAACACTTGTTTGGCAATACTCGAAAATTTGTAATTACTTTTTTTAAGTATACTTCTATAACTTCTAATCCCCATAAAATGTATTCTTTTTTACAGTTTTCCCAAGACCAAGAGAATTTAATCTGCCTTTTGAATCTACTGCCAATACTCCTTTATTTCGATTTTCGTTCAATATCTTTGCATATTCTTTTATTGCTTCATTAGTAATTGTTTCCCCAAACATTGTTTTTAGTAGTAAATCAATATCTTTATTTAATTTTTTGCTTTCAAGTTGTATTACATCACTTTCTAATTTTCTTACCATATTAATAAAATCTATATAATTTTGTGAATCCTCTTGCCATTTTTCAGTAAGTAATTCATCCACCACAGGATTATATACTTTAAATGGCTTTCCATTACTAATATTATTTTTTGATTTTACATACTTACAAAAGTCAGTAATAATTTGTAATGTATCAGAATATGTACTTGTTATCTCCCCCATTAAAGTACAAATTACAATACTTCTAACCGGTTCTGTATTATTCATATCACAATACATGTCCCTATAACGCTTGATTAATTGCACTGCTCTACGTAATGGTTCCAAACGCGTAACAATTTCTTGTTCTTCAATTGGTTCTGCGCTACACTGTATTCTTCTCAATTTATTAATTTCAGATATAATTCCCTTGCGTGCATGTTCTTCAAACCAATCTGCATAATCAATAGGATTGCTATGATGATACCATTGCATTAATTCTTTGTCTGGAACTAAAATTTCATGTTTTCCACTTTTGATCTGTTTCCCCGGCATTATATCTAAATGAAAATCATTTGCATAGTTAACTCTAATGCAACGTGCTTTTTTCTCCAGCATTTCATTATGAATACCATCTTTTGACAGTATTCTGTATATATGATTATAAAGCTCATTTGGAGACATGGCTCCTGCCGTATTTGCTGATATTTCAACAACAAAATCTAAATCGTATTCCTCCTCCCCTAAAGGTTTTACGGTAGTTTTTAATCTAAATGAACCTTGTGCATACATATTAAGTTCCACCCCTTTAAAAACCGGGGCCGCTTGTATTATTTGGGAAATTGTCTGATACCTTTTTACAGCCAGCTCATACTTCGACTCAGGCAACTGTAATTTATTACATATTGTCAATAAAATTGTATCTAAATAATTTTTCAAAATCTTCCTCCTATTCTAAAATCCACGGTGTATTAGTTCCTAAATTTTTTTCAATTCCACCAGCACATAACTTTTTAATTTCAGTATTCGTAGCCCAACACACATTTTCATTTGATATATCGCATAAATTTTTTAGTACCTCTTTTTGTTTTTCCGTTGGAACTAATTCAAATATATCCGCGTATACATATTCTAAACAATCGTTATATTTTGAATATGTTATTCCAATATCATGAACTGAAACTTTCCTATATTTTATCGTTTCAAACTCATTTTTGGGTAAAATTCCTGTTTCCAATAACTCCTCTCTAAATTCTCGAATCGGATCATACTCCCTATCTTTCATTTGCTTGAACCAATCTAAAAATTCAAAAATATGTTTTCCTTGTACGCTTATTCTTAAATCGTCGTCATCATCCATATTTCCCATTGTTTTATCAGGTTGAAATTTTATGCTTTCTAAAAAACTTTTTGCTTCAGGATAATATTTATACACACCACCTACAGGTTGGTATTGATTTTTTAACCTGTTTCCTTTTATCAAGAGATATTTCCCATCAATTTGTATTTTGTATAAATAAGCAAACGATAAATATATTGGTTTATTAGCATACTTAAATTTTGTTTTCCACCAAAGTTTTAATCCATATCCATGGGTATCTATCAATTCATATATAGAACTGACTGCAGCACTTGATATTGATAAAAAAACAGCATTCAAAATTGCAAAAATACCACCTGTTACTTTTCCACATCCATATCCTAGTCCCCCCGCCACTATAGCAATTACAATAATTCTACTAACCTTTTTCTTCAATTCCATCTCCTTATTCAATGTTATTTTTTCTATTTCCATCCGCCTTAGATCTTATGTACACCGTCCCATTTGGATTAGTTACTTTTTGATAATTACTATAATTAGGATTGCCTTTATCTATCTGTTTAATCGCTTGCTCTAAAGATATTGTCCTACCTGATTCCTTATTGACGAACTCCGTATTCAATCCAGTTTCTGACTCTTTTTTAACTTTTAATTCCATCATTACATTCTCCTTTAATTCAATATTTTGTGTATGCTTAATAAAACAGATTACTACAAGCATCTGCTAACTTTACAATAAATGTATTTAATAATTATATTGGGAATAATTCCAGAACGAATGTTCCAATTGAAAAATAGATTAATAAATGGTATATTAGGACTGCTAAATCGTTTTTAACCATTTATTTGGTCATTAACAACAATTGGATTGGAGTCTTACGACTTTAATCCTTTTTTGTTTAATCTATAATTGTGAATTATTCTTTTTATTTTTTATATTCTAATTATCCCTAGCTTGTCCCCCTTTTTTGTTTAATTAGCACTCGTTTTTATAGAGTGCTGATAGCTATAGTCTTACTATATTATAATACCAATAACTTGTCAACTCTTTATTACGCAAATATTACAATTTTGTTACATTTCTTTTTTACAAAATGTAAAAAACATATTTGCCGTTTTCTTTTCCTTTAACATTTTGAACTATTTGAAGTTCTTTCATTGCACCAATCACTTTTCCTGCATTACTAATTCCGCAATCTAGAATTTCCATAACTTCTTTTCGTCCAAAAGTTTAATTTTCATCTAATTCGTCAAACAATCTCAAAATATTATTTTTAATGATTCTAGTTGTTGTAGAGTTATCTCAGACAAAATTCAATTAATTCAATAACTCTTTTTTATTGTTAATTGACACTTTTCCAGTAGTATCTAACACTTTTTTGGTATCGCTTGACACTTTTTTATCCCCTGAAGCAAATAGCATATATTGTTTTATACACCCCTCATCACTTCACTCTTACATACACAGAATTATTCGTACTTCCATCCGCTTTGATAACCTTAGCCTTTTCTAATATTTGTAAATATCTCCATGCGGTAGCATTAGATTTATTTAGTAATAATTCCGCAGTTTTTGTAGTAATTTTATTATTTTCTTCAAGATATTCAATCAACGGTTCTACTTTAACAAAATCTTTATCTGTTAAAACTTCTTTCAAAACTTCTTTCAAACTTCTTTCATTTTTTTGAATGAAGTTTTCATCTTCATTCTCTTCTGCGGCAAGACTTAAATTTAATGTTACCTGACTTAGTATAGTATCTTCCACCAACTCAGGCTGTTTCCAACCCAGTTTCTTCCATACATCTAATATTGTTGGGAATCCAGATCCTGCATTATCTCCAAACCCTACCATTCGAAGCATTGTTTGCATTCTTGGATTTCTCGGTTTTGAATTTCCACCTTTATATATTTCTTCCTTGGGAAGTTTTAATGTTCCCAGATTTGTAAATGAAAATCCATTTGCTGTTTTTATTATTTTCAATGTTCCTGCATCCAATAAGTAATCAGCATGTATAATCAAATTAACAAAAGCTTCTCTAACAGCTTTATGCACAGGCGAATCATCCACTCTATAATCCTTAACAAGCATAAAAGCTTTTTTCAAATCTGCTGTCAACTTTGGTGTAACCTTTGTAAAGAAATTAAACAGATTATTTTCCCATGTCCCATCATAAATAATTCTATCGTTCCATCGAATATCTGATGTAATCTCGGTTTCATCCCGATAATCCATAAAAATATTATCGAACTCCTCCCTTACAGCCAAACCTTTTCCAAACATCATAAGTCCAGCTAACGTCAAACCTTCAATACCACTTCTTCTATCTTTTCTATATCCACCCAATACTTCTAAAAACTCTTTATCCCCATATGCGTTCCAGATGTGTTCAGGATTTCTCGTCTGAAACATTTGGCGATAATGCTTTAGAGTAACAGAACACCAAAGGAAGATATGATTAATGAACTGGCAACTGCCCTAGACTGCAATTACCGCTCCATCTACGAACCCATTCTATATGCTGCAGAAGATGTGATGTACACTCTGTTTGAATTAGACGAGCATTACGATATGCCCCTGTATGAAGTAAAAGACAAGAAAACAAAAGAGACACATATATGCGTAGCTTTTGACTATTATTTACTTGGTGACTTTTTATCCGATTGGATGAATAAAAAAGATGAATTGGCTAAAGGTAAGATTACCAAAGAAGAATACTTTGAATGGGAAATCAACTGGTCACATAATGATTAGAGAACTTCGGCACCGCAAGGTGCCGTTTTTCTTTTGATACGCGATAAGTGTATCAGGAGCCTTTACTCCTAACTTCTCTACAATGCATTTACCGGAATCTTTCCTAATTAAGTCATTCCCGTACAGTTCGCAAGATGTATTTTATCTACCGATACTGACAAAAGCCTTGAACGTGTATCAAAAATGTATCACATCACTATAATCTGAAACAAACTTTTTTCACCAAATACCTTTTCCATCACCAAGTAAGATATTTTTTATATTTTCGTTTATTTCACTTTCAGACAAACTTTGTTGGATTAGTGGTTGAATCACTTCACGACTTTCTCTTGTATGAGGAAGTTCAGATGCAAGTCTATTAGCTTTATCCTCGCATCCTGCTTTCAAATATAAGAAACATAGGGTTGCACGCATAGTGGCTTTCTGTTTCTCATTAATTGATATAGGCAATCCTCTTTCCATTAATTCGATAGCTTCATCTGTATTACCCTTTAATGCTAATGTACTTGCTAGTCCAAGAATCATCCCTGGTTTATTGGGATAAATCAGTAATGCATCCCGATAAGTTTTTTCTGCAGAATCATAATCTCCTTTTCGCTGATAATCAACAGCTTTTTTATGAATGTTGTACCGTGTTGTTTCCGCACGAATCGTATCCATCCCCACCAACAAATCAATACTTGTTTCAAATATATTTGCTAGTGCCGGCAAAAGTGTAATATCTGGATAAGACTCGCCACGTTCCCATTTCGAAACGCTTTGCGGGGTAATCCCCAAATACTCTGCAACATCCTCTTGCGTAAGATTTTTTAATATACGGTATTTCTTTAAGTTTTCTGGTAAATATAACATAGCAACCTCCTGATGATTCATTATAGTAAAATCATATCATGTGCATCTGCAAATTCAATAACGCAGTAGTTGTCCTAAACTCAACCGTATCCATATATGCTAAAAAAATCAAACTACATATCATAATTCCTGTTGTCACAAATATCCACCTACAAATTCTAATTTTAATGATGTTTCGTTTCATCATATAGAATCACTGATGTGAAAACTATAAATGTTCCAATATCTCTGTAATATTATTTACTATATGTTCAGGCTGATATTGTATCAGCTCTAAGTTTCCATAAGCAAAAGAGCCTTGTTTCACCCATATTGTATGCATTCCAATTTGTGATGCTGGTTCGATATCATTATCTAGTCTATCTCCAATCATATAAGTCTCTTCTGGAATACACCCTGATTTATCTAACGCCATCTGAAATATTTCCAGATTAGGCTTAGATATTCCAACTTCGGCTGAAGATATGATAATATCAAAATATTGGCGAATACCATATTGTATAAGACGCTGTTCTGTTCCCATACTTTGGTTAGCAATGATACCTAAATGATATTTGTCTCTCAACTTTTCAAGCAGCTCAGGAACACCTTTATATACTTTTTCTAAATGCTTTGGCCATTTTATCGTTTCCAATCCAAATTCTTTAGCAGCATCTTTATACGGCAACCGATTTTGTGAAGCAAGCTCTATCATGCGATGTTCTAACGTCTCTCTCTTTGGTGCGTTAGGTTGCTTTAGCAATTCTTGTGTTCTATATTCTGCACATTCACTTTCATCTATCAAAGTTGATCCTAAGTCAAAAAATATCCATTTAATCATTTTCTTACTTCCTTTCGAGATATAGATATTTTTAGCAGTATATCCCTTCACTCCTCATCCCTCAACTGCATTTGTCCACAAAGCATTGAGAAAAATCCAAATCTCTCATAGTACTCCTTTAGTTTTTCTTCTCCGTATATTACTGAAAGCATATAAATATTTCGCTCTCTAATCTCTTTGATTACCATACTCATCATCTGTGTTCCGAACCCTTGATTTTGCATTTCCGGATGAACCATCAAATCCTGTATGTAGGCATCAGTAACCCCATTAGATACGACTTCCACATATCCTACCAGTCTGTCACCCTCATAAGCACTCACAGAAAGAAAACACTGTAATTTTGGATTATTTAAAGAACTTTCCATTGTATTCCACCCAACAAATTTACGCAGTTCGCTCAGTTGCATCGCATCCATTTTCTTATTTAAATAATAATTAACCATCTAACTCCTCTTTCAATGAAATCATTGCTTACTTTTTACACTTGCCATCCAACGCTTACACTTTTCACATAAATAAATTTTTTATCAGTTCGACAAACTGATATGTAGTCTATCCCCTCAGATTTTTTAGAGCATCGGGGTAATTTGAGATAATCATTCCAACCATCTGACATTTTTCCATGTCTAGGCAATCGCCACACATTACCACACCCTTTTTCAACGCGCATTGACAAATACCGCAAAGACTATCGCAGTATATAGTTTTAATCCCATCAACACGACAACCTTCACAGTTGATATGTTCAGGCAGAATGGGAGCATTATTCAACTCGGCCCATAGTTTTGCAGTTTTCTCACGCAGCGCCTGGTCGTCATTGATTGTTGCAAGATATGCGTCACATTTTTCACAATCCAGCCCACAGTATGAAATCATATTTCTCATGGTTATGTACCTCCTTATATTCCGATTTGTCAAATTGAAATCCACCAACACACTCCAAATTTATCAATAACAGTAAAACAACAACTACTCCATGGAAGTTCATGAATAGGTTCAATAATCACTCCTCCATTACTCAAAACTTCAAATGCATTATAAACTGCCTCCTCAGTACCCATTTCAAAAACATTAAATGTCATGGTTTCCCATTTATTCTTATGTACTATATCAATATCACATGGATTTGAAGCTTCGGCTAATGCCAAAAAACCTTCTCTATTAACAGACAACTCGCAATGCTCATAAGCAGTATTGTTCTTATTTATAAATGCTCTAGTAATCTCTGCTCCAAATGCCTTACAATAAATTTTTGCTGCTTCAAAACTATTTTTTACATAAACTTGATTATAATTTTTCATAGTCGATCTCCTTTTTCAGCTTCATCAATTTTTATTTGGTAATTTCAATATAATAATCTAAAAGTTCATATATCCAATCATGAAGTACCGAAAACTGAAATCCCAACGCTTGTGCTTTTTCGGTATTTATACTATATTCCGGTTCTCCGTTATATGGAGCATTTTCCCCTCCTTTGTCAATAATTGCTTTGGAACCTGTTTTCTTTTCAACATAATCAATTATCTCTCTTATAGAAATAGTTCCTTCAGCACTTCCATTAATTGCTCCCTTGACCTCTTTATCAACCAGAAAAGCCATAAATTTCCCTGCTTCATCGGAACGTATAAAGCCCATCTGACAGTCCAAATTATCTATATTCATAGGAATAGACTTCATTACATGTTCGACATAGAATAATAATCTTTTCGTATAATCATCTTTGCCTATTGCAAAAGGATATCTTACCGCAATCCAATTGCATCTAGAGTATTTTTGCCACAAAGCATACTCCGCTTGCCGTTTTATTTGTTCATACGGAAAAACAAATCTGTCACACCAAATAAGCTCTTTTGATGTTCCGTCAAAATCAGATTCCATCGTATTCATATGTTTAGGTTCATATACTGACGTACTGGACATATGCATGTATTTATCACAGTCTACAGCTTCCATCACATACTTTATATCATTCGAACAATAGGCAATTTTATCAATAACAATGTCATAATGCGTGCCGGATAATGCTTCTTTTACACTTTCTTCATTTGTCCTTTCAAGGATAATCCTCTTTACCTTGTCACCATATTCATCAGAAGATATTCCCCTTGTGGCAATAGTAACATCATGCCCCTTTTCTAAAAGTTCTTTTACCATATGTATTCCAAAAAATCTAGTACCACCTATTACTAATATTTTCATCCTTTTCCTCCACAAACTCATATTTATCAACCAAATCTTCCCCTAAAATTATACCATTCCCCCAAGAATAAAACCATACATTTCCTCTCGTGACGCCATTTTGACGCCATTCACTCCTCATTTCTCTCTATGATGTAGAAAAGGCATCCCCGAAAATTTCGGGAATGCCTGCAAACCCTATAAATAAAGGAAAACCACGGTTTCGCGTAAACACGACCGTGGTTTTCTTTATTTATAGTGAGCTTGCGCTCTACTCCGAGAACACCTCGATTTCGCTGACGCTTCATCTCAGTCGGGACTGTCGTCCCATAAATAAGCAAAAGAAAGTCCATTTGAATGCAAGCACTCAAATGGACTTATTTTACTTATTTATTGTTCTCTTAGTAAAACGAAAATTATTCAATAATTGTAGCTACCTAACTAGATATGATTGTTTTTAATGTTTTTATATTATTTTCAATGTTTCTAATTGATATATATTCACATTTTACACATATTTTTTGCATTTTTAACTTTTTCTAGTACCGTTTTAGTACCATTTGCCCTAAAACAAGTTTATAAGTGAAAACCTATTTCAATTTATTTACAGGTTTTTGTGTTTACATTGTACACCCAACAATCATGTCTCATCACATGGTAGAACTTACCCTGAACCTTATCTATTACAAGTCTCTGACCTTTTTTGAATTTTCCAAGACTCTTAGTTCTTGCTAAGGCTTTTGGAGCTTTTCGCTTGTGGCAGTTTTTTGACAGTTTTTTACTAACTAAAAGGCACCAAGTTCCCTTGATGCCTTACATTATTTAATCTTCTTCTTAAACTCCAGCCAAGCCTTTGCATTTGCTATTCCTGAAAATCTGTGTGGACAATCTTTTCCAGTTACATCAAAATGCCTAATTATTGTCTTTGCCTTTCTGCAATACTTCTGAATGTATTCAATCACTGCTCTAGTTGCTGCTATCTGCTTTGCAGTTGGTTTATTGTCAACAATACCGGCTAACTCAATAGATACCTGATTATAGTTATTGCATTTTCCAAAATATGTACCACCACCTGTTTTGTAGCAGTTTTCATATTTATTTCCACCAACTGAGTAGCACGCATCACTTAATCTTCCACTCTGATAGATTATTCCATCTAAATCAATGATGAAATGTGCTCCTGCGTATACTTTTTTATTGTTATAGAAATAATTTGCATTTGCATAAGCTGTGTCTCTACCCTTGTTTCCTGTGTTGTGAATAAGAATGTATCTGACGTTTGCTCTTTTCAACTTTCTTTTTGCACAGAAAAATACATTGTCTGACGCAAAGTATCTATGAATTATGTAGATTTTTCTGTCGAATGCTCTAAACCTTTTAGTCGTTATTTTTTTCTTTGCCATTTTCTATTTCTCCTTATCCTCATTCTCCATGTTCACACTTGTTTCTGTCTGTGACTTAATATTCTTAACCAGTGGCAATAAAAAAGCAGGTATATTAACACCTGCATCCTTGATATTCTCTAATATTGATATTAATTCATTGCATATTAGCCACACGGCAACTATACAAGCTATTAAAAACTGAAATGGAAATTTAAGCCCTATGGTATCTGTTGTGTACTTCAACAACTCGTCAACCACAACACCTACAACTACAAGCATCCACATGGAAATTTTCTTAAAAATCCCCTGGAAAGACTTATATGAGCTGATAGTTCCATCATCTCTGTATTTAGCTGCGATTAAACCTGTTGTGTAATCTACCACGTTGCAAGTTACAAGGAGTAGTACAGGAATGTACAATATTCCAAGCATTGATGACAACACACTGCTTATTGCTCCCACTATTTTCTTCAATAAATTTGCCTTATCCATATTCTTTTACCTCTTTTCTTTATTGTTTTTCTTGTCAAGACACTATTACTGTACTAAAGGTACATTTTTTATCCATCCCTAATCATTGAATCACCTCTATTCTTCCTCTTCTCCTACTGCCTTATCTGTTTCTTCATATTTTCTATCAAAACCTACCGGGTCGTATGCTTCGTCATACATAACGTTGTCTCGCTTAATCTTCATTCCTATATCGGAATACGTATGATTAAATTCTTTTCCGTTAATTGTTAATTTTTCTGTTATTATCATTCTAATACCTCACTTTCATCCCAAGTTCCTGCATAATCTTCTTCAAACAGCGGAAACACCTCACATATTTCGTTTTTATAATCTTCAATTGCTCTAAACCTATCTGCATAAGTTGACCAATTAGTTGCTATTTTATAGCTCTCTAATAAATCTCTAGGCACATAAAAATAACATTCTCCTTCAGTTAAAGCATAACTCGGAAAGTTCGCTATCGAGCTACAAGTTACTAATTTCAGACAATTTAAAACTATCATTTTAGCATTTAAATCATTTTTAATATTTAATGAATTTCCACTAACATAATCTCTTGCTTGTACACATAAATATTCTAATGAAGTTGATGATATGCACATTGCTCCACTAAATATACCCAAAGGTATATAACATTTTTTCAATTTATTGCATCCATTTAAACATTGACTTCCTAAACTTGTAAGCTTTCTGCAACAAATTTCTTCAATTAATGAAGCATTAAAACTATTTGCTCCAATAGCTTCAACTTTGTTACCAATAAATTTTTTAATATTTTTCATTGAAGCAAATGAGTAATCGCCTAATGTAATTACATTAGGAAATTCAATAGTTCCAGTTATAGATTGGTTACAATAAAAGGCATATTGATTTACTTTAGTAATTTTATCATTATAAAGATTTTCAACAGAATCAGATAATATTAAATTAAAAATTACATCATCCTGTATCTGATTTACTTTTTCCACTAGTGTATTCAGATTGTCGCTAGCTTGATTTTGAATTCCTCTATCAGTTAATATACTTCTTAATTTATCTTTTAATTTTATAAGACTTTCTAATTCCCATATACTAGTCATTGCTACCTCCTACATAGTCGTTTATTAATTTATTTATAAAAATAAACTCCGATTCTCCTACACGCTTTCCTAAAACGTATACGTGCCTTTCCGTTGAATTGTTCCATCCTTTGTCAAACGTCACTTTCAAATTTTTAACATCTTCAACTGATTGAATGCTCATATCAGTAGACCAATTCTTTGACGTTGTTAATGTTGATGTTGTAGCCTTAACTCCTGCCGATACCTTTTCAGCTATTGTTTCAATATATTTGCCCGGAATCGGAGAGTTTTTCAGGGAAATATTGTACACGTAAGTAGCTCCGCCGGTCAAAGCGTTTGTTAAAGTCACTATTGGCTCTGTTCCGTCATTGGCATATACATCAATGTTAGCTGATTCAGTCGACCATAAGGTTACACAAATTTTTAATTCCTCAAACTGTCCGTTTAAATTCAAATCGTTAAAATCTAATATAACTGTGTCACTGCTTGATGCAACTAACGTCTTGTCAAGTAGCAATTCCCAATCAAATGCCGATTCTGTCAACTTATCAAGAATGTCCTTATTGTTGTGAGAATGTCTTACTTCCGTATTGTCTGAAACATTCTCATTTGAATTAATCGTAGCTTCAATAGTTGATTTGAATGAACTTTCGTACATATTCAGCCACGTGTTTGCTATCGTTGCACCAAAAGTCTCGTATTCTGCCAAAGTAGAAAGTAAAGCCTGCGTTGTAATGTCTGATGTAAGCTCCATTCCTGCTATCTTTCTTGTCTTTTTCAGGTATTCACTTAACTCAATATCTGTTGTTCCGAAGTGCTCCCATGCATTGCCAACATACATATATTCATCATATACATTGTCTTTTGTTGCTGATTTTCGAGGCACCATGTAAATTGTGCTTGTTGATATATCCGTTGTCGGAAGAACATCCACTTTTTTAACGTCTAATAAAGTTAATGAACTTACTAACTCATCTACATATGACTTGTCAGCTTTTCCTTTAACAAGCGCATTGTTTATAATTTGAGTTCCAACAAATGTTCGCAACAGTCCTTCCGGATCCGCAATCATTGAATTAACAAGCTGTGCGACTGTTATATCGTTCTCTAATGTTTCGTTTGCGATTTTTCGTGTTGGTGGAACATAATTCAATTCTCCTTCAATCCTATCCGCTATTTCCTCTCTGTCCTCATCCGTCAAGTTATAGTCTTTTCCATTGAACAATCCTGCATCTGCATCTTCTCTGACTGACTGTGCTTCCTTTTTTGCTGATTCAGCTATTTCTTTTGTATCATTCATTATCTTTTGCATGTCTGCTCTAAATCCCGGCTCATCATCTTCTGAAATGTATTCCTCCGGCTGTTTTCTCTCCTGCACAGGAATAACCAAAAACTTCTTAGTGGTCTGGCTGTTTTCATCAATGTACTGCAAATATGCCGTTATTGTTCCATTCATGGCAATTAAAAAATCAGGTATTTCTACCTGACTGTCTGTAATAATCTTATTTGATGTTTTGTCTGTATCATCATTTGAAAACTGAACCTCAACTCCATCAGGAATATCAAGGAACTCTATTCTTTGTCCCCGGTCATACTGAAATATCCGTGGAGCTGTAAGCCTGCACTCCTGGTCAAATCTGACCTTTATAACATTATCAATTCTTTCTATCTTCATAACTGCTCCTATTCCTCATAATTAGCTTCAATATCATCCGTCAGTGCCACAATCCCACTCAATGTACGTTTAAGCACCACAGTAGTAATTGTCTTTTCCGTCTCAACCAGATTTCCGTCTTCATCCGGTGAATATTCATCAACCTTGTAGCTTATAACATCACCCGGTGTTATAAACGGTAGTCCTATCATTTTCAATTTGCCCGGTGTAAACTTAAGCTTATTCTGATTTAACATGGACGAATTAACAATGCTTATTAAATCAGCGGCTGTGTATTGGTCCTTAACCAGAAAACTGTACTTAACCGACAGGGACGTCCCTTGGGCACCATATAATGAATTTCCATCACCATCAATAATGTCAAATGACTTGCATTCAAATACGTTGTCTGAATACTCTGCACCATCCATATCATAATTTCTACCTATGTTATAAGGGGTACTAACATCCGGTGGTGCAACATACTCAAACTGTGCCGTGTGGGGATTGTAAAAGCCAAATACTCCGTTTAAATTGCATATGTAATCAAGCAACTGCATTAATGTCATATTTGAAGAAAATGGCTTAATCCACAGAGTTACATTATCCATTGGTAATGTTGTTTCCTGCTGCTTAAAGTCAAATACTTCACCAAGATATTCAAACAGCTTGTCCCTGATTTTTTTAACCGTAGTAGTAGCTTTCTTATTTTTTGTTAATTTCTTTAAAATTTCACTTCCCTTAATATTATACTGACTGTCAAAATAACCTGTGTACAACTCATACGGATTCCATTTACTCTGTGCCTTATTTATCGGCTGTAAATACTCATACCATGCAGACATGTCTAAATAGGAAGAACCACCCTGCGGTATTGTGTAATCGCAGTGAATAACATCTCCTTTTTTATAAAGTGTGCCTTGTACCCATTCGCCCTTATTATGAGAATCAACCAGTCCATAATCTCCTGATTTAAAAAAATCTGAAATTATTATGTTACTGTTTTCATCAAGATAATGTAAGTAATCATATGCCACTATATCCCTGAAACGTCTGTCGTTTTTCTTTTTACAGCTCTCTATCTGTCCGTCAAACAACACAATATCGTCTGTATCACTTGTATCAATGTAACCGTAAGACTGCTGCCAATGCTCTTCATCACGTCCGGAACTTACCATTAAACGCACATCCAGTTTTTGAATAAGAATGTCTAAAGCACTTCCATCTGATGATTTATCCTGTATGGAAATGGTAATTGACGTACATTTGCTATTTATCATGATAATGCTGTTAAAATCATTTGTGATTGTTGTAACATCAGGAGACGTACCATCACTTTTTGCCTGAATTATGTTCATCTGAAGATTGCTCCAGTCTATTGAGCCTGTGTTTACCTTTAATACACCATACTCTGTAATGTTATTTAAGATTGCCGTTTTTAATTTGCCAACATTTGGAATATCCTGTGTACTAAATTCCAGTGACTGTATTTCATATGTCTGCTTAATGCATTCATAGTATTCTCCACTGACACTTTTAACCACATCACCCTCATTGTATTCTTTGCTTAAATCACCAAAAAAACCTCTGTAATGTGGGTCCTTTAAGCTAATAGTTACTTTTATCATCTTGTTAGTCAAATCTTCATCAATGTCTGCCACTGTAATTTCAAACTGGGAAGAATTACAGCCACCAGCTATAGGCTTGTTTTCCTCACATATGCTCTGTACAAGCTTCATACTTTCCTCTAAGATGTTACTGTTGGTAATATCAGCATGGTCTCCATTTGGGAATGATATTGTGATGTACTTTGGCATATTTTCATTAAGATATATTTCTTTGGTCTTATCACTTACGTTTAGCAATTGTGCTCCTCCTTAATATTCAATAAACTCTAGTTTCATTTGGTCATAGAGCAGTGTATTTCCCAAATTGTTAGGCTGGTAATCAATATCAGGCATATAACAGATTGCATCTTTATATCTTAATTCTTCTGAGTTCCAATATGTCACCTGTATCTTTCGCTCTCTTGAATTAACAATACCCTGATTTAATAAATTTCGTATTTCCTCGTATTCATTAAGCCATAATTTTGGTGTCTCAAATTCAATTTTAGTTTTAAAATTTGGGGAAGTCTGTCTCACTAAGAGATTAGCTGCATTACGATTTGCTTTAAGTTCAGACCTCTGATTGTCATAAGAATGATAAGAACCCCACATTATGTATTCGTTCGGAAATACTTTGTCTTTTATTTTTAGCAAATATCCTTTATAACTTGCCATAACCTGCTCCTTCCTTAATTAAATGCCGGGGTTCCCGTTCTGTTCTTATATTTTTTAGCTTCAGTTTTAACTAAATTAAATACTCCGTCCGCATCACCCTTTAGAAATACATTTACAACAATGTTGTCATTTCCACCTGTTCCTTTGTTGCTTTCCTGTACGTCTCGCAGTGCCTGTTTAATAGTTTCAAGTGGCGCCTCTATATTTGTTCCGTTTTTCTGATCACCTACCATTGCAAGAAATGGAGCATTAGGTTTTAACACAGCACCTTTTGCTAATTTTGGTATCTGCGGAACAGCTAACGGATTCTGCTCCCACAAGTCATGGAACGGATGCCATTTCATTATCTTTACATCCCTAATCTTGTTAAGCATTCCGTTAATGTCATTAAATGGTTTTTTAATGATTCCATTCATTGCATCAATAATTTTATTTACTACCATTTTAAAGACTCCTGATATACCATCTTTTATTCCGGTAAAGATCTTTCCACCCCTAGAAAAAACATCCTTGACAGCCTGCCATGCCTTACTAAATGTGTCTTTAAACCAATTTGTTACGTGGGCAAATGAGCCTTTAATTCCTTTCCATACTCCATCAAAAAAAGTACCTGGATTTTCCCAAATCTTTTTTATTCCATTTAGAGCTGAAGAAAAAATGTTTGTAAAGAACCCTGCTACTCCAGAAAATACATTCTTAATCAAAGACCATGATGTTTTCAAAACAGTAACGGTTCCACTAGCTACATTTTTTATAAAACTTGCTATTTTCCCACAAATTGCCACAATTATGTCCCTTACAAATTCCATTGCAACCTTTATGACATTTTTGATTCCATCAAAAATACCGCTAAATATGCCTTTTATACCATCCCATGCTTTTTGCCAGTCTCCTGTAAAAACTCCAACAATAAAATCAATGATTCCATTAATTACATTTACTAAATTAGTTATAATTACACTAATCATACTTACAACCGTTTTTACAGTTATCCACACAAATTCAATAGCTGGCCCTAACTTTGACATTATGGTTTGTATTATCCATCCAATAATTGGTGACAAGAAATTAAACAATTTTCCTAATGCATCAATAATTCTTCCAACAAATCCAATGATACTGCCAACAAACGGCTTAATGTATGAATTTAGTACATCTGATATTCCATCTGCAATTCTGTCAACCACTGGAGAAATGTATGCATTATATCCATCTAACACATAGGAAAATATTGTCGATAATCCCGAACCTATATTATTTAAAGTTGGCTTTACATACTTGTCATAATTACTCTGTATAATTTCAAAAACTCCTTGAATAAAATCCTTAATGCCACCAACGATTTTACTTATTGGAGTTAATGTATTGTCCAAAGCCTCTTTAATTGCATCTTTATTTTCAATTATTGGTTTAGTGATAGCTGATAGCACATCTCTACCAATTTTTTCGCATAAAGATAAAACCTCTAAATGAACTATCGTGAAAATCGAAATAATGTCAGCCACTATTTGCTGTGCATTATCGTTTTCAAATATAGTGTAAATATCTGCTAATGCATCAAAAAAATTTCCCCATATTGTTGCTCTTTCTGATGAAATATCTAATATCTCAACAAATTTGCCTTTTATATAATCTTTATTTTGGTCAAGGAACTTATTTATTCCACCAATAAGCATTGTTCCGATACTTACTCCAATGCTTGCAACAGAGCCGGTTATCCTGCCTAAATTATATACAACGTTATCAACCCAATTATTTGCAGCACTTACAACTTTAGGGTCTGTAAAAATATCTTTTAAATTATCTCCTATGTTTCTTAAATAATTTAAAATCTGTTCAAAGCCATCACTTTTTAAACCAAGGGTGAAACCTGCCAGGAACAATTTTGAAAGTTTTCTAAATTTGTTCAAAATCATAGATAGCAATTTATCCATTTTCCCTAAAGAACCGTTACCTGCATCTATCCCTTTAGTTGAATACTTCACTCCATTTATATCTCCGGAACCGCTTCCTGGAGTGCTGCTGTCACTGTCCTGTTGCATTACATTCAGATTATCGAAATTAGCTAACCCATTTGCTGCCTTTGCTGCTTTTTTAGTAGATTTGGCTAATCCGTCCATTCCACTTGTGGCACCGTCAGCATTATCTTTTATTCCCTTAAGGTCATCACTTGTTTCAGATACACTAGTATCCTCATTCTTATTTCCTGTAAGCATTTCCGTAAATGACTTAAATGCACCTGCCAATGTACTTAACTTTGCAAGAAGAGTATTTATAAGCTTTAATACCGGTGCAAAAACATTAATAAGACCTTGTCCAATATTGGCTTTCAAACTCTCGAACTGCAAATTTAATATTCTTGTCTGGTTCGCCCAACTGTCTGACGTTCTGGCAAAATCACCACTTGCATCCGTCAATTGCTTCTGCACAAAGGCATACCTTAATGCTACCTTTTCCTGCTCCGTCATTTTTGCTGTTGTTTTGCCAAATCCATTCTGTAAAGCAAACTGATCCAATGCTGTTTGTGTCATTACAACACCTAAGTCCTTGAGGGATTCAGTTTCACCAGTAAACACTGACTTAAGTTTCGTATATGCCTCATCCTGACTAATATTGTAAAAAGATGCAACATCACCTGATAATCCGGTAAGAGTTGTACTCATTTCAGCTGCTTCTTTTTCAGAAAATCCAAAAGCCTTTGACATTGAGCCAAATGTTCCGGCGTATCTTTTTGCCATTGTTTCTGAAAGTCCAAACTGTGAGGCTGCATTCTTTGCGAACTTATCAATTGTCTTATTCATTTTTGGGAAAGCAACATCAACTACGTTTTGTACTTCCGTTAAGTCTGAACCAAGCTCTATACAGTCTTTGCCAAAGTCCACGACTTTTTTTATTGCAAAAGCTCCTGCTATGGTTGCGCCGACCTTTTTAGCCATATTGCCTATACTTTTAAGCTGTGACTTAAAACCCTTTTCATTTAAGTTTAAATCAAGTGCTACTGCTCCAACTTTTTGCATTCTATCCCTCCTTTCTGCTAAACATTTAATCCAGCCATTCTAAGGAATGCCCTTTCCATTCCTTCAATAGCCTTTTTTGCACTTTTTTTACTCATTGTTCTTGTATGTCTTAATCTCCATTCATTTCTTATTCTCATTTGATCTTTTGTGAAGTTTTTCAAAACATCCCTGTCTTCCTCTGATCTGATTGACACTATCCTTCCAAGAACCGTGTCCGGTCCTATTCCGACAAGTAAACTTCTAAATTCAGACCAACGCATTTTTTTAATGTCTGACACACGCAAACCATATTGTGCTGTAAAAGATGCAACTATTAAATCAAAATCATCTATTAGATCATAGAAAGGGTCTACTCCCCCTCTTCGCCTTCCGTATTACCTACTGCTACATCAATCGCTGACATAACCACCATCTGATAATCCTTAAAATTAAGTTTTAACTGTGACAATTCTTTCTGTGCCTCCTTCGTAAAGATAATCTTGCACATTTCTTCAACATCCTTTGCTGTTGGATTGTCACTTGCAAGTCCCATTACCTTTAACATATTTTCAGCACTTGCATCTATTTCTAATTCCAAATCCTTTATTTTGATTTTCGGATTCTCCTCAAAATTCAATTTTTCTGTAATATCAATTACTTTTGACATATATCTATTCCTTTCCTTTTATACAAAAACAGAGCAGAACCTATTAGTTCCACTCTGCCATGATTTATAACTACTAATTAAACAGCCGGTGTTATTGTCGGCTTACCATTTGACATAACATCAAATTCCAATGGTCCAACATTTGTGCTATCACCTGCGTTACAAGTTGTAACATTGATAACAGCATTTTCAAATGCAACAACTGTGCCATCAGGAAAAGTCCACTCAAAGTAACCCTCTGCATCCCTTCCATTGGCTGCCCATTTACCTGCTATATAGTCATTTCCTGTATCTCCTATGTTTCTTTTTCCTGATACTGACACGGTGATTCCCTTTGCAGTCATTAATCTCCTTATCCATCCCTCTGTATTCATTGGTGTCCATTCTTCCACACCATTGTCAAATGAAACTGAAAATGACTCCATATCCGCTATGGGGTTTACACTTTCCTTTGCTTCACCAACCTTAAACTGGTTTTCATATACAGGAAAAACTCCATCTGGTTTACTCATTCTGCTCTCCTTTCTCAAAATAAATTTCTAATTCAATTACTCTCTCATATACCCCTTTATCATCTGTCGCCACATCTATTGGTTCTGAAGACAATAGACGTATATAAGGTATTCTTGTGTTACCAATAGTCACATTGTTTGACTGTTTAATGGCTTCAAAAAGCTTATATGACGCTATTTCCGTTTCCAGTGAATCATTGTTCCAATGTACAAGCAGTGATACCGGTTTAATTTCATAAGATGCCATTCCACCAATACATTGTCTAGGCTCTCTGCTGGTTTTTAACTGATAAACTCCTATTGATTTGTCCTGCTTATTATCAAGTTTACCTGTGTAATAATGTTCAGCTATGTTAAAGCCTTTCAGCCAATCTTTTATGTCTGCCAGATATAACATCATACACCTCCATTTTTCTTGTAAAGTTTTGCAAAGGTCTTTTCTGCAAAATCCTGCTTCTTACCTCCCGGTGTATACGGTTCAAACCATTTTCCACCGGCATTTGCATTTTCAGATTTGCTAAAGTTATATTCCGGGTGATAGTAAAGCCTTCTTGCATAAGGAGTGGAAGATACCACGGAAACTTTTCCATTTCTGCTTTTTGAATCATCAACAAATGTGTCTGTATTCTGCAATGTTCCCTTGTCAAAAGGCATTGTTTCTGATTCTTTCAAATCACCCATAAGTGCTTCTGCTGTCTGTTCTAATGATACAGTAGCTGCATTGCTTAATTGCCGTATTACACCCATATTTAACTTTACTTTTGAACTTACCTTCATTAAACAATCTCCAACAACGTATAATTCACTGTTCCATCAGGATTTCTTGCTTTTGTTCCCTGATATATGTTCCTTTTAACACCATATACTTCAACATATCCACTACTTATTACGGTAAGTTTTGGGCATATGTCACCAGGTATATAAGCCTTTGCTCCTAATGTCACAATTTTCTGTTCTGCTGTGAGTTTTGTATATGACCGGTCCTGATAGTTAGATTTAATATTTTTGTCATATACAACAATGGGAGAGCCTGTCTCTGACAAACCCTCACCATATATAACCACTCTTATATCTGTCCTGCACACTGATTTTGGTATTAAATTCGGATATTTCATCACAACAGCCTGCAACAATACCCGGTCTGACAAAGCAGTCCATATATGTCTTTTTTTATAGCCACACCATTTTCAACATATACATTCCATGACTGACCGAATGACATTGATACACCATTGACACTGTAACTTTGTAAAATAGTGTTGATAATTTCCTCATTGTCATATTCAAATTCTGCCTGCTGACACACAACTTCTTTAATGGTTTCACTTTGAAACTCTGTAAGATTATCAAATCCTTCAGCATGTATCCGGTTAAAGGTCAGTGTATCAATGTGTCTGCTTGCCTTTTTTAGTAAAGAATACCGCTCACATTCGGGAATCAGTGTGTAACCGAATGAAGCATACTCTTCCGGTGTGACATAAGGAGTATAAGCCATAGGCTCACCTCCTACTCTACAGCTTTAATTTTCTTGATAATACCATCTCTTGATGTAGCATTACCCAAATCAACGCCTTTTTCTAAAGCGTAGGCTTTAAGCTCGTCTAATTCCATTGAAGAAAACTTATCACCTGAGCTTTTTAACTTAGAAACCAACTCCTTGAGTTCATCTCTTTCTTTCACCACAGTTTCGTACTCTGCATATGAAACTGTAGATTTAGGTGAACGTTTTATAAGTTTTCCTTTATCATCCAAAATGTCATATCCTAATGCAAGATATTCATCCATGTTTGATTCAGAAACTGTATAAACCTTATTGTCTTTTATTGCTCTCACTGGTTTTCTCCTTTCTAGGCAGTTGCAGCATTAATAATGCAACCGTCTTTCATAAGTTCATCAATAGCAAATGTTCCGTTAAACTTTCTGTTCTGGTAAACATAGTTATCCGCTGTTCTTGAATCTGTTCCCGGTGTGAAAACTGAAATGTAACTATATTTATCTCTTGATACCTGACATTCAGGGTCAATCAAAATGTAGTTAATCTGAACAGCTGAGACATCTGCCACACATCCATTTGTAAAGTTGTAAGCAGTCTTAAATCTTGCTGATGGGACCTGCTTAATCTTTCCAATATCATCAATAGAATGAACTCTTCTATCAATTCCTTTTACTCCGTTTGCTTCAAGTGTTCTCTGAATACCATCCGCATTTTTAAGTAACTTATAGTAAGCTGGTGTACAGTAAAGAATTACTCTGTCAAGTGGAACACCTGCCTCTGTCATTGCCTCTAAGTTGTCGTCAAAATCTGAAAGAACATTTGCAGTTGTAAGTGCTGTTGTCTTAACTTTTGCTCCAACTCTTTTAGCTTCTGAATAAATTTTACTAAATGTGTAACAGTCTGCCTCCGGAATAGCCTGAGTTGTCTCAAATCTCTTCTGGATATTTCCAATTGCCACTACCATGTTAGTTTCATCTACATCCATTGGATCAATAGAAAATTCAATATCCCTATCATGATCTAATGTCTTTGTTTCATATTCATTTGAATATGAACCTGTGTTGAATCCTAAGCTACCTCTGGTATGGTCTTTATAACCACTTACTGATAACTTCGGAATTTTTAAATTTTTACCATTAACAATCTGAATGTCTGAATTTGAATTATATAAGTCAACAGATATCTGCGACTGGCCATATAATTCTCTTAAAATGTTGCTGAATATCTCAGCATACTGTAATACTGCCATGTGTTACTACCTCCTATTTTTTCTTTATTCCAAAAATGCCTCTTAATAAGTCATCCTGGTTCTGTTGATTGTTATTGTTTGGAGCACCAATTTGAAATCCCTGATTATTTGCTCCACTTTCTGCTGGTTTTAATGCCGGAACATCTTCCAAAACTTTGTTGATTGCTGCTTTCACCTTTTCTGCATCAACCGTTCCGTCTTCTCCTGCTACATCCTTAAAATCAGCCATTTTGATTACATACGGAATTGATTTTGCATCAATACCTAACCCTACAGCCTGTAATGTTGCAGAATTTTCAATCGTAAGCTGTAAGTTTCTGCTTTGTACCTGTGCAATTTGAGATTGCATTCCTGCCACATCAGGTGTATTTTTTGCTCTCTGCTCTTTGTAATTGTTAATTGCCTGTGTTACTTCATTTTCAGACATGCCCTGCTGCTGAAAAAATGACTTTAAGGCTGACTGCTCTGCTCTTGCAATTCTGTTATTAACAATTCCATCAAGCTGTTCCTGGGTATATGTTGTACCCTGATTGTTATTTCCAGTATTCTGGTTACTGTTACCATTTCCGGCGTTGTTGTTCTGGTTGCCGTTACCAGCTCCGCTACCCTCTCCTGAACCTTCTGCAAAAAACTGAATGTTCATAGGGAATTTTCCTGATTCTCTTGTTGTAGATTTCATAAAATATTTTCCTTTCCGTTTTAGCTCGTCAGCTTATTCCGAGAGTTTTTAGCCATCACGTTTTTGGGCATATAAAAAGCACCTACTTACTTGTAGATGCCTTAGGTTCATCTTTTTCAATTACTGCACCAATTTTTAGCAAATATTCTTTGCGCTCTTTTGTTTTTGCCTTAACCTCATCCCCGGCTTTTACCAAGGCAAGGTTGTTTTCCTTGTCATAAAAATTGATTTTTGCGATTAACATTTGTTACCTCCTTTATTTATTGATTTACAATTTTATTGTTTTCTTTGATATTTTTGCAGATATATTGTATAATATATAAAAAGATGAGAGTCACCTTCTCCACACCAAAGGAGCTTATGCTCTGGGGGGGGCACGAGCTCATCTTTTTATTTTCGTCTTTTAAATACTCCCAAGACTTTATCATTTTTTATAATTACTAATTTATCAACAAATTTTGTACCTTTAGTAGAATATATATATTCTACCTGTGGTTCAATATCATTCAATTCCTTGTCGATTTTACTTATATCTATGATAAAATTATTTGCTTGTTCTTTTTTCTTATGTATAGCATTATAAATTGCCTTATCACTAGCACCGTTTAATTCTTTTAAATCAAACCTATCTCCTTTATATATATAATCTGGTGTTTTCGTTACACCTGGACATTCAAACATTAATTCCATTTCTCCACCAAAATTACTTTCTAAAAGTTCTGCTACCTCCTTTTCTCTTTTTCCAGTTCTGAATGTAGCAACACTATCTGTTGAACTAAAACGATTCCCTTTATAATCTACATAAGATTTACTATTTACTATTTTATGGCTATTTGGTGTTGCCGTCTTGTACCATTCTTCAGTTACATTATCAAAAGTTTTAGCAAGAGCATTTTCACTGATAGTAATTGTTTTAACTCCGGCTTTTTCTTTTGCTTCATTAATTACCTTTGCTATGCTTTCAGGTATTTGTTCGCCTTTATCCATAGCTAAAAATCCCTCTGCAAATGCCTCGTATGGATTTTCGACAGCATATTTACTTATCTTAGAAGCTTCTAGTTTTGCTTCCCTAGAATATTTGGTATTAATGTCATAGTGCCAATCTCCATTTATATATTTTCCACCAAGTTCTTTGGCTTTAAATACATTCTTTTTTTGTACAAAATCAACTTCTGCATGCCTATGTATAAAATGACCATATTCATGTGTGATTACATCTGAAATGTTTTCTCTTACAGCTTGTCTGTTTATATTCAGTTTTATTTCAGCTTCTGCTTTAGATAATATTGCTTTCTCTCTTTCATATCCCTTTATGCTTGAATCAGCCAATACTTTTTCTGCTTCTGCAATTATTTCTTTTGCATTTTCTTTTATTTTATAATGTTTCTGCCATTCTTTTAGTGATGTTTCTGACTTGTTTATTATTTCTGAATACCTATCAGCATCTGCGATTTTGCCTGAAATATAAATTTTATCATCAAGCCAATTGTATGTTGCAGTTCCATCTGTAACCTTTAAAGGCTCATACAAAACACCTTTTGGCATTATGCCATATTTTTCTTTTAAATCTATGAGCGTTTGTTCTAACTGATCTGCTGCATCAGGTGTAATATTGCCTGGTAACTTTATTTCTTCTACAATACCATTACTTAATATTCTTTTTTCTATCTCACTCTTGTATGCCTTTGTTTTTTCAAGAATATCAGCCTTAAGTTCACTTAGTTTATTTTGATACTCTTTTTTATTAACATTTATTTCCTTTAAAGCATCAGCTTCATCCTGCGTTCCAGTCATATCAAAATATACTTTCTGAGTAAGTTCCTTTTCTCTAGTACTTAGTACTTTTAACTTTTCATTTAAAACATTCCTTTCATTGATTTTTTCATTTATTTCTTTCTTAGCTATATCTTTATTAAATGGTATATCATCTAATTTCTTTTCTATATTTTTGTCTAAAGGTTGATGTTCGTTATTAGCTTTTAATTTAACTGCTTCTTTCTCCCATTGTTCCTTTTTAAAACTATATTTCTTTTGCTTTTCTTCATCTAAAGAATAATTAGATAACCTATCAAACTTATCTACATTTCTCTGTATCAATTTATTTCTGTTTTCCTGCTTTTCTGCAATCACAGCCTGCTTCATTTCTTTCTTTGTTACCTTTTCAGGCTTGTCAGAAATTCCTGGAAAATATGTACTATGACCGTCTTTGCAATTAGGGTGATATAAACCTCCGGCTATTGCCTGTGACATTAATGGATAAGGACCATCACTAGCCTTTCCACCACTCCAAACATCATCTATCAGTATTTTTCCAACCCATTTTGCACATCTTGGACAAGGTAAACCTCTCTTATGAACCACAACTGTGGAAATTCCCCACTCCTTACGTTTTTCACCTTCACCCTGCAAGTATGCTCTGGTATTGGCTGTTCTTAATGCCATTCCCGCATATGAGGCTATGTTAACTCTTGCACCATTCTTGTACTGAACACAGTTAATTCCACGACTTAGGAAATCCTTTGTAGCCATGTCCACTGCCTTTTCATATGTTCCTGCTCCTGTGTTGAAATACACCTGTGCATTGAATATTGATTTTCTGTACTGGTCATTTGCCATTCTAAGCATTGCTGTTTCAGCACGTCTCATACTACCATTTACTTCATTTAGCAAAGCATCTAACTTTCTATCATTAACACGAAAAAAAGCACCTTCAATGGTGCTCTCTGCTTTATGTGTTAATTTTGCCCCTTTTTTAATGGCTTCCAAGATTTCTTTTTCCTGATCTGTTGCTCCGGCTTTTCTGTGTAACAATATTGATTTTGTAATCTTGTCATTTATTTCTCTAAATTGTTTTGTAAACTTACTACTATTTTTCTGTTTATAGATATTTAAAGCCTTTAATTGCTCTGCTTGCCATGAGGTCCAATTAAATCCTTCTTTTGTTTCCTCTGCTCTGTGATGTGATAAGTTCCTCATCATAGAGTCTATTAATTCATTTTCAATTGCTCTGAAAGCCTCTTCAATGTCATAATCCTTTGGCATTCTTAATCAACTCCATTAGCATATACTTTAAAACCAGCTTTTTTGAACTGTCTTTTTAAATTCTTAACCTGTGTTACTGAACTGCATCTGTCATTACGCATTTCAATTATCTTATCTTTTTCCAATGCATATATACCTCTTGGTACCTGCTCACTTGCAATCCTAAGAAGATTCATTGCCTTATTCTTCGACATCTGGTACACTCTTTTGCCCACTATTACCTTCATATGTTATCTTTCCCTCCATATTTAGTGCCGGCTCCTGCTCATCTAATATTCCCTGCTCTGCTTTTAGCCTTGCTACTTCATTCTTTTTCCATTCTTCATCTTTAGTGTCACCATACAGTTCCTCAACGGAAGCCTCAACACTCATTATTCCCTGTGTCTTTGCTTTTCCAACTGTCTCTACCTGACTTTCAAATGACGGATTAGCATACTCACTAAAATCAATCGTGCACTTAACCTCTGTTAATGTTTTGTTTTGACTTAGATTTATAACATCAAATACCTTCTGAATGAATAAAGGTAACTGATCTTGTAAAATATCAACTATATTCCCTCTTGTATAAAGGGTTGTCTTCTCCTTTTCCCTTTGTGCTTCAGCATTATCAAGCTTCTTTACATCAATACCAAGGGTACTTGGACTTATTAATCCCTGTAAGCACAAATCCAATGCTGTAACATATGTAGCAAGATATGACTCATGCGGGATAGCTGGTTGTGTAACCTCTATCTTGTTTTGAGCATTCTCCGACATATCATCACCCTTAGCAATATATGAATTATCAAATGCATTAGGTTTAATTATTGCACCTGTATTCGGATTTCTTGGAAGTATTGATTCAGGAATCCATTCTTTGCTTCGTCCTTTTCTTAAAGCATCCATCCACTGGCTCCAAGCTTCGTCCAATGCATCAAAATCATCTGTTTTCTTTTCAAATATTGACTGTCCTCTTCCTTCCCATTTGGCACTTTCACCATACATAATAGGATGAGCCATTATTACTGTTTCATCAAACTCTACATCAGCTAACCCACTCAATGCCGGAATAGTGTCTATAGCAACACTTACCTCATCAGTTCCACGATAAAGTTCATATTTGATATAACCATATCCATAACGTTCCTTCAGATAGTAGTCCATGTTGTTATGACTATATTCTGTTGTAAACACAACTTCATGTATTCTTCCCCTGTTATATAAATAATCAACCTTATCAGCTCCTAAAAATTCTATTATTGGATATTGACTGACCTTACTATCAAGAGAGATTTTAAATGCACCATCTCCTAATATGAGCATTTTAGATACAGCCTTTTTCAGAACCTTTTTAAAGTTATTGTCTTTAGCTATATTGTCCCATATCTCTTTGTCAGTATCTTTTATAAATGTAATCTGGCTAAAATCAGTGATTATAATATCTGTAAGCCTGTCTACAATAATTCCTGGTAAGCCTGTATGTATTTTTCTTATCTCTCTGCCTACAGTTGAACGTGCTGCCCAAAACTTTATTCCATCAGAGCCTCCATTTATGTTTTGGTAAAACTGTGTCAGTTCATAACTGTCACCGCGATACCACAAAAGATTCTTTACACAGTTACTTGCAAAATTCAGCTGTTCGCTAATAATAAATGTCTGATTTGGAGCATCCTGTATTTTCAAAAAATGTCTTATTCCATCTCTCATTCTATCCACTAACCTCATTCTTTTTTAACTCCTATTTTCTTTCTGTATGGAATCCAGTTGTACTGAACAGAGTTGACCATATGATCATTTCCATCTTCCGGTTCCTGGTCCTTTTCCTCTAACCAAGAATACTTCTCCAACTCTTTTACATATTCCTTACAAGTCTCTACAATATAAAAACTTGGCTGAATACCTTTATCATCATTAAAGTTCATCCAACCAAGCTGTAATATAATTCTATCTATAATTTTCACAGACTTATATGCCGGATTAAACACATATAAGCACTGTGCGTGTTCCCTTTTGAATTTATTTAATTCTGTAATTGTTGCTGCATCTGCCGAGTCGACAAATACGTGTTTTGCCAGTCCCCATTCTTTTCTGTTTCTTTCAAGAAAATCAAAATAATTCTTTGAAGTATCAGATGGAGCTATAGGAGTACCAATTTCCGCATTGTTATAAACTCTTTCGTCCAAAACAATATATCTGCCTTTATTTGTAATTCCTGCAAAACTCATTGCAATGGTATCAGGACTTTTAGTTGAATAAGCCGTGTCTAATCCACTTGTAAATATTTCAAACCATTCAGTTTGTTTCTTATCTGCTCTGTTTCTAATAAATGCTTTTGCATCAGCAACCGTAATCAAATGATGTTTTCTATCAAATATACTAAATACAAGACCTGTTGCCTTTCCTCTGAGACCTAATATCTTGTTTTTGTACATCTTGGTTCCTACAGGAACTGCATCTATTTTGTCCTGTATATCCTGCTCCGTTAAACTGGCATTATCATAAAAAGTAAAATACCAATGAACCCAACCAACTTTTTCAGGTTCATTTAACTCTGCCAGCAATTCTTCCGGATAATCTTTAATGTATTTCTTTAAAGGTCTACTGTGATTAATAAACTCTTTATATACAGGTAAGTCCGGACTATCAGGGTTTGATGTAGTCATCATATACTTACATCTATGTGAAATTTCTCTTAAGAACTCCATGTCGGCAGTATTTACTTCATCAATGTAAACACAACCTTGTTGTGAACCTAATACCTTTTTCCAACGTGCTTTATTATCGTAACCACACACATATATTATCTTTTCACCGTTTGGTGTCTGATACTTAATGTGTGATAAGCTAATTCTGCCTTGACCTTTAGGATAATATTCAGCTAAACCATCAAACTGGTCTAAAAGTCCTCTCTCATTGTTAATAACATTCTTTTCAACAGTTCCAAGGTCTGCTCCAGCGATTACATGATACTTAATATCACTCTTTGCCACCATAAGCATAAACTTAAATATTCCTACTGTGGTCTTTCCTGCTACCGTAGTACCTTCAAGGAAATCTCTCTTTGTTTCTGTCAGAATAAATTCTTTAAATTTAGGTGATAATTGTAACAATACTAATCACCCTTTCCTACAGGCTTCATCTGTTCTAATATGCTGGCTATATTATCCAGTTTTTCTGCTTTCTTTTCCTCTGCTTCATTGTTTATGTCAAGCTTATCCTTAAACATTCCCAAATGTCTTCCCAACAGTTCCAAAGCTTTTACCTTGTCATAAGTTGTCAGTTCTATTCCATTCTTGCCCTGCTTAATACCTGAAATTGCCTTAATCTGTCTTCTTGTAAGCTCATCAGTTTCAGTAACCTCAACTGCCTGATAATACATCTGATTTCCTTCGCTATCCAATGCCGGGACATAATCACCATCAGGTGTCTTCATCATCACCGGCTTAGTCACAACTTTGGCATATTCAGAACCATTGGCAAAAGCAACTGCTGCAAGCTCCTGAATCACATCATCCTGAGTAACCTCAATTCTTTCCAGTCTATCCTTGATTCTTTCATCTATGTATTCCTTAATCTCTGGAATATTCATAAGACGAGCGGCTGCCGCTGCTGCTGTATTATCATTTTTGACGTGTGGATATGCTTCCTTATACGCCCTTGTTCCATTCAGATCAATTAAATATTCATTTGCAAATATAACTTGTCTGTCAGTCACTGCAACCACTCCTTTCAAATTTTTACGCATCAAAAAACACCCTTTAGAACAACACTGTTTTATACCAACAGCATTTTCTAATGGGTGTAAGTTGCTTTCTAACAATTAACAAAGTAAACTCTTTACTTAAACCTTTTATTTAACTATTTTTTTATATCTGTATCTATTATCCTAAATATTCTTTTTATAACCATAAACAAATTTGATACCATAATAAATGACAATGCATATATAATACCACTCACCCATACATTATGCGTAGCCGTATAAGTACAAAAAAAACAGGCTATTAATATTATTACACTCACTAATATTTCATACATTATTGTGTAATATGTTTCTATAATTGCTTTTTTGGATATTTCATATTCACTATTATAGTATTCTTTATCACCTTTAATCTTAGCCTTCATTTCTATTACAGTACTCAAAAGTGTAAATAACATAGCTGTTAAGATTGATATCACTATTGTAATGTTATCTAGTATATCATTATTTATCTTTTTATGCATTGCTGCTGAACACCCTAATAAAATAGGCACTACTGTATAATTAAGTATCGGTAAAATTCTATATTTATTGTCTCTTTCTCTTTTAAAACATTTAAAATGATTTTTAATTATGTCCTTGAAAGATAAATAATCTAATTTTGCTCCAATTGCACTAATTAAATATATTATCACAGCCAAAGCTAACAATACATATTTCATATTAGAAATAGATATTTTTATCAAATCATCATCTCCATTCATCTTTTACACAATAAATCCTAATAATTTCAAATATTCATATGCTGTTTCCCACATTTGTGCCTTTAGCGAATTATATGTAGGTATTCCATTTATAACATTCACTTTTTCTGTTATATTTTCATTTATTTTTAATTCTGAAATATTATCAAAATCAATTGTTTTTTTCTTTTTATTCATTGAAAACTCTAATTTCAATCTGTCGTATTTAAATTCTGGCAACTCAACAATATTTGTACTAGCTCTTTGTCCTCTTAAACACTCTAATATTGTATTTTTTTTGCTGTTTATAAATCCTACAGGATTTATTATTACATGCTCATCCCTGAGTTTAACCCCATTGTTCACACCTAACCGATTTACTGTTTCTTCCGGAACCTCATATCGTATCAATCTTATTTTTTCCAATCTCCCTCTATCAATGATTCTTTTCACATATTCAATAGGATAAAGAGGTCCCCAGATTGCTGTTTCATGAATTTTATTTCGTGATAAGCATCTATTAATATAATCAGTAAATACTGTTTTTATTCCTAAATTTCCTAGCGTCTGTAAAATTACGACTGCCTTATTTTTATCTCCCTTCGCCAGTGCCATGCAGAAACCGAACGGAAGCACTTCTGCCTGTGTAGATTTTTTTTCAACTGTCGAATTATCTACAACATCTACCAATTCTGATTGAATTCCATACTCTCCTGTTTTTATAATTCCTGATAATACTGTATATTCCTTTTTTCCATTTACATCTATATCTTCAAATTCAATATTATCAAATTTATATAATCTCTCATTTGCTCTGTCATTTTTATACTTGTTTCCATTTTTATCAATGCAATCCTTTATTACTCCTAAAAGACTTTTTGACATAAGTACATCGTTCAAATTAATATTTTTCTCGCTCTCTGAATTATATAATGATATTCCGTAAATGCTTAATCCAACTTTCTTTACCATATCTTTCCCCTCCAAGTATTTTTTTCTATCATATCCCATAAACTGACAAAATACAACAAAAAAGAACAGCCAAAAGACTGTTCCTTCATGAAAAAAATACAAAATACTAGGGGGAAACCATCAAGACGAAACAAAAATGTCATCTATCAAATTATCACAATACCATTTTAGCACGGGTCAAGGTGACATTCTATGACAACTTTAATATTTCCTCGATTTCAACTAAGGCTAATCCATGCAGCCTTAGAACATGCCTATATGAAATGTTCATTTCCAATGCTATCTCTTCCCATTTCTTCATCAGGCAGTAGCGTTTGTACAGAATGTGCTCATATTCGTTGTTTCTAAGCATATGTATAGTCTCCATAACCTTTGAACGTATTCTCACAAATTCCCTTACCTTTTCATCCAGTTCACGTACTTTTTCGTCTATCTCGCACACGGTATTAGCCATTTTATCCTGGGAAACACTGCTTAAGACCTTTTCATCACAATTCAATGCACTAATTCCCACTGCAAGCTCCTTAAGCCTTTTAATTTCATCCTGAAGGTCTCTTATCTGCATTTCCATATGTCTAACCTGCCCCAGGTACTCCTTTGCTGTTATTTTCTTATCTTCCAACCTCTTCAATCCTTTCTGCTATTTTTGTGCATAAAAAAACCAACCACCGAATATTGGTAGTTGGTCTATATATTATACAAAAGAACTAAGCGAATGTTTTTTCCAATATGCTATATAATTATCTATCTGTACTTTTAATTCTTGCATTTCTATATCATTAAATTGAAATTTTTTTATTTCCTCTTGTGGCTCAGCACAGTATCCTTTTTCATCTCTTATACACTCAGCTTTAAATACTAATTTGTGAAAAATTTTCCATGCCTCTCTATCAGTAAGCTCCTCATTTATGCTTTGCTCATATTCTTCATATCTACTTTTTAGAGTTATGCTTCTCATATCGCATTCGTAACATGTATAAGCACCAAATGCATAATATTTCTCACCAATATGATAAATGAATGGGTGTTGTTTAAACAGTTTCTCTATATAGTTCATTTATAATCCTCCTTGATATCTTAACACAAAAATTATACCATTCCACCTACCAATATTCAATTTTCAATGTTCGACTTTTATCGACCTTTTTCGACTAATTTCTGCCCTTAGACTTAAGTAAAATCCATAAGAATATAAACCAAGCTATAAGCAGTATGTTTATTGCTCTCATATTTCCTCCTTAACATTTCTTAACATTTTTATCTCTTAGTCTATTTTTCGTATATGTATTCCATTATTGCTGTTGCAATTGTCCTAACCAATGATTTCTCATGTTCTTCTGGATACGCTCTACAAATGCCATTCAACTCTCTTACCATTTCTTCACATACTGCATCATCAGATATATCCCTATCTTTGTATTCTGACACTGCATGCCAAACAAATAGCATGATGTTGTAAACAGTTATAAATTTATTCATTTTGCACCTCCTGTATCAGGATATATATTCCCGGAAGGTCTGCCCAAAACTTTTCAACGTGTTCTGATACCACCAAACAATCATCTTCCCAAAAATTCAAACTAGTCATGCAGTCTTTTAACATTTTCTGCAAATTATCGGTATCAGGCTTTGTTGTTCTGTACTCACCGTTTTTATGATTACCCTTGGGAAATAACCACTTAACAACCAACATTACTCCTCTGTTAAATTTTTTATCCGGAACATTTTTTGCCAGATATGCCATCAGCTTACTCTTAGCTTCTTTTAGTTCCTGTGGTTCATAAAAAACAGGCTTACCATTAACCACTGCAACTTTATGTTCCTGATAAGTTTTAGTCGGTGGAACCATTGGCATAAAAAACTCACATTTATTTGCCATAGTCCGCACCCTCCCATTTTCCCGTGCTGCTATTGTACTTGATATATTTTTTATTAATTGCCATGTCAAAAACTTTTTGCCTTACTTCAGGAATGTTAATAAGCCATTCGCACACGTCACTGTTCATCACATCAAAATCACCGGTTCTGTTTTTATGTCTTAGTGGTGGCATTACCTTTGCCGTTTTCACTCTACTCAACTCCTTTTTGTCAATGTCAGGGGAAGGAGTTGTTGTGCGAAAGCTAACGCACAACTACTTTCCCCATTGACGAGGGAAATTTTTCTCGCGTATTACGTAGTAATATATATTTCCCTAGGGAAATTCTCGGGAATTTACCGACTTTTTCCCTCTGAGGGAAATTCTCGGTGTTTACCGACTTTTTCCCTCCAAAAGGTCAGGGAAATTCTCGGGAAATTTCTCCGAGATTTTCCTTTCCCTGACACCTATTTTTTGCCAACTTTCCCTTCGTCTATCCAAAATCCACCATGTTCTTTTAGTCGGTTTCTGATGGTCTTTTCAGTTACTCCCATTGAATCTGCCAATGATGTTATGTCAACTGTATTATTCTCATTAAACGTTGCCAAACTTTCAAATGCCTGGTCTAATGACTGTATTCTTTCCTTTTTTCTTTCTTCCGGTGTTTTTTTGTTTTTATTAAAGTTCTTTTTCCATGTCTGTTTAGGATTAACATCGTCCGGATTAATATCTTTTAAAACTCCTGTTTTATCCACTACATGCCTTGGATAATCAAACCATAGATTAACAGGTTGGAACTTGTTAAATTCACGCAAAGTTCCTTCCACTCTCCAAGCACTCATATGCTCCACCTGACTTACTCTTACAGTCAATTTTTCCGTGAGTTCTTCCCACTGTGCCGGTGTTAGTAATCTTTCCGCTTTTATTTTCATTTGTGCACTACTGCACATATCATCCTGTGAAATGAAATCTTCCCAGTTATCAACTTTTTCGTTTAAATACTGTACAATAACATCACACATGGCATTATTGGTTTTGTTTAATATCAAATCGTCATTAGTTTCCAATTCAATCAGGTCTAATAATGCATCAGGATCTCTCGCAAACACCCCGCTGCCTGAAGCTCTGTCCATTGATTTTTTAGTTCCCTGGCCACCTTTTGAATGATGATGGCAATATATAACCGCACATCCTAATTCATTGCATACCTTGTCAAACTGATTGCAAAATTTAGCCATCTGATCAGCTGAATTTTCATCACCTGTTATGACCTTGTAAATAGGATCAATGATAATGGCTATGTAGTTCTTTTTAGCCGCTCTTCTTATCAATTTAGGAGCCAACCTGTCCATAGGTATTGATTTACCTCTTAAGTTCCAAATGTCTATATTTGACAGATTTTGGGGCTCATATCCTAATGCCTGATATACGTCTTTAAATCTGTGAAGACATGAGGCTCTGTCCAACTCCAGGTTCACATACATTACCTTTCCCTTTGCACACTTCCAATCAAGCCATTTTTTGCCTTCAGCAATTGCTATACACATTTCTATTAATGCAAAAGACTTTCCTGCTTTTGATGGACCTGCAATCAACATTTTGTGCCCTTGTCTTAATACATTGTCAATCAAAGGTGGTGCAAGTTCGGGCATGTTATCCCATTGCTCACTTAGGCTTTCAGGGTCTGGCAAATCATCATTGATTCCATCTATCCATTCCTTCCACTCTTCCCATGATTCCTTTCCAATATTTACATCAATTAAAAACTGTTTTTTACCATTTCTGATTACTCCGGGCATTCTTGACAGTCTGCTTGGATTTTTATTTTGTGTATCTACAGTAAGTCCATTTTTTTTGCATACCGCATATAAATATTCAACTCTTTTTCTGTATTCTGTATAGTCAGTGGCTTCAATTTTTACTATTGCATGAAGACTTTTCCCACCTGAATATACCAGGCAGGCAATGGGTAATTCCAATTCTCTAATGATTGCATTTTGTTTCTCCAGTTCCACTACATCAGACTCCACCAAGGCATATCTGTAATCTGATACGTTATCATTCTTTACACCTTTTCCATCAAGTGGATTAAATCTTATCCACGCACCTGCTTTATCGTTATAATCACCAATTACCTTACATATGTCACCATTACACTTGTTCAGTTCCTGAATCAACTTTCCTGAAGTTCGATCCCAGCACCCCTTAGTCGGCAAAAATTTGCCTTCCTTTTCCCAAGTCTGTGTTACATATCCTACGTTTTCGGTAGAATCAAACAATGTTTCAAGATACGTTGTAAGCTCCTTAACCGGATTCCAGTTTTTAGGTTCCTTTATTTCTTTACCTTCAATCCATCCCTGTTGGATAACAACCATATCCTCTTTGCTGCCAATAGTTCCATCCCAATCAAGTTCATAATCATTTCTTTTAGGCTCCCATCCATTTTCACGTGCCATTTGAACGATAGTTCCTGCTGTAACAGGACTGGAGCTACCATGGAAAGACTGCCATTTTCTAAAGCACTCTCCATGGTGATATCTGCTGTCAGCTTTACTCCATGAATCCCAATCATTAGCTGTATAACCTGATTCTTTCAAAGCCATGCCAACGTTTACCCATTCCTGGTATTCCAAATCTGCCGGATTTATATATTTAATTAATTCTAATAAATCATATCGCTGTTCCATCACTAAATCCTCTTATTGTGGAATATACTCTTGTGGTACAATTCCATTTGGAATCCTCCAACCATTTGCCGCTATTCTGTCTATCAGATGTTTGGCTGTATCAAACTGCCATGTTCCAACATGTAAAAATCCTCTACTCTCTAAAAATCTAATCTGCTTAGGAGTAGTTAATCCTGCCATTCGTCTCTTATCCAGTTTGTCTAAAATTTTTGCTGCTTTTCCTGCGTTATCTATTGAATCAGGATATATTCCCAATTTTTCCAATGTTTTTACCTGCTTGTCTGTAGCGGGTCCCATTTCCCAGCCAAAAGCCGGAACATAATTGGTTAAGTCCTCTGCCTGTATTGACATTTCAAATTGCAGTGGATCCACCAGCTTTCTTTTTCTGTTTCGCATTTCTTTCAGCTGTTTAGCAAGGCTTTCCTCTCTCTGTGCCACAACGTCTTCCTGTGCCTTAACTTCTGCCTCTTCCAAATCCACCGGACAACCTGCTTCAGCAATGTTTTTTGTAATCTGGTTTGCTACTTCTTCACTTTCACTGATTAAGTGTGCAGGATGGCATAACTCATGTCTTTCAGAATGCCAAAGGAAATCCAGAAGCAATAATTCCGTCTTTCCTTCACAAAGTCTTGTACCTCGTCCAACCATCTGTGAGTACAATGCCCTTACTTTTGTTGGTCTTAATACAACCACACAGTCTACACTTGGACAATCCCAACCTTCTGTTAATAGCATTGAATTACACAACACGTTGTATTTTCCGTTATCAAAGTCCTGTAAAACCTCTGTTCTGTTATCACTTCCACCGTTTACTTCAACTGCACTAAATCCCAATTCATTTAAAATATGTGTGAACTTCTGACTTGTTTTAACCAAAGGTAAAAACACTACAGTTTTTCTGTTTATACAGTATTTTTTCATTTCATCACCAATTTGATATAAGTATGGGTCTAATGCCGTGTCAATGTCACTCGTCTTAAAATCTCCTGCCTGCTGACTTACACCTGACAAATCAAGTTTAAGTGGTATAGTCTGTGCTTTAATTGGACATAAATAACCTTCCTTAATAGCCTTTGGCAATGAATATTCATATGCCAGTGATTCAAAGTAAGAACCAAGGTTCTTCATGTCTCCTCTGTCAGGAGTTGCTGTTACTCCTAAAACTTTTGCATTACTAAAATGTTGCAATACTTTTTGATAGCTGTCTGATATACAGTGATGTGCTTCATCAATGATAATCACATCAAAATAGTTTCTATCAAACTGATTAAGTCTCTTTTCTCTCATTAATGTCTGCACTGAGCCAACTACAATTCTGTACCATGTGTTCAAACTTGACTGCTCTGCTTTTTCCGTTGCACATCCAAGTCCTGTTGTTTTTGCTATTTTATCTGCCGCCTGTTCTAATAGCTCCCCTCGATGAGCCAAAATAAGAACCCTTTTTCCACCCTTTACACATTGTTCAGTAATTTTTGCAAACACTATTGTTTTGCCACATCCGGTGGGAAGAACCAATAATGTTTTATCAACTTCTTCCCACTGTTCAAAAACAGACTCCATAGATTCTTTCTGATACGGTCTTAATTCCATTAGAACTGTCCCGGCTTCCATCCACTTGCTGTTTCAGGTGTTGGCTCATAAAACTGTTTTATCTGATTTGACTGATTGATTTCACCTTTATCATTTTTCCAACTGTGAATACCTACCTTGCAACGACCTTTAGAGCCAATTACGAGATTCCAGTTCATGTTTATTTTTTCTCCCTTTTTTCTCTGTCCTATGGCAGTAAAAAAGGCACATAACATTCCTTCTGTCTTACTATGTAAAAATAAGTTATGTTTAATTGTTGTTGATTTTTCTCCATCATCAGATGTCAACCTGATTGTTAAAACAGCCTTGTTACACGCTGGCAATTTTTCACTTCCATTATGTCTTGCTCTTTCAAATCCTACTACTTCAAAAGAATAATCACCTTCGGGAAGCAAAACAAACTCCGGACCATCCTTTTCTATTTCATCATCCCATCCTAATTCTCTTTCAATTACTTCTGACATTTCTCTTTCCTCCTTTTATTAAAAATTAAATGGTAATTCACTTTGTTCTGCACTAACAAATTCTCCTCTGGACTCCTTTGTTTTTTTAATAACTGCATATATCTGATTCCATGCTGCAACCAGGCAGCCATTAACAAAACCTTCATCATAATTCTGTATTGGTGTATCAATCGGGTAATATCCCCTGCTTGCCACCGCTTCCTGAATTTCCTTTTCGTTAACGTTATAAGCCACCATCAAATCATTCAACTTTCTCATGGCATCTGAGCCTAAGTCAGCTGTTTTATTTTCATTTGCGGGTACTGATGTCGATTTCTTAGGTTCGCTTACTTTATTATCATTTGCCTTTGACACATTTGTGTTATTAACATTTAAATTATTGATATTAACATTCTGCGTTGATACAGTATTTTCTTCCTTTACAGATGAAGAAGATTCAATAATTGGCGCAATAACTGAATAATCGAATGCTGTCTCCTCAGGTAAATCATATCTGTTTTTTGCATCCCAACAAGGATGATGGGTTGTATACATCACTCTTTTTCCACCCTGCGCTTTATGCTTCTTTCCCTGGTCGTCTGTGGCAACCACAATTGTCTTATAGTTGGCAAACAATAACATGTCCGACCATTCTTTAATCAATGGTGCCGTCTGAGATGCCGTTTTCTTCCCCAGCTTCAACTCCCATCTGTCATATGCTCCAAGTTCATCCGGCTGTTCAAATTTTCTTAACTGAGCATGGGCTGTTAATACAACATTGATTCCTTTATCCTTAACATCAGATAAAAGATTAAGAAATCTTCCAAATTCTTCTTTGCTATACACATATCCATTACCATAACCAAAATCTTCAATTCCCTTTTTGCCTCTTTCCTGGCACACATGCTCAACACAAAGATTTTCTGCCCAGTCAATAGTGTCAATGACTAATGTTTTGCATAAACCGGGTGTATTCATTACTTCCTTTATCTGTTCAATAATCATGGTCCAGCTTGAGGGTCTTTTTGTTCTTGCAACATTTAATTCTGCCGTACTGCCTTCTGTATCTATGAATAGTGGCTCCGGAAACTGTGCGGCAAATGTGGATTTACCAATTCCTTCAGGTCCGTAAATTACTACTTTTTTTGCACTTTTAATCTTTCCTCTGATAATTTCCATTAAAATACTCCTTCCTGAAATTTCGGTACGGATTCTTCTTTCTTGTCAATATTGTTTGAATATCCATCCTCTATAATGATTGAACATTCGTCTCCTGCGCCAACTCTTGTTGCAATTGCCTGCAAGCCTTCTTTTTCAATCCACTGTCCAAATTCTTTTAAAGTGTTTACATCCATTTGTTCAAGCTTGTCTATTAAAACAAAACCACAATTAGGATTTAATTTTCTTACTATGGCAGTAGCTACTTTCAACTGTTCACTACCTGACATGTTATCCCATTTCTGTCCCTTATAGGTCAATGCATTATCTTCAATTGATAATTCAGGAAGTGGAAGACTCGCATTATTTAACAGATTAATTCTTTCCTTTCTCTTGTCTTCAATCTGTGTGGTTAATGCATCATACTTGGTCTTTTCGACTTTTGCATCCTCTTCAGCTTTTTCCTTATCCATATTTGCTCTTATTTTACGATTTAACTCTTCAATGTTTGCAATATTATTTTCCAGTTCTGCTGTTGATTCATCCTGAAGTGTTAATGCATCAGTTTTAGCTATTGCAAGGTTCTGCTCCAACTCTGCTTTTTCTTTTCTTACTTCTTCAAGTTTAATACTAAGTTCAGTAATCTGTCCTTCAAGCTGCTTAACAGATGCATCCTTTAAGCTTACCTGTGCTTCATATAAACTTACCTTTTCACGTTTTTTCTGATTTTCTCCATTTCTGGCGAGTATTTCCTGCTGCTGTCTGATAAGCTCCTGAGGTGAAATTAATTCACTTGGGACATTATCATAATATGGCTGTTCATCAGCGTATTTCTTTTTCTGATCAGCAACTCTCCCAATCAAGAGCCTTTCGTTTACTAATGTCTTAATTTCTTCATCCAATGCATAAAGAGTGTCTCCAACACCAATAATTTTTAATAATGTATCTGCTTTTTCTTTATCATTGGCATTCATAAACTTTGGTAAGTTTAATGCTAATTCTTCAATAAATGTGTCTAACAACAACTGACCTGCTTTGTTTCCATTTGTATCCGTTACCTTTAAGTCACTGTTCTTTCCTTTTCTTTCAACCACCAAACCATTACTCAACTCAATATGTAAATTTGGCGGAATGACCGAACCATCTCTTTCAGGACTTGATGGTTTAAATTTGTTTCCACCTAAAGCCCATGCTATACTGTCAAGTACTGATGTTTTACCCTGGCCATTGTTCCCACCTATTACAGTTAAACCATTTTCCGTTGGCTCTAATTTAACTGCCTTAATTCTCTTTACATTTTCCAATTCCAAACTGTTTATTTTTATACTATCCATCTATTATTCCTCCATTAATATTTCATCAACTGCTCCACACAAAAACTCATTACTAACACTATTCCACCTGCATATAGAAGTCTTAGTGGAATACTTTCGACACAAATCCAGTCGTTGTACCACATTACAATTGCCACAACGATACCTATCATCAGATTCTTGTATCTGTTTGCAACTCTGTACTTTCCTGTAAAACGTGGTAATCTTTAGGTGTATTGTTTTTGTGAGAGCTTGAATGTAGTGGTGTATATTCAGGCTCTTCTTTTTTGGTTTCTTTTACTTCTCTTACTTCAAGTCTTTTGTTTGTTTCCATAAGCTCTCCTAACTGAACATTAAATGTATGAATTTATTCAACATTTCATTTTCTTTTCTTGACAGTTTATTTTTGTTTTCTCTTGCACGCTTTTCAACTTCTTCATCCGACATCACAGAACATTCCAGCAACATCTCAAACATTTCCTTTCCTATGTTTTCACCATGCTTTTTAATAAAATGCCTCTTTACAGCCTCCACAAATATCATTGCCTCACATTCAATTAATTCATCAGGACCTGCCATTGTTACCTTGTTTTTGTCTACAATAATCATCCTTATCCTCTAACCTTTCCAACCATATCGGTTATTTTTTCATTCGACCAACTTCTTGGTTCAGTCAATCTTGGACAATGTGTGTCCATAATGTCCTTTTCTTTTCCTTAAGGACAGTCCCTGCAACTACCTGAATGTTTTCTACAAATGTCACGCAAATCCCGGTAGCTGTTAATTGCTCCAATCAATTTAATCACTCCCTTCTATGAATAAAATCTTTCATTAAAATATTTAGTTGGAACCTTGCCTGACATTGTAATGTAGCCTTTCTCTTTCAATTCTGCATTCATCTGCTTAATTATTTTGTATGCAAATGAAAGACTACACTCCATTGTTTGAGCAATATCCTTTGCTCCCATAAATTGTTTTTCAGGCATATCTATCACCTCCTATTCTTTTTTAAATAGATACTCAATGTCCTCACCCTTAAAAAAAGCATTACGAATCTTAAACGCTTCGCTGATTGAAAATGAAGACTTCCCGTTAATTTTGTTCGCCACAGAGTTTCTGTGCAAATCCAACAATTTTGAAATGTCTTCTATATGAACATTTCTTTTTGCCATCTCACCTTTTAAATTCAAATAAGGCATTTTTAATACTCCTTTCTTTTGTTGTCTACGCATTTGCGTAGCTCACTTTTACAATATATACTCTTTTGCGTATATTGTCAACACTTTTTTACGCATTTGCACATTTTTTTTATTTACTTTTTTACGCAAAACGTGTAATATAAAGATAAATAAAAGAGAGGTGAACAATATGGGAATCGGTTCTAAAATGAATAAATTGATGCAAGAGAAAAATATAAATGCAAATGAGCTTGCTAATAAGATAGGCATTGCTCCAACAACTATATATTCAATGATAAAAAGAGACAGCAAAAAAGCTGACATAGAAGTTTTAATAAGAATAGCGAAAGAATTAGGAGTTTCAGTTGAGTATTTTAGCGATGAGCCTACTGCTCCAACAACATTAGCAGCACATTTCGATGGCGATGAATACACTGAAGAAGAGTTGGAAGAAATTCGCCAATTTGCAGAATTTGTCAAGAATAGAAACAATAATAAATAAATTTATGAAATAAAAAGGGGAAATACTCATGAGCTTTCCTAATAAGAAGAAAAAAATAGAAGAACAAATACCAACACATACACCTATACATACCATTAAGGCCGGGAATATATCAGTTCCCATGATAATGAGAAAATATAGGATTGGTTCTCGAAAAGCCTCTCTAATTATGGACAAATTATACGAATTACACTACATAGCTCCTCTAGATGCCAATACTGATGTACGAGAAATGTTGGTAGATGAAAATATTATTTGGGATTATATTGCTTATCACTATAATTTTTCAACGGATTCGTCGAAAATCCATAATAATATGATTATAGCTCGCAATTCTACTTCTATACCAGAGTGTGCTAATAAAGATTACGATTTAATGGATGGACATGAATTTGAGTATTTTTGCGCAAGTTTATTAGAACAAAACGGTTTTACAAATATAGTAGTTACACAAGATAGTGTTGATGATGGCATAGATATTTTAGCAGAAAAAGAAGAAATTAAATACGGCATACAGTGCAAGTGCTATTCAAGCAATATTGGTAACAGTGCTGTACAACAAGCCTATACCGGTATTCAAATGTATAAATGTGATGTCGGTGTGGTCTTAACCAACAGATACTTTACTGATTCCGCAAAAAAGACTTCAGACAAAACAAGAATAAAGTTATGGGATAGAAAAAAACTTGAACAATTAATAGAGGTCGCTAAAAATTGCAGATAAATATAAAACAGCAGGAACAAGTCCCATTTATAGGTCTCTTCTTATGATAATATGGAAACACGAAAGAAAAGGGGTGAGAAAATTGACTAAATACGAAGAAATCATATGTGAATACGAACAAGACGTTGATGTTGTTGAATACAATTTTTCTTCTGACAATATAAAAGGGCTATATTCTGATGGCGTTGTTGCAATCAACTACAAACTAGCCACCAATGAAAAAATCGGTACGATTGCAGAAGAATTAGGGCATCATTTTACTTCCTGCGGAAATCTAATTGATGTACATTCCACTTCAAATAGGAAGCAGGAATTAAGAGCCAGATTGTGGGGATACAACAAACTAATTGGACTTTGTGGGTTAATTGATGCTTTTGAACATCATTGTCAGAATATGTATGATATTGCAGATTATTTAAATGTTACAACTGATTATTTAAAAGAAGCAATTCATGCGTACCAGAACAAATATGGTAATTATGTAGAACTAGACAATTACATTATACAATTTAACTATCCTAGTATTGGCATAATAAAAAATATTTAAAGCGAAACCCCATTGGTTATTTAGAGTTGATAGTTCATTAAATTATAATATTATTAAGGAGTAAACGCTATGAAATGGTTATCTAAAATAAATTCTATTATGAAAATAGTATCACCAAAAACTACTGCTACACCGTCATTTAGCATAGATAAGTCTGACACTATTTTTCCAGACTGGCATATTTCTATATCATTTGGCAAATCTACATCTGAAAACTATGCAAAAGCTGTTGTGTTAGCAAAAAATGCTCCACAATATCATGAGCAAATAGATAATGGAGTTATTCTTCATCAAGCTATTTATTCTTGCAAACCCACTGATTTTATAGCATATCTTATGTTGTATGAATTGGTTGGTTCATGGAAATCAACATTTGTTATAGTAAATGGCAATTTAACAGATCGAAAAATAATTGGTAAGTTAAATCGCTGTTATGGTGATAAATGCAGAATAGGAAATAACAAATATTGCTACGGTGCTAGCTATATGACTGAAAATCCTTTTGGATGTCATAGGCTCCAAATAAGTGCATGCAACACACCTTGGTGGTCATTTTATAATCATGTAGGAACCCAGTGGATCCTTGATAAACGTGCTATGAAAGAAAGAATTGATGCATATGCTCGAATCTACAATATTTGTCCTTGTTTTAATTATACTCAAATAATTAAAACTCTTAATGCCTTACCCGATTCAATGAGCAATTTTCAATATACAAATTTTTGTAATTCGGGTTACGGATTAAAAATGTAATAAAAAGAGCCAGCCATTTAAGACCGGCTCCAGAGCATGAATACATACTCCCTGAACAAGAATATTGTATCATCTTTGGAGCACCCGGTCAAATGCTGGGTGTTATTTTTATATCCTTTTTAGGGAAGAAAGGAGATACAATATGGCAGTTTTTAAAGATGAAACTAGAAACACTTACTATGTGAAAACTTATTACATTGATTACACAGGAGAAAAAAAGCAAAAAAAGAAACGTGGCTTCAAACTAAAAAAAGATGCTGTTAATTGGGAACGTGAGTTTTTGCTGCAAATGCAGGGCGAACCTGATATGACTTTAAACTCACTAGCTCAATTATATCTAAAAGACATAAAAACCAGACTAAAAGAAGTAACTTATGATGGTCATAAACATTTATTGAACAATAGAATACTTCCATATTTGGGCAATAAACCAATTAATTTATTAACTCCTGCTGATATAAGGGCATGGCAAAATAAACAGATTTCCCAGGGATATTCGGATGCATACCTTAAACGAATGAACAACCTGCTTGTTGCTACTTTAAACTTTGCTGTAAAATTTTATAATTTAAAAGAAAATCCATGTCATTTAGCTGGAAGTATGGGGAAAAGAAAACGAAACAAAATAACATTCTGGACTAAAGAAGAATATTTTAAGTTTATTGCACTTGTTGATGATATTACAAAGTATACAATGTTTCAAACTTTATATTACACCGGAATGCGTATAGGAGAACTATTAGCACTAACATATAATGATTTGGATTTAGATAATGGGATAATTAGAATTAATAAGACTGTAAATTTCAAAGGTGGAAAAGTCAATGTTACTTCACCCAAGACACCTAAGAGTAACAGAGAAATAACTATTCCCCAATTACTGGTTAAAGATTTAAGTAATTATATTGAAAGAATTTATGGCTATAAGATGACCGACCGTGTCTTTCCATATACCAAAGCTATTCTTTATAAGGAACTCAAAAAGAAAAGTGAACAGGCAGGACTAAAAAAGATACGAGTACATGATTTTAGACATTCACATGCAAGTTTACTAATTGATATGGGTATTAATCCATTACTGATTTCTGAAAGATTAGGGCATGAACGAGTTGAAACTACCCTTAACACTTATAGTCATTTATACCCTTCCAGAGCTGATGAGTTAGCAGAAAAGTTAAACAAAGTAGTACCATTTTAGTACCACTAAAAGAAAAAGGACTTAGGAAAAACTCCTAAGTCCCTTTATTTATAGGCTATTCGCCAACATATCGTATTATTCGATAATTGTAGCTACCTTACCTGAACCTACTGTTCTACCACCTTCACGCTACTTTAAAAGCACTTTTCCTCATATTTTTTATGTTATTTCATCATTTTTATAAGGAAAAATCGCCATTTTTTCACGTCATATTTATATTTCTATAATTTCTTGGCACCGTTTTGGCACCAAAAACCTATTTTATCACTTTTACTTATCAAATCTCTTATTAGCAATCGGTTTTAAATAATTCTTCCTTAAAACTCTATCACTTTCAAAAAACTTTTCTTCTGATTTTGATAACATATGATTATCTAATTTTAATTCTGTCAATTTTAATGTGCATACTATATCTGCAACTTGAAACAGCCTGTAATCTGATGGCATTACTTTTCTAAATTCCACATTGTCAAGAAGCGTACTAAATACTGCTGCAAGTATCTTATTTACCTCAACCTGTCCATTATCATAATATACCTTCACATTGTCAAACGATAAAAAGAGCTCATAATGTTCTCTAATAAACCTCGCAATTATTTTGCTCAACTTTCCTGATGCCTCTATACCGTCTCCTATGTGCTTCTTTTCAATATAAAAACTCTCGCATTTGACATCTATGTTTCTGATAAATCTAACGCCTGATCATGGAATACCATTGATATTATGTAATAAGGTGCACGATAATCATATTGTCCAAAATCACCTGACTCATCAATAAAAATACTTAATTCGCTCATACTTCCTCTTTTTAGTCAAAAAATGGCGGGTGTCTTACCCGCCGTTTGGTGGACCCGGGTCTTACGACCAGCCCATACTGTAACGCATTACAGTTTTATTGTATGTAAATTATAACACGAATATGCGTAATTTACAAGTGATTTTACAAAATTAAACTTACACACAAATTTATTAACATTAGATAAAATTGTAAACTTTAATCCGGCAATCTGAGAGTTGTCAATTAGAATCTAAGTCGCCTTACAAATTGTATCTATCACCTAATTATATCGGCAACTTAATTCTTTATCTTTTTCCTGCTGTTAAAAGTTTAAATTATGGTGATATCTAGCATCTTTATGATAAGCATTCTTATCATAAAAATTATTCTCAAACATTTTTCTCTTTTTACCATACTCAAATAAATATTTAAATGTAAACGGAGTCCCAAACTTATTAGAAAAATGGAATAAATTATAAAAATAATCTTGGACTTGTTGATTCATTAAAATACGTTCAACTTCATATTTAAAAAAATCAAATTCTTTGTTAGATATAATTTTTTGTCTTTTCAAGTAACAAATATATGAAAAGTATGATAATGTCTTGTCTACTTTTAATTCCAATTCACCGCTCCCGTGAAATTGCATAGAATACCATTCCTCACCATAATCAAACATATATATTACATCTTTTATGTAATTATCTGTCCTAATTTTTTCAGTTAAATCATTTATATAACCTGCCCTTTTCAACAGAACATTTTTTCTCCATTGATAGCATCCAAATATTCCTCCTAAAATCACAAACACAACAGACAGTGAAGAGGTAATATCTGATATTGATATTTCATTTGTAAATGTCATTTTTATTCCTTTCCAATAATTTATAATTCAGCCTTTATAAATTGAATTTTTCATTCAATAGTGCAGTTACGAATGCATGTCTGTATTTGAAGCTGTATTAATAGCCACTTCCGTCTCTCCCCTTTTTTGCAAGTTCTACCATCTTTCTATAACATACCCTCATTAAATCAAAAACTTCATTAGGTTCTGATACACCTTTGAAATCTGCCGTCACTCTTTCATTCTTAACATATTCAGCTATATGTTGCTCTCCAAATAGATATTGAATGATGGTTACTTCATTCATGCAATAGGCTACCATGATAATTCCATTTTTCTTCATACACGGATTGCTTCCTGTAATGCAGTTCTTTTATCATTATCTATAAACAAATGATACATTGGTCCTAATAGAGTAAGATCAAAGATTTCATCTTTGTATCATGACAAATCTAACGCATTCCCTTGTTCTAAAGTAATCTGATCTTCTAATTTTATTTTGAAACGTAGTACAGCTAAATTTTCCTCAATCAATTACAGAATATTCACTGTATCTCCTTCATATGCAAGATCTATACTATATTTTCCAATACCCACACCCACTTCCAATATACGTGATTGTGAATTATCTTTCAAATACGTATTTATGTAATTCATACCACTTTTAACTTTCCACAATTACAAACCCTGCATCTATCAATATCTTTCTGTCTGTATTCGAAAAACCCTTTGGTTTTGGTATTCCAAGTGCCAGAAAATATCTTGCCCTTGAAAAAGCGACATAAGCAAGCCTATTTTCTTCTCCAATATCCTCTCTGTTAAACCATTGTTTCCAATACCCTCCTGAATGTTCATCATTACCAGCCTGATAAGAAGATAAGAAAAACACTGCATCCAAACTCATTCCTTTGCATCCATGAATTGTTTCAATAACATAACCCAAATCTCCTTCTTCATTGTCAAACAACGTTTTTTCTACTATCTTATCCTTATTCCCTTTTCTAATACTCCCAATATCATATGTACATCTAGATAATTCAGGCAAAACTTTTACACTTTTTGTCATTAATTTATTCAATGCTTTTTTCCATTCTGTCCAAGTAACCGAGAAATCGTTTAGCTGTTCTGCCTCTTTCAAAATATTCCTTACCTCAAATAATACTCTTTTCCAATCTTTACTCTCTATCTCTTTAGGTCTATATAAGAACTGACTATTTAAATGTTCACTTGTTTTAAAAAAAGTCCTTTGAATACTTTTCGCAAGCATATCAAATAGAATTTTAAAATCAGAAATCTGATCTTTTCGGTTAAGTAAATATACAATTTGGGCTATTGTTTCTAAATTATTGGGACTTTGATTATTACTTTTCATTCCAAGCAATTTATTCTTCAAATTGTTATTTCTGACAATTATTCTGCTTTCTTCTATTCTCAAATTATTTTCAAGTACATACTCATGAAATTTGTTGACAGCAAGTTTTTCTTTTCCTTTAGAATAAAGAATTGCAATTAAAGGAATCCCTACTTTATTGACATTCCTTCCTACAATTTCGTTTTTTCCATTCACAACATATTCAGATGCGTCCACAATGGACTGACAACTTCTGTAATTTTCGTTCAAAAATTTAGTATCGAAACAGTGGTTTTCAATAAAATCTTTGGTATCATCAGGTTCAATATTTCTAAAACCATATATCGCTTGATTCAAATCTCCAATTAGATGAATTTTGCACCCTTTTTCACAAAGAGTCGACAATAATTCTAACTGCACATAAGATAAATCCTGACATTCATCCACAAAAATTATCGGAAAACGCTTTGCTAACAATTCTGCTATCTCAGGATATTTTTTTAATAGCAAATTCGACATATATTCAATATCTTCGTAAAGAGCAAATCCACTTTCCCAAAATTTCATCTTTGTTTTTGCCAAATCTAACTCTCTCCAATCATCTTGCTGTACCAGACTCTGTAGAATTTCTTTTCCCTGTCTGCTTCTAGTACCACAATATTGATACGAATCAGTTTTAAAATCCCGAAAGAATTCATGTGCCTTAATATTCCCCAATTCTCTATAGCCATATCTGCTACTATATGCATTTAAAAAATCAGAAGTACAACTTCTCTCTATCAACCGTATACTTTTATCTCCCCGTTCATCTCCTTTATATTTCATCAATTTATGTAAAAACGGGTTAGCAATATAACCATGTAGCCAACTTGTAAAAGTCCCAATATAATGTGGATATTCCAGTTTTCCGTTCAAATAGCAATCCAGCCTATTATTTATTTCCTTTTCTGCTGAATTTGTAAAAGTCAAAACAGCAAAACCTTGTTTTTTTAACTTCCATTGTTCTTTTTCATATGCCACTTTTATTGCCAAAACTTCCGTTTTTCCACTTCCAGGACATGCTTTTAGAAAAACATTCTTCCGTAATTGTGATGTCACATAGTTAATTTGTCCCTCGTTCATATTATGAATAAAACTTTTCTCTATCTGCCTACATCTGCTATTTTGTATTCCATCACAAGCAAACAAATCCGAATTGCATTTTTCTTTCTTACATAACACTCTACATATTATCTTTTTCTTATCTTCCATTATTTTCCTCAGTAATTTCCAAAACAAATCTAATTGCTGCTTTTATATATTCCGGTACAATAAAATCATTTGTACTGCTTATTTTTTCTAATAGCAATTGTGCAAATAACCCTTTTCCCAAATAGCTTGCGTCAATTTGCCTTAATATGTCTAAAGCAATCTCCGATTGCTCCACTTTTTCATTATTCTGATATGCCTCCAAATATCCATTCAATCTATCTCTAACTTTGCCGTTAGTAGGTAATACATCCAAAATAACTTCAATCATTTTTTTAGCATTATCCTTTTCCAATGCCAAGTCATATTCAAATGTCTTTACATTAGTGTAAATTCGGCAACTAGCCGTCATATTCTTTACTTGTTCTTTTAAAAACAACTGTGGATTTTTCCCTTCAACAACGCTATTTTTTTGAGGAGCCTCTTCTTCTGGATCGTTATCTGTAATTGCTGCACATAAGATTGGAACAAAATCTGTCTTTTCGTATTCTTCTTCCTCAAACTTATCTTTCTTCCTGAACAGATCAATTCTTTCTTTATATGCTTCTTTACTTTCATCATCATCTTGTTTAGGATATATGAGTTCATATCCATCGTAAATCTTCATAAAATATTGAAAAAAAATACCATTCATATTTATAACTGAAATTCCCGCTTCTTCCAACGATTTCGGAACATTATCTAAATTTAACTTGCCCAAATATATTTCTGCCAATTTAGGGATAAGCAGAGCTTCTGCCAATCCCTCAACCAAAATATTTCCCTTTGAAAAAAGCAATGTTGAACGTGTTGTATCCATCCATCTATTTATGAATTGTTTTACCTGTTCATTCTTTATACACCTTCTAAGGGAAGTAATTTTTATTCCGCTCTTAGTCATATTAAAGCTAATAATATTTTCAATCGGTGTCGCTGAAACTATTGTAGTAGAATGTGTTGTGATTATAATTTGTATATCATTTTTCTCCGCTTGTTCTTTTAAATATTTCAATACTTTTATCTGTATTTGTGGATGCAAGTGTGCTTCCAATTCCTCAATCAGCAATATTCGTGGAGAACTATAATTCTCTTTTAATCCTTCAAATTCTGCTAATATTGTTGCTAAATAAATCAAATTATTATATCCCAAACTATTTTCAAAAAGATTCCTATACACACTTTCTTCTGTAGGTATTTTCCCAGGAAAAAATACTATACGCAATGCCTCAACAATTCTTTCAAATGTAACATCTCCAAACTGTATCTTCGTAGTCTGTGTAAACACTGTTCCTAAAGCATTCTCCAAACTATCATTAATCAATTCATTTGCTCTTGCAATATCAGGTCTTTTCGCCACTGTTTCGTTAAAATCATTAACATCCTTTTCAATATCCATTAGTTCTCCAGCTTTTCGCTTTTCTTCTAATGTTTTTTTTGACAAATTAATCAATAATCTTGCCAATCTTGAACCCCGGCTCGCTTTTAATTTTTTCTCCGCATCTCTCAAAGCCGGAAGATATACACACTGTATATCATTTAAAGGCTCCCATTCAAATACACTATTGGATGCCTCCCCACCCCACATTACTTTCTTATAATTATTGCGACGGTCCTGCTTCTTAACAATATCAATATTTAATATAGCATTATACTGTTTATCAAGCCAAGTGATGTACTCAATCTTTTTATCTTCCGATAAATCTGAAAATCTTCCTTTGATAAAAATATTATCAGCCCACTCTTTTTTATCTACTGATGAATAAAAATCTTCTGCTGAAATCCCATTTCGGGCATATTCATCTTCATTAAGCAACAAACGAATGGCATCTATTACTGTGCTTTTCCCACATCCATTCTCACCAACCAAAACATTCAATCCCTTTCTTAAATGCAATATCTGTTTGTCCTTAAACAATCTATATCCTTCAATTTTTATATCCGATAAGTACATCCTATTCTCCTCTTGTACTTTATACATATAAAAGCACTACTCGTTCTTAATTATTCGCTCCAAGGTGTAAAACAATATAAAATTTTAATTATTCAACTTACTAATTCAATAATTTTTTATAATATATACCTTTGTATTTATATAAAACGACAAACATATCCGAATTCAAAGAACCTTTCTCGGAATTCGGATATGTTTGCCTTTTAAATATCATAATCTATAAAATTATATCTTAATATTTATTCACATACATTATCCTCACTCAATCCTCGGTCCCCCATCTGACATATTTTGTCAAAATTCTTATATGTCTATATTATAATAACCCTATCTATTCTGCAAGATTTTTTTCAATCCAAATAGCATCTTTAAAATTTTCATTACTATTTAGAATAAATTTCATTAATCATTTAATTTTAGTTATATTGCACTTTTCCCTAATCCTTAATTCGATATTGATACATTGGTATTTTTTCTAATCCCTTCCCCAATATTCGATTACTCAAATACTTTATTCTTCCGTCATCATAAATTTTTACTGTCAGTATATGGCTCATCACGGAATCATTTTTTAGCCTTTCGCATACAGCATCAATCCTAATCGAAAGTGTACCATCTTTATTTTTCTTTATTTGGGTAATTTCCGGTATAGAACAACCAAATGCATTTGGTGTGTAGTTCATGCAGCCTAACTTACACCATGCATAAATTTTCCTTTTCTCATCATACATTGCATACTTCTCTAATTGCTGAGGTTCCACTGGAAGATACTCCGTTAGCAACTTTTCAAATTCCTTTTTAGGGATTCCATCTTGATTATCCTGTAAGTCAAATGGCTTTTGATATTTCATAGAATACAGATATTCATATAATCCGGTATAATCTAACTCTTCTAAATTATCTTTGTCCCAATTAGAGCAAAGAAGATTATTTCCCTGATACCCCAATGGCATTAAATATTTTGAAGTTATCTCATTGAATTCTTTCTCTATTGGTTTTATACGAATCATACAGTTTCCATCTACTACTTCTGTTAATTCCAGCGGACCGGGCGTACATAACTCATAACAAAACCATCCTTTAGAGGTATACTCCCATTCCTTAATTCTATTGTAGAAGTTCTCTCCAATCACAGGTTCATTATCTTCACTCCATGTACAATTTGTGTACAGCAAATACATATCCTTTCCATCAAAAACAAATTTATTTCTCCCTACTCCGCCTTCAGAATTTATATCATAACATACAATTTTTCCTTTTTGTCCATTCAAAGACTGTTTCAAAAAATTCTCCATCTTGTCATAATTACTCATCCCTTTGTCACTATAATGATATATGGGGTAATTTTCCTCTTTCAAAATATCAAACATTTTTAACGATGTTTCATCTGATATATGCACATTGCTTGCCGTTCCCTTATCACATTCCAGATATATCCTTTCTATTTTCTGCATCATCTGTAGGCATTCAGATTCTGCCTCTTCTTTTTCATTTTCTTTAACAGGGAGATTATATCCTTTATCATAAACTTCGTTATCAGAAATATCTTCAACAGAGACCGTACTTTCTTCCTGTAATTTTTTCTCATTTGTACATGCTGATAATGACAAAGCAATAACAAATATTATAACTATCATTTCTTTTCTCATGTTTTTGTTCCTTTATTAGCTATTACCTTTCACATATATTTTTTGCCATTCTTTATCTGTTAACCTTGGTCTATACCAGCTTGGCTCTGTACTGTCCAATGTGTTTAAAATATGGTTTGATACATACTGAAATCCTCCATCTTTAAGAGGTCGGACTACCAGTTCACTGGTTAATGCCTGATCCTTGTTTTTTATTGTCCATACCGCCTCTACTATAAGTTTTATAGTCCCATCATCCTGTTTTTCATATCCTATCACCTCCGGATATGGTTCATATGGTTCTTCAGCATCATACATTCCTCTGGGTCTGTATCGATAAGTATGTGTTTCTTCGTTATAGAATGTTTTCTTCCTTAGTTCATCACAGTCTATTGAAAAATAAGTTTGAATCACTTCTTCAAATTCCTCATTAGCAATTTCATACTCTGCTCTATTATTATAATTACTATAATATTCTTCATAAGGCACATAGGCTCCATATTTCATATAATACATACACTCATACATATCATAGGAATCCACTTCTCCATAATCATTTTCACTCCAGTTTGTTATCAGCAAATTATTGCGCTCATATCCAACAGGCATAACATATTTCTGAGTTAAATTTCGGCAGGTCTGGTCGAGAGGCTTTACCCGAATTGCCATCTGCCCGGGTGGTCCATCATACCCTTTCTTATGATATTGCTCAATGAAGAGATAACCTTTTTTCGTATAACTCCATGTATATGCTTTATATTTTTCAAAATCCCCTGCCTTCATCTGATTATTTTCCCAATACAATGCATTTCTTTCCACATTGATATCACCATGCTTCGTTGTGAAATCGTAACAAACTAGACTTCCACCGTCCACGATTAAAAGAACGGTGACCTCTGCTTCCTTTTTGTTTTGTGCTGCTTCACAAAACTTTTCCACTGGTTCAGGTTTTTCCATATTAATCTGATTTTCTGTATCAACAGCAGAATATCCTTCCTTTCCAAAATAATTAATTATTTTCTGCTTTTCTTCTAAAGTATCAACTTCTTTATATTCCTGCTCATATATTTTCTGACAACACTGAATAATTTTGTTCAATTTTGAAGATACTTCCTGATTGTTTAAATCATTTTTCTCTGATTTTTGTTTACTGGAATTAATATAACACCCTGTCAGACATAATACGCATAAAATCAATAAACAACAAAGTTTTCTATATTTCAATTTAACGTTCCTCTTCTCTTACATTTGTTATTTCATATATTCATCAATTACTGCCTTATCTTTATTCACCACATATCCACTGCCACCGATACCTTTTACATTTTCCACCATACTGATAATCAGTACAGGCTTTTTCACATCTTTGTCCACTGTAAACACCGAGAACCATCCAATCTCTGTTCCTTCGGTATCTTCCTTTGTTGCCTTAAGTTCTGCTGTTCCTGTTTTTCCCGCCAACATAATATCTTTCCTATAAGCGGAACGTGCAGTCCCGTGGGAATCATTTACTACACCCTTAAGTCCCTCCATAACCTTATTGACAGTATCAGTGGAAAAAACTTTTGGAATCCATATTTCTCCACTGGTATTTTCCTTATACTGTAGATATGGTTTTACAATATTCCCCTCATTTACAAAGGCAGTATAAATACTTGCAAGATGCAATGGGTTTACCAACACCTGTCCCTGTCCATATCCGCTGTCTGCAAGCTGAACCTCTGTCTCAATCTTATCTGTATTGGAATACTGCGAATTAGACATAATAATATCAAATGGGAGCTCCTGATTGAAACCAATTTCATCCAGTGATTTTGCCAATTTGTCTGCTCCTATTTTTAATGCAGCCTTTGCAAAATAAATATTATCCGAATAAATGAGTGCGTTTTTCATAGTTACCGGCTCATATGCATGGAGCGTTGTAACATAATAGGACCCCCAGGATGAATCTTTCTGCCATGAAAGTCCCTCGTTTTCAAAATCTTCATCTGCATCAAATGCTCCCGTTTTCAATCCAATGGACGCAATCACAGGTTTAAAAGTGGAACCGGGACACCATACCTGCCGAAAACGGTTATACAAAGGTTTGTCTTTATCTTCATTCAACAAAGTCCACTGCTTTGATGACATGCCCCGGATAAAATCGTTATTATCATATGACGGCGTGCTTACCAATGCCAAAACCTCACCAGTATATGGATTCATTGCCACAGAACATCCCTTATCCTTTTTGAATTGTTCATACAAAGACTTTTGCAAATCGGAATCTATTGTTAATTGGATATCCTCACCATCTTCTTCTGTAATCTCAGCAATTGTCTTCTTGCTTTTTCCCTCCTCATCTACGATACAAATTTCATAACCATCCTGACCTTTTAATTCCTTTTCAAAAAGTCCTTCTATTCCACTTCTTCCAATGACACTATTGGAACTGTATCCCTCTCCTTGGTGTTTTTCCAAATCCTCTGCTGTCACACTCTGCACATAACCTATTAAATGAGATGCAGCCTCCCCCAATGTATAAGAACGCACCTCTGTATCCGACACCGGAAATATCCAGAAGTTTTTCCTGTCGTTTCTGTTCTTTCAAAACTTCGTTATCCGGCTCCAGTTTCATTAAATCCTGTTCACTCACCTTTGGAATTGTTGTAATCGGCACAAAGGAATCATCTTTTACCCATTTTGCTCCCAGTTTACTCTTAATTGTTTTCGCATCAATATTTAAAAGTTTTGCTAGTTTCTTAAATGAATCGTCCCTATCTTTCAATTTCCCCGGAACAATTCCAACTGACGAAGCAATCCCTTTCCCGGCGAGCACCTTTCCATTCCTGTCCGTGATTTCTCCACGTTCCGCCTGCATAGTTGAAACTTGTATTTTATCCGTCTCTTCTAATTCCGGAAAAATCAAGCTGTCATCCCATAACATCTTGTATCCATCCTCCGTATCAGTAAAAATTGCCTTATTACGGAAACTCACCTTTCCTGCAATTGTTTCAAAAGATGTATTATATGAAACCGTCACATTTTTACTCTCATGATTTTCCAACTTAACGCTATCTACTTTAAGATTTCTGACCTCCATACCTTCATATATTTTTGAATTTCTATTAATAAAATTCTCTTTCGTCAGACTATTTTGACTATTTGTTTCAATCATTGAATACATGGCATCATATTCTTTCTTTTCTATATACTTCATATATTTTACAATTAATTCTTCTGGTTTTTCCTTCTTGAATATTTGCTTTTCCGTTACCATATATATCGTTATACTCACTGCAACCACCAAAAATACTGACATTATGATTCCTATTATTTTTTTCATATGACACTCCATTCCGCTATTTTTTTAGCAATAAACTAATTACTTTCCAAACAATTTCAATAAATAATATTTTCTTTTCCTAAATCTTACACTTGTAATATTTCATTGTCAAGTATCATATTTTTTATTTGACTTATTTTCATATCAAATTTATAATATATTTATTACATTTGTAAGATTTGGAGAAATGACTATGAAAAAATTACCTCAAATTTCCGAAGCAGAATTTGAAGTTATGAAAGTTGTTTGGAAATATGCCCCGATTAACACAAACGAAGTAACTGAACATCTTTCAAAAACTACTAATTGGAGCCCGAAAACAATACAAACAATGTTAAAGAGACTTGTTACCAAACAGGTACTTACTTATGAAAAACAGAGCCGGATTTTTGTTTATACACCTTTGGTAAGGGAAGACGAATATATTAGACAGGAAAGCAATTCTTTTCTGAAACGCTATTACAACGGAGATATTACGGCATTGCTTTCCTCCTATCTTGACAGCAATAAGCTTTCAAAAGAAGAAATCAGTACCCTCCGTAATATTCTCTCCAAACGTTCAAAAAAAGGAGGAGATTAATTTGCTAAACTTTGGGATTAAGTTTTTATTGTGCAATATTTTTATTGCAATTTTTATCGGAATAATTTCAATCTCAAAACGAATATTTAGAAAACACTTAACAGAACGTGCACAGTATAATTTAGGACTGGTACTGTTTTTATTGCTTGCCATTCCATTTTTACCTTTACGCCCAATAGGCTTTTCACAAGTTTTATCTCTGTTTGAATTCCTAGCAAATCCATTAGCACACTCCTCAAATGTTCTTACACACAACACCACATCTAAAGGATCATTTTCTGCGCTAGATTGTATCAATGATTACACTACTTCTGTTGATTCAACAACGCCGTCCTTTATAAATATAATCCTCCTATCCTTATGGATACTTGGAATATTTGTTATGCTACTTTTTACAATTCGCTCCCTGACACATATTTTTAAAATCAGAAATTCTGCCCTTCCACTTCAAAACAGGCAGGTGCTAAAAATCTATCATCAGTGTTTAGATGAATTAAAAATTGACAGAAAGATTCCCATATATAGCACCATGTTCTTAAAATCTCCTATCTCTATGGGTTTGATACATCCTCAAATATATCTTCCTATTCACTTAATATCAGACTTAAATAAAACAGATATGAGATATATGCTATTGCACGAATTACAGCATTATCGCTATAAAGATGCTCTCATAAACTATTTCACAATTCTTTTTGAAATACTATATTGGTTTAACCCCTTTGTCTGGTATGCCCTAAAAGAATTACAATTAGAACGTGAAATTGCCTGTGATTCTTCTGTCTTACAGCTTCTTGACGAATCAGATTATGAGCGCTATGGAAATACACTGATTAATTTCGCTGAAAAAATATCTTTTTCACCATTTTCATTTGCAACAGGAATTGGTGGTAGTATGGAGCAGTTAACACGTCGAATCACAAATATTGCTACTTATCAAACGAAAACTTTATCACAAAATATCAAAAGCACTGCGGTCTATATAATTATTTCCATTGTTATCCTTGGAATGGCACCTGTTTTATCCATTTACGCAACAGAACAGGATAATTACCAATTCAATGTTGCAGCGGATAAAATCACTTCATTAAATTTATCTGCAGCTTTTGGCAATTACGATGGATGTTTTGTTTTATATGATGAATCTTCAGACCATTGGAAAATATACAATGAAAAAAATGCCATCAAGCGCATTACGCCTAACTCTACATACAAAATATACGATGCACTTCTTGGGCTAGAAAATGGCATTATTACACCAGATGATTCCCTTATGCGTTGGGATGGCAAAAATTATCCTTTTAAAGCATGGGAAACGAATCAGAATTTGAACTCGGCAATGATTTATTCGGTAAATTGGTATTTTCAGTCAATTGATAAGAAATCCGGTTTCAATACTGTCAAGTCATTCTTCCATAAAATCGGATATGGAAATGAAACAATCGGTAATGATTTAGATATGTACTGGAATGAATCCGCTCTTAAAATTTCTGCAATTGAACAAGTTGAACTTTTAAGAAAACTTTATCACAACGATTTTGGTTTTTCTATTCAAAACATTAATGCTGTAAAAGATGCAATTTGCTTATCTTCAACAGATATCTTTTCTTTATATGGCAAAACCGGAACAAGCCGGGTAGAGGAGAACGATATAAACGGATGGTTTATAGGATATGTTGAAGAAAATGGTAAGGTATATTATTTTGCAACGAATATTCAGGGAAACACTAATGCTACCGGAAGCAAGGCAACTGAAATCACAGAGTATATTCTATCCACTTTAGGTATCTATGAATAAATCTATTTCCTCTTATTTTTGTGAGCTATACATTTTTGTTATTGCATACTCCACATTTTATTGTTATACTTTTTGTGGTGCTACCATTCACGGTAGGCGGTTAGTCCTTCTCCAGAGGGACTGTGACCCTCTGATTACATAGAAATCCCCAGATTTATTCGACGGAAATCTTTTGCAAAGGAGGGGATGCCATTGTTGACACTTGAAGGTCTGATTGCAGTAATCAGCTTATGCCTTACTGCTTTTGGTCTTGGATATGCAATAGGAAGCAATAACGCAAAAAAATAACCGCCCACAGCCTAGGAACTTGAGCGGTTATACAAAATAACTATTCATTTGGGCTAACCGTCTATCGGTAGCACCTCTTTTCATTTATTATATTAACATTTGTTGTTTCATATGTCAAACGATATCCGTTTATTTGACGCTAATTCCCTCTAACATCCATTATCTTGCTTTACAAGTTATAAAACCACTAGATAACACAGAAAACATTATCTACTATGAATTTCATCGTTCTTCTCTACCATATCAACAATCTGTTCATACGTTTCTCTCGGCAGATACTCCTTAAAATAATCCAATTTTCTACTATCCTCCCTCAACTCGTCATTTTCCCTATCCAATTCCTCACACAATCCTTTCTGATATTCCAGTTTTCCTTTAAGTTCCCTATACTCCCATTTCAAATCTGCATTCTCTTCTTCAACCATGGCAAGTTCCCGCTGAACCTTTTTCAATTCCATAAAACAACTCTTTGCCCTTGCAATAATCGTATTAACTAAACCCCAAATCTTATTTAAGAAAGGCTTCACTATCTTTTCCCTATATGTCTTTGCACTCATCAGTCCCGATGGTTCTTCCGGACCTCTGGTAACCATATATCGTAAAGAATCTATTTCTTCATCTCCTAAACTTGCTACCGCACGAACCTCCTGTAGCTTTTCCTCTGTCTTTTTTAGTTCCTGCTCCAACTCTTTCTTTTCCTGTATAGAGGAAATACTTTCACACATAGCTTCTCTATTGCGCTTTTCCAATTCGTCTCTATCTGACTTCAATATTTTGATGTCATCTTTGATTTCTTCCTGTTCCCCTTTTAGCACTGAATTGTTTAATTCCAAGTTTTCCTTTTTAACTGTTTCCTGCTTCACCTTATATTCCATAACAGAAAGATCATGATTCCTGCCTTTTTGCTTTTCCTTAAACTCCATATTTAGATACTTCATTACGCATGATTCTGCTATTTCTCTTATCTCTCCCTGCAATACTTTTGATAAGGTTTCCTGTGTAAACACCGACCGTTTTGATACTTTCGTTGCTAACCCTCGTTTGAAACCTCTTCCAACCGGAACACCTACCACATGCATATGCGGGCTTGCTTCATCATAATGTACTACTGCATTTGCCACAACAAAGTCCGGCATATATTGTCCTAAATACCATAAAATCAAATCATAGACACTATTTATATTTTCTCGTTCAAACTGATGCGTTTCCCAAAACTCCTTGTCGCCAATCTGAAAAATAATCTCCACTGCCATGTCCTGTTGTTTCTCCGCCACATGGCTGAAATAATCATCAATCTTTCTGTCCTCTCTTGTCTGCTTTGAATTGTATTCTTTCAATGCCTTGTCAAACTCTTCCCGGTAAACCCTTTTTACATCTTTCATCAGATTATCCGTTCCATACAGCAAGACAACTTCTTCCTGACTGTAATCTGATGAATGATATTTTCTCAAATTATGTTTTGCCACACCAGCAAGTTTTGCTTTACTTGTAATGGCACTTTTCTTGTTGCTGATATGAGCACTGTATGATATCTTCTCCATAAATATTCTTCCTCCTCATTCTGTTTTCTGTAAAATCCTTTTCCCAATATGTTCATTTCAAAAATCTCCTTTTGCTAAAAATTGTTTTCCGACTTTCCCCGAAAACCAACTCATTTCATTCTCATTGTTCTTATTCGTAACATCCCCCTGCCGGCTCAACACTCTCCCTCATCCCAGTCAATTTTGTTCCCCACACAGTTCTTATCAATAAGGCTACAGCCTTTATTGATAACCCCCTAACACTTTTGGCAAGCCAAAAGTGTGGGGGCTCTGCCGAGGGCTTATACGGCGCATTAAAGCGCCGAAATACATTACCATACGCATATTCCTATTGCATTTCCTCAATAGCGTTTATTTCCAGCCCAATATTCCCCACGGAAATGGATTTTCCACTACCACATTTCTATACAACTACCATATGGTTTTACAGTTTCCACTACTACCATCCCCTCTGCAACCATACAGTCATTCCATACAGAAATGTATTTCCCAATATCGGTTTTCCATATGGTTTTCGGTCAGAAATAAACTTTCCCCCACGGAACTATCAAACCGAAACAAGACGGTTCAAAACCTATCAGATTTCGTTCCGCCTTGTTCTTTTCAACCAGAAATTTATAACGTGTCATCTTACCTTATGAATAATCTCATTTCTCACAATCTCCTCAGCCATCATTCTTCCCTGATCTCTTACCTGATAAGTTTTCCAAAATCCCTTACACTGCTCCCTATGCTTTTCGTAATACTCCTTCTCTAGTCTTTCAATCATTTCCCCAGCTTCTTCATCTACATCGCAAGCCAACCTTTTCAGTTCTCCCGATATCAGTAATCTTCTGTATCGAATCTTATCCACCGATTCCAAACACCTCATCCATTCTCTTCCCCAACGTCCAACATATACATCGCTTTCCAGTTCATCCCCAAAAATCAGTTTTGGATAATACAATCCATCTACCTCATAATATTCAATCCCATTTTCTACAAAGACCGTTTCTGCCTCCATTATTTCCTTAACTGTCTTTTCTCCCATTCCGATTTCTCCTTTCATAAATCCACTTTTTTGTTATAACATGTCGGCAAAGGATAACTCTTTGGACAACTCTCCCCATTCCATAGAACTACCCCTGCCGACAATCTTTTCCTACCTTCTTTTTGCATCCAACAAGTCTGCAACACTCTTCTGCTTGTTAGGATACAAATGCCCGTATGTGTTAAGTGTTATTCTGATATCCTTATGTCCAAGCCTCTCTTTAATGACCAGCGGTTCAACTCCATTGTCTATGAGGTAAGAGGTATGCGAGTGACGTAGATCGTGCACTCTGATATCTTTCACTCCTGCTTTTTCAATATGCCGTTTCATCTTATGCTGCACCGCTTCCTGAACAATCGGAAATATCCTTTCATCTTCCGGAAATTCATAAAATCCGTCCAGATATTCCTTTATTTCTTCTTTCAGGAAATTTGGAATATCTATAACTCTCACTGACTGTTTCGTTTTTGGCTTTGTAATGATGTCTTTTCCATCCGTACGGTAATATGTTTTTGAAATGCTGATCTGATTATTTTCAAAATCAATATCCGCCTTTGTCAGTGCAAGCAATTCCCCGATTCTGCAACCCGTCCAAAACAATATTTCAAAAATAATGTAATACCTTGTTCCCGGCTCAATCGTACTGATAAACTTCTGATATTCGTCGATTGTCCAGAAGTTCAAACTGCGGTTACCTGAATTTCCCATTTTCTTTACTTTCTTACAGGGATTGTCTTTTAAATCATATATCTTTGATGCATGTGTAAATAATGCAGTCAACTGATTCTGTATCATTCTAAGGTATGAATCTGAGAATCCTTTTTTCTGAATTTCATTCTGCCACCCGATAATCTGTGATGCAGTAATCTCACTCATCATACAGTTACCGAAGTATGGAATGATATGTTGTTCCATCATGTAACGTTTATTTTTAACACTTCTCTCTTTCAACTCATTTTGCTTATCGTCAAAATAAACTTCCACAAACTCCTTCAATCTCATATCCATACTTCTGCTACTGTTTAATTTTTTCTGACGCTCATATTCCAAAGCCTCACGCTTTGTAGAAAATCCTCTTTTCCTACGTTTTCTTTTCTCACCCGTTGCCGTGATTTCAAACCATTGGGCTGACCACTTTTTTGTGTCCTTTTCTCTGTAAGCCATGTTCCCCTCCTTTGCTATTTTTCTGACTGTCTGTAACCATACATTTTCTTCTCCCAAAACGATCTTGGGATATGTCCTGCAATGGTGATGTACCCTAATTTGGATAATTCTACGTTCAATTCTCTTACAACTTTATATGCATATGACTTTGAACATTCCAACTCTTTTGCTACATCCCCGGCATTCATCATATATTTATAATTTGCCATTTGTACTTCCTCCCTTCATACTCCGAATTTGATTACGTATAATGTATTTTATTAATTTACGTTTTTCGTGTTCATATATTATCACTATTTTATAATATTGTCAACACTTCGTAAAAATAAATTTACGTAGTTCGTATTTTATTTTGAGCAAGAAGTTTTTCTTCTTTATTATTTTGAGGGAATATGATATGATTAATTCTATATTTATGTTTTTCGTAATTTTCTTTTATATGAAAACAGGAGGTTTGCTATGGGTGACGGAAAAAAATTAAAGGAATTTATTGACAGCAAGGGAACTAACGTGAGAAAAGTTGCAAAAGAAACCGGAATCAGTGCTACAACTTTATATACCATTATTCAGAAAGATACAAATATTCGTTTTGACTTTGCACTTCGACTGGCGAATGCATTAGATATTGATGTGAATGAAATATGCTCCACCAGTCCATTTTCCGGTAAAATGATGCCACTTGAAACATTGCCTGATTTCCCATCCGGTATCAATGAGGCTTTGGATTCCAGCCGCATCAAAACTTATTTAAAAAACTCACTCTATCCCCTTATGGCTCTGTTTGGCAAGAACAGTATGCCTGATGTGGACAATCTGCTTACTTCTTTTTATCAGTTGGATGATGAAGCAAGACAGGAGATTGTTGAAACAATACAGTTTAAGTTGAAATATCATAAAGATCCTGAACGGGCAGAAAATGTAAAACAGATAAAAAGATGGTAATATTATTTAATAATATCCATGACGAAATAAGCTCTGGCGAACACAAAATTCGCCAGAGCTTATTTTTATGGCACCGTTTTGGCACCAAATATGCAATTTTGCTCATTTCAGAGCGTAGAAAAGGCATCCCCGAAATCTTCGGGAATGCCCATAAATACTAGGTTTAAACCATCTTATTCAATGATTGTAGCTACTTTTCCTGATCCTACTGTTCTACCACCTTCACGGATAGCGAATCCAAGACCCTGCTCCATAGCGATTGGGTGAATAAGTTCAACTGTGATTTCTACGTTATCACCAGGCATACACATTTCTACACCTGCTGGTAAGTTACAAACACCAGTTACGTCAGTTGTTCTGAAGTAGAACTGTGGTCTGTAGTTGTTGAAGAAAGGAGTATGACGTCCACCTTCATCCTTTGTTAATACGTAAACCTGAGCTGTAAACTTCTTATGGCATGTTACTGTACCAGGTTTAGCAAGAACCTGACCTCTTTCGATCTGGTCTCTGTTGATACCTCTTAAAAGAGCACCGATGTTATCACCAGCCTGAGCTTCATCAAGAAGCTTTCTGAACATTTCGATACCTGTGATAACTGTCTTCTGTGTTTCTTCCTTAACACCGATGATTTCAACTTCATCATTTAAGTGAAGTGTTCCTCTTTCTACTCTACCTGTAGCAACTGTACCACGACCTGTGATTGTGAATACGTCTTCTACTGGCATTAAGAAAGGCTTATCTGTATCTCTTTCTGGATCTGGGAAGTAATCATCAACAGTATCCATAAGTTCCATGATCTTGTCGCCCCATTCTGAAGCTGGATCTTCAAGAGCCTTAAGAGCTGAACCCTTAATGATTGGTGAACCATCAAATCCATATTCATCAAGGATTTCTGTAACGTCCATTTCTACTAATTCTAATAACTCTTCGTCATCAACCATATCGCACTTGTTTAAGAAAACAACGATCTTTGGAACACCTACCTGACGTGAAAGTAAGATGTGCTCTTTTGTCTGAGCCATAACACCGTCAGTAGCAGCAACAACGAGGATAGCACCGTCCATCTGAGCAGCACCTGTGATCATGTTCTTAACGTAGTCAGCATGACCTGGGCAGTCAACGTGTGCGTAATGTCTCTTCTTTGTTTCATATTCAACGTGAGCTGTAGAGATTGTGATACCTCTTTCTCTTTCTTCTGGAGCCTTATCGATATTTTCGAATGCAACAGCTTCACCTGTACCAAGTCTCTCATGAAGAGTCTTTGTGA
>OCPR01000256.1_pt1 | contig 78817 bp, 76 predicted proteins | sample 1538611 | NCBI WGS metagenome assembly OCPR01 (sample SAMN04571711, study PRJEB22368) | human gut metagenome | biome: human gut; material: stool | host: Homo sapiens | place: Luxembourg | collected 2012-09-28
GCATAGCGGGTGGTTGTTTGTACCACGCAAGCGTGGCACTGGGTAAACCCATTAAAACAGGGGCAAGTCCTTTGCAGACTTGCCCCTATCAAAATGCACAGCTATGATAATGGTATCAAAGTTTTCTCAGCTTTTCATCGCGCCGCAGAGTTTCTTTCGTCGCCGCAGCAAGGTCACGAATTACACGGATCTCGTATTCATCGCAATCTTCCAGCACAAGCGCAATGTCCTTTTCAAACTGCACTTTTGCTTTTATCACACTATCGCAAAGCAGGTCGTCACTTGTGATCCCCAAAGCATTTGCAATCCCGACAATGGTAGTCAAGCTGACACGGGTTGTTCCGGTTTCAACATTGCTCATATGTGTCGGAGAAACACCGACCATTTCCGAAAGTTTCTCTTGTGTGAGATCAGCTTTGATCCTTGCTATTTTGATTCTTTTGCCGATTGCTTTGTAATCAAGTTCCATACTGCACCCCCTTTGCATCAAGAATTTCTACAAATATATTGTATTCACGGATGGGGTGCATTATAATAATCTATATCCGTATTATACGGATATAGATTAGAATTGTGAAAATAAAGGTGTGATTTGATTTGGTTTCCTGCACATTTGCAGGTCATCGGGAGATATTCGCGCTGGACATTGAACGGCAGATCAAAACAGTAATTGAGGGGATATTACCGGAGGACAACACATTTGTTTTTTACTCCGGCGACATGGGCGAATTTGATAAAATGTGTTCGTCTGCCGTGCGGAGTATAAAACGGTGTCACCCCGAACTTGATATAAGTTTAGTGGCTGTTCTTCCCTATATGATGAACAGCATCAACACGAATCGAGATTACTACGAAACCTATTTTGACGACATTCTCATTCCAGCCGAACTTGCGGATGTACATTATAAGGCGGCAATATCACGACGCAACCAATGGCTTGTTGACCATTCCGATTACCTGATCTCCTATGTGTACCGTGATTTCGGCGGAGCATACACGACACTGAAATATGCTGCCCGGCACGGAAAAGAAATCATCAACCTTGCGAATCGTTGCAAATAACGATTTTGCACCTTTGATATTGCCTTGCAGTTTGGGTATAGTATAATAAAAACGATAAGGAAGTGAGCACCATGAGCGACAACTATTTTGATCTGCCATCCCGTATTGAGGACGCCTTTGCGGAGATCGACAGCGATATTGTGATGGATCTGCTGAATACCGACGAGGACTACGCCGGGCTTTCCGACCGTATGGACAAGCTGAAAACGCAGTACCCCGTCATCGACAAAATGAACGAGGGCAGCGGCGAGATCCGCATGCCCGCCGAGGAGCATCGGGCGTATGTGGATTATCTGAACCTTGTCCGTCAAATGGAGGACATGGAGCGGCAGCACATTTACTTCCGCGGACATACCGATGCTGTGGCCTACCTCAAAAAAATCAAAGCGATCTGACGCAGACGGCACGGAAACCCCGTGCCGTTTTCTCATATTACTGCCTATTCAAATGCTCTATCTGCATATATTTCTAAGAAGTATATGCAGATAATTCGGATAGCGGCTTGTTTTTCTGCACATAATATGCTATAATTATGTGCAGAAAGGCTGGTGCTGTATGAGAAAATTCGATTACTCCTTTTTGAATAACGGTTTGCTGCCTGCAAACCTTGTGAACCTCACTTCCAATATTGCGGCGCTCAAAACGATGGCAGGCGTGCGCAAGGACGAATACACGCAGATTTTTACGGAGCTGGAAGCCGTCGCAAAGGTACAGTCCATTAAAAGCTCCAACGCCATCGAGGGCATTGTGACCAGTGACGAGCGTATCGCCGCCATTGTCAATCAGAACAGCGCCCCGCTGAACCACAACGAGGCGGAGATTGCCGGATACCGTGATGCGCTGAATGAGATCCACTTGGGCTATGAACACATCGACTTCCGGCAGAGCGACATTCTGCGGCTGCACGAAATGATGATGAGCTTTGCGGGCTATGAGTACGGCGGGCAGTACAAGACGGACGACAATGTGATTTTGGAAATTGACGCAGACGGAAACCGCCGTGTCCGCTTCCGTCCCACGCCCGCAAGCGAAACGCCGAAAGCAATGGAGCAGTTGGAGCTTGCCTATCTGGATGCCCGAAGCGATGCGAATATCAATCAGCTTCTTTTGATCCCCTGCGTGATTCTGGACTTCCTCTGCATCCACCCGTTCCGGGACGGTAACGGCAGAATGTCCCGCCTGCTCTCACTGCTGCTGCTATACAAAAATGGCTTTGACGCCGGTAAATATGTGTCCTTTGAGGAGCAGATCAACAATTACAAGGCGTATTATTACGAAGCCCTGCGGCAGTCCTCGGCAGGATGGGAAACGAATGAGAACTCCTATTTCCCCTTTATCGAGAATTTCCTGTCCACCCTTTATATGTGCTATAAGGAACTGGACAAGCGGTTTGCGGTGGTACACGGCAAGAAAATCACGAAGAAAGCCCGTGTGGAAGCGACCGTCCTGAACAGCCTGACGCCGCTATCCAAAGCCGAGATCTGCAAGATCCTCCCCGATGTCAGCCCCACAACCGTGGAGGCTGTCCTCGGTGCCATGGTCAAGACCGGTTCGGTAAAACGAATTGGCTCAGGACGAGCGACGAGATATATTAAGGTGTGAGGTGGCGTGATATGAGCAAACGGAAAGCCAAAAAAGTAACCTTTTGGTCGGCATATAAGAAACCGATTATCATTACGGTTGCTGCTTCTGCTGTGATCTATATCATAGTTTATCTTGCATTTAGGTGGAACGGAATTTTACCTACCGGAATTGACTTGGAAAAAAGTGATTGGCTCTCATTTTTAGGTGCATATCTATCGTTTGTTGGTACTGTCATTGTAAGTATGACTGCTATATTCCAAAGTCGATATTATAGTGAAATAGCTGAGAAGAAAGATGCTGCAAGCAGAAAAAAGGATATACAGCCGATATTCTCTGTCAATATAGTCGCGATAGATGTTCAGTTGAACGGAACAGCCGAAGCATTTAGTTTATCTGGCAAAGGCAAAAATCCAGTCCACAAGAATGTGAAAATCAGCGTTGAGAATGTTAATAGATTTCCTATTAAGCATGTGATTGTGTTTAATAAATATATTACTCCACTTCTAAAATGCAATGAGGTTCAATTTGTTCATTGTGCGTACTACGGCTCTGATGACGCAAGAAAGTGGCCTAATAAACTTGCGGTACTGACTGATGACGAATTTGAACACAATGAGCAGGGTGTACCCAAATGGTTCAATATTAACTACGAAGATGTAGACGGCAATGAGATGTATCAAACTTTTGAACTTAAGAATTTTGATGAAACTCCATACTATTCCCTTGAAAGCATAAATGATATATAATTGCGCACCGTTGCTACATAGCCGAGAGGTTTTCTAAACGAAAGCCCCTCGGCTATTTTTATGTCAGAACGGAGGTGAAACATATGCCATATATCCCGCCGGAGGTGGTGGAAAAAGCCCGTGAGATGGACTTGCTGACCTATCTGAAAAACTATGAGCCGCAGGAGCTTGTTCATTTCGGCGGCAACACCTATTGCACCCGTGAGCACGACAGCTTGAAGATCTCCAACGGTAAATGGTGCTGGTTTTCCCGTGGGATCGGCGGCTATTCTGCGCTGGACTATCTCATTAAGGTCAAAGAAATGCCCTTTACGCAGGCGGTCGAAACCATCATGGGAAATCTGTCGGCGGCGCCGCCCGCCTTTACACCGCCCCCGAAAACGCCGAAAGAAAAGGTGCTGCTTCTGCCGCAGGCAAGCCGCAGTGCCACCCATGCCGTCGAATACCTGCACCGCAGAGGAATCGACTACGAGCTGATCGATTTCTGCATTAAGACCGGCCGCCTTTACGAGAGCTACCCCTATCACAATGTGGTGTTCGTCGGCATGGATGCAGACGGAAAGCCCCGCTATGCTAACCAGCGTGGGATCGGCTCGGACTTCATCGGGGATGCCAACGGCAGCGACAAACACTATTCCTTTGGAATTCCTGCGGCGGCTGCAAGCGACACGCTCCACCTTTTTGAGTCGGCGGTGGATCTGATGTCCTACGGGACGCTGCAAAAACTGGACAGCAAGGGCTGGCGCAGTGAAAACCTGCTCTCCCTCGCCGGGGTCTACAAGCCAAGGGCGAAAATCGAGGAAAGCAGCCTGCCCGCCGCACTGGTGCGATATCTTTCCGAGCATCCTCATATCCGCCGTGTGGTGCTGCGGCTTGACAACGATGCTACGGGACGGATCGCCGCAGAAACCATCAAGGCCCTGCTGCCGAGAAAGTATGCGGTCACGGTGGACATTCAGCCGCCCCCGCAGGGCAAGGACTACAATGACTGCCTTTGTATGCGGCTGGGCTTGCCCATCACCAAGCGCGGAGAAAGGAGCAAAGAACGGTGAGCGACTTGATAAGTCCGGGACGGCGCATCCGGCACTATCGTATGCTGCAGGGCATGACGCAAAAGACGCTGGGCATCGCCGCAGGCTTTTCGCCCGAAACCGCCGACATCCGCATCGCACAGTATGAATCCGGCGCAAGAACGCCGAAATACGCTCTGCTCTGTACGCTGGCGGAGGCGTTGGGCGTTTCCTCTACGGCGCTGGACATTCCCCGTATCAAAAGCCGTGAGGTGCTGAACCAACTGTTGCTTGCGCTGGAGGATGAATACGGACTGATGATTACGATTACGGAAAACGATGAAAGGAGCATTTGTAATGGAAAATGAGAAGAAAATCAAGGTGGTACTGCTGGAACCGGGCAAGCTCGCCCGTGCCGTCGAGATCGATGCGTCCCTTGCCGGGATGCAGAAAACGGTGGGCGGCCTGATCGAGCCGTTCTATCCCTTTGAGGAACAGGTCTGCATCGTCTGTAACGAGGAAAGCAAGATCAACGGGATGCGCCCGAACCGCAGCGTGAAGAACGACGAAGGCGTGATGGTGGATTTCATCTTCGGCCCCGCCTTTATCTGCGACTGCCGGGGCGAAAATCTGGACAGTCTTTCCGACGAGCAGATCGACCGCTACGGCAGGATGTTCCGCTATCCCGAACACCTTGCGAGGGTGAACGGCACGCTGTTCGGTATCCCATACCGTCCGCAGCCGGAGCAGGAGCGGTGATGTTATTTCGGTCGGTGGCAAAATGTTCGGCCTATGGGACGAACGCTATGCACTGTACCAGCAAGCATCGCCGTTGTGATACCACAACGGCACTTGCCAGGGAAATCCCTGAAACCCTTTTCGTCCCCGCCCATGCGGAGGGCGATATTTTTATACCCGGAAGGAGGAAAGCCGGTGAATGACCCCATGACCTTTTTGGACTTTTTCAGCGGTGTCGGCGGTTTCCGCAAGGGCTTTGAGCTTTGCGGTATGGTCTGCAAAGGCCACTGCGAGATCGACAAATTCGCAGACCGCAGCTACCGCGCCATACACGATATACAGGAGGACGAATGGTATGGAGAAGATATTACCCAAACCGAACCCGCCGACCTGCCGAGGGTCAACCTCTGGGCAGGCGGATTCCCGTGTCAGGACATTTCTGTATCTGGCCGGCAAAGAGGGCTTGCCGGAAAACGAAGCTCTCTCCTTTTTGAAATTGTTAGATTGCTCAAAGGCACGCATACCGAAGATAGACCCGAATGGCTTGTCCTTGAAAATGTTAAAAATCTGCTCTCCGTTAATCGGGGATGGGACTTTGCGACCGTTCTCAATTCGTTGGCCGAAATCGGCTATCATATCGAATACGGACTGCTTAATTCACGCTTCCACGGCGTTCCGCAAAACTGGGAACGCATCTACCTTGTCGCTTATCGACATTTTAGAGCCGACGGTGGACGAAAAATATTTCCTGTCACCGCAAGCGACGGCAAGGCTCTTATACAGTTGATCGGCGGCACGCAGGGCAAGCGGGTCTATGATCCCGCAGGCGTGAGCTGTACGCTGATGAGCGAGGGCGGCGGTTTTGCAGGCAGGACGGGAATGTATTTTATCGACCTGTGCAAAGGCAATCCGAAGCTGACGGAAAACGCCCGATGTATCAAAGCAAGGTATGACGGCGGTATTACCAATCGCAGCGGCGATAATTCAGGTGTGCTTTGTATGGGCGCAGACTGTCACGACCGCACCGAGGAAACAGCCCTGATTCAGTTAAAACGAGGCGAGGCGAAAATACGGGAACAGGATTACACCAAATGTCTGATCGCAGGCTACAACAAAATCGGGGTAAGCAACCGGGGCGAAAGCTCCGGCGTTTTTTATGGCTGCCGTGCCGTCCTCACCCCCGACCGGGAAAACAAGCGGCAGAACGGCCGCCGTTTCAAGGAGTGCGGAGAACCCGCCTTTTGCCTGAATACGCAGGACAAACACGGCGTTTACCTCTGCGCCTGTGATTCCTGCGAACACGCTCTGAAAATAAAGAACGCCACCGCTGCCGGATATGCCGAAGCGAAATGCGGCGACAGTATCAATCTTGCTTTCCCCGACAGTAGTACCCGCCGCGGTCGTGTGGGAAAAGGCTGCGCGCAGACGCTTGATACTTTCTGCAATCAGGGCGTGCCGCTTGGCTGCGGACGAATCCGCAAGCTGACGCCCCGTGAGTGCTGGCGGCTGCAAGGCTTTTCCGATGATATGTTTGATAAAGCGGCCGCCGTCAATTCCGACGCCCAGCTTTACAAGCAGGCGGGAAACGGCGTGACGATTCCCGTTGTGTATGCGGTAGGCAAGCGTATTGTTGAAATTCAAAACGAACTGAATAAGGAGGCGATGAAGATATGAGGAAACGCAATGTTCACATTCAATTCTGGCTCGATAAAAAGGAAGCCGAGGTGTTTCAAAAGAAAGTGAAGCGCAGCGGTCTTTCCCGTGAGGCGTATTTGCGGCACTTGGTAAATGGGCTTGAACCACAGGACGCCCCGCCGCCCGATTACTACGCCATGATGAGGGAGCTCCACGGGATCGGCAACAACCTGAATCAGATTGCCGTCAAAGCGCACACCCTGAATGTTCTCGATGTGCAGAGGTACGACGAAGCCTGCCGCAAGATTGATACGGCTGTCAAGAAAATCACCGAGGCGGTCATTTTGCCCCGCCCGATGGAATAGCGGTATGGCGACAACTTCAATCTGGCGTGTGAAAGGCTGGCTCGGCAAGGTGGTCGTCTATGTGGAGAACCCCGATAAAACAACGAACCCGAAATTTTACACGGACGAGGATATGACCGAACAGGACGGGCAGGAGCTTTCCGATGTCATCCGCTATGCGGTCAATTCCCGAAAAACGCAGAAAGCGGATAACGAGGACTGCGCCGTGGTTCACCGTTTTGTGTCGGGTATCAACTGCTCCCCCTCGACCGCCCGTGATGAAATGCTTGCCGTGAAAAAACGGTTCGGCAAAGAAAACGGGACGGTTGCCTACCACGGGTATCAATCCTTTGCTCCCGGCGAGGCTACCCCCGAAATGGCGCACGAAATCGGGATGAAGCTCGCCGCCCGTTTGTGGGGCGACCGTTATCAGGTGATTGTGGCGACCCACCTTGACAAAGAAAATCACCTGCATAATCATTTTGTGCTGAATACGGTGTCCTTTGTGGACGGAATCAAATACCACCGCACCAAAAAGGATTATCACGATATGCAGACTGTTTCCGATGAGCTTTGCCGTGAGTACCGTTTATCGGTGATTGAAAACCCACAGTACGGGAAAGCCAAGCAATACGGCGAATGGCGCGCCGAGCAGGAACAGCGCCCCACTTGGCGGGGACTAATACGCGCCGATGTTGACGAAGCCATACGGCAGTCTATGACTGAACGGCAGTTTTTCGATAACCTGCGGAAGAAAGGTTATGAGGTCAAGATCGGCAAGGATATTTCTGTACGGCCGCCGGGCAAGGAACGCTTTGTAAGGCTGATACGGAATTTCGGTGAGGACTATTCCATTGAACAAATCCGCAGACGGATTCTGTCGCAGACACGAGCTGAAAAGAAACCGTCCGAACCGACCCGTCAAGTCATACGGATTCGCTTGTTCGGCAGCTTGAAAAAGACCCGCAAAATCACAGGGTTTCGGGCGCTGTATTTTCACTACTGCTACCTGCTGGGGATCTTCCCGAAAAACAAACCGAAACAAAATAGGCGGCGACTTCATTTTCTCTTGCGTGAGGATTTGCGAAAGCTGGACGACATCACCGCCGAAACAAGGCTGCTTGTGCGAAATCGTATTGATACCGCCGAACAGCTTTTTTCATACCGTGACGAGGCGCAAGACAAAATTGCCGCTCTGACTGCTGAGCGAAAACAGCTTTACAAATTGCAGCGGACGGCGGCAGTCAAAGCCGATCCCGAAAAGTCAGCGGAAATCAAAGACCGAATATCCGCATTGTCAAAAGAGCTTGCCACTCTGCGAAAGGAGGTGTCTTTATGTGACGATATAGCCGAACGCTCCGGCGTTATCAAAGAGAAAATCAAAGCCGTCCGAGAGGATGAGCATATCAAAGGAAAGGAGAAAACCGACCATGTACAATTCCGGTGACGCAGCAGAACAGATTGTAAGGATCAGTTTAGAGGGTACGGAAGTTGCCTTAAAGCTGACCGGCTCTGCGGCGAAAAATATCGCCGCTATGATTTATACTGTTCTGAAAAACAGAGACAAGAACAAGACCAAAGGCAGGCAGCGTTTGACCGCTATGCTCAAAAGCGGCAAGGAACTCAAAGTGTTCACCGTCAGCGAGGAACATTTGAAACAGTTTGCCGCCGAAGCCAAGCGGTACGGCGTTGTTTACTGCGCTCTGCGCGGGAAAGAAAAATCCGCCGACGGTATGGTAGACATTATGGTGCGTGCCGAGGACGCTTCAAAAATCAACCGCATTGTGGAACGCTTCAAGCTGGCTGCGGTCGATACCGTTTCTATTAAGCGTGATATTGAAAAATCCAAAGCCGAGAAAACCGCCGCCCCCTTTGCTCCTGAGCAGGAAAAGCCCGATAAAGAGGCAGACGACCGTTTGCTTGACGATTTAATGGGCGTGCCTGTGAAAAAGGAGGAACGAACGCCGCAGAATCCCGAAGTCAGCAAAAATGATTCTTTTGGGAAAGCGGCGGAGAAATCCCATCCGTCCGCGCCTATCTCAAAGAAGCAAAACAGAACCGCCGAGGGTACTGTTAAGCCGCCCGAAGAACGCCCCTCTGTTCGTGAAGAACTGCGGGAAATCAAGGCGAAACAGCAAGAGGCGGCGGCTCCCGCCAAAGAAGAACCCATCGTTTCAAAAAAGCCGACCAAACAGCAGACGACCACCCACAAACAACCGTCCCGAAAAAAGAAACCCAAATCAAAGGAGAGATAACCCATGAGCAATTTTGATGATATTTTTGAACCCGCCCCGCAAGCCGAAGATTTTGACAAAGAGGCTTGGGCGGCAAAGAAAAAGGCAGAGCGTGACGAGAGGTATGCTACTGCCGACGCCACCGCTGAAGAAATCTGCACAGACGGCGGCAAGTTCCGTGACTATCTGGATGTGCAGGCAAAATTTCATCGCTACTCCGCTACTAACGCCCTTTTAATTCTGCATGACAACAAAAATGCCAGCAAACTTGGCGATAAGGATTTTTGGCGCGATCAGGGCGTGTATATCAAGCGGCAGGAATTTAACCGTCCGATTAAGATTATCGAATCTAACGGCGAGTACACCCGTGACGACGGCAGTATCGGCGTGTCGTATAACATCAAGCGTGTATATGACATTTCACAGACCACCGCCCGTATGAAAGCGCAGCCGCCTGTTTCCCACGACGCAAGGGCTTTGCTCGGCGCTCTCATTTACAAAAAGCCTGTGCCGATTCAGTCTGTCAATGAACTGCCCAATGACATGGGCGCTCTTTACGACCACGAACAAAAAGCTATTTTTGTTTGCCGAGGAATGGGTGCGTCTGATTTGTTTTATGAAGTATCAAAGGCTCTGGCTCATGCGGAACTTGCCATGACGAACGAGAATTATTCCTACAGCACCGCTGACTTTAAGGCACATTGTGTTTCGTATATTCTCTGCAAGGAATTTGGAATCGAAACGGATAATCTTTCATTTTCTCCAGCCGATTTTGACATTCCGAAAGAGTTAAGCGAAGCCGACCCGCAGGAAATCCGCGCCGAGCTTTCCGAAATCCGAGATACCGCCTACGACATTTCCGCAAGAATGGCAAGGTCGCTGGAACAGAACAAAGCGCCCCGCCATACGGAACAGGAGCGCTGATTATGGAGAAAACAGAAAAACGGGTACTGACGCTCGACCGTTACGAACATGGCGTTGTTATCAATGCTCTGAATGAAATGCGAAACGACCTGCTGGAAGAAGAACGCCCCACCGATATTGTTGACGAGGTTCTTTTGAAAGCAATCGACGCACCTACTAAAAAAGTGAGGTGCAGGAACGATGAAGCGCGGGAATAACCCTCTTGTCCTCTGTCTGTTCGGGATTCTCCCCGTTGTGTGGTTGGGGCTGCTGATCGCTCCCGCCGTACACGGAGGCTTGCCCGAAATTCTTACCCGGTTTCCTGCGGCAATGAACGACCCGTTTCATATAGAGCTTTGCGGGGACAGCGTAAAAACTGTCCTCGTTTTGCTTTGTGTGTACGGTCTTTCTATCGGCGTATTTTTATCTTCTCGCCGCAACTACCGCAGAGGTGAGGAACACGGTTCTGCAAGGTGGGGCAACGCAAGAGCCGTCAACAAAAAATACCGGGCGATAAAGCCGGAGGACAACAAGATTTTTACGCAGAATGTCCGTGTAGGTCTGGACGGCCGAAAGCACCGCCGCAACCTCAACACGGTCGTGGTCGGCGGCAGCGGCGCAGGCAAAACGAGGTTTTACGCAAAGCCGAATCTGTGTCAGGCGAACACGAGCTTTACCGTACTCGACCCGAAGGGCGAGCTGCTGCGCAGTACGGGACATCTGCTGCGGCAAAAGGGCTATGCGGTGCGTGTGCTTGATCTTCTTAATATGGAGAAAAGCCATTGCTACAATCCGTTTGTGTATCTCCGTGACGACAACGATGTGCAGAGGCTTGTTACAAACCTGTTTAAGAGCACGACGCCCAAAGGCAGTCAATCCAACGACCCGTTTTGGGACACAGCGGCAAGTATGCTGCTCTTGGCGCTCGTTTTCTACTTGAAGTATGAAGCGCCGCCCGACGAACAGAATTTTCCTATGGTTATGGAAATGCTGCGTGCCGCTGATGTCAGAGAGGATATGGACGAATACACCTCGCCGCTGGATGAACTCTTTGAACGGCTGGAAATGCGCGATCCCGACCATATAGCCGTGAAGTATTACAAGGACTATCATTCCGGCTCGGCAAAGACCCTGAAAAGTATTCAAATCACTTTGGCGGCAAGGCTTGAAAAATTCAACCTGTCCTCTCTGGCGGCGCTGACCGCTACGGACGAATTGGATTTGCCGTCGCTTGGCGAAAAGAAAGTTGCATTGTTTGCGCTGATACCCGATAACGACACCTCGTTCAATTTCCTTGTCAGCATTTTATACACGCAGCTTTTTCAGCAGTTGTTTTATTTGGCCGACCACAAGTACGGCGGCAGTCTGCCCGTCCCCGTCCACTTCCTGATGGACGAATTTGCGAATGTTTCGCTGCCCGATGACTTTTCAAAAATTCTGGCGGTTATGCGTTCAAGGCAGGTGTTTGTTTCAATTATCCTGCAAAATATAGCAGCGCTGAAAGCCTTGTTTGAAAAGGAATGGGAATCTATTTTAGGAAACTGCGACGAGTTCCTTTACCTCGGCGGCAACGAAACCTCGACCCACAAGCTGATTTCCGAATCCTATCTCGGCAAGGCGACCATAGACACCAACACCTACGGCAAATCGTCGGGGCGTAACGGTAATTACAGCACAAACTATCAGATTTCCGGGCGTGAGCTTATGACGCCGGACGAGGTTCGTATGCTGGATAACCGCTGCGCCCTTTTGTTTATCCGCGGCGAATTGCCGATTATGGACGAGAAATACGACATCTTGAAACACCCGAATGTGGCTCTTACCACAGACGGCAGCGCCGCGCCTTATGAACATGGCGGGACGGAACACGCCGTCGCCACACTCTCCCTTGCGGGAATCACCGCAGAGGACATTCCCGATATGGAAGAAACAGAACCCGATTACGAGCTTCTTTCCGACGAGGATATAGAAGCTCTGTTTTCAATTTAAGGAGGTATTGCAATATGAAGAACACCAAAAAGAACAAGACCACGAACAAGCTGCCTATGCCCGGCAAGGTGAAAAAGGGATTCCGCTTTTACTGCGCTGTCGTTATGGCGCTTGCCTTTACCCTCGGCTGCTCGATGACGGCCTTTGCCGCAGGCGACCCGATCACCGTTGTAAACAATTTAAGCGACTTTATTTTCGGTCTGATTCGTGCGGTCGGTTTGATTCTGCTGGGCTGGGGTATTGTGCAGGTCGGTCTGTCTTTTCAGTCCCACGACCCCAGCCAGCGTTCTAACGGATTTCTCACCCTTGCAGGTGGCATTGTCATTACCTTTGCAAAAGAAATCCTTACCCTGATTACGGGCTGAAAGAGAGGAAAATTGCAATGGAGAAATGCGAGTGCTATATCCACTCTCTGAAACAGGGAGAAACCCATGTTCTCGGTGAAGCGACAATTATCAGGCGCTTGGGCGACAACGACTATCTGGCAGAGTATAACGGCGTGAAATGTCACGCAATATTCAATCCCTTTGCCGGACGGTATTTTGTGGACGATGTGTACGGCGTTATCCGCAATTCGCCCGACCGGGACAGCAGATAACAGAAAATATGGCATACGGGGCAGGCTGCAATCGGCGGCCTGTCCTTACTATGCCTGAAAGGAGGACGCTGTGAAGAAATACAGCATTATTTACGCCGACCCGCCGTGGCGGTATGAACGAAACGGCGTACAGGGTGCGGCTGAAAAGCATTATCCCACGATGAGCATTGATGAGCTTTGCCGTCTGCCTGTTTCCGAACTATCCGAAAAGGATTCAATTCTTTTTCTTTGGGCGACTTTCCCGCAGTTACGGGAAGCGCTGCGGGTCATTAAGGCGTGGGGATTTGAGTATAAAAGCGTAGCCTTTGTCTGGCTCAAACTCAACAAAAGCGGCAAAGGCTGGTTTTACGGGTTGGGTTTCTGGACGAGAGGAAACGCTGAAATCTGCCTGCTTGCCACCAAAGGCCATCCGAAACGAAAATCAAACCGTGTTCACCAATTCATTATCAGCCCTTTGCGCGGTCACAGTCAGAAGCCCGACGAGGCAAGGGATAAAATCATTGAGCTTGTGGGCGACCTGCCCCGTGTAGAGCTTTTCGCAAGAGAAAAAGCGGACGGCTGGGACGCTTGGGGCAACGAGGTTGACTGCGATATTGAAATCGAGGGCTACCGTGAACGGACGGGAGGTGATTTTGTTGTCGGATAACTGGGTCGTACAAAACCTTGAAAACGCCCTTGAAACATGGAACAACAAACTTGCCGAGATATGGCAACTTATTACGCAATCGCCCCAGCAGTTCAAGGGCGGCACGATTTGGAATGTGATTGTCAATATCCACGGTGCGGTACAGGCGATAGGGCTTGCCCTGCTCGTACTGTTCTTTGTTGTCGGCGTGATGAAAACTATGGGATCGTTTGCAGAACTGAAAAAGCCGGAGCACGCATTAAAGGTCTTTATCCGCTTTGCATTGGCAAAGGCTGCCGTCACCTACGGTCTGGAACTGATGATGGCTTTATTCAATATCGTACAGGGGCTTATTTCCACCATTATGACCGCCGCAGGATTCGGCGCAGCAGGTCAGACGGTTTTACCCTCTGAAATCGTAACAGCAGTTGAGGACTGCGGATTTTTTGAATCTATCCCATTATGGGCGGTAACGCTGATCGGAGGCCTGTTCATTACGGTATTGTCATTTATTATGATAATGACCGTGTACGGCAGATTTTTTAAGTTGTACCTTTACACGGCGATTGCGCCGGTGCCGCTGTCTGCCTTTGCAGGCGAACCCTCGCAGAATGTCGGCAAGAGCTTTATTAAATCCTATGCCGCCGTCTGTTTAGAGGGCGCGATTATCGTGCTTGCCTGCATTATCTTCTCCCTGTTCGCTTCGGCCCCGCCCGTGGTTGACCCCAACGATGCGGCGGTTTCTATGGTATGGAGCTATATCGGGGAGCTTGTTTTTAATATGCTCGTCCTCGTGGGCGCGGTCAAAATGGCCGACCGTGTTGTGCGTGAAATGATGGGCTTGTAATTGCTTTCTGCGGATATTCGCAGGAGGCTATTTTTATGTAAGTAAAGGAGCGATATGCTATGAACTCATACGAAGGAAAAAAGCAACGGAGAATCGACTACTACAACGAGAAAGCGGAGAAGTTTGAACAGCAAAGCAGCCAGCTTGCACACGAATCGAGCAAAATGGTTGAGGCGATTCCTCTGGGGCAGCCGCTTTTGGTCGATCACTATTCCTACAAATCCGATAAAAATTACCGTGACCGCGCATGGGGCAAAATGGAGAAATCCGTGGAGGCAGGACAAAAAGCGGACTACTACCGAAGTAAGGCCGAGGCCGCCGAAAAGAACACCGCCATTTCCAGCGACGACCCCGAAGCCGTTGACAAGCTGAAAGAAAAGTTGCAGCAGCGACAGGACTTGCAAAGCCATATGAAAAAGGTCAACGCATATTACCGCAAAAACGGTACGATGAAAGGCTTTGAAGGCATTTCCGATGAAAAGGCGGCGGAGATCGACGAGAGCGTGAAAAACGATTATTCGTGGATTACCGCCCCTTATGCTCCCTATGAGCTATCCAACAACAACGCGGAAATTAACCGTCTGAAAAAGCGAATTGAAAGTCTTGAACGCCGTGAGGAAACGGGTTTTGTCGGCTGGCAGTTTGAGGGCGGCGAAGCTGTTGCTAATCAGGAGGAAAACCGCTTGCAGCTTCTTTTTGATGAAAAGCCCGGCGAGGAACAGCGCAGTAAACTCAAAAGCTGGGGCTTTCGCTGGTCGCCCTCCAATAAGGCGTGGCAAAGGCAGTTAAACAGCAACGCCATTTATGCCGCCGGGCAGATTGAGTTTATCAAACCCCTTGACGGCAGAACCCCGCGCGAGCTGCAACCGAAGCCCAAAGCCAAAGACGAACAGGAACGATAACGGGAGGTGATATTTTGGAAGTCAAGATCAACCGTGAAATCCGCAACTATACCGAATCAATGTTTTTCGGTTTGAGTATGCGGCAATTTATCTTTTCCATTTTGGCGGTCGCTGTTGCCGTGGGGCTGTACTTTCTCTTAAAGCCCTATGTCGGAACGGAAACCGTATCGTGGATGTGTATTCTCGGCGCTGCCCCCTTTGCGGCGCTGGGATTCATCACTTATCACGGCATGACAGCCGAGCAATTTATCTGGGCGTGGATTCGCTCGCAGCTTTTAGAGCCGAAAGAAATTCGTTTTGAATCCTCGAATTTCTACTATGAAGCGCTCAAAGACAAAATTGAAAAATCACAGCAAGGAGGTAAAGCATGATTAAGACCTTAAAAAACCTGCTGAAACAGGACAAAGAGAGATATTCCGTCCCCCGCAAGGTGCAGGATATTATCCCGATTCAGCGTATCTGGAAAGACGGCATTTTTCAGGTGGGAAACCGCTTTTCCAAGACCTATAAATTCAGCGATATAAACTACCTTGTGGCAAGCCGTGAGGACAAAGAGGCTATGTTTCTTGCCTACTCCGAACTGCTCAACTCTCTGGATTCCGGCGCTACCACAAAAATCACGATCAATAACCGCAGACTGAACAAGGCAAATTTTGAACAGTCAATTTTAATGCCTATGCGCGGCGATTCCCGTGATGTGTACCGCAAGGAATACAATCAAATGCTGCTTGACAAAGCCACGGGAGCGAACGGCATTATACAGGAAAAGTATATCACCATATCCGTTGCCAAAAAGGATATTGAGGAAGCCCGCACCTATTTTGCCCGTGTGGGCGCAGACCTGATTTCCCACTTTGCCGCCCTCGGCTCAAAGTGTACGGAAATGCACGCAGGCGAAAAGCTGCGTGTGCTTCACGACTTCTACCGTCAGGGCGAGGAAGCCGCCTTTCATTTCGACCCGCAGGATATGATGAAAAAGGGACACGATTTCAAGGACTATATCTGCCCCGATTCCATTGAAAAGAACAGCGATTATTTGAAGCTCGGCGATAAATATTGCCGGGTTCTTTTTTTGAAAGACTATGCTTCATATATCAAGGACAGTATGGTAACGGAGCTCACCGACTTTAACCGCAACATGATGTTGTCGATTGATGTTGTTCCCGTTCCCACCGACGAAGCGGTGCGTGAGGTGGAAAACCGCCTTTTAGGGGTCGAGACAAACATCACAAACTGGCAGCGACGCCAAAACGCCAACAACAATTTTTCTGCGGTCGTGCCGTATGATATGGAGCTCCAGCGTAAGGAAAGCAAGGAATTTTTGGACGACCTGACAACGAGGGATCAGCGCATGATGTTTGCGGTCATTACTATGGTAATCACCGCCGACGACAAAAAGCAGCTTGACAGCGACACCGAAACGGTGCTGTCCGTTGCAAGAAAGCATATGTGCCAGCTTGCTGTTTTAAAATTTCAGCAGTTCGACGGCTTGAATACTGTTCTTCCTATTGGTACACGCAGAATCAATGCGTTCCGTACACTCACAACGGAATCTTTGGCAGTATTTATGCCGTTCAAGGTACAGGAAGTTCAGGACAAGGGCGGTATCTATTTCGGGGAAAACGCCATTTCTCATAATCTTATTATGTGCAACAAGGCGAATCTTTTGAATCAGTCGGCTTTTCTGCTCGGCGTTCCCGGTTCGGGTAAATCCTTTTCCGCAAAAGAATTGATTGCCTTTCTGATTCTCAACACCGAGGACGATGTGCTGATCTGCGACCCTGAAAATGAGTTCGGCGCTCTGGCGGCGGCTTTGGGCGAGGAAACAGCGACCGTCATTCATATGGCCGCAGGCGGCAAAGACCGCTTGAACGCTATGTATATGGTTGACGGCTACGGCGAGAACAATCCCATTGTGGAGAAATCGCAGTTCATTATGTCCCTTGTAGAGCAGATCGACAGAACCGGGGTCGGCCCGCAACAGAAATCCATTATTGATCGCTGTACGGCCCTTGTGTATCAGGAGGCCGAGGCGACGGGCAAAACCGCTACCCTCTGCGATCTCCGCAATAAACTTTTGGAACAGCCCGAAGAAAAGGCAAAGGAAATCGCCCTGTCTCTGGAACTGTTCACTACGGGATCGCTTGATATTTTCGGACACGAAAGCACCGTAGACCTCGACAAGCGAATTGTCGTCTTTGATATTCACAGCTTGGGCGATCAGTTAAAGCCTACGGGACTTCTGGTTATCACCGATACCATTCTGAACCGTGTTACGCTCAACTGGAAAAAGGGCAAGCGTACCCATGTCTTTATCGACGAGTTTCATGTTGTGTTTGAGAACGAGCAAAGCGGCATTTTCTTTAACTCTGCTTGGAGGCAGTTCAGAAAGAGAAACGGCTACCCGACCGCCATTACGCAGAATGTGGAATATCTGCTCGATTCCGTACAGGCAAGCACAATGCTTTCCAACTCTGAATTTGTGGTAATGCTCAATCAGGCGTTTTCCGACCGTTCCAAGCTCTCGAAGCTCTTAAATATCTCCGATGAGCAGATGAGCTATGTTACCAATGCGGACGCAGGCTGCGGTCTTATCAAGTACGGCAGCGCCCTTGTACCCTTTATCAACCGCTTTCCGAGAGATACAAAACTGTATCAGCTTATGACGACGAAACCCGGCGAGGGTGTGTTCGGCGGCGGGGACGCTTCTTAATTTCAAAACAGGAGGACAATTCTTATGAAAAGCAAATATCTGATGATCGGGGCGGCCGTATGTGCCGCCCTTTTCCTTTTCTCCGGCGTTATGCTTTATCGGCAGTATGCGGACGAGAAACAGAGCGCCGAAGCCTTTGACAATATCGCTGCACTTGTGCAGGACGAAACGCCGCCCGCCGATGAGCCGCAGGAAACCGAACCCCCGCAGCCCGAACAAACCGCCTTTGAAAAGTACGCTGCGGTCTATGAGCAAAACAGCGACTTTGTGGGCTGGATTTCCATTGAGGGAACAAACATCGACTATCCTGTAATGCAGACGGTTGACAATCCGAACTACTATCTGAAACGCAGCTTTGAAAAGCAGTACAGCGATTACGGCGTTCCCTATGTGCAGGAAAACTGCGACCTCGGACTTTCCGACAACTGCGTGATCTACGGGCATCACATGAATAACGGCAGTATGTTTGCCAATCTCTGCGAGTATGAAAACGAGGATTTTTATAAGTCGCACCGAACGATCCGCTTTGATACTCTGTCCGACTTTGGAGAGTATGAGATCATGGCAGCATTCAAGACCGTCGCCTATTCCGAACAGGGTTTCCGATATTACCATTTTGTCGATGCGGAGTCGGCGGCGGATTTTGATGATTATATCGCCAAATGCAAGGAGCTTTCTCTCTACGACACCGGCGTAACGGCAGAATACGGTGACAAGCTGATCACCCTCTCCACCTGCGAATACAGCAGGCAAAACGGCCGCATGGTCGTTGTAGCGAAAAAGATTGTTTCGCCCTCTTTGGAGGTGGGCGACGATGCCTGAAATCAAGACAAGGGAGGTTGTGAAAGGGACGGTCAAGGCGATTGATAAATCGGCGGTTGCCGCTGAGCGTATGAAATCAGCCTATATTCGCACCAAAGACAAAGCGGATCACAGCCTTTATTCCGCGGAGGGTTCTCCCGATGAATACGCCGCCGACCGCATTTCGGGCGGGACGGAAACTGTTGCCCGCGAAACCGCCCACCAGCTTGACAAGTTCGGGCGCAAGGGCATAAAGGACACAAAAGAGAATATTTCCAAAGCAAAAGACCACTTTCAGCAGAAGAAAGCCGACTTTCCGAAAAAGCAGGCTCAAAAATCTATGCAGAGGGCTCGCTGTTCCGCCGAACCTGCGAAACAGTCTATTAAGACGGTGGAACACAGCGGCAAGACCATTAAGCAAACAGCGAAATCTACGGGAAAGGCAACCGTCAAGACCGCAAAAGGTACGGTCAAGACCACGCAGAAAACCGTTAAGACCGCCGAGCGTACTTCCAAAGCGGCAATCAAGACGACGCAGCAGGCAGCGAAAACGGCGCAGAAAACCGCGCAGGCTACGGCAAAGGCCGCCAAAGCTGCGGCGCAGGCTGCCCGCGCCACGGCAAAAGCGATTGCAACAGGTGTAAAAGCCGCAGTCAAAGCCACCATTGCGGCGGTCAAGGCGATCATCGCCGCGACAAAGGCGCTGGTTGCCGCTATTGCCGCCGGGGGCTGGGTTGCGGTTGTTGTCATTATTGTTATCTGTTTGATCGGATTGATTGTCGGCTCGTGTTTCGGTATCTTCTTTTCAAACGAGGACAGCGGATCAGGTCAGACTATGCAGGCGGTTGTTCAGGAAATCAATACCGACTATCAAACGCAGATTGACACGATAAAGGCGAATATCTCCTATGATGTGCTGGAAATGTCCGGCTCCCGCGCCGTGTGGCCGGAAGTGCTTGCCGTTTATGCAGTCAAGACCACCACCGACCCCGACAATGCACAAGAGGTCGCCACAATGGACGATTCCAAAAAGGCGATTCTAAAAGATATTTTCTGGCAGATGAATGAAATATCTTCCCGCACCGAAACCAAGACTGAGGAAGTAATTACCGAAACCGACGACGGCCACGGGAATATTGTGGAATCCACCTCTACCGTTACACGAACCTATCTGTATATTACGGTCAGCCATAAGACCGCCGAGGAAATGGCAGATCAGTACAATTTCAGCGCAGACCAGCGAAAACAGCTTGCCGAACTTCTTGCCGACGAAAACCGCAGTATGTGGAGCGCTGTTCTTTACGGTATCGGCACAGGCGACGGCGAGATTGTAACTGTTGCGCTCTCGCAGATCGGCAATGTGGGCGGTGCGCCTTATTGGTCGTGGTACGGCTTTAACTCTCGTGTGGAATGGTGCGCCTGTTTCGTTTCGTGGTGTGCCAACGAGTGCGGCTATATCGACGCAGGCGTTATCCCGAAATTTGCAGGCTGCGTCTGGGGTGTCGAATGGTTCAGAGATCGCGGACTATGGCAGGACAACAGCTACGAACCCCGTCCCGGTGACATTATCTTTTTCGATTGGGATAATAAAGGTTCGTCAGGCCCGCAGGACGGAGAATCCGATCATGTGGGGATTGTTGAAAAAGTCGAGAACGGCACAGTTTACACCGTGGAGGGCAATTCCGGCGATAGCTGCCGAGAAAATCACTATGCCATAGGGTATTATGAGATATTGGGGTATGGTATGCCGCAGTATTAAAATTCATTTCGGCTGTTTGTATTAAACAGCCGAATACATACGCTTTTCAAAAAAGTCTGCAAATGCAAACCAAACACTTGTATTTTAGCGATTTAAGTGCTATGATAGAGTTAATAAGTCTATTCGGAGGAACGAAATGAAAGTTTGTTATAATAAGCTTTGGAAACTGCTTATAGATAAAGGGATGAAAAAAAGTCAATTAAGAGTGGCGGTTGGTGCAAGCAAAAGCACTTTTGCTAAACTTGGGAAAAACGAAAATGTCACACTTCCTGTTTTGCTTGATATATGCGAATATCTAAACTGTGACTTTGGTGATATTATGGAAGCTGTGCCGGAAATTAAGGAGCAATAAAATGAGTGAACAAATTTTAATAGTAGACGATGAAAAGGAGATAGCCGATCTAATAGAGGTATATCTTAAAAATGATGGTTACACGGTACATAAATTTTATAATGGTCTGGATGCTTTGGAATGTATTGAAACGCAAAAAATGGATTTGGCAATTTTAGATGTAATGCTTCCAGATATTGATGGATTTCGTATTTGTCAGAAAATCAGAGAACAGTATTTTTATCCTATTATAATTCTGACGGCAAAAGTTGAGGATACTGATAAAATTATGGGACTTACCATCGGAGCTGATGATTACATTACAAAACCATTCAACCCTTTGGAGGTTGTCGCAAGAGTAAAAACACAGCTTCGTCGTTATGTTCGTTATAATAATGCGGCTAATACCGAGGAAAAAGATACTCCCATTGCAGAACATGATGTAAGAGGACTTATTATAAACAAGAATACTCACAAATGTACTTTGTATGGAAAAGAGGTTACTTTGACACCTATTGAGTTTTCTATCCTCTGGTACTTGTGTGAGAACAGAGGAAAAGTTATTTCGTCTGAGGAATTGTTTGAAAATATTTGGGGTGAGAAATTCCTTGATAACAATAATACTGTTATGGCTCATATCGGAAGATTGAGGGAAAAGCTTAATGAGCCTGCAAAAAAACCGAAATTTATAAAAACTGTGTGGGGAGTGGGATATACCATTGAAAAATAAAAGAAATAGCGAAAGAGATGATTATCGTCTTCTTAAAAACAAATTATTGATTAGAACTTTTGGAATGTTGCTTTTTGCGTTTGCTTTTTTAGCAGCCTTGTACTCTCTATTTTTAAAGGGGCACATAGCAGACACTTTTGTGGGTTTTTTGGATAATTTTGTCTACCATGATTATGACCGAGCTTATAATGTATATTCAATATATATTAGAGATTATATGAGTATCTTCTTCGTAGTGCTTTCCTTACTGTTATTTGCAATTATTTTGCGCTTTTATCTAAATGAATTTTCCAAGTATTTCAAAGAAATTAACCGTAGTATAGATGCTCTGATAGAAGAAAATTCAGGAGATATTGTTTTGCCTTCTGAATTAACTGCAATCGAAAAGAAAATCAATCATATTAAGCATACTCTTGAACAACGAAAACTGGCAGCAGAGCTTTCAGAACAGCGGAAAAATGACCTTGTTGTTTATCTTGCCCACGATTTGAAAACCCCACTCACCTCAGTAATTGGGTATTTAACTTTGCTGCGGGACGAAAACAAAATTTCCGAAGAATTAAGAGAAAAGTATTTGTCAATTTCTTTGGAAAAAGCAGAACATCTTGAGGATTTAATTAACGAATTTTTTGAAATCACGCGGTTTAATCTTTCTAATATCACTCTTGAGTACAGCAGGGTCAATTTGACCCGTATGCTTGAACAACTTACATACGAGTTCAAACCAATGTTTTTAGAGAAGAATTTAAAATGTGAGCTTGAAATAGCCCCAGACACTATGATAAAGTGCGATGTCAATAAGATGCAGCGCGTTTTTGATAATCTGCTGAGAAATGCAGTGAATTATAGCTTTGATGACAGCACGATTCATATTGCTGTAAAACAAAGCGGTGAAAATTTGTGTATTCAGTTTACCAATTGCGGCAATACCATTCCAAAAGAAAAGCTTGTACGCATTTTTGAACAGTTTTATCGTCTTGATGTTGCACGAAGTTCCAGAAGCGGAGGTGCAGGATTGGGTCTTGCAGTTGCAAAAGAAATCGTTGAGCTTCATAACGGAACAATTACCGCAAAAAGTGAAAATGAGCAAATAGAATTTACAGTCACTCTTCCGCTCCTGTAGGAAAATCGTAAGAAATTCCGCAGGAAAACATAGGAAACTCTTGTGGGGAAACGAAAAAAAAGCACGCTTGCTTTTGGTACACTTACAGTACCAAAAGCAAGCGTGCTTTTTTAGCTTATCAGGGAGGAAAAACGATGTCAACTCATACCCAACAAACCAAGAAACGCCGTCCCCACTTATTTATCTGCATCCTGATTTTACTGATAGCATTAGCCTGCATCTTTGTTTAGCGTTTTGCAGGGACAGATATATACAACAAGGCATCATTGCCTTCCATTGATTTTGGTAATGAAAATGAAGCAGATGGAGAATGGTGCTTGATACTGGTGAATAAATGGCATCCCCTTGAAACTGACAGTGAAATCGATTTAACAGAACTATCAAACGGACAATGCGTGGACAGCAGAATATACCCTCAGCTTCAGAAAATGTTTGATGATATGAGGGATGATGGTGTATATCCTGTTGTTGCCTCCGGCTACAGAACAGAGCAGGAGCAACAGCAAATATACGATGAATCAATGGCGGAGTATATCGAAAAAGGATATTCTGAATCCGACGCAAAAACAGAAACAGAACGCTGGGTTGCTATTCCGGGAACAAGTGAACATCAACTTGGTCTTGGCGTTGATATAAATGCTGATGGCATAAATTCATATGGTTATGAGGTTTATAACTGGCTCGCTCAAAATGCCTATCGCTATGGGTTTATATATCGCTATCCAGAGAATAAAGTTGCAATCACAGGTATAGCCAACGAGCCATGGCATTACCGATATGTCGGTGTTAATGCGGCTACCGAAATATACAAACGAGGAATATGCCTTGAAGAATATCTGGGAGAAACAAACTAAGAGGGTGAATTTATGAAAAGAAAAAGACTGACACAGGTGTTTCCCTTTTTACTTCCTATCCGTAAATGGCAAAGGAAAAAACTGTTCTATTTAGAAATGCTGATAGACGGAAACAAATACGCCAAAAATAAATCTGAGGCACTATTGCCTAATACGGTATTTGAAACTTCATCACTTATGCTGAATGAAAACAGTGGATTTGATATGAAATATCAAATTAACAAGGTACATAATCTTAAACTTGCCGCAAGAACAATCAATAAGGTGATTATTGAGCCAAATGAAACATTTTCTTTTTGGCAGCTTGTACGGTGGGCAGACCACCACGAGAAATATAAGGACGGATTAAACCTTGTTGACGGAAAGATTGTCGGCTCTTATGGTGGAGGTTTGTGTCAATTAAGCAATATGTTATTTTGGCTTTTTTTACACACACCTCTTACAGTTGTTGAGCGACACGGACACGCTGTTGAGTCATTTCCATCCACAACAGAAGATTTACCTTGCGGAACTGATGCGACAATCAACGAAGGGTGGTTAGATTTAAAAATCCGCAACGATACGGACAATACTTTCCAGATTGAGATTAGCTTTGATGATAAATATATGTATGGTCGAATTTTGTCGCAAAGCCCCGTAAACATTGAATATTCAGTTTTTAATTCGTCTGTTTCCTATTTCAAGCGAGAGGAAAAAATATATCAAATAGCTTCTGTTTGTCGTACAGAAAAAGACAAAATGACTGGTAGGCAGACGGAAAAAGAATTGTATGTCAATCAATGCGAAATAGCCTATAAGCTACCCGATGATATAAAAATTGAAGAAAGAGGTGTGTAAAATGCAAAAGAAAAAAATAGCAGTTATTTTTGGAGGCAATTCAACAGAGTACGAGGTGTCATTACAATCGGCATTTTCCGTGTTTGAAAATATCAATCATGATAAGTATGACATTATCCCCATAGGAATCACTCGAAACGGGGACTGGTATCACTACAAAGGTCGGTATGAGAACATAGCAAATAATACTTGGAGCGGGGATCGGGACAATCTCTATCCTGTGACCGTATCTGTAAGTCACTCTCAAAAGGGCATTTGGGAATTTGACGAGGATCAATACACTGCTGTTCATATAGATTTGGTTTTCCCAATTTTACACGGCAAAAACGGAGAGGATGGCACACTTCAAGGAATGTTTGAACTTTCGGGTATTCCTGTGATCGGCTGCAATACGCTTGCTTCGGCTCTCTGTATGGATAAGGACAGAGCGCACAAGCTCGTAAGCCTTGCCGGAGTAAAAGTTCCGAAATCGGTAACTTTCAAACGCTCTGAAAAGAATACGGCTTTGAAAAAAATCGAAACAGAGCTTTCCTATCCGCTTTTCGTAAAACCGGTTCGTGCAGGCTCGTCTTTTGGTATTACAAAAGTAACTGAGCAAGCAGAAATAAATACCGCCATAGAATCAGCCTTTGAACACGATACAGAAGTCATCGTTGAAGAAGCAATAGGTGGATTTGAGGTAGGCTGCGCCATACTCGGTATCGACAACCTGACGGTTAGACGAATAGATGAAATTGAACTGTCAAACGGTTTCTTTGACTATACAGAAAAATATACCTTAAAAACTTCAAAAATCCATATGCCTGCAAGACTTTCTCCAAAAGAAGAAAAACGGGTACAGGAAACAGCGGTGGCGATATATAAGGCTTTGGGCTGTTCCGGCTTTGCGAGGGTAGATATGTTTTATACACCTTCCAATGAGATCATTTTTAATGAAGTGAATACCATACCGGGACTTACCTCCCACAGTCGCTATCCAAATATGATGAAAGGTATCGGTCTGTCCTTTGCGGATATGTTGGACAAGCTGATAAGTCTGTATGTGGAATGATGAAAACAGTAACTCTAAGAAAAGAACAAATATATCAAGGTGATCTGCTGCTTGTAAACGCTCGGCATCCGTACAGAGATAACAGCAGAAAGTTTTATGTTTCTCTTAACAGCCGCTATGAAGAAACCCTTTTGAGCCGTGAAGCTGCCAACGCATTACAGCTTATATTCCAAAAGATTTCATCAGGGAACGCTATTGTTCCTGTAAGCGGATATCGAACCTTAGAGGAACAAGTAAATATATATAATACTTCTCTTAAAGATAACGGAGAGGAGTTTACACGAAAGTATGTTGCTTTGCCAAATCACAGCGAACATCAAACAGGACTTGCGATTGATTTAGGACTGAACAAGCCGGACATAGATTTTATCCGTCCTGATTTCCCGTATGGCGGTATTTGTGAAGAATTTAGGCAGGCAGCACCCGATTACGGTTTTATTGAGCGCTATGCCAAGGATAAAGAAAGTATAACAGGAATTTCACATGAACCTTGGCATTTTCGATATGTAGGATATCCACATTCAAAAATAATTACAGAGCAAGTTTTTTCCCTTGAAGAATATGCAGAATTTATAAAAAATTATCGGGATAATAGCAGGCTTATATTCACCGCAGTTTGTGAAACCGAGATTGAAATATATTATGTTCCTGCAAACAACAATGAAACTACAATCAATATAGAAGAAAACTATATTAACCAAATATCAGGAAATAACATAGACGGTTTTATTGTCACCGTATGGAGGAAGAACAATGAACAAGAACTATACGGGCATTGACTATTTCAGGTTTATCGCCGCACTATTGATAATTGCAATACACACTTCCCCGCTTGGTTCTTTCAGCGAAACAGGCGACTTTATGTTGACACGAATTATAGCTCGTGTTGCTGTTCCATTCTTTTTTATGACATCCGGGTTCTTTCTGATTTCAAGATATGCTTATAACAACAGTAAATTATGGATGTTCGTCAAAAAGACTGCTCTTATTTATGGAGTAGCTATGCTGATATACATACCTATCAACATATATAACGGTTATTTCAGAATGGACAACCTTTTGCCAAACATTATCAAGGACATTGTTTTCGACGGTACTTTATATCATTTGTGGTATCTGCCTGCATCTATCATTGGCGCTACGATTGCGTGGTATTTGGTCAGAAAGTTTGACTATGGGGCAGCCTTGATCATGACAGGGATTCTCTATTTTATCGGTCTGTTTGGTGATAGCTATTATGGATTATCCGAAAAAATCGGTATTTTAGACGGTTTTTATAATTTGATTTTTCAAATCTCAGACCATACAAGAAACGGTATTTTCTTCGCCCCTATTTTCTTTGTACTTGGAGGGCTTATAGCTGATAATCGTCACAAAATTGAATTTAGAAAAAGTATTTGCGGATTTAGTATTAGTTTTGTTTTGATGTTTATAGAAGCTCTTACACTACACTTTTGTAATCTGCAACGGCATGATAGTATGTATATATTTTTGTTGCCGTGTATGTATTTCCTTTTCAATATTATCCTGCATTTTAAGGGTAAACGCATTATATGGCTTAGAACATCCTCTCTGATTATTTATATTATTCATCCAATGATGATTGTAATCATACGGTTGTTTGCAAAGTTGCTTCATTTAGAGAATTTGCTCGTTGATAATAGCATTATTCATTATTTAATAGTTTGCTTATCATCGGTAGCGTTTGGTATAGCAACAACGGTATTGTGGAATAAATACAGACCAAAAAAGGTAAGGTATGATAACGATACAGATAGAGCATATATAGAAATTGATTTGAACAATTTGGAACACAATGTAAAAACATTAAGAAAGGCTATGCCGCCGAAATGCGAATTGATGGCAGTTGTAAAAGCTCAGGCATACGGACACGGAGCTTATGAAATTTCAACCCACCTTGAAAAAATCGGAGTTCGGGCGTTTGCTGTTGCAACAATAGACGAGGGCATTAGCTTGAGAAAATATGGTATTCGTGGGGAAATACTTATACTTGGATATACAAGCATTGATCGTGCTTCTGAACTGAAAAAATATAACTTGATACAAACTCTGATTAGCTTTGAATATGCAAATGCGCTGAACAGGCAGGGAGTGATGGTAAACGCCCATATCAAAATAGATACGGGTATGCACAGGCTGGGAATACCGAGTGCTGACTTTTTGGATGTGGAAAAGGTTTTTACAATGAAAAACCTAAATGTATGCGGCATATTTACACATTTATGCTGCTCGGATAGCAGTATGCCTGACGATATTGCATTTACAAGAGGACAAATTGATGGCTTTTATAATCTCATTGATCATCTGAAAAAAACTGGTATAAATATTCCTAAATTGCATATTCAAAGTAGTTACGGTTTCTTGAATTACCCAGAGCTTAAATGTAGCTATGTCAGAACAGGCGTAGCCTTGTATGGGGTTAAATCTTTGCCGGATGATAATACCGAACTTTTACTTGATTTGCGCCCTGTCTTATCCCTTAAAAGCCGAGTTGTGCTGATACGGCAGATCGAAAAAGGAGACTCTGTTGGATATGGCAGGAGCTTTGTCGCAGAGCGTAACAGTCGAATTGCAATTCTGCCAATCGGATATGGCGATGGATTTCCGAGAAGTTTATCGAACGGCAATGGCAGAGCATTGATAGGTCAGTACATTGTTCCCGTGATAGGTCGTATCTGTATGGATCAGCTTGCCATTGATATAACAGATGCAGAAGGAATAGCAGCCGGTGATATTGCAACTTTGATAGATACGGATGGCTGCACCGATCTTTCTGCTGATGTCGTTGCCAAAAATTCCAACAGTATAAGCAATGAATTATTATGCCGAATGGGTGAGAGATTACCTGTTATTATAAAACACTAATAAATCAGCTTGATTTTATATACCACAATATGAATTGTATTAAACATAAAAAAGCAGCCTTGCGGCTACTTTTCGGGTGCAGTATCGATTAAGGCTTTCGCAGTTGCTTTGACGACTTCCAATGACCGTTCATCGCAAGCTGAAAGCATACGGAGGAGATTTTCTACCTCGGAATCTTTGGACGGCTTTTCGGGGTAGAAAATCGAATCCGCAGAAATGTTCAATTCTCGGACGAGCTTATGTAGGACATCAAAACTTGGTTTTTTGCCCTCGTTCTCGATTCTGTATAGGTATCGCTCGGTAATATCCACTTTGTTTGCCAACGCTTCTATGGTGATTCCGGCATTTTCACGAGCTGCCTTAATGATATAACCGAGCGTTTCAGGTTTGTTATGCACTTACAGTCCACCTCCATATATAATTATACTGATTTATGCCATCTTTATAATGGCGCGACAATTCAATTATAAATGGATTGACAGTTCGCAATTAACTGAACTCAATATAGAATACCAACCCCGCCAAATAAAAAAAACGAGGTTTTGTCGGGGCAATTCAACACGCCTATACCCTCCAAATCCAAGTTTTTTGGATTGGAGGGATTTTTTTATGCGCTGGAGTACACTCGGCGTTCCGCTGCTTGTAATGAGCAGCGAATATGAGTCTATGACATAGGCATTATCAGAGGTGTTCCATCAAAAAAAGCACTTGCCCTACAAAGGGGCATTGCGGCTTACATACTGAACTGATATGCCATAGATATAATGAAACAAACGCACTTGCACGGCGAAATTTGTCGCTATGTAGGTGCGTTTTTATAATTTGCGGTATTTCGACTTTTTATAGTGTCGGTTGCCGTAGCCCTCCCGATCAATCTGAATCTCAAAAAATTCAGATTGATCGGAGGTAAACGACCATGGACGAGAAGCGTCCAAAACGCAGAAAAGACAAATATAATCCCTACACACTTACCGAAAAAGAGGACAAGCATTTTCTTTCCTTTCAGGACGGACAAGGTATGTTACGGGAATTACAGATAACAAAAGAGTTATTCGAGGTACTAAACCGCTTTGAATTGGACGACCTTTCTATTCTCAATGAATGGGACAGGCATTATGAACATTCAGAGCTTACCGAGATTTCTCTATACAGTCGGGCGGCAATGCCCCCGGAATCGGTGGAGGAAACGGTATTTCGGAACTTACGGTATGAGGCCCTGCACAGAGCTATTAAGCAACTGCCCGAAGTACAGAGACGGCGGCTCATACTATATTACTTTATGGGGCTTACATACGCACAAATCGCTGAAAAGGAGGGTTGTACCTTTCAGGCCATCGGGAAATCCATATCGGCGGCTGAAAAAAGATTGAAAAAAATTCTTGAATAGGTGGTTGAACAATCATCATTAAGTGAGGAAACAGGTGGAGAGGTACGAAAACTCTCTGCCTGTTTTCCTCTTTTATGCGGTGAATGGGCGTGTCCTTTGACAACTGAATACCCATTCATCAAACACATTCCTATTGCTATTGTGATGAGCATAAGCCACATTAGCGGCTGCGCCACGATCTGCGGGAAAGAAAGCAACGAGATTTCACCTGTATGTTTTTAGGCCTTTGGCTTTCATTTTCTGCAAAGAGCGAATAACAGTCGGCTATCAGTATCGGGCGGCTCCCGATATGGCGACGACAAGCAATAGGGACAACGATACTCCTGTTCAGTCACAGTCCGAGCGTTGAAGCGTTTTTCGTGCGTGATCCGTCGCAGGCAATGAGAGCAGCCGACAGAGAACCTGCCGGGGGTGAGATTCCCGTGGAGCTGACAAGCCGACAGCCGTTTGATGACTTCCCGCAGCAATCCGGGGTGTCGAGGACAAATAGGATTGTTTCTTTATACAAGGTCAAATGGCAGGACGGGTCTATTGAAACGGAGAATGTTTATATCTTCCCGACCTTAATTCTGTTCTGTCTTTGACCTCTACATAGGCGGCTAACCGCCTAAATTTTCAAAGGAGGTCATAACACTATGAATCACACATATTTACGAGGCGATATGTATTACGCTGATTTAGGACACGGGATCGGCTCGGAACAAGAGGGTTATCGCCCCGTCGTTATCATTCAGAACGATGTCGGCAACAAGCACAGTCCTACGGTAATTATCGCTTCTATTACAAGCAAAAAGGACGCAAAGCCGAAACTACCTACCCATTACTACATCGACGCCGAAAACGGCTTGGAATTGCCCTCTATTGTCCTTTTGGAACAACTGCGAACCGTGGATAAGCGTCGCTTGGGTAACTTTATCGGTCACTTGTCCGAAAAGCATATACACGGTATCAATCACGCTCTGGCAGTCAGTATCGGTCTGATCGAGAGTGTGCCGAAAAAGTTAATCCTTTGCCTTTGCAGCGCTTGTGCCGACAATTTCTACGGTACGGGCGCTTATTCTTTACGCAGGATTGACCCGCAGCAGACCGAGAAAGACACCTGCACCTATTGTAATCAGAGAAAAGGATATGACTACGAGATTATCCCGAAGAATCGTTAAGGGGGCTGCCTATGGAATCACAGACAGCCTATAAAATGTTATTCACGGATTATCCCGATGTAGTCAATGTCGAGCAAATGTGTGAAATGCTCGGCGGTATCTGCGACAAAACCGCTTATCGGCTTTTGAAGTCCGGCAAAATCAAGAGTTTTATCGTCGGCCGCCGTTATCGAATCCCGAAGCTCAACATTCTGGAATACTTGGAATTGATAGATAAATCTACTGCGTAAAACCTCGTTTGCACATTTGGCCTATGGGGTTCTTTCTGCTACAATATAAATGTCAATGGCAGATGAATCTACGCTGTACCAATCAAAGGAGGTTTTATTATGGTAGCAGGACATCTGCGAGAAAAAAACGGGTACTATCATATGGTACTGAACTATGTGGACGAATACGGTAAACGGCACACACCGTCGAAGTCCACGGGCCTAACCGTAAAGGGAAACAAAAAGCGTGCCGAAAAAATGCTTTCCGAAGCTCGTGCCGCAAAAGAAGCCGAATTAGAGGCAAGAGCAATCGAACGCAGCACAGGCAAAGCCCCCGCAGGCACAATTCTTTTTACGGCATTTCTGCTCGACTGGCTGGATATGACAAAAAAGAATGTGGAGGAAACAACTTACGGAGCGTATTCTATGACGATAAAAAGCAAAATCATTCCGTACTTTGAGGAACACCACCCCGGACTGGCTCTGTGCGAGGTCACGCCAAAGCATATACAAGATTACTACACCTACGAATTGACGGTGCGGGGTGTTTCCGCAAACACGGTCATACACCGCCACGCCAATATCCGTAAAGCCTTACAGCACGCTTTCAAACTCGGTTTGATTGATACGAACCCAGCGGATCGCATTGAACGGCCGAAAAAAGAAAAATTCGTCGGGAGCGTTTACGAAGAATATGAGCTAAATCGTCTTTTTGAAATCGTCAAAGGCGACCCCATAGAGCTTGGCGTTATCCTCGGTGCATTTTACGGACTGCGCCGAAGTGAAGCAGTCGGCTTAAAGTGGGATGCGATTGATTTCAAAAAGAAAACAATCACCATTCGTCACACGGTTACACAGGCAACCATAGACGGCAAAAGCAAGATCATCCAAAAGGATCGGACAAAGACGAAATCCAGCTACCGCAGTCTGCCGCTTGTCCCACCGTTTGAAGAATTGCTGCACCGTCTGAAAGCACAGCAGGAGTTGAATCAAAAACTATGCGGGCGTTCCTATTGCAAAAAATACACCGGTTATATCTATGTCAACGAGATCGGTGAACTTGTGAAGCCCGGATATCTCACACAGCATTTTCCGCTGATTCTGCAAAAGAACGGTATGCGGAAGATCCGCTTTCATGATCTGCGGCATAGCTGTGCAAGCCTGTTGTACGCAAACGGTGTAAGCCTGAAAGAAATTCAGGAGTGGTTGGGTCACAGCGACATTTCGACCACCTCAAACATTTACACGCACTTGAATTTCACTTCAAAGGTTGCGTCTGCCAATGCGATTTTGGGCGTATATCCCTCCGCTTAATGTGCTATGTCCCTCCAATGTCCCTCCGAAAATCAGCCCGAAAACGGCAAATTTGCTGATGAGCGAGGGACATACATAAGAATATAGAGCATAAAGAAAAGCCCGCAAACCCAGCTATATCAAGGGTTTGCGAGCCATTCGGTGTGGTGCCGGTGGCGGGGGTCGAACCCGCACGGGTTATTAGCCCAACGGATTTTGAATCCGCCTCGTCTGCCAATTCCAACACACCGGCATCTCATATTTTAAGTCATCTCCCGATGTCCTGCCCGAGAAATTGGAGGGACATCGTGGAGGGACATTAAAAACAAGAACCATATTCAGTTTTCAAAAAGCCTTGTAAAATCAAGGGTTTACGCCAAGGTGGTATGAAACGGCGTTGTGGATTTTGAGTCCGCTACGTCTGCCAATTCCATCACACCGGCAAATGCAAAACATATTATACAATACAAATCAGGAAAAATCAAGTTATATTTTTAAATTTTTTGCCTTAATTACTACGCTGTAAATAGAGGTGAATCAATTTGTGTGAAAATACAAACAGTTTTTCTTCTTTGGCGTTGATTTTGGGTGAATTTATTATACTGTATTTTAAAGTTACTTTTTGTCGGGTTACATCATTTTAATCATGCAAATACTTTATACGGATGTTTTAATCCTTGAAAATAATATGCCTCTATGTTAGAATAGCTTTGAGGATGTGATAATTTGATAAATAACCAGTTTTCGGGTAATAATATGCCGTTTTACGGCAATAACCTTAATTATAACCGCAATTTCAAAAAAGAGTTCCAGTATGATAATCTCAAGCAAAGATCAAGCGGTTTAGGTTTTTTTGTATTTGCGTATTCGCTTACAATGACAGTAAGCGCAATGATAGTTGTAGAAGTTTTCAAGGCTTTTGGTTCGGCAAAATATATTTATTCTGACAATTATTCAATACTGACTTACTTTATGGATATATTTATTTCCGTATTTGCCGTTGTTGTTCCTGCATTTTTTTATATAAAGCTTTCAAGAAACAGTTTGAATGATATTATCAGCACAAAATATGTAAAACAAAAAAGTATGATACCCATTCTGTTTCTCGGAATGGGGGGTGCGATGATAGCAAATGTTGCCACGAGCGTTATCGCAGACAACTTCTCGCTTTTCGGAATTGAAAACACATCTTCGGGATTGACAATCGGAGATTCAAGTGTTTTGAGTATTGTTCTGAACATAATTTCAACAGCAATCGTCCCCGCTTTTGCCGAAGAATTTGCTTTCAGAGGAATAGTTATGGGTTCTCTGAGAAAGTTTGGTGACACAACAGCAGTTATAGGCTCTGCAATTTTGTTCGGTGCAATGCATCAGAATATATCACAAATTCCGTTTGCGTTTATTCTCGGACTTATTTTTGCGTATGTAGATTGCAAATTCAATTCCATTCTTCCGTCAATTGCAATCCATTTTCTTAATAACCTATATGCTGTTTCCATGAGCATTTTAAGAGATGCAAACATTGTTTCCGATTATGCGGCAACAATAATCAGTTACAGCCTGATTATTTTCTTCTGTATTGCAGGCTTTGTTTCATATATCGTACTTGCCAAAAATGATAAGAACTTTTTCAAAATGTCTGATAAGAAAGACGAAATTGTAAGTGAACTTAGCTTAAAAGAGAAAATGACTGCATTTCTTGTGAATCCCGGTATCATACTTTCACTTGTACTTTTTCTGATAACTACAATCACAAATTTAGGATTAATTAACAATGGATAAAACTTTATACTATATGCAAAAGGCTATTGAACAGGCTGAGATTGCCGCTGCGGAAAACGAAGTTCCCGTCGGTGCGGTAATTGTCAGAAATGATGAAATTGTTGCCACAGGAAGAAATCGCCGTGAACAAGGCAAGAACGCTCTTCTTCATGCCGAAACAGATGCAATCTACAATGCCTGTCAAAAGCTTGGCGGTTGGAGATTGTGGAACTGTGAAATTTATGTAACACTTGAGCCTTGCCCTATGTGTGCCGGTGCAATAATCAACGCTCATATTCCAAAGGTATATTTCGGTGCTTACGACTTAAAAAACGGTGCTTGCGGTACAATTACGAATCTGTTCCAAATGCCGTTCAATTTCAAACCCGAATCAGTCGGCGGTATTATGCAGGAGGAGTGTTCAAAACTTCTCACCGACTTTTTTAAAAACTTACGCAATAAAAAATCATAGCAAAAATCCCGCTTACAAAAGCGGGATTTTTTATTTGCTGTTATAATCAAAGCAACAAGATTATATTAATTTTCATCTCTTAAAATCTTACTTGCCGCAAGCATTACACCGAGCTTACCGCTGTGGAAGTTAAGACTTCCCTGCATCCATACTGCATACGGTTCACGCAACGGTGCGTCTGCAGAAAGTTCAATAGATGAACCGAGAGTAAATGCGCCTGCCGCCATAACTACCTGACTTTCGTAACCCGGCATATCCGACGGAATCGGAGATACAAAGCTGTCAACAGCCGAACCGCTCTGAACACCCTCGCAAAAACGGCATACCTTTTCTGCATTACCGAGCATGATAAGCTGAATGATATCTCCTCTTGCATCATTGTACTTAGGACTTGTTTCATAACCGAGAATTTCAAAAAGTGCCGATGCAAATACTGCAGTTTTAAGTGCTTCACCCGTAACATGAGGAGCATGGTATGCACCCATAAAAAGTTCTCTGTTTGCGTTAAGAGTAGCACCGATTTCTTTGCCTGTACCGGGAGTAGTAAGTCTGTAGGCACACATCTCTACAAGTTCTTTCTTACCTGCAATATATCCGCCTGTAGGAGCAATACCGCCGCCCGGATTCTTGATAAGAGAGCCTGCCATCATATCAACACCAACCGACAAAGGTTCAACCTTGTCAATGAATTCACCGTAACAGTTATCGAGCATAATAATACTTTCGGGCGAATTGGCTCTTGAAATTTCACAAAGCTTTTTGATTTCTCTCCATGTGAGCGTAGGTCTTGTGCTGTAGCCTCTTGAACGCTGTATGTAAACCATTTTAGGCTTTTTTTCTGCAATGTCGCTTGCGATTTTGTCATAGTCAAGTGTGCCGTCAGGATTAAGTTCGGTCATTTCAAAATTGATTGAAAAGTCCTTGAGTGAACCGGGATAGTCACCCTCAATGCCTATAGCAGAACGGATTGTATCATACGGCATTCCTGTTATGGAAAGCATTGTATCTCCAGGTCTTAAAACGCCGAAAAGTGCAACTGTAAGGGCATGAGTACCGCTTACGAAATTATGACGGACAAGTGCGTCTTCTGCATCAAAAACATAGGCATAGACCTTGTCAAGAGCCTCTCTGCCTGCATCGTCATATCCGTAGCCTGTAGAACCCCAAAGGTGGCTTTCACGAACATCTGCAAGCTGAAAAGCCTTTATCATCTTCTGCTGGTTGTATTCCTGAATATCGTCAATCTCCGCAAGCTTGTCCTTGCAAAGCTCCATTGCCTTTTCGGATGCTTTTATAACTCTTTCATCTATATCAAAAAAACTCAAATATATCACCTTTCAAAATAATATTCCTGCCATGATCCGCACTGTTCAAAACCGAGATTATCATAAAACGACTGATTTGCATTCTTGGCTCTGTGAAGATACACGGTCTTGTTCTCGGCAATCAGTCTATTGGATATGTACTTTACAACAGTTGAACCGTAGCCGTGCTTTCTGTAGTCGGGATGACACGATACCGCACCCAACACGGCACCGTTACTGCTTTCGGCAACGGTCATAGCCATTGCAACAAGTTTTGTGCCGTCATAAACACCGTACATTCTCGTTGCATTATGACGAAGCTTGTGATTCACATCAACATAAAAATCATCAAACGGCGGCGGAACAAAATTTTCATCGGCACAGCTTACGATGAGATTATAAACCTCTTTAATATCGGGAACATCAAAATTTATACTTTCGTCAACATTTTTAAACGGTTCTGATTTTTTCAGAATAACACCTGACACAGATTTACTGCCGTATAAATTAAGGTTAAAATCTCCGCTGCATATTGCACTTGACGCACCCGCAACACGCATAAATGACGAAACTTCTTCAAGATTTGTTTTATCTGTGAGAAATAAAATGAAGTTTGTTCCGCATCGGGAAATTGCACCTGTACACTCATCTGTTTTATCGTCAATTATCGTCCAGTAGTCAACGAAAGCAAGCGATGAATCGTAACTGTTGTACTGAGAAATTATTCTGCACGCAAACGGATCTTCCGCCGACAGGTTCATAATTACATTTATATAATTTTCATTGGCGGTTACTATCATTCAGACCGTCTTTCCTTTCGCTAAATTTCCGCCCGCAATATAATCGGATAATACTTCTGCAAGTTTTAAAACGCTTTCGCAATCATCAAGATTTGCCGCAGTTGAAGGAGCATGAATATACCTTGACGGAAGTGATACCGCAAGAGTTCTCACTCCGCCTCTGCTCTGATGAATTGCACCCGAATCATTACCGCCTGCAACTGCTCTCTTATACTGAACAGCTATGTTATTCTTTTCGGCAAGTTCAAAAGCGGCACTTATCATTTCTTTATCATAAACTGTCGCCCTATCCATTACGGTAACCGTTGCGCCTTTTGACAAATTGCATACCTGATGAGCTGCATCAACCTCTGCAACATCAGCGGCAGTTGTGCTTTCAATAACAAGAGCAAAATCAGGATTAACCGTAAAAGCCGCAGGTCTTGCACCACGCAATCCCACTTCTTCCTGAACAACAAATGTGAAATACATATCATATTCGGGTTCGGATTTTATGAGATTAATAAGCACATAGCAGCCGAAACGGTCGTCAAGTGCCTTTGTAACAACAGTTTTGCCGTTAATCTTAAAGTCACCCTCAAAATTAATGCCATCACCGTAGTTTACATATTTAAGCGCATCTTCCCTGCTTTCGGCACCGATATCAATGTACATATCACTCATTTTCGGAACAGCAGTTTTTTCATCACCGTTTGTAAGATGAATCGGTTTCACACCGATTACACCGTTAAAACCGTTTCTGCCAACACATACACGCTTACCGGGAAGAACTCTTCTGTCAATTCCGCCGACCTCGTCAAATTTAAGGTAACCGTCAGGTGTTATATCCGTTACCATAAGACCTACTTCATCCATATGTGCCGACACCATAAGTTTGCTTTTTGCAGACTTTTTTCCCTTTTTAAACACAATAAGGTTGCCGAGATTATCTGTTTTAATATCATCGGCACAGTCTTTAATCTCGTTAATTATAAGATTGCGAACATTCCCCTCATCACCCGAAATACCGTTGCAAAGGCAAAGCTGTTCAAGCAATTTTATGTCAATCATTGAAAGCACCTCCGCATTTAATGTATTCGGCAATAAGCTTTGCCGTATTGTCAACATCAGCTACAGAAATAACTTCATTCTGTGTATGCATATATCGCTGTGGGATTGATACAACAGCAGTTTTTACACCTTTTCCGCTGATTGAAATATGGTCGGCATTTGTACCTGTTCTGCCTGCTATCGGTTCAAGCTGATACGGTATATTTTTATTCTTTGCAACGCTTTCAAGCGATTTGCTCATTTCTTTGTTGAGAATTGAAGAAATGCAAATCATTGGTCCTTTGTCGAGTTCAACCGAAGAATAGAACCCTGAAACATCCGGCTGAGATGCAAAGCTTACATCAACAACAATTGACTCGTCTGCTTCAACTGTAAAAGCACCTGTTTTAGCGCCTGTGCCAAATGTTTCTTCCTGAGAGCTTAAAAGGATAATTACTTTATAATCTGTTTCATTGTCTTTCAATAACTCTGTACACTTAACAAGTGATGCAACACCGCATCTGTTATCAAGGCAAGGCGCAACAATTCTGCCGTTCAAAAGATTTGCCGGCTTTGAGGCAAATGTCAGCATATCACCGAATGAAATGAGTTTATTAACTTCATCATACGGCAGACCGAAATCAACCCAGATTTTGTCGGTTGGCATAGCCTTGTCCTCTTTTCCGTCGGAAAGATGAGGAGGCATACAGCATACAACACCTGTTACATCAGGATTGTTCTGCAGACAAAGCAGAGTATCGGCAAGAGTTCTTGCGTCAATTCCTCCGCACGGAGAAACTTTTACAAATCCGTTTTCATTTATTTCGGTAACCATAAATCCTATACGGTCAATGTGAGCGTCAAGCAATATGGTTTTATCTGAATTTTTGTTACCGCAAACAGCCATAAGACTGCCGTTTGATATCTTTATGTCATCCGTGTAGTCCGATAAAAACTTTTCGGCAACAGACAAAGCGGGTTCTTCCCTGCCCGACACACCCATTGCACAACAGAGTTCAAAAATAAGTTCTTTTGTGTTCATTGTATATCTTACTTCAAAGCGTTCACAATTGACTTGAAGTGATTACCTCTTTCTTCAAAATTCTTGTAAAGTCCGAAGCTTGCACTTGCGGGTGAAAGCGAAACAATATCTCCCTTTGTTGAACGCTCACGGGCAACAGCTACAGCCTCTTCCATATTTGTTACATTGACGATTTCAATTTCATCTGCATCATAGTTTGAAGCCTCTTTAACGGCTTTTTCAATTTTCGGGGCAGTATCACCGAGAAGAATAAGGAGTTTTACTTTATCGTTGATTACGGGACCAAGCGGCTCATAAGGAATATGCTTATCATATCCGCCTGCAATAATGCAGATTTTCTGCTTGTAAAGCGAAAGTGTGCCGAGTGCGGTTCTTGTAGGACTTGACGCAATTGAATCGTTGTAATACTTAACACCGTCAACCTCTCTTACAAACTCTGCACGGTGAGCAACACCGCCAAAAGTCTTTGCAACGGCTGTCATTGTTTCTGCATCAACAAGGCCCCACACGGCTGAAATAGCGGCAAGATAATTTTCTACATTATGCATACCGGGAATTTTGATGTCATGAATGTTCATAATACGGGTAATTTTTCCGTAGTCATTATAGCAGATTGTATCGCCGTCAAGAAAAGCACCGTTTGAAACATTTTCTTTTACGGAGAACTTTGCAAGCTGACCTCTTACGCTTTCGGAAAAGCCGTTTGTAATCTCATTATCAAGGTTGAGAACAGCCTTTGAAAAAGCATTCTGATGAAGAATGATATTTTTCTTTGAATCAATGTACTCCTGCATATCCTTGTGTATATCAAGATGGTTAGGAGCAAGGTTTGTTACCACGGCAATATCCGGACTCTTTCTCATAGAGATAAGCTGAAAACTTGAAAGCTCAACTACTGCACAGTCATCGTCATTCACGCTTTCAATCTCAGGAAGAAGCGGCTTGCCGATATTACCTCCAAGGTGTACATTAAAACCTGCCGCCTTTAAAAATTCAGAAATAATCGTTGTTGTGGTTGTTTTGCCGTCAGAACCTGTCACAGCAATAATCCTGCACGGGCAAAGGTCGAAGAAAACTTCCATTTCGGATGTAAGAACAACGCCCTTGTTACGAAGCGCAACAAGCTCATCCTTGTAAAAAGGTGTGCCCGGACTTCTGAAAACGATATCGGCATCAATCTCGGAAAGATAATTTTCACCGAGTAAAAGTTCTGCACCGTACTCTTTAGCCTTAATACCGTTCTGTCCCAAATCTTCAAAATTCTTCTTATCGCAAGCAGTAACTTTTGCACCCTTTTCAACAAAAAGTTTTATAAGCGGAAGATTGCTTGTACCGATTCCGATAAAAGTAACTTTTTTCCCTTTTATACTGTCAAAAAATTTATCAGCCATAGCATTCATTGTAAAATCCCCTCTGCAATTAGTATTTTATGCCATTTCAGTGACTTTATGCCATACCATACAATTATACATTTTAACGGAAATAATTTCAACCGTAATACACTGATATTGCAATAATATTTTCAAAATGTTAAAATACGGTAGGTGATGTTATGCTGTACGATTTTATAATTATCAATAAAAAAGATAAAACTCCGCTTTACAGGCAGATTTATATATCGGTCAGAAAATCAATTGAAACGGGAAGTTTGAAAAAAGGTACAAAGCTTCCGTCAATAAGGCGATTGAGTACCGACCTTGATGTTTCAAAAACTACTGTCAACGGAGCGTATGAACAGTTGTGTGCAGAGGGATATATATCAAACAGGCCACGAAGCGGATATTATGTTGAGGCACAGTTCAGCGGTACACCGTCAAAAAGCGATAAAATGTCTTCAAATATCAACAAAACAAAAAGATACTATGAATATGATTTCAGCAGTAAAAGCATTGATGACGGTATAATCAACATAAACGAATGGAAAAAATATGTTAAAGAAGTTTTAAATCAAAACTATCTGCTCACTTCCTACGGTGAAGAACAGGGTGAAGAAATTCTGAGAAATGCTCTGCAAAAATACAGTCTCGGCACACGGAGTGTAAACACCTCATACGAAAATATTATCGTCGGAGCAGGTACTCAGACGCTTTTGCACATACTCTGTTCACTTCTCGGAAATAATAAGAAAATCGCACTTGCGGATTACAGCTACATCCAGAGTGAATATGTGTTCAACAGTCACGGTTACGACATCAAATATTTCAGATGTGATAAATACGGAGCCTGTATTGATTCACTTGAAGAAATCAAGCCCGATATAATTCTTATAAATCCTAATTTTACCGTAAACAGCAACATTACAATGCCTGTTACACGCAGACTTGAGATAATCAAATGGGCAAAAGAAAATAATGTTTTGATTATTGAGGACGATTACAACGGTGAGCTTCGATACAGTACGCACCCTATGCCGTGCGTACAGAATTATGATACCGAAAACACAGTTTATCTCGGCTCTTTTTCAAAGATACTTCTTCCCTCTGTCAGAATCAGTTATATGGTTCTTCCGCAAAGGCTCACCGATGAATACAACAAAATCAAAAAATACACAAATCAGACTGCGTCAAAAACAGAACAAATTGCCCTTGCAAAGTATATTAATAACGGTAAGCTTGATGTTCATCTGAGAAAAGCAAGAAGAATTTATCTTGAAAAAAGCAACCTTATGCTTTCAAACATAAAGAAATATTTCGGAACCTCCGTTAAAATTGTGTTTAACGAAACTTCGCTTTATGTTTCGCTGATTTTTAAGGATAAAACGATTGACGATTCTGTTATAAAGAAAATTGACGACGCATTAATTAAAACTATGCAGTTCAACAAAGCCGAAAATATGATTGTGTTAAGCTTTTCGGGAATAAAAGATGTAAAAATTGAAAGCGGAATAAAATTACTTTATGAAACAATTTCAAAATAGCATAACAAAACGGGACTGAAATCAGCCCCGTTTTTCTGTATAATCAGTTTTCACAACCGCATTTAAAAGAAGATGTATGAGAAGAGTCACGGTCGCCACGGTGTATTGCGTTCGGTGGAAAGAATGAGTCTGTAGGAAAATCAATTTTGCTGAAAACTTCGCACGGATCATCGGGCGCTGACGGACATTCCTTGCGGGGAACACAAAAATCATAGGACGGAATCATAATCTGTACATCTCTTTCAAGCCTTGTAATCGTAAAAATACCGATTGTAACAAGCACTCGCTGTGTTTCAGGCTGTGCAGGTTCTCCGTCAAGGTAATCAATAACACAATTTGGAAATGTTCTGCAAACAGTTATCGGATTCGCATTATTGTAATCCTGTAGATTTGCAGACAATGCCATTGGATTTGAAATTTGAACCGTTGCTCTCGGCAGGCAATAGGGATATTTGCACGGACAATCCGAATCTGATGTATCGCAAACAACATCTTTGTCACTGGAGAATGACTTTACGCAGCCATCACCGCCGTAAAGCACAACTCTTTTGCCGTACATTGCAAGACCTGTGACAGTTTCGGGAATCGCACCTGCGGCTGTATAGGCTTCAACGGTGACGGCAAAATAGTACATCATATCAACCGAATAAAAGCCACGATGGAACGCAACAGGCTCAACCTCTACCGTAGATGTAATTATGCGCACATTACTTATCTTTACGGAACAAGCCCCATCAATAATTTTCTGGTTTGCTTCGGTAAACATAACAGGAAGATTTGAAAGGCAATCTTTTGCTCCGCAACTGTCATAGATTCGTGAAACATTGATACAAACAGGTTCACAACCGTTAGTTTGCTCGCCGCCTTCGGTGCATGCATTTTCCGAGGAACAGAAAGGTACATCTGACATAAAAATAACCTCCGTAAAAGTATTGACAGTTCAATTAATGCACTGTAACAATACATTTTATGGAGGTTTTGATTTTTGGTGATTAACAGCCGAAAATTAACCGTAAAACGGGGCAAGTGTTTTATTAATGTTATTAAACAGATTAATCGGACTGCTGTTTGAATAATTTGAAAGTGCTATATAAATTTGATTTTCGTCTTTTGTAAAAACGAGAGCGGCATTATATTTGTCGATTTTTCCTGTGTGAGAAACCGCATTACTTTCTTCTGATACAACAAAACCGTAGCCGTAATTGCCCTTGTACGGCGTTGTCATTTCTTTAAAAGATTTTTCCGAAATGAGCTTGTTTGTACAAAGAGCGTCAACCCATTTGAGTAAATCGGGAACATTGGAAATTAAACCGGTTGCAGAATATCCTACTCCGGGATACAATGTCCATGCGTTATCATAAATATCCTGATATCCTACAGCGAGCTTATCTGTGCCCTCAAAGCCCGTGTTCATCATTCCCGACGGTTTAAGAATATTCTCTTTAATATATTTTTCGTACGAGGTTTTGCTGACCTGTTCGATGATATCACCGAGAAGAAAATAAGCACTGTTTGAGTACATATACTTCTCATCGGGTTCAAAATTAAGTTCCTGATCAAGTATCCAGTCCATTACGGCTTTTTTATTTTTCTTTGCGGAATTTTCGGCTGAAACTTTATATTCAAGCTGAGATTCGTTATATGCATAAGTATTGGTATCGCCGTCTTTGTTGATGTAATCCTTTATGCCCGCTGTCATTGTAAGCAGGTTTTTAACGGTAATTTTTTTGCCGTATTTATATGACGGAAAATATTTGTCGATTGTATCATCAAGTGAAAGCTTTCCCTCCTCAACAAGCTGCATAACCGCAACAGCAGTAAACTGCTTTGTGAGCGAAGCAATTCTAAAGCATGTGTCCGTAGAATTCTTTGTGTGCCTGTCCTTGTCGGAAAATCCGTTAGTGCCGATATACTCAAGAGCATTTCCGATTTTGACATAAACCGTTCCCCTGAATTTGTTATCGGTTATTATTGCGTCAAGATTTTCGGAAATATCGGAAGATTTTCTTTTGAGTTCGGAATAGTTCCATGTGGGTTCTTGTGTCTGCTCATCGGACGTTGCCACCTTTGTTACAGGCTGTGAGGCAGCCACGGCGGTTGTTTTCTCGGTAGCAGATACAGAAGGCTGCGTGTCTTTTCCGCAACCTGTAAGGCACACAGAAAAAGCTGTCAATGCAGACATTGCAAGACACAGAACCTTTTTTGATGATATAAGCACTTTAATCACCTCAGATTTTTTTCATATTACTGCAATAGTTCGCCATAAGAGTTTTTGTGCCGGCTTTATCAAAGGCAATTTCAAGCATAGTATCATTACCCATTTTCTCGGCTTTCATTACCATGCCCTTGCCGAACACCTTGTGCTGAACACAATCTCCGACATTGAATACAGCACCGCTCTTAACAGGAGGTTTTGTAAATCCAAATGATTTATTCGGTGAATACGAGTTACCCGACGATTTGCCGACGGAAACTTTTTCACCTGTTCCCGATGCAAACCCGGAAGTCGCCTGTGTGAACATCTGCTTTCTTCCGCCGCTGTATTCAAGAAGATTATCGGGAATCTCGTTTAAGAATCTTGAGCCCTTGTTGTAGCTTGTTGATCCGAACAGCATTCTCGAATTTGTTTTTGTGAAATAGAGAATTTCCTTTGCTCTTGTAATTCCGACATAAGCAAGTCGCCTTTCTTCGTTGAGTTCATCGGGATTCATCATTGTTGCAACGGACGGAAACATTCCTTCTTCCATGCCTGCGATGAACACAACAGGAAATTCAAGTCCCTTTGCCGAATGTAATGTCATCATTACGCAGGTATCTGCATCTGCATCGTAGTTATCAATATCGGTCTGGAGAGAAATTTCTTCAAGAAATGCAGAGAGGTCTGCCTCATCGCCGTAGTCCTCTTCAAACTTGACGATATTTGAAGAAAGTTCTTCAATGTTTTCAATACGAACTTCAGGGTTGTCCTTTTCGGTTTTAAGATACTGTTCGTATGATGTGTGTTCAATCACAAGGTTATATAATTCTGCAAGAGAATATTCGCCACTCTGCTCGGCTTCAATAAGTCCGTCAATAAGTGCAACAAAAGCTTTGAGTTTTGCAGAGGCACGGGAAAGCTGCGGATAGTTTTCCGCCTCCTTGATTACATCGTAAATGCTTTCGCCGAGTCCTGCGGCAATGTCTGCGGCATGGGAAACGGTTGTCGCACCTATTCCCCTTTTAGGAACATTGATAATTCTTGAAAGTCTGACATCATCATGAGGATTATTTATAACCTGAAGATATGCAACCATATCACGGATTTCTTCACGGTCATAGAATCTGTGACCGCCGATTACACGGTGCGGAACACCGCTTCGTGACAAAGCCTGCTCAATTGCGTTTGACTGTGCATTCATTCTGTAAAGAATTGCATAGTCGGAATATTTTCTTCCGTCGGCAACACCGTCAAGAATAGTCTGAGCAATGAAATTAGCCTCGTCACGCTCATTCTCGGCTGTATGTACCTTAATTTTCTCGCCCTGACCGTTTTCGGTCCACAAAGTTTTACCCTTACGCATTGTGTTATTTGAGATGACCTCGTTAGCGGCATTGAGGATATTCTGTGTACTTCTGTAATTCTGTTCAAGGCGAATCATCTTTGCGTTCTTAAATGTATTTTCAAAAGAAAGAATATTTTCGATTGTAGCACCACGGAATTTGTAGATACTCTGGTCATCATCACCGACAACGCAGATGTTTCCGTATTTGCTTGCAAGCAGGCTTACAAATTTGTACTGCACCTTGTTAGTATCCTGATACTCATCGACCATGATGTACTTGAACTGATTTCTGTAATAGTCAAGTATATCGGGTGCTGTTTCAAAAAGCTTTACGGTATTGCAAAGCATATCGTCAAAATCCATTGCGTCGGCTGTTTTAAGCTTTGTCTGATAGATTTCGTAAACCTTTGCAATCTGTGCTTTTCTGCTGTCAAATTCAGCCTCCTTACGCATTTCTTCGGGAGTAAGCATTTTATCCTTAGCCTTTGAAATTTCGGAGAGGATTGATTTTACAGGCAAAGTTTTTTCGGCAATATTGAGTTGCTTTAAAATATCCTTGACGAGTTTTTTCTGATCGTCAGTCCCGTAAACCGTGAAATGACTTGTATAACCGATTCTGTCGCCGTATCTGCGAAGGATTCTTGCACAGGTTGAATGAAAGGTAGCCGCCCAGATGTCGGCACCGCCCTCGGGAACTGCCGCACAGATTCGTTCTTTAAGCTCTCCTGCGGCTTTATTGGTAAAAGTAATGGCAAGTATCTGCCATGGTTTACAAAGCTCACACTGCAAAATGTAGGCTATTCTGTTAACAAGAACAGTTGTTTTGCCCGAACCGGCACCTGCAAGTATGAGCAAAGGACCTTCTGTGCAGAAAACAGCCTGTTTCTGCATATCATTCATATGTGAAAAATTTTTTTGAATCTCAGTCTGTACCATTTTTAACCTGCCTTAAAATATTGCAAAAGAAAGGGGCGAACGATGTTCGCCCTCAGTAAATTTTAAATGAATTATTTAATGCTGTCATTAAACATTGTAAGCATATCGGATGCCTTTTCTCCGATAATCATTGTAACAAAGTTACCGTCTTTTGTAACCTTACAATTTTTCACCATATCAAGCTCTTCAGCTGAATAGGAAGCATTCTGCTGGAAGATTGAATTATAGCGGTTTGTAAGAGCAGTTTCAACTCTTGAAGCGGCATCTGAATCAGTTGCCTCAACAAGAACTACCTCTGTGTTTTTGCTGTCTGTATCAGACTTACCGACCTCAGCAGCAAACTGCTTGATATCGTCGGCATTGATATTGTAATATTTGTACATATCATCCTTTGTTTCATACTTTGTTGCATCTACGCTGTACTCGGAATTCATCTTATCCATAAGATCAGCAAGATTAACTTCCTTTGCACCGCAACCTGCAAATATCGAAAGGCAAAGAACAAGAGCAACCGCAATCGAAATTACTTTTTTCATAAAATTACCTCCAAATTTTTTTAAAAAGAAAACGCGCCGAACTTAAAAAAGTTCAGCGCTAAACTGGTCGAGGTGACAAGATTCGAACTTGCGACCCCATCGTCCCGAACGATGTGCGCTACCAAACTGCGCTACACCTCGAAATAAAAGAGCCCCGAATAACTTCGGGGCTGTGGCTGTGGAATAGGGATTCGAACCCCAACAAACAGAGTCAGAGTCTGTCGTGCTACCGTTACACTATTCCACAAGATGTAATTGCTACCGAACTTGCAACGATATGAATTATAAGACATATCGTTCAAAAAGTCAATACTTTTTTTGAAATTTTTTCAAAAAAGTTTTCAGACCTTCAAAACAGCCGACAGCAACAGGATTTTTGACGATAATATTTTAAAATTATTTTCGTCTGATCCTTATATCTCTGCCCAAAAAATCAAGCTGACGGGCATTTCCGCAGATCCTTGAAACAAATCTGTCAGTATAATTCTCCTGCAAATCTCTTATTGTCAGATTTGTATTTATAATTACGGGCTTGTTTGACAACATCCTTGAGTTAAAAATGTTGTAAAGCTGTGATACAGAAAATTGAGAATGAAATTCCGTTCCGAGGTCATCTATAATAAGTAGGTCGCATTCAACAAGCATATCAAATGTTGAATCATCTTCCTTGTTTGAAAAATATATTTTTTCAAGCTTTGAAACAAGTTGCGGAGCAGACGCATAAATTACACCGTAACCCCTCTTTATTGCCTCGTTTGCAATTGCAAGCGACAAATGAGTTTTGCCGAGTCCGGTTGCGCCTTTCATAAGTATACTTTCCGAATGTGAGTTAAAGTTATCGGCATAATTCTGACAATATCTTAAAACTCTGCTCATATGGTCGTAAGGAGATACCTTAAGCTTTGGATCAACAGTCTTGTCATAATATTCAAGATTAAAGCTTTCAAATGTAGAAAGTGACAGCGGAGCGTTTCTGTTAAGCTCGGCACATGCACAGGCTATGAGTGCAGACTTCATGCATGAACATCTGACAGTTTTGCCGTTTATGTCACAATAGCCCTTGTCATTACATTTCTTACAAAAATAATCGGGTTCAAAATAATTTTCGGGATAACCGTTATCTGTAAGGATTTTCCTGACCTCTGCCTGCATTGCAAGATTCTGATCACGAAGCTTTGAAACGGCGTCCTTCACATCTCCGCCCGCAAGAACTGCTCGGGCTGTTTTGATTCCGCCCACGGAAATCTGTTTTTCAAGTTCTTTCACACGGGGAAATTTTTTATAAACCTCTTCTTTTCTTCTTTCCGCTGCCTTTTCGGCGTTAAGTCTGCGTTCATGTAATGTGTCCGAAGCAGCCTTATAAACACTATTGCTGTATCCCATACCAACCTCTTAATTAAAAATTATCAAGTGAATTAAATTTGTCGAGTTCATTAATATCATAAGATGACGACTGTTTCTGCGACGGCTTTGACGCTGATTTTTCATACTTATGAAGTTCGTCAAGCGTGTGCAGATTGCTTGCATTCCAACGCTTTAAGATTCCGTCAATGTAGCGAAGATTCATTGTTCCCTTTGTATCAACGCATCTTTCATACGCCTCTCTGAGCATTTCGGGCGAAAACTTCCACTCGCTTACCCACTTGTCACCGTATTCAAGCTGTTTCTTTGTAGGAGAACCGACATTTTTAAGTCCGAATGCTTTTGAAACAATTGAAAAGTTTGCCGTTGTTTTTTGAATCTGCTTAATCTTGTTATCAGCCGCCTCGAGCGAATAAACACCGTCATTTGCCCATTGAATACCGATATTTTCAATCGTTCTTATATTGCCCTTATCAATGCTTGCACAATAATGTATAAGCATAAAGATAACATCAAGCGGAAGTCCGCAGGTGTCCTTGAGCATAAGCAGAGTTGCAATATCGGAATTTGAAAGGACCTTTCCGAGTGTTGTCTGCGTTTCTTCAACAAGCATTTTTAATTCTTCATCAACCGCAAGCCTTTGTGCCGTAAATACAAAATCAGGCTTTTGCGGTCTTGTAGCCGTAAAATGTTTTTGCGGTTCTTCTGCGTTTTCCTTTGGTGACTGTTCTGTTTCCTGTTTTACAGGCTCTTGAACCGCTTGAACAGGCCGTGGCACTGTCTGTTGTGGCTGTAAAACAGTCTGAACAGGTTGCGGTGTCTGTTCCGTTTGAACAGAAGTCTGCGGTGCAGAAACAAATTCCTCGTTATTTTTTACGGGAGTAAAGGTATTTTCAATTCGATTAAACACACCCATACTTACCCAATAGTCAAGCGCCTCGGGAATATCGGTTACATTGACACCTGTTGCCTTTGAAATTTCAGTGTCGTCAACGGAACGACCGGCATTACGAAGGACAAACAAAAGGACTTTAAGCTTTACGCCGTCAGAAAATTTTAATCCTTCATCGACTACTTTGGAGGGAACTGCAAAAATTGAGTTCCATGCTCCCAAATCTATATTAATTGACATTATATCCTACTTTCTGTGATTTGCTTCTTGTAAATGTCTGTTACAATATTTATAATAGTTTCATTCTCTTAAAGTAATGAAACATCTGCACTTGGATTTCAATTAAAACAACGCTCTGCTTTCATAACAGGGAGCAAGGTTTGTAACAAAGTGCAATCTGTATTTAAATTATAACATAGATTTTCAATTTTAAAAACAAAAAAATAAAATTATCTGGATTTTTTTCTGTTTCTGTGATAATATGATTTCAAATTATGAAAAGAGGTATTACAATGAAATATTCATATTTCCCTACGGGAGTTTGTTCCAGACAGATTAATCTTGAACTTGATGACAACGGCAAAATCACAAGCTGTGAGTTTGTGGGCGGCTGTTCAGGCAACACTCAGGGCATTTGTATGCTTGTTAAAGGTATGGACGCAAAAGACGCTGTTGACAGATTAAAAGGCATTGACTGCCGTGGCAGAGGCACATCTTGCCCCGATCAGCTTTCAAAGGCTCTTGTTGAAGCATTAAAACTTATCTAAATCGTTTTTGCGTATAAGTTTAATTATTATTCCGATAAGGAATTTTACTGCATAAGAAAGCGCAATTACAAACAAGGTAATCACACTCATTATTGTTATGATAATGAACAAACACAACATAAAAACATCCTTACAGATTTTTAATTTCATTATATCTGCAAGGATGTTATTTTTTTGGTTTATTATGTAGTACAGAGCAAAAAATTATTTAGAAAGGAAGTAATCCATCATTGTGAAACCTTTTTCAATATAGTTGCCTGTCTTTTTAGCCTCTTCTTCACAGAATTTGCTTACGCCGCTGTCAACTTCGTTCTTGCTGTCATAGATAAGATACGGAACAGGATTTGAAGTGTGCGTGCGGATAGAAAGAGGTGTGGGATGATCTGGACATACGAGTACGGCAAAATCATCAAATGTTCTGAGAAAATCGGTTACAGGCTTGAGAATATGCTCATCAATGAGTTCAATAGCCTTAACTTTGTTCTCAATCTCTCCTCTGTGACCGCATTCATCGGGAGCCTCAACATGGATATATACAAAATCCGCACCGTTTTTGAATTCATCAATTGCGGCTTTACACTTTCCGTCAAAGTTTGTGTCAATATAGCCTGTTGCACCTTCAACATCAACACTCTTCATGCCGGCACAAATTGCAATACCTTTGAGAAGGTCAACAGCAGAAATCATACTGCCCTTTTTGCCGAACTTGCCGAAGAAGCTGTCAAGAGCGGGTTTTGTACCCTCGCCCCAGAGCCAAATTGAGTTAGCGGGACGAAGTCCTTTTTCAATTCTTGCCTTGTTTACAGGATGATCTTTGAGCAAATCATAGCTTTTCTTCATCAAATCATAGAGAGCGGCAGTATCGTCACCCTTTGGAATGTATTCTTTAATTACACGACCTGAGATATCGTGAGGAGGTGTAAGTTCGCCCGGATGAGGATTGCCGTTTTTCCATACAAGACAATGACGGTATGCAACACCCGAATAGAACTTAAAAATATCGTTGCCGAGCTTTTCCTCAACATAATTGATAAGTTCTCTTGCTTCTTCTGTTGAAATGTCGCCTGCACAATAGTCAACCATAGACTTGTCCTCGTAGTTTTCTTCATCGGACAGAGTTACAAGGTTACATCTTAATGTTACATCGGTGTCTTTAAGGTCAATACCGATACTTGCCGCCTCAAGCGGAGAGCGACCGCTGTAATAAACAGCAGGCTCATAACCAAGAACCGAAAGGTTTGCAACATCGCTGCCGGGTTTGAGTCCTTCAGCAACGGTTTTAACCATTCCGACCTCACCCTTTGAGGCAAGGTAATCCATACAAGGCTTAACAGCCTTTGCCATAGGAGTTGAATTATCAAGCTGTGCGTTTGGCTCATCAGCCATACCGTCACAGAGCATTACTAAATACTTCATACTAATTCATAGCCTTTCCGTATAATATGAAATTTATTTCTGAAGTGTGCCGAGACTTGCACACTTTAAATATGCGTTGATAAAGCCGTCAAGATCGCCGTCCATAACAGCCTGAATGTTACCTGTTTCAAAGCCTGTTCTGTGGTCTTTTACCATTGTATACGGCATAAATACATAGCTTCGGATCTGTGAACCCCAGGTAATTTCCTTTTGAACACCCTTGATGTCCTCAATCTTTTCAAGATGCTCACGCTCTTTGATTTCAACGAGCTTTGAAATAAGCATATTCATAGCAACATCACGGTTCTGATACTGACTGCGCTCAACCTGACTGGCAACAACGATACCAGTAGGAATATGAGTAAGACGAACAGCAGATGAAGTCTTGTTGACCTTCTGACCGCCTGCACCGCTGGCACGGTAAACATCCATTTTAATATCTTCGGGCGGAATGTGAACCTCTGTATCTTTTGCAATTTCCGGCATAACCTCAAGAGATGAGAAGCTTGTGTGTCTTCTGCCTGCCGAGTCAAACGGAGATACACGAACAAGACGGTGAACGCCTGCCTCGCTCTTTAAGTAGCCGTAAGCATTTTCACCTTCAACAAGAAGCACGGCACTTTTAAGTCCTGCCTCATCGCCGTCAAGGTAGTCAACTTCTTTAACCTTAAAGCCGTGAGCCTCTGCCCAACGGGTGTACATTCTGTAAAGCATTTCTGCCCAGTCCTGAGCCTCTGTTCCGCCAGAACCTGCGTGAAATGTAAGAATTGCGTTATTTTTATCATATTCACCTGTGAGCAAAGTCTGCAAACGCTGTTTTTCAAGATTTTCCTTGACAGCCTCAACTTCGCTTTCTGCCTCTTCAAGAAGAGATTCGTCCTCTTCCTCATTTGCAAGTTCAATCAAAGCGTGAGTATCCTCGTATTTGGCAACAAGGCCTTCGTAAGCCTCAACCTTGCCCTTTAAAGAACCCGTACGCTGTAAAACCTTTTGCGATTTTTCCACATCGTCCCAAAATCCCGGCTCGGTTGCCTTGAGTTCAAGCTGTTGAATCTCCGAGAGCATGCCCTTCATACCGAGTGCATCGGACAAATCGTCTATTTCAGGCTTGAGAGCCTGAAGCTTTAAAAGTAATTCCTCAAACTGTACCATAAACATGTACCTTTCTGAATATAGTTTATCCTTTCACAATTTAATATTATAGCAAAAACATCCACAAAAGTAAAGAAAAACAGCTATTTTATTCATAAGTAAACTTATACACAAAAACAAGTTGCATTTGTCAATACTATTTGTTATAATTAAAGCGTAAAGGTACACTATATCGTGTATTCTTTGGAGGTTTATAATGGAATTTACAGAATACAAATGTCCGGTATGTGACAAACAGTTCAAAAAGGGTGACGATGTTGTAGTCTGCCCTGAATGCGGAGCACCGCATCACAGAGAATGTTATGAAAAAGAAGGTCATTGTCATTTTGCAGACAAACACGGTGCTGATTTTTCTTTTGAAAAAGAACAGCTTGAAGAGGCCGAACAACAGGCAGAGCAGGACGCTAAAGACGGTGTAGTTCTTTGCAAGCGCTGCGGAGCGGAAAATCCGAAAGAAATGTTCTATTGCTGCAACTGCGGCGCACCGCTTTACGGTGATGACAAAAACAATCCTAACTTTCAGCAGAATCAGAATAACGGTCAGCCAAACCCGAATTTCAATCAGAATCAGGGTATGCCGCCGTTCGGTGTTCCTTTTGGTCAGGCAAATCCGCAAATGGCTGCCGCTTTTGATCCTATGGCAGGAATGAAGAGCGACGAACCGCTTGTTGACGATATCACTGCAGGTGAAGCCGCAAAATTCATTGGTAAGAACACCCCTTATTATCTGAGGGTTTTCAGCTTTATCAATAAGTTTAAAAAGAGCAGATTCAATTTTTCCGCATTTATTTTATCGGGAATATATTTTCTGTACCGAAAAATGTACGGCTTAGGCGTATTGTTCTCAGCTCTCGTACTCGGTTCAATGGTAGGTTCTGCTTATATTTCATCGCTTCCGGCTTGGAAATCTATCTACACAGGCATAGTACAGGCTCAGCAATCTGGACAGGTACTTTCGCTTAGTAATTCTTTCGGTCTTTCACCGACTGAGTTTTTACTGTTTCTCTCTCCTCTGCTTGCAAATGCGGTTTCACTTATAGTAATGGTTATCAGCGGTTTAATTGCAAATAAATGTTACTACAATCACTCTGTTAAGAAAATTAAAAAGATAAAAAGTACAACAGATAAAGAGCTTTTGAATGAGGCACTCGAAACAAAAGGCGGAGTAAATCTCCCGATTGCTGTTTCTGTAGCTTTTGCTTTCCTTGTTGTCAATTATCTGCCGATGTTCTTAATGTAAACGACAGAAACACCGTAATAAATGTATAGAAACATAATAAGTAAAAAGTTTAATGAGAAAGAAGGAATATTATGCGTATAACAAAGGCGGTTATCCCTGCGGCGGGACTCGGTACAAGAGTTCTTCCCGCAACAAAAAATATGCCGAAAGAAATGTATCCTATCGTTGACAAGCCAACTATCCAGTTCATAGTTGAGGAGGCTGTTGCGGCAGGAATTACAGATATTCTCATCATCACAAACCGTGGCAAAGGACTTATGGAGGATCATTTTGACGCTTCTCCCGAACTTGAAAGTCTGCTTGAAAAGAGCGGCAAAACAGAATTTCTTGAAACAGTCAGAAATATTTCAAACCTTGCAAACATTTCTTTTATCAGACAGAAAGAAATGAAAGGCCTTGGACATGCCGTTCTCAAAGCAAAATCTTTTGTAGGCAATGAACCTTTTGCCGTTATGTACGGTGACGGCGTTATTACAGGCAAGGTTCCTGCAATCAAACAGCTCATCGATCATTACGGTGAATACGGTGAAGGAGTTGTAGGTGTTAAAAAGGTTGACGCCAAAGATATTCACAAGTACGGTTCGCTCAAAGTTGAACATATGCACGACAATGTTTTTGCCTGTACGGACATGAAGGAAAAGCCGCAGACTCCCGAAGAAGTTCTTTCGCTTTATTCGATTCTTGACAGATGCGTGCTCCCGGCTGAAATTTTCGAAATTCTCGAAAATACAAAACCCGGAATCGGCGGAGAAATTCAGCTTACAGACGCAATGAGAGAGATTGCAATAACAAAAGGAATGACAGCCGTTGAGTTTGAGGGCAAGAGATACGATATGGGCAATAAATTTGGAATCTTGCAGGCTCAGATAGAAATTGGGCTTGAACACCCTGAAACAAAAGATTTATTGAAGGATTACATAAAAAATCTTGCAAAAACTTTGTAAAAAGGTATTGCAATTTTCAGAAAAGTGCAGTATACTGTGCTACAGTTAAATATTGGATTCAAAAAAAACAAGGAGGATTTCACATCATATCAGTGCGAAATCCTCTTTTTGCTTTTAAGAACTATTTTAATTCTTTGTTATTCAATTGTTATTTCATAAGGGCAACAGTTTTCATATATATAGTATGATTTGAACCCGGCTTTAAAAGCAAGCTCTATTCCCTTTTCAATATCTCTGCCGACATCATTTATATTATGTGCGTCACTTCCGAGGGTTATGTACTTGCCTCCAAGGTCGTGATAGCGTTTAATTTCATCAAATGCAGGGAGAGTTTCACCGAGTCCCTTGAACAGTCCCGAAACATTAATTTCAAGAGCCTTATCCTTTTTAATAAGTGTTTCGTAGATAAGGTCAATCTTATCTCTGTACGGTGAAAGATTCGGAATAACGCCCGTGTCACGCTTAATATATCTCAACGGATATGTAAGGTGTGCAAGAGTGCAAAAGCTGTCAAAAGAGGCGGTTTCGAGAAGTTCATCAAAGTACATATCGAGAATTATATGCGCATCTTCTTTTTTGAAATCCATATAATAAAAATCCGGTCTGTTTCTCAGGTTATGCACGGATGCGATTATTATGTCAAAATCTCCAAAACAAAGTGCTTTTTTTGTACATTCGTCATTGTGCATCGGCTCACCGAGTTCAATGCCTCTCAGTATTTTGATTTTACCCTTGTATCTATCTTTCATAATCGAAGTTTCATAATTCGATTTTGGAATTAATTTGCTGAAATCTCCGTACTCACTTTCAGAGCCGAGCAAAATCTCGGGAGCTTCGCAGTGGTCGGTGATTGCAAGTGCAAAAAGTCCCTTATTACAGGCACTGTTGCACATTTCTTCAACTGTATTTTCAGCATCAAAAGAGTTGCTTGAATGGGTATGAATATCACATATTTTCATTAGTAAAACACCTCACAAAAAAGATGATAACATATGAAAAAAATTTTTTCAATATTGCACTTTACTTTATTAAAAATTAGTTATATAATATGCACAAATAAAGAAAAGCAGTTTTATGCAGAATTCCAACGAAAATCTGCATAAACAGGAGGTAAAAAATGAAGGCAGTTATCACAGTAATCGGTAAAGACAGCGTTGGAATCCTTGCAAAAGTTTCAGAGGCCTGTTCAAAGGCTGATGTTAATATCGTGGAAGTAACACAGAGTGTTCTTCAGGATATGTTTGCTATGATTATGCTTGTTGAAATTGACAAATCCAACATCGGATTTGAGCAGCTCCGTACAAACCTCAAAGCAGTCGGAGAATCAACAAATACAAAGGTTCATGTTATGCACGAGGACATCTTTAACAGCATGCACAGAATTTGATCAGTGCTACCGAATTGAAAGGATATACATAATATGTTAGAAACAAGAGATATACTTGAAACCATAAATATGATAGACAATGAAAACCTTGATGTAAGAACAATTACAATGGGTATTTCATTGCTTGACTGCATTGACGAGGACATTGATAAGGCTTGCACAAAGGTTTATGACAAAATCTGTCGAAATGCAAAAGACCTTGTTAAAACAGGTGAAGACATCCAGAAGGAATTTGGTATTCCGATTATACATAAAAGAATTTCAGTTACCCCTATCGGTATGGTAGCCGCTCCGTGCCAGAGCAAGAATGTTGTCAAGTTTGCCCACACTCTTGACAAAGCCGCAAAGGAACTCGGTGTAAACTTCATCGGCGGTTATTCCGCTCTTGTTCAGAAGGGTTTTGCAAGCGGTGACTACGCTCTTATTGAGAGTATTCCACAGGCCTTGAGCGAAACCGATTTCGTTTGTTCATCCGTAAATATCGGTTCTACAAAAGCCGGCATCAATATGGATGCTGTTAAGATGATGGGTAAGGTCGTTAAGCAGGCTGCAGAAGTTACAGCCGACAGAAACTGCATCGGTGCCGCAAAGCTCGTTGTATTCTGTAACGCTCCCGAAGACAACCCGTTTATGGCGGGTGCTTTCCACGGTGTCGGTGAAGCCGATACTGTTATCAATGTCGGTGTATCGGGTCCCGGCGTTGTAAGAGCCGCTCTTGCAAAAGACGGTGCAGGAAAAGACATCACGGAAATTGCAGATATGGTTAAGAAAACTGCATTCAAAATCACCCGTATGGGACAGCTTGTTGCAAGAGAAGCAAGCAAGCGACTTTGTGTTCCCTTTGGTATTGTTGACCTTTCACTTGCCCCGACACCTGCTGTCGGTGACAGTGTTGCATATATTCTTGAGGAGATGGGACTTGAAGTGTGCGGATGCCACGGTACAACCGCTGCACTTGCACTTCTTAATGACGCTGTTAAAAAAGGCGGCGTTATGGCTTCTTCCCATGTCGGCGGTCTGAGCGGTGCTTTTATCCCCGTTTCCGAGGATGCAGGTATGATTCATGCCGCTACTGAAGGTTACCTTGATATTACAAAACTTGAATCAATGACAGCCGTATGTTCGGTTGGTCTTGACATGATTGTAGTACCCGGTGACATAACTCCCGAGGTTATCTCTGCAATTATTGCAGACGAGGCTGCAATTGGTATGGTAAATACCAAAACAACTGCGGTAAGACTTATTCCGGCTATCGGAAAAAGTGCAGGCGAAGAACTTAATTTCGGCGGACTGCTCGGCAGAGGTCCCGTTATGCCTGTAAGGAAAGGTTCACCGGAGGCATTTATTAAGCGTGGCGGAAGAATTCCGGCTCCGCTTCAGGCGCTTAAAAACTAATTTTTCACGGGGGTGGTTTTATGGAGAATATGATTAAAAAAATCGTTGATGCCGACAACGAAGCCAAAGCCATGGAAAAGGATACTCTTGAAGAAAAAGAGGAACTTTCCAAAACTATTGAAGCCGAAACGAAGAAGATTTATGACGACTTCATGGCAAAAGCTGAAGAGGTTGTGAAACGCAACGACATTCAGGAAACAAAGAAAGCCGAACAGCAATGGGAGGAAATTCAGGGCAAGCACAATTCAGTGCATATCAAGCTTGACTCTGATTTTAAACTCAACTGTGACAAGTGGGTTGACGAAATCGTCAAAAGAACGGTTGCACAGTAACATTCCATTTACTGTTTACAAGGAGGTGTATGCGGATAATGTCAAAAACTTCGTTTGCAGTTCTGACAAAAGCAAGGTCAAAGTTCGGCAACAGACTTACCGAAAAGGATTACCAGAGTTTGCTTGCATGCCAGAGTGTCGGAGAGATTATGTCGTATCTTAAAAATAATACGCATTACTCCAAGGCTCTGACGGATGTCAGTGAGCGTGAAATTCACAGAGGACGGCTTGAGGCTCTTTTGAGGCAAAACCTTTTCTATGAATTTGACTCTTTGTGCAGATACGATTCGAGCGTAAGCTCGGGTTTGTCATCGTACATTATCTCGACATTAGAGGTTGAGCAGATTATAAGATTCCTTATCCTGCTCAGTTCAAACTCGACTGACAAGTTCATCTATCAATTCCCGGGGTATATTTCAAAGCATACGGAAATAGATGTTAACAAGCTTGCCAACGCAAAAAATTATGAAGAGTTTCTGAACGCCACACAGTCCTCCCAATTCTACGATATTCTCAAGCAATTTTCTCCTGATGAGAAAAATCGACTTCCAATATCGGACATTGAGAACAAGCTGTATAACTTGGTGTTCGGAAAACTGACAAAACTGATTAAAGCTACAACAAAAGGACAGGAAAAGCACGAGCTTATCAACTTTTTCTTTACGATTAACGATTATAATATTTTCTCGAGAATTCTGAGATTGAAAAAGTATTATAAGCTTTCTCCCGATGATATCAAAGCAAACCTCTTGCTTAATTACACAAATCTCAGCGAAAAGACCATTGACATGATGTGTAAGGCGGAATCTTCGGGCGAGATATTCTCAATTATGCAGAATACGCATAACGGAAGATTGATTGATAAAATCGGATATGTTTATGCAAGCGATATTTCACCGAGAGTAAAATACAGGCTTGCAAGGAAAAATATGCACTTTTCCAACAACCCTTCGGTTGTAATGATTTCATATATTTTTGTTGCCGAAACAGAGCTGATGAATATTGTCACTCTGATTGAGGGCACAAGATATGAACTTGACAATAAACTTACGCAGTCATTGCTTATTAAATAAAAAATGTGATGACTGTTAAGAAGAGGTGATTAAAATTTGGCTGTTTCAACCATGCAGGCCGTAAGCATTATCGGGCTTACAAGGGATATTGATAATGTAATATCGGTACTTGGTGAATCAGGTGTGTTCCATCCCGATGATGTTTCATCCTTTTACAGCAACACAAAGGATTTTACGCATCTGCAATCAAAAAACATCTATGCTGAACCTCTTAACACTCTTAAGGCAACATTAAGTCTTACAAAACGCAAGTTTAATCTTGTTGATGTAAGTGACTTTAATCCGACCTTTAAAGAAATTGAACTGTTTACAAATCAAATAAACAGCGACATTGAAGTTCTTGCAGATGACAGGCTTTTTGTTGAAGAACAGCTGATGCAGGCAAAGGAAAATCTTGTTGAAACCACACACTTTGTCGGACTTGGGGTTGAAATTGAAAAGGTTTTAACCTTAAAGTATATCAGTTCACGCTTTGGCAGACTGCCTAAGGAAAGCTTTGAAAAGCTTTCAGCCTATAAAGATAATCCTTATGTAGATTTTATTGTCTGTACCGAAGACAAATCACACTATTGGGGTGTTTATTTTGCTCCGATTGATAAAACCGAGGAAATTGACAGAATCTTTTCGGGATTATATTTTGAAAAATGCGATGTTCTCGGAATTAATGACACACCGAGAATTCATCTGAAAAAACTTGAGAGTCTTATCCCCCACCTTGAGGAAAAGCTTAAAGAAGCTCAAAAGCGGGTTGACGATTATGTTGACAAGTATGAGGTTAGAATCTGTAAATATCTTTCTAAGCTTGAAGAGCTTAATCTTTATGCCAAAATCCGCACAAAAGCATTGCAATACAGCAAAAGCTTTATCATTGTAGGTTGGGTTCCTACAGAGGACGCTAAGCCTCTCAGACGCAGACTCAAAAAAATTGCCAGCGTCAATGTAGATTTTTCAGACGGCAAGACGGAGATTGCAAAATCGCCGCCTGTCAAACTCAAAAACTGTTTCCTTGCAAAACCGTTTGAATTTTACACGGAGATGTACGGTGTTCCGAAATATAACGAAATTGATCCGTCACTCTTTATCGCTATCACTTATGTCGTTATATTCGGCATAATGTTTGCTGACCTCGGTCAGGGCATTTGTGTATCAATTGTCGGTGCGCTTATGTGGAAACTCAGGAAAATGAAAATCGGTAAGATTCTTGTGCCGTGCGGAATTTCTTCTGCGATATTCGGCTGTGTGTTCGGAAGTGTGTTCGGATTTGAGCATGTCCTCGATCCTCTTTACAAAGCACTCTTCGGACTTGATGAAAAACCGATTGAAGTAATGTCATCAGGCTCAATTGTAATGATTCTTCTTGCGGCTGTTGCAATAGGTATTTCGCTTGTTGTGGTTGCTATGGGACTTAATATTTACAGTTCCTTCAAGCAGGGAGATGTGGGAAGAGCCTTGTTCGGATCAAGCGGTTGTGCAGGTCTTGTATTCTACTGTTCAATTATTTTCGGTGTTGCAGGACAGCTTGTGCTCGGTCTTCAGGTATTTTCCCTTGCATACATTCTTTGCCTTATCGTTCTCCCCTATCTGCTCATCTTTTTCGGTGAGCCTCTCGGACTTCTTATCGCCGGTGAAAAAGACTGGCAGCCCGAAAGCTGGGGCGGATATATTCTTGAGCATGCTATCGAGTCAATCGAATTTTTGCTTGAGTATGTTACGAACACGGTAAGCTTTTTAAGAGTCGGTGCATTCGTTCTTGTACACGCAGGTATGATGACGGTTGTTTTCGTACTTGCCCAAACAGCTCCCGCAGTAGCATACTGGCCCGTAGTTGTTTTAGGTAATGTTTTTGTAATGGTTCTTGAGGCACTTCTTGTTGCAATTCAGGTGTTAAGACTTGAATATTACGAGATGTTCAGCCGTTTCTATTCCGGTGAAGGCAGACCTTACGAACCTGTTAAATTAAATATTGATTGATAATTTTTTGGAGGTATTATTATGTTATTCAATTTAATTATGTTAGCTGTTCCGGTAGTATTCCTTTGTGCGTCTGCAATTCTTGCAGTAAAGGCTTTTGAGCATGGAAAGAACAGAAAGAAAACAGTTCTTACTCAGATTTGCTCATTCGCTGCTGTATTTGCATTCTGCATGGTATGCCCTATCGTAGCAAGCGCTGCTACAGGTGACGCCGCTACCGCTACATCGGGTATGGCTGACGGTCTTGCATATATCGGTGCCGCTCTTGCAACAGGTCTTTCATGTATCGGCGGCGGTATTGCCGTTGGTAACGCTGCTCCTGCCGCTATCGGTGCTACAAGTGAAGATCCTAAGGCATTCGGTAAAGCAATCATCTTCGTTGTACTTGGTGAAGGTATCGCTATTTACGGTATGCTCGTTTCAATTCTTCTTATCTTTGCAAGATAATTTAAGCGATTTAAGTTTCGTTAAGGATTGATTGTTATGAAATTTTTTCTTATAAGTGATAATGTCGATACCAAAATGGGTATGAGATTTGCAGGTATTGAAGGCGTAGTTGTTCATCAGGAGGATGAGGTACGCAGTGAGCTTGAAAAGGCTGTGAACAGGGATGATATTGCAGTTATTCTTATTACGGAAACACTTGTTTCGCTCTGTCCCGACCTTATTTATGATCTCAAGCTTAACCGCAAACAGCCGCTTATTGTTGAAATTCCCGACCGTCACGGTAACGGAAGAACCAAGGACAGTATTACAAAATATGTTCAGGACGCAATCGGCGTAAAGCTGTAATTATCACATATCTGAATTTATTCAGGGAGGTTATTTTTAATGGAAAACTCCAAAAACAAAACAGATAACTTTCTGAAAGCCATTAAAAAATATGCTGATGAACAAAGAAGTGCCATGCAGACAGAGGTTGCTCAGCTTAAAGAAGAAAAGCTGAAAGAGGCAACCGAAAAAGGCAGACATGACAGCGAAAAATATATCAAGGACAAACTTGAAGAATCAAGAAACAGACAGACTGGTATTCTTGCAAAGAAAATTCAGGAAGGTCAGAAAAAACTGTTTCTCGAGAGAGCTGAAATGACTGAAAGCGTATTTAAAAAGGCTGAAGAAAAGCTTGTTGAATACACAAAAACATCAGATTACTCAAACAGCCTTGTAAAAAGTGCAAAGGAAGTTGCTAAGCTTTTTGCAGACAACGACTGTGTTGTTTATGTCAACGAAAGAGATATGAAGAACTCAGACAAAATCAAGGCAGTTTTTGCAGGAAGCACCGAGGTTGTTGCCGACAAATCAATTAAAATCGGCGGAATCAAAGGCTTTTGCAAGGCAATGAATATTGTTGCCGATGAAACTCTTGACAGCAAGCTCTATGCACAGAAAGAATGGTTTATTGAAAATTCCGGACTGAGTGTGCTTTAATCTTGCTGACTGTTAATTTCTTTTGAAAGAGATGGTAATAATATGGAAAACAACAATGTTATATATGGAATAAACGGACCTGTTGTTACCGTAAAAAATACCGACAGCTTTGAGATGATGGAAATGGTTCATGTAGGCAAGCAAAAGCTTGTCGGTGAAATCATCGGTATTACAGACGACATCACAACTATTCAGGTTTATGAGGAAACAACAGGACTTAAACCGGGCGATCCCGTTGAGGGTACCGGTGCTCCTATGAATGTTCTTCTCGGCCCCGGTATTATTGACAACATCTTTGACGGTATCGAAAGACCGCTGAAGGCTATTGAAGAAGAAGCAGGTGCGTTTATTAACCGTGGTTCTTCAGTTTCTGCTCTTGATGACAAGAAGCTGTGGAATGTTACAATGAAGGTTAAAGTCGGTGACAAGCTTGAGGGCGGTCAAATTTACGCTACTCTCCCCGAAACTCCTATCATTGAACACAGACTTATGGTTCCGCCTGAGCTTTCGGGCGAAGTTGTAAAGGTTAATCCCAACGGCGACTACAAGCTCTTTGATACAGTTGTTGTAATCAAGGATGACGAAGGCGTTGAGCACAACCTTACCCTTTGTCAGCAGTGGCCAATCAGAACTTCCCGTCCTGTTAAGGAAAGACTTACATCATCTGTTCCGCTTATCACGGGTCAGAGAGTTATTGATACTCTCTTCCCTATTGCAAAGGGCGGTACAGCAGCTATTCCGGGCGGTTTCGGTACAGGTAAAACAATGACTCAGCACCAGCTTGCAAAGTGGTGCGACGCCGATATCATCATCTATGTCGGTTGCGGTGAGCGTGGTAACGAGATGAGCCAGGTTCTTGAGGAATTCTCAGAGCTTATTGACCCAAAGTCACAGCGTCCTATGACCGACAGAACCGTACTTATCGCCAACACATCAAATATGCCTGTTGCGGCTCGTGAGGCTTCAATATACACAGGTATTACTCTTGGCGAATATTACAGAGATATGGGTTACCATGTTGCCATGATGGCTGACTCAACATCCCGTTGGGCTGAGGCTCTCCGTGAGATTTCAGGCCGACTTGAAGAAATGCCTGCCGAAGAAGGTTTCCCTGCGTACCTTCCTTCAAGACTTGCCGAGTTCTATGAGCGTGGCGGTCGTGCCGAGGTTCTCAGCGGCGGCGAAGGTTCTGTAACGCTTATCGGTGCGGTTTCTCCGCAGGGTTCAGACTTCTCTGAGCCTGTAACACAGAACACAAAGCGTTTTACAAGATGTTTCTGGGCTCTTGATAAGGCTCTTGCTTATTCAAGACATTATCCTGCCATTAACTGGATGGACAGCTACAGCGAGTATTTTAATGACCTTGATCCGTGGTTCAGAGAAAATCTCGGTGAGGATTTTATTGAATACAGAAACAGAATAAGCGCACTTTTACAGGAAGAAAGTTCACTTATGGAAATCGTAAAGCTCATCGGTTCGGATGTACTCCCCGATGACCAGAAGCTTGTAATTGAAACAGCAAGAGTAATTCGTGTAGGTTTCTTACAACAGAACGCCTTCCATGCCGATGATACTTATGTTCCGCTTGAAAAGCAAAAGCTTATGATGAAAACCATTCTTCATCTTCATGCCAAAGCTAAGGATATAGTTGCTCAGAATATTCCGCTTTCCAAGATTCTTAACCTTGGTCTGTTTGATAAGCTTACAAAGATGAAGTATGATATTCCTAACAGCAAGCCTGAAATGTTTGACGATTACATTAAGGAAATTGACGAAAAGCTTGCTGCAATTTCTTAATAAGGAGGGAACGCAATAATGATTATAGATTATGTAGGCGTTAAAGAAATTAACGGCTCTCTAATAGTTATGGACGGTGTTAAGGGCGTTTCCAACGAGGAAATTGTTGACATTCGTCTTGATAACGGTACAATGCGTCAGGGTCGTGTCGTTCAGATTGAGGGCGAAAGAATAGTTGTTCAGGTTTTTGAGGGTACAAGAAGAATCAGCCTTAAAAACACAAGAACAAGACTTACAGGTCATCCTATGGAGATGCCTCTTTCCCCTGAAATTATCGGCCGTGTACTTGACGGTGCGGGCAAACCTATTGACGGACTCGGAGATATTTTCCCTGTTAAAAAGGCTAATATCAACGGTACTCCTATCAACCCTGTTTCCCGTGTTTATCCTAAAAACTACATCAACACAGGTATTTCAACCATTGATACGCTTATGACTCTTATCAGAGGTCAGAAGCTGCCTATCTTCTCCGGCTCAGGTATGAAACATAATGACCTTGCCGTTCAGATTGTAAGACAGGCTAAAATCAGCGGTGCAAACAGCTCTAACTTCGGTGTTGTATTTGCCGCAATGGGTGTTCAAAAAGATGTTGCAGAATACTTTAAGAAGAGCTTTGAAGAAAGCGGCGTACTTTCAAGAGTTGTAATGCTTTTGAACCTTTCAAACGATCCTATCATTGAAAGAACTCTTACACCGAGATGTGCTCTTACAATTGCTGAATATCTTGCATTTGAGCTTGATATGCACATTCTCGTTATTATGACCGATATGACATCTTATGCCGAGGCTCTTCGTGAGTTCTCGTCATCAAAAGGTGAAATTCCGGGCAGAAAGGGTTACCCCGGCTATCTTTATTCTGACCTTGCATCACTTTATGAGCGTGCAGGTATGATTAAAGGTCACAGCGGTTCTGTTACACAGATTCCGATTTTGACAATGCCTAACGACGATATTACTCATCCTATCCCCGACCTTACAGGTTACATTACAGAGGGACAGATTGTTCTTGACCGTTCACTTCAGGGACAGGGACTGTATCCGCCTGTTAATGTTCTTCCTTCCCTTTCCCGTCTTATGAAGGACGGTATCGGTGAGGGTTATACAAGAGCCGATCACCAGCCTCTTGCAAACCAGCTTTTCGCTTCTTATGCAAAGGTAATTGACGCAAGATCGCTTGCATCTGTTATCGGTGAAGAGGAGCTTTCTCCTACTGATAAGAAGTACATTGAGTTTGGCAGATTGTTTGAATCAAAGTTCGTTAATCAGGGCTTTAATGAAAACAGAAGTATTGAACAGAGTCTTGACCTTGGTTGGGAATTGCTTTCAACATTGCCGAGAGCAGAACTTGACCGTGTTGACGATGCTTTACTTGATCAGTACTATAAGGGTGACAAATAATCGTTTGAAGAAAGGAGTGTGAGCATTTATGGCAGTACAGACAGTACCTACCAAGGGTAATCTTATGAATACTAAGAAATCCCTTGCACTCGCCAAAAACGGCTATGAACTGTTGGACAGAAAGCGTAACATTCTCATCAGAGAAATGATGACGCTTATCGACCATGCAAACGCAATCCAGCAGAAAATTGATGACGCTTATGCAGAGGCTTACACAGCACTTCAAACGGCAAATGTTACCAACGGCTTTTGTGAAGATATTTCTAACGCTATTCCCTATGAGAACGGCTTGAAGCTTGATTCAAGAAGTGTTATGGGTGTTGAAATTCCGATTCTCACTATTGAAGAACGAGAGGACCATCACTACCTACACTACGGTCTGCGCACAACAAATTCGGCAATTGATAAGGTTTATACGAAATTTACCGAAGTTAAAAATCTTACAGTTGAGCTTGCCGAGATTGAGAACAGCGTTTACCGCCTTGCCGATTCAATCAAGAAAACTCAGAAGAGAGCAAACGCTCTCAAGAACATTATGATTCCCCGTTTTGAGGAAACAGTTAAGTTCATTTCTGACGCACTTGACGAAAAGGATCGTGAGGAATTCAGCCGACTCAAGGTAATCAAGAAGAAAAAGCAAAAAGATGCTGCTTTGAAAAAAGCTAAAGAATTAAGTGCTGAAAGCGCATAAATTATCAGCCCGACCGTAATTTGGTCGGGCTGTTTTAATGCAAATACAGAAATAAAAAACGGGTTGACAAGTTTTCAGCAAGTCAATCCGTTTTTTGTTTTTGATTTTTAATCACTTTCGGTCAAGTTTTCTTCCGTGCATTTTCTCTTTTGTCTTTGTGCCCTTTGCTTTGAAAATAATCAAATATCCTGCAAGAAGTGCAAGGAATGTTGTCTGAGTATAGAACAAGGCGTAATCTCCGCTTGAAAAGCCCTTGCCGTGCTTTACGGGCTTGTCCTCGGGCTTTTCTGTGGGAATAGGCTCAATGCCGTCATAATTGCCCGAAATCACCGCCTCATCGGGCGAAGACGCCGCAGATACACTTACACAAAAGGCTGATGAAAAAGTCATCAGAACAGCCATTAACAAGGTGATTATAAATTTAGTCTTTTTCATAATATTTCCCTTTGTAAAAATTAAGATTTAAAATAACTACAGTTAATTGTATCACAAGAGAAATATATATGCAACTGCTCTTTATTCTTCTGTCCAAACCTCTTTTGCCATATTGAAAGCTGCCCAAGCTTTTGACCATCCTGCATAGAATGCGGAATGAGTGATGATTTCTGCAATTTCTTCCTTTGTAATGCCGTTGTTTTTGGCTGACATAAGATGATACTTAAAAGAAGAATCTACAAGTCCCTGTGACATAAGTGCAACAACTGTAACAAGTGAACGGTCACGAAGTGAAAGTTTGTCTTCCCTACTCCACACTTCACCGAAAAGCACATCGTCATTAATTTCTGCAAATTTCGGTGCAAACTCACCGAGTTTATCTCTTCCTGCTGTCTGTTTTACCATTGATATTAACTCCTAAAATTCGTTTATAATAGTTATTTTTAAATTATTTAAATCAAAGCGACTGCATCTTCTGCAATCTGTTCGGGTGTGAGGCGGTTTTCTTTGAGGACATCGGCAGGATTATATCTGTCAAGAAATTCCTTTTTAAGGCCGAAATTGATAACCTTTACATCTGACGGACCGTAGAAACGGGCAATCTTCTCACCAAAACCACCGTCAAGCACTCCGTCTTCAAGTGTCACAACAACATCATGGTCTTTCTTGAGGCTTTCAAGAAGTTCTGTGTCAACGCCTGTAATGTAGTAAGGATTGATAAGAGTAGGCGCTGTGCCTGTTTTTTCTTCAATAAGCTTTGCAGCCTGTTCGCCCATTCCATAGAATGAACCGAGTGCGATTACGGCAATCTTACCGCCCTGCTGAGCAACTTCATATTTATTAAGTTCTGAAAAATTCTTTGTGCAAGGCTTGCCTGTTGAAACCAATTCTGCAACAGGAACACGAATTGCAACAGGGTAATCTGTCTGCTCAATACTCCAGTCGAGGACTGCAAGGTAATCTTCCTTAGTTGTCGGAGCGATATAAACAAGGTTAGGAATGTTTGAAATCATGGGAATATCAAAAATTCCGAGGTGTGTAACATCTGTCATACCGTTTACCGACGCAGTCTGAACAAGGATTGTTGCAGGGTTTGAGTCAATGCACAAGTCCTGTGAAAGCTGATCGTAGGTTCTCTGTATGAATGAGCTGTAAACATTGAATACGGGCTTGCCGCCGTTCTTTGCGATAGCAGATGCCATTGCAACAGCTGTCTGTTCTGCGATACCTACATCAAGGAACTGTCTGCCGAATGCTTTTCTCTCATCAGGAGTAAAGCCGTAAAGTGCGGGAGTGCCGGCTGTAATCGCCACAACCGACTTGTCAGACTTCATCTTATTTCTAAGATAATCTGTTGTAATTGAGCTGTAGTCCTCCTCATCAGAGAAATTAACAGTAGTTTTGCCTGTTTCAATATCAAACGGCATACACCAATGCCAGCTTTCTTTGTCAGTTTCAGCAGGCTTATAACCTTTACCTTTAAGAGTGTTAATATGAACGACAACAGGATGATCAATGTCTTTTACAGACTTAAAAGCCTTGATAAGCTCTTCAATATTGTTGCCGTCCTTGACATATACATAATCAAGCCCCATTGACTTGAAAAGATTACATTCAGCCTTGCCGTCTGTGTCACGAAGAAGTTTGAGATTTTTATAAAGTCCGCCGTGATTTTCTGCAATAGACATTTGGTTATCATTTGCAACAATAATCAGGTTTGAATCCATTTCACCGGCAACATTAAAACCTTCAAGAGCCTCACCGCCGCTGATTGAGCCGTCACCGATGAGTGCAATAACATTGCCCTTGCCGTTTGTTACATCTCTGCCCCTTGCAAGTCCGCAGGCAAGGCTAACAGAGGTTGATGTATGACCGACAGTAAAAATATCGTGTTCGCTCTCTATGGGGCTTGTATAGCCTGTTACATCATCGTAATGCTCCTGCGCAATATATGCCTCTTTTCTGCCTGTGAGGATTTTATGAGGATATGACTGGTGTGAAACATCAAACACAAACTTGTCCTGTGGTGAATCAAATACATAATGAAGGGCAATTGTAGCCTCTACAATACCGAAATTCGGGCCGAAGTGACCGCCGTGAACACTTGCACGGTGAAGTAAAGCGTCACGCATCTCCGATGCAAGAGCGTTAAGTTCATCAATACTGAGTTTCTTAACATCCTGCGGTCCGTTTATTTTTTCAATATACATCGTAATCAGAGCTCCTTATCATATAAATTTCAAATATAAATCAGAGATATCTCTCTTCAGCTATATTATATAACCTCAAGCTAACTTTAGGTCAAGAGTATTTTTAAAAAATTTATCTTTTGTATTCTTTTTTATGTATATCGTTGCAACGCAATAGCATAACCCTCGACAGATAACTATAATTGAAACAGGCACTTACATAATTGCAAGTGCCTGTTTCATGGCTGAGCCGGCGGGATTCGAACCCACGGGTGACGGAGTCAAAGTCCGTTGCCTTACCGCTTGGCGACGGCTCAGTATATTCTGCTTTTATTGATTATTAAAAAAACAAGCCGCCAAAGAATTTCTTCAGCGGCTGTTGGTGACCCATCGGAGATTCGAACTCCGGACACCTTGATTAAAAGTCAAGTGCTCTGCCAACTGAGCTAATGAGTCAAATGGGGTGGAATGCCGGATTCGAACCGGCGGTCTCCAGTGCCACAAACTGGCGCGTTAACCAACTACGCTAATCCCACCATAAGTGGCGCGCCAAAAGGGACTCGAACCCCTGACCTACTGCTTAGAAGGCAGTTGCTCTATCCAGCTGAGCTATTGGCGCATCAGTTGCTGACCTCAGTCAGCCTTTATATTATACCCATATACGGCATATTTGTCAACACTTTTTTGAATTTTTTTCATATTTAATTTTTAAAAAGTTTTTTTCGGACAAAATCCGCCAAATTACGGCTTTCCGTATTTCTGAGCAAGTGCAAGATTCCTGTAATCGGGTTCAGATGAAACCTCTCTTATAAGCTTTACAAACTTAGGAAGTTGATACCGCTGATCTTCACTAAGCAATTCAATTTCTATTGTTGCCCTGTCATTCCAGAACGGATAAACATCAAGTTCACAGTAGGTGCTGTTGTCAACAATGCAATATCTGTCTTTACTGATGACGCCTGTAACATACTGCCTTTGAGCAAGGTACGAGTCGTATTGTTCTTTTGAGATATAATTTTCAATTTCGATCCGCTTAATATCCGATATTTTGATTTTTACAGTTTTGATATATACAGCCTTGTCACCCTCTCCCCTTTTGCGGATTCTGAAATATCCTTCCTCGGGAGTAGTGAGGTATGCCTGTGTAATAGGAATTCTGCGACAGGTTTTTATGCTGTTCAAAAATTCAATATCAGGATATTCAATCAAAAATTTTCTTTCAATTTCAAGCGGTTTCGGAATTCCGAGAAATGCGACAACCTCCTTGAGAAGTCTTTTCAGCTTAGTATCAAAGTCGGTCGAATTATCAATAATTCTCAGATGCGGTGTGCCTGTCCACACAGCCATAACATCTGTGTCAACTTCTCTTGCTTTTTCAAGACTTTCTTCTCTGCGGAAAATATTGGTTTCTTTTCCGTAATACTCTTCTGCACCGTCTGCGGAAGTCACAAGATGAAATACTGCGTCATAAGAATTTCGTATTACATCTTCATTCAAATTGTGGATACCTGCATACTTTGCAAACTCATCTTCCGTAACATATGCTCTGCTGTCAAGCAATCCTCTGTCAAAAAGCAAAACCGCCTTTTCACAATCCATATTTTTGGCAATTTGCGTTTTTTCATTCTCCTCAGCAAGCTGAATTTCAAACAGTTCTCTGTGAAATTCATAGGAACCTACATTTTCGGGGGTTTTGCCCTCACTAAACAATCTGCTTGCAACCTCACCGATTGTAATTGTAGAAACATTAAGCTTTTTAAGCTCTTCGCTGATATATTTTAATGCGGAAGTCTTGCCGCCGCAAGGGCCTCCCGTCAATACTATTTTTACAACTTCAGCCATAAAATCACCCATGTAACTTATTAAATTAAGTATATATCCCAACAGCAATTTTTTTATTCTGTAGAAGAACATTGTTGTTTGTTTTACCCCTTAAAAGATAATATCGGCAAAATGAAAGTTTCTTATGCAGTAAAATTCATATTATACATTAAAAAGCGTATAAATTATCATAAAAACGGTGAAATATGCTGTAATAACATTGACAAGTTGCGTGTTAAAGTGCTAAAATATGTGTATAACCAATGAGGTTTTTTCTTATATTGAAAGGAAGTATTTATGATGGAAAAGCAGAATATTGACTGGGCAAACATTGGCTTCGGTTATATGCCCATCGGTGAAAGATTTGTAGCTAATTATAAAGACGGTAAGTGGGACAACGGCAGTATGACAGCCGACACCACAATTACTATCAGCGAATGTGCAGGCGTTTTGCAGTATGCTCAGACTTGCTTTGAGGGTATGAAAGCGTACACTACCTGTGACGGCAGAATTGTTGTGTTCAGACCTGACCTTAACGGACAGAGAATGGAGGACAGCTGTAAGCGTCTTGAGATGCCTGTATTTCCAAAAGAAAAGTTTGTTGAGGCTGTTTGCAATGTTGTTAAGGCAAATGCCGATTATGTTCCTCCGTACGGCACAGGCGCAACACTTTATATTCGCCCGTATATGTTCGGCAGCGGTCCTGTAATCGGTGTTAAGCCGTCGGCAGAATATCAGTTCAGAGTATTTACTACTCCTGTAGGTCCTTACTTCAAGGGCGGTGCAAAGCCTATTACAATTAAGGTTTCAGACTTTGACAGAGCTGCTCCTCACGGCACAGGTCACATCAAGGCAGGACTTAACTATGCAATGAGCCTTCACGCTATTGTTACCGCTCATGCAGAGGGCTTTGACGAAAATATGTACCTTGACGCAGCTACAAGAACTAAGGTTGAAGAAACAGGCGGTGCTAACTTTATTTTTGTAACAAAGGACAACAAGGTTGTTACTCCAAAGTCTAACAGCATTCTCCCCTCAATTACCCGCCGCTCACTTATGTATGTTGCTGAGCATTATCTTGGTCTTGAGGTTGAAGAAAGAGAAGTTTACTTTGATGAAGTTAAGGACTTTGCAGAATGCGGTCTTTGCGGTACAGCTGCCGTAATCTCACCTGTCGGCAAAATTAACGACCACGGCAAGGAAATTTGTTTCCCGAGCGGTATGGATGAAATGGGTCCGATTACAAAGAAGCTTTACGATACACTTACAGGTATTCAGATGGGCAGAATCGAAGCTCCCGAAGGCTGGATTAAGGAAATCAAGTAATCAACTTTATACATATAACAAGACGGTCTGCGAGAACAGACCGTCTTTTATTTGCAGTTTTTAATTATGTTGTAGGCAACATCCACGGCACACTCATCTGTATTACAATGCAGTACATAAAATTTTGTATGCCGAATAAGATTATCGAGATTTGAGAGCAAAGACATTCCGTCTGACTTATTCACAAATTTGACAGTTGATTTGTAGAGCCTTTGTACAATCTCATTTGTGTCGGGAATTGTAACAAAATTATCGTCTGAGCGTTCTATGAATATTATAGCACCTATGGGAACGGTTTCGTTGTTAGCAATTCCGCTTCCGCCGTCAAACGGAGTTCCGCAGCATAGCGGGACTTCGTTTTTAATTTTCACAACAGGCTTATCGTCATTGAGAATATGAGCTTTTGAGCCGAATCTTTTCAACCACATCTTTGTATGAGTAGATTTGCCGACACCTGAATCGGCGGAAAACAAATACGCTTTTCCGTCAAAAACAAGTGCCGAGGAATGCACAAGCATAGCGCCACAGTGAATTATTTTGCGGTTAAAAATTGACGCCGTTGCAAATTCTTCGGCTTCATCAATGGTTGAACCTTCAACCATACGGCTCAACAGGGAATTTAAGTATGAGTCTGACGGTATTGCAGAAAAATCTGCACTTCTCTCCCCTTCATACAAAAACGGTTCGCACAATTTTTTTAAGTAATCAAATTTTGGTTCAATTTCAACGATAAAATCAGCTATTAAGAATTTTGGCAAAGCGTCCTCCGAAATAAAACAGACTCACAAAAAGTGAGCCTGTTTTTTTTATTGGTTAGTTTAAATGAACGATAAACTTCTGAATTTTCGTTGCGTCAACTACCGTGATGTCACCGTCGTTGATATAATCGGCAAGATATTTTTGTTCTGCCGAAAGTTCAACAATACCGGCAACATACTTCTGAATAAGAGTTGCATCTAAAATATCAATTCTGCCATCCATATTAACATCACCGACATCATAAGCAGAAATGCCCTCAAACGGAATATTGTTAGCCTTTGCATATTCCTCGGCATAAGAACCGACAATGCCTTTAATTGTAACAGCTGAAGAATTTTTAAAAGCTTTATCAGAAATTTCAGTAACAGATGCAGGAATGTAAACACTTTCAAGCTTAGGACAATTCGCAAAAGCGTAACTGCCAACTGATGTGCAGGTTTCAGGAAGTGTCACATTTTTCAGGGAAGAACATTTATAAAACATCTGATTCGGAAGTCCTGTAACCTTAGTCATAGACATATCAACGGTTTCAAGCGAAGTACAACCCTGAAAAGCACCTAAAACACATAGAGAAAGATTTTTGGAGAGCTTAACATCAGTAATATTAGTACAGTTAGAAAAAGCAAATGCACCAATTGTTTGGATTGTATCAGGCATTGAAACAGTTACCAATCCGGTTTTATCAGAAAATGTCGAAGGAGCAATTACATTGACCGTTATATCAATGAGCTGTGACGGTATCTGTAAATTTTCTTCTGTTCCCAGATAATCTGTAATTGTCAGTCCTGAATAATCGTTTTTGTAAAACTCGAAATTCTTGTCATAATAGTAGGTTTCAGCTGAAAATGAAACGCAAAACATTGACAATAGCATTGCAAAAACAAAGAGAAATGTGCAGGATTTTTTTACTATTTTTTTCATAATTTACTCCTAACAAGCAAAAGTCTAGCTCAGAAAAGTCGGCAGATGAAGAACACCTGCCGACATAACCTCTAATTAGTCGTTATCGTCCCCTCTTTGATTGACTGATTCCTCTTCTCCATCAGTCTGAAAATTACCACTCGGAGTGATTTTTAAAATTGAATCCGAAAAAGAAAATTTAACGATTTCAATTTCAGGCTCAAAATATGATTTTTTCACAAGTCTTCCTCCAAACAATTATTAATTATTATCGAGTGCCTTATTACCAACATAGCACAAATTGAAATACTGGGGATCTGAAATCTTCATTTCTTTAACTGTACCGTCATAATTCTTGATTACTACAAATGCGTAAGCACTAAAGATATAATTCTGGTTAGCTGTGTTATTAGTATACTTAAGCACTTCGTCAATTCTGTTCTTGTTAGTAAGAGTGTTATTATCGAATATAAACTTGGTGATTCGATACTGTTCATTATCGAATGTATCAAATGTATTCGACTTGTCTTTTACACTTGAATCCACAGCAAGGGCTTCAAGTTTGTCTACAACGGATTTTTCAGTATCTTCAGCTCTCTTATAAGATTTAAGAATTTCAGATGTTGTATCAACTTTATTCTTATCAAGAGCCTCTTGTACAAGGATGCTTCTGTGTGTTTCTGAAAGTGTTTTTGTGTTATTTCTAAGAACGAACACACCACACTCAACATTATAGTTAGTTGTGTTCTCCTTGAATGTTGGAATATCAGATGATGTAAAGGCTGTGAGAAGGTCAGCGTAAAGCTTATCTTTAGGATTAGCCGAATCACCGTAAATCTCACGGTTAAGAACAGGAGCGTTGATGTTAGCAGTAAGTGTAGGAGCTGTTTCATTATAAACAGGAACTATGTAGTAATCAGCCATAATTCTAAGACCAAAATTATGCTCATAGCACTTTGTTACAAGTTCTCCAGTATTCCCACCGTTTTTATCTGCTTTATAAACATCCCAGTATGAGAACCGGTTACCGTTTACGTCTGTTTCAGGAGCTGAGAGAATGAAGTTACCGTTATCATCCTTAAATAGTGAGTTATAAGGAACTACATATGGATTCTCTGCAATAACATCATCATAATATCCATTCTCATCAATTACAGGATAATATACATTACAAGTTTTGGGTGTCTGTGTGGCAATTACAGTTGCCTGTGATTTGCCTCTTTCGACCTTTCCTGCAACATCAAGTTTCCACTTTGTGTTAACATACATTGTGTCGATTCGTGGAGCATACTTAGTAATAGTTTCATCTGTTGGAATATAGCCGTTAGCAATTTCATGAGTTGAAAGTTCAACATTTTTTACAACATAAGAAACCCTGTTGCCTTCACCTTCAACGCTAAAACGGTCATAGTACTTATAAGTAATATCACAAGTACCGCCAACCTTTACGATGTCGGTGTAGTAGTTAAGAGCGTTAACAGCAAGTTTACCGTTCTTGAAAAGTGAACCTGCAGGAACAATGAATGTATATTCAAATTCACTTTCGCCTCTTAAATCCTTATCCTCAGGACCAATTTCAGTATATCCGCCTGTTTCACCCTCGTAAAGAGCATAAACTGTGTTATCACCGTGACATTTAGCTTTAAGTGTAATTGTGAGTTCATCATTTTCGGCAAATTTATCAATTGAAATAACGCCCTGTGTTTCATCAAATTTTATCTTAGAACCATCAGCTTTTTTCAGAATAGCAGAAATGTAGTAGAAACCTGTACCTGTGTGCGCAGCAGGATCTGTACCCGTATATGCCGTATGATTAAGTTCAAGTGTACCTGAAGGAATCTGACTTACACGAGCGACAATGTTATAGCTGTTTGACATAAGAATGTCAGTTGAAATATCAGTATAGTTATCACCAATCTTATTGCCATTGATGTACCAACCGTCAAAACGCCAGCCGTTGGCAACCTTAATGTTAAGGTGAGCGGTATCCGTAACTGATGAGAATGACGCTGTTGTAACATCGTTAATTGTTGCAGTAGCACCTGATTTTTCACCGATGAAACCTGTGTTAGCTGTATTTGTATCAGCTATGTATGTGCCGTCATCGCCCTTATACTCGATTGCTACATCAGAAGTAAATTCCTGACCGAGAGCTGAATAGTACCAACGACCATCAGAACGGGAGTAACCGTTATCGTACTTTGAACCCTTTTCATAGCTGATCTTTACAGGCTTATTACGATATTCTTCTTTGTTAAGAGCAGTGTACTGAGTTGAAGTTGAATCCAAGAAATCAGCAGGAGTACCGCAAGTAATGAGTTTGCCACTGTTATCATATACACACCACTTAGTTGCCCACTCACCCTTAGTAGCATAATCCTGTGATGTGGTGTCTCTGGTGTCATGGCTACCGGTTGAAATTACATAGATACAAGGCTGATTCTTATCTGAATCAGAAAGAATGTTGCCAAGAACATCGGTATCTCTACCGTAATAATCAGTGAATTTCTGCCATTTATTTACTTTTTTGTTTGTATCTGCATCTGCAATATTATCTAATTTTGTAACAGCTGTGCCATCAGCCTTACAAGCATAACCAATGTTCTTTACTGCGTCATCACTATCAGCATTGTAGAACTTATTCTGGAACATAATAGTCTTTACATTTTCCATTTCAGCAAGCTTTACAAAATCGCTGAAGTCATAAGTCTGCATATTTCTTCCCGAAGGAGAAAGTTTTACATGAACAGAGTCATTATAATAGTTATTAAGTGTAATACCTGAAACAGTATCAGTAGTTTTTTCAAGAGTACCGTTGTTGTTTTTATAATAGGACTTTGAAATCTTTGTTACATAATACTGACCGTCCTTAACAAGAGGCTGACCAGGATATTTCTCAAAGAAGTGAACTATACCATCTTTAGTTGAATAGCAGTATGGGTCAACAGAAAGCGTATTACCCCATGATTTGAGAGCTTCATCAGCATTAACATAGAATGTGATGTAGTCACCGTTTGCCTCAATTGTTTTGTTGTAGTAGATTGGTGTTACTTCAATGCTATTCTTGACTGCCATATCAGTTGAAACAGTAATGTTAGCCTGATATGTGTCTGCTTCAGCAGATAGAGAAGCGTTATAATTGACACCGTTTACACAGTAAGCAGCAACATAATAACCGAGTTTTTTATATTTCTCGCTCATCTTTGTAGTAATAGTAATGTTGTCGCCATCACTTACGGAATAAGTATTGCAAGGTGAATCAGTTGTGGCAGTAAGACCCTTTGCAACAGAAGATGAAGCATATTTGCTATTATCTGTGCCTTTGCTTTCATCACTAGAAACAGTACCCGGTTTTACATACAATGTCAACTTTGGATTGTATTCGGCTGTGTCAGACAGTGTAATAAACTGATTAACGGAATCAAATATTACATACTTGCCAACTTTGTACTTATTAATAACTTTATTAGCATCAGCATAGTTATTTGCCCAATTAAGTATCGAAGGAGTCGGATTTTCACTGGTTATCCAATAAGCGCCCTTACCTTCGGAATAAGCATATTTCTTAGTCGATGAATCAAATATTGTAAAGGTAGTATCTATGTCTATTGCTTTAGCTGAAACATATATACCCTGCCTATCAGTGGCGTACATTGATATCTTATTTACACTATTCTTAACATCATAAGCTACTTGATAAGGTGCAGCCTGTGTGAATGATGCTGTTGCTGTGATGTCGCTGTTTACAACGAGTGTAATTTCAGCATCAGAAGTTGTCTTTGAGTTTTGGATATCGTAAGTACCGTTAATAGACCAGGACTTGAAGATATTAGAACCGGTTGGGTTAGCCATTAATGGTTACTGTTTCGCCCTCTTTAACTGTTGTTTCAAGAGTGTCTTCACCATTGAGTGTAACCATACCGAGTTCCGAATTTTCAGAAGAAACCGTTACTTTGCACTCTTTCTTTGTTCTAAAGGTTGCATCAATGGCAACATCACCTGCAGGCATTGAGAATGTGTATGTACCGTCACTGTTTCTTGTGAGAGCAACATCTTCTGTACCGCATTTAGCTGTGATGGTGCCAAGTGTATAGCCTTCGGTAGTAGCTTTTGGTGTAACTGTAACTTTCTGACCTTCATAAGCAGTCGGATTGTCAACTGTTACTGTACCGTCTTGAGTGGAGTTTACATTTACAGTATATAACTGCTTTTTAGCAAATTCTACAGTTACTGCAACATCAGCTGAAATATTAGCACTGTAAGTGTTACCATCTACAACATTACCGTCAACTTTGAATGTCTTAATGTAAGAATCAGCATCCGGAGTAACCGTAATTGTGTAAGATGAATTAAGTTCGACAGGTTTTACATCACTACCAGTTACTGCCACATCATTTAATTTTACAGTACCTGATTCGCCTGCGATTGAGAAAGTAACATCTCTTGTTTCTGCTGAAACAATAACCGTTATGTCAGCTTTTACCGGACTATGACCCTTAGCAGAGGCTGTAACTTCAAATTTATATTCACCTGCTTTAGTAGGGGTGAATTTATAGGTGTTTCCGTCAGTAGTACTACCTGTTACTTCATCACCGTTTGTTCGCTTAAAGGTATAATTTATAGCGGAAGCATCTAAATCAGTAGCCAAAGCACCCAAAGTTGCAGTAAGTGTAACATCTTTACCTACTTTAACTGAAGTAGCACTTGCTGTAAGTGACACCTTATCTGCTACAGGGGCATAAGTAGCCCAATGATAAGAAGTTCCATCAGCTTCTACAACAACCATATTTTGACCTTCTGTAGGAAGTATAGCAGTATTATTTCTTACTTGTTCTTTCCATTTACCGCCAACACATATACCAAACAATCTGAAATCTTTTGTATGAAAGTCAATATTTTCTTTTAGCTTTACACTAACAATCTTATTATCAGGCAAAGGAGAAGAAAAGTAATCACTGCCTTCAATATAGTTCCCCTCAAAAAAGTTTGCCTCTGTAGCGCCAGTATTCGACAAATTAAGATAAAGCGTTTCACCTTCATGAACTGTGTAGCTACTATCAGCGCCTATTGCATTAACTGTTGAAACAGTGCCGATAAGCATTGTTGACAGGAGCATCATTACCGCAAGGATGACGGAAACAGAGCTTCTGCCTAAATGAGAAATTTTTGTTTTCATAATTATTACCGCCATAACCGAATATTTTGGTTTTAGTTAGGTTCGGGTTCGACCTTTACCGCCTGACCAACGGTGAAACATAATCGGCAAAGCCACGGGATTTTGCAGTTAATTTACAAAAAAACAACGAGAATTCAGCCGAAAATTGCATCCTTAACCTGTTTCAGTCAAAATGTGAACACTAACCCATATTCTTTATAGGGCTCTATAATAAAAGTTGTGGTAAGGGATAGAGCCTACAAAAAAATTTCAAAAAAGTAGAGCATATTTACCTAA